>FTJN01003219.1_pt6 | contig 25685 bp, 20 predicted proteins | sample 1658361 | NCBI WGS metagenome assembly FTJN01 (sample SAMEA3914819, study PRJEB12502) | metagenome | biome: forest; material: soil | place: Canada | collected 2010-06-26 | depth 0.3 m
ACGGTCACCGACGCGGCCCTGATCCTGACCGCCATCGCCGGCTCCGATCCCGCCGATGTGGCGACCAAGGAAGCCGACGCCCACAAGACCGACTACGCCAAGGGCCTGGACAAGAACGCCCTCAAAGGCGTGACCCTGGCCGTCGCCCGCTTCTACACCGGCTATTCGCCCGGCACGGACGCGGTGTTCGAGCAGGCGCTTAAGGACCTGCAGGCCCAGGGCGCGACCCTGGTCGAGGTCAAGGATTTCGACGAGGGCCCGATCGGCAAGGCCGAGGGCGTGGTGCTCTATACCGAGCTGAAGGTCGACCTGAACGCCTACCTGGCCTCGACCGACCCCATGAAGGTCAAGACCCGCACCCTGGCCGACCTGATCGCCTTCAATGCCAGGACGCCCAAGGAGATGGAGTGGTTCGGCCAGGAGACCTTCATCAAGGCCGAGGCCACCAAGGGCTATGACGACCCCGACTACATCAAGGCCGCCGCCGACGCCAAGCGGATGGCCGGCCCGGAAGGCATCGACAAGATCCTCAAGGACACCGGCGCGGTCGCCATCGTCGCCCCCACCACCGGTCCGGCCTGGACCATCGATCCGCTGAACGGCGACCACTACGGTGGCTCGTCCACCACCCTGCCCGCCGTGGCCGGCTATCCGCACCTGACCGTGCCGATGGGCGAGGTCGGCGGCCTGCCGGTGGGCCTCAGCTTCATCGGTCCGGCCTGGAGCGAGGCGCGGCTGCTGAGCCTGGGCTATGCTTATGAACAGGCGACGCATCGCCGGATCGAGCCGAAGTTCCTGAAGACGGTGGCGCCGGAGAAGTGAGGTTTGGGGAGGGCTCTTCCCCTTCTTCGCACCCTCTCCCAGCGGGAGAGGGTTCAAGAACTGGGGAGAGGCCTGTCGCCTAAACCTTCGGCCGGATCACATCCACCGGCGGCGGCGGCGGGGTCACCCGTGAGGGGTCCAACGGCAGCGGCCCCGGGGCCTGAACGGGCGGCGGATAGTAGCGAGGCCCGCAGGCGCTCAGGGCGACCAGCGCCGCGCCGAGCAGGAGCGCTGTTCTCAGCATCCCGAACGTCCGGAACCGTCCCGCGAGTCCGGACGCGGTCCCGAACCCAGGCTGCCGTTCGATCCGACGCCCAGGCCTTCGCGGAAGCAGCGGTTGTCGGCGCGGGGATCCCAGTACTGGGTCGAACCGTCCGGGGCGCGGAACGCCCAGCGCTCGCCGGTGCGGCCGCTACGGCCGGCGACGGCCACGTCGCCGGGACCGCTGGAACTGACCCGGTAGGCGTCGCCCGACAGCTTGTCGACGGCGCAGGACTCGGCCACGCCGGCCCGGCTGAGGTCACCGCTCAGGGCGGCCGACGAACCGGTCTGGCGGTTGAAGGCGCTGACCTCGGTCTGCCCCTTGCCACCGACGAACACTTGGGTGCCGGTGGCGCGGTCATAGGTCATGATGTCGGGCGCCTCGCCGGTCAGCGGCGCGCCGCAGGGCGTCGGACGGGCCGAGCTGGGCGGGCCATAGCCGTTGCCGGCGGGCGGGCCGTAACTATCGCGCGGCGGACCGCGATCCTGGGCCGAAGCGAAGCCGACCAGGCTGGTCGAGGTGATCAGGGCGGCCATCAGGCCGACGGCGAGCTTGCTCATCGCGAGGTTCCCCCCTGGGAAACATGAGGCTGAGGCGCGTTGGACGGAGAACAGGCCACCGGCTTGGCGCCGGAGGGCGTCGAAACATAGCAAGGCGGCTGGTAGGGCTGGGGCGAACCGGGGCCGACCGGACCGCCGGCGGCGGCCGAGGCGTCCAGAAGATCGGACGGACCGCCGGCCAGGCCGTCGTCCTGCAAGGCGGGCGTCGCGATGCTGGCGGTCTGGAGGGACGCGGGCCAATAGCCGTCGAAATCCTGCCGCTCGCGGTCACGCGGGGTGCGGAACAGCTCCGGCGCCTCGAACCACGGCTGGCAGGTCAGCTTGCCGTCGAAATAGCCGGTGATCAGCGCCTCGCAGCCACCCGGCTTGGCGTAGACGCGGTTGTCGCGAGCCCGCACCTGGGCGCCGTTGTCGGCGAACAGTCCGGCGCGCATGACCCCGGCGATGGCGTTGTTGGACGCATAGACCGTGCCCGAGCCGGCATAGATGCCGACGTCGGTGGCTTCCAGCTTGCCGTCCAGCACCCGCAGGTCGGCGTTCTCGAGCACCACGGCCCAGTCGCTGTCGCGGACCACGGGACGCAGCAAGGTCGTCTCGTCGCCGCCGCCCACATAGATGCCGCGCGAGAAGCCGTCGACATAGAGGCCCTCGATCTGCACCAGCTGCGAGCGGTTCATGCCGGCCAGCACGAAGCCGGCCGAGTTACGGCTGCGGCTGGAGCCGGTCCAGTCGCCCAGACGGATGACGCGCATGTCGCGGATGCGACTATCGTCGCCGGCCTCGAAGGCCGCGCCCAGGGCGGTGGCGGCGACCTCGACATTGTCGGCCATGACCGTGCCGGTGGCCTTGACCACCGCTTGGCGCGTGCGGCCGATGAAGGTGGTGTTGGCCACTTCCAGGCGGCTGTCGCTGAGGTCCAGGGCCGAGCCATCGCCGTCGTAGCGGATGACCACGTTCTTCAGGGCCAGTTCGGTGGCGCGGCCGGTGATGCACGAGGCCGAGCCGGCGCGCAGCGCTTCGATGCTCAGGCCCTCGATCACCACATAGGCGACCCCGGGCGCGATGCGGATACAGGGTTGGTCGGTCGGCGCGACCAGGATCGGCCGGTCGCGCGAGGCCACATAGCCGTCGACGACGATGGTCACCGAGCGGGTGATGTTCAGCGAGCCGACGCAGGCCCCGCCGCCGCGCGAGCGCAGGGTCAGGGTGTCGCCGTCATAGAGCCGCTCGAGCACTTCGCTGACCTCACCCGGATACGACCGGTCGCAGTCGACGGAGGTACGGTAGCGGCCGCCCTGGCCGTAGCCATAGCCCGTGCCGTAGCGCGGTCTATGCTTGCGGGCATGCTTGATCCGGCAGCCAGTCGACAGGTTTGGCTCCAGCAGCAGGCCGAAGCACGGCCGGATCTGCTGGTCGATCTTGGCGTCCGGCGAGCCCGCGACGGCGGGCGCCGCGCCCAGCATCAGGCCGGAAACCGCGAAGGCCCACACCGCCAGGGCCGCGACCAGCGGACGAAGGGAGGTCATCGATAGTCCCTTTCGGCATAGGGCTGAGGCTGGGGTCGCGGCTCGCCGGCGGCCCGCGGCGGACGCGAGACCTGCGACAGCAGCTGTTGCAGCCGCCAGACCGACGGCTTGAAGCCGGCCAGGGCGCCGTCCAGCTGATAGACCACGGCCTTGGCCCGGTCCTGGTCGGCCACGCCCTGCAGGCCCAGCGAGAAGAAGGTCGACATGGCGTACTTGGCCTCGGCCGACCCCTGGCGCTCGGCTTCCTCGTACCAGTGATAGGCCCGGGCATAGTCGCGCGGCACCCCCACGCCTTCGGAATACATGACGGCCAGCACCAGCTGCGCCTTGGACGAGCCGTTGACCGCCGCGTACTGGATGGCGCGCACCTTCTCGATGCCGCTGAGGCGGCCGGTGATCGGCCGGCCGATCATCGCCTGGAAGGTCTGGGCGTCGTTGACGCTGAGCATGCGCTCGTCGAGCAGCGGCGACGGGATCACCCGCAGATAGGCCAGGGCCTCGCCGATGTGCACGAAGGGCAGTTCGGGCAGCCGCGCCAGGGCCGCTTCCTTGGCGTCGCCCGACGGATCGCTCTCGTCGGAATGCGGCACGCCGCTATCGGGCGACTCGGGCGGATAGAACTCGTAGGGCGGAATCCAGCGCTTGGCCTTGGTCTCGACGAAGCCGCCGTACGAGGCGCGCTGGGGCGACGAGCGCTCGAAGTCCTTGAGCATCACATAGGCCGACACGTCGCCGGTCTGCACCGCCAGGTAATTGTAGAGATAGGCGTCGACGTCGTTGCGACGGAACAGGTCCAGGGCGGCCGGCGCGCCGGTGCGCTTCTGCGAGCCGTAGGCCTCGATGGCCTGCAGGTTGTCGGAGGGCTCGCCGAACGGGCCGAAGAAGCCGTCATGCATGCGGGCCAGAACCCGGTAGCCGTCGGCCCCCTGGGTGGAAAGAATGTAGATGACGCGGTTGCGGACCTTCTCGCGTTCCTCGGTCGACATCCGCGACAGCAGGCGATCCAGGGCGCCGTAGGCGGCGTGCCGCTCGAAGGCCCGGCAGTCGTCGAATCGCGACAACGGCCCCTGGTCCTTGCCGCCGCGGCGCTCATAGGCGGCGATCGGCGAATAGCCGCCGGCATTGGACAGGGCCATGGCGTACCAGACCGCCGCCTCGACCGGATCCTCCAGATTCTTGTCGACCGCGCGCTGGCCTTCGTAGCGGCGCGCCAACTCCAGCTGGGCGAAGAAGTCGCCGCGGAAGCCGCCCTGGCGCAGGGCGCGGATTTCCTGTTGCTGCTGATTGAACTGGCCCGAAACCCCTTGCGCCGCCTGCGGACGTGGGCAGGCGGAAGCGCGCTTCTGGAACCAGAAGTTTGGCCCCGTGTCGCAGCCGACCAAGGGAATCACCACCGCCGCCACGACCGCCGTGACCGGCAGGCGGCGGATCAGCGTGGCGCGATTATCGACCACGTAGGTCAGCGCTCTTCGGAGCGCGACGAGATGAGAAACAGCATTGCTGGTCTCGTGCATCGCTCCCCCTCAGCACGCCGTTAACCATATTCAACAGGTCACTCATGTGCCCCGGTGCAAACGCTGTCAAGCTCGCGGAACGACGTTCGGAAGAGCATCACGGATCTGCTCACAGAAGGATTCTCGTCTCAGGCGAATCCCTAGGTTTTCAGTCACGATCCAGCTTTCTCGGCGGGCCGCGCGTCGGCATGATCCACCACCTTGGGAGCGCTTTCGGTCTTGGCCCCACGCCTCCCCAATCCCGCCGTCGTCACGGCCTTGTGCTCGGGATGTCGGTCCAAGGGGGCTAGGTGATCAGCCCGAGGAACGCCAACCGATCGCGCTGCTCGCGAGAACCGGCGGTGAAGTAGCGCTCCGACCAGGCGTCGGTGTCCTTCAGGGCGAAGACCTGATTGGCCTGCGCCTTCTCGTCCTTGCGCGAGCGGAACCAGTAGTGCTCGAACATCCGCATGAAGTCGGCGACATAGACGTCGGCCACGGCGGTGTCGCCCCGGAAGACCAGGATGTTGGAATCGTTGGCCACCGTCGAGTTGGTCGAGAAGTTGGCCGAGCCGGTGACCAGGATCGGGTCGGGCCCGAACGGGTCGGCCAGGATGATCTTGGAGTGGATGTGGATGCCGGCGTGGTGGAAGCTCTCGTCGACCATCAGCCGGTCGCGGTCCAGCTTGCGCTTCTGGAAGTCGGCCAGCTTGGTGCCCTCGTAGGGCTTGGCGACGGCGGCCATGTTGCCGAGGTCGGCGTTGAGCTTGTCGATACTGCCCTTCTCGCCATACGAGCCCTCCTTGTCGGCGAGCATGAAGCGCATGGCGCCGTCGGTGGGGGACTGCAGCACGTCGCGGATCTTCTGGTGCAGGGCGAAGGGCGCGCTGACCATCAGCACCTTGGCGGTCTTGCAGATGTCGGCATAGAGATCGAGCATCGACAGGCCGTTCTGCGGCGAGAACAGCGGCGTCGCGCCGTGCTTTAGCGCCGCGCGGTTCACCGGCACGGGGGTGATCACGTCATTCTTGGCCTGGGTGTCGTCGATGCTCAAGTCCTGGGCCAGCACCTGGAAGCCGGCCTCGTAACGCGCCGCCACGGCCGGGTCATAGACCGCGTGGCCGACGTTCAGCTGGCCGTAGATGCCGCCCTCGGTCCAGTTGGTGCCGCCGGTCCAGACGGCGATCGCCTGGGGTATGCCCGCGGCGTCCTTGCGCAGTAGCACCAGGTACTTGTTGTGCATGATCGCCGAGCCCTTGGTCCGGGGCGTGGTCTGGAAGGTGACCTCCTCGGTGGCGATGGCTTGCTGGTTTTCGGCGGCCGTGTTGCCGCCCTTGCGGGCGTGATAGACGATGTGGACCTCGGCCCCGCGTCCCTGGGCCTGCTTCAGCGCCTGGATTGGGGTCGGTTTCTCGAACTCATAGATGCAGCCGTGCAGGGCGTAGTCGGCGCCGTCGGCCTTGGCGATGAAGGCGACGAGCCCCTCCTCCAGGCCGCGTGACAGCCAGGTCAGGGCCTCGGGAATGTCGTCGGGATCGTTGTCGCCGAACTTGTTGACATAGGCCTGGCTGGCGGCGGCCCCGCGGTTGAAGAAGATCGAGGTCGCCTCGCTTCGGCAGTCCTCGGTGCGCAGCTCCAGCGCGACCCCGCCCGGGATGGCGTCGAAGCCGCCCGGACGCTCGGCCAGCAGGCCCTGGGCGATGATCTCGGCCGGCGTTCCGTAGCGGGCCACCACCCGGTAGCGATAGAGCCGTCCGGGTTCGGTGGTGTAGTCGCCCCAACGAAACTTTTGCAGCGGCGCCCGGGCGGTGGTCACCTGTTCCTTTCGCGGATCGCTCAGGAAGCGCAGCGAGTTGGGCAGCCAGCGGCGATCGCCGGTGCCGACGTCGGTGCGTTCGATCGAGAAGCCCAGGCATTCGGTGCGCCGTTCGTCGGCCAGGTCGAACGCCAGCAGCACCGCGTGCGTGCCGGCGATCACCCGCACCGTCAGGCCATCCTTAGAAGCTCTCGCCCGCATCACTCATCTCCCCGCACCTTTGAACGGGAGGATGAACGAGCCGCACTTTAAAGGCGAGTCATGTTCGATGAACGAGGGTCAACGTCCGGTCGGCATGTCCTTGAACGCCACGTCCTTGTCGACCCGCACGTCGCCGGGCAGGCCCAGGACCCGTTCGGCGATGATGTTCTTGAGGATCTCATCGGTGCCGCCGGCGATCCGCAGTCCGGGGGCCCACATCAAGCTCTGCTGGAACGCCGCCTGCATCGGGGCCAGGGACGGATCGGTGAGGATGCCGTACTCGCCCTCGGCCTCGACGGCGGTGTTGGCCAGGTCCTGCAGCTGGTTGGCGGCGATGATCTTGCCGATCGAGCTTTCCGGTCCCGGGGTCTGGCCGCGCGACAGGGCGGTCATGGTCCGGAAGCGGGTATATTTCAGGCCCTGGGAATTGACGTACCAGTCGGCCAGCTTCTCGCGGAAGGCGGCGTCCTTCAGCGCCGGGCCGTTGGCGCCCGACAGGCCGCGCGCCAACTCCATCACCTGACGATAGTCCGGACCAGCCGAGCCGCCGACCGCCAGGCGCTCGTTCATCAGGGTGACCAGGGCCACCTTCCAGCCGTCGCCGACCGCGCCCAGCCGCTGGCTGTCCTTGACCCGCAGGTCGGTGAAATAGACCTCGTTGAACTCGCGTCCGCCCGACATCTGGTGGATGGGCCGGCATTCGACCGCTGGATCGCGCATGTCGATCCAGAACATGGTCAGGCCCTTGTGCTTGGGCACGTCGGGATCGGTGCGGACCAGGACGATGCCGTAGTCGCAATAGTGGGCCCCGGTGGTCCAGACCTTCTGGCCGTTGATGATCCAGTCGTCGCCGTCCTTGACCGCGCGGGTGCGCAGAGCCGCGACGTCGGAGCCGCCGGCCGGTTCGGAGAACAGTTGACACCAGATCTCCTCGCCCTTCACGGCGGGGGAGACGAAGCGCTGCTTGGTCTCGTCGTTGGCGAAGGCCATGACCGTGGGCACGCACATGCCCAGGCCGATGGTGAAGTAGCCGTAGCCGACGCCGGCCTTGCCCTCCTCCTGGCCGAAGATCACCGACTGGATCGGCGTGCCGCCGCCCCCGCCGACGCCCGCGGGCCAAGTGATGCAGGCGTAGCCGGCGGCGGCCTTGCGGGCCTGCCAGGCCTTGCCAGCCGCCATGTGCTCGGGCGTGGTCGGCTTGGGCTCGCCATGCTCGGCGTGATGCGCGGCGGCGTTCTCGACCAGCCAAGCGCGAGCCTTTTCGCGGTAGGCGGCTTCTTCAGGGGAGTCGTTGAAATCCATGATCTTTGTCCCTAGGCCGCGCTCTTCTTCTCGAGCTCACTCACCAGCCGCTCTTTCCAGAGCTTGGGCGAACCTGCGACCAGCGACAGCTGTCGCGAGCGGCGGTAGTAGAGGTGGCAGTCGACGTCCCAGGTGAAGCCCATGCCGCCGTGCACCTGGACGCTTTCCTTGCTGGCGAACCAGAAGGCGTCGGAGGCAGCGATGCGGGCGGCGGCGGCGGCGGTCGGCAGTTCCGGCGCGTCGACGTCCAGGGCCCAGGCGCCGTAATAGGCGTTGGAGCGGGCGACCTCGTTCTTGACGTACATGTCGGCCAGCTTGTGCTTCATCGCCTGGTAGCCAGCGATCACGCGACCGAAGGCGTAGCGGCCAAGCGCGTATTCGCGGGCCATCTCCAGGCAGCGATCGGCGCCGCCCAGTTGCTCGAAGGCCAGCAGCACGGCGGCGCGGTCCAGGATCGCCTGCACCAGCTCGAACCCCTGCCCCGCCGCGCCCAGCCGATCGGCCGGCGCGCCGTCGAAGGTCAGGCGGGCCACGCCGCGCGTCGGGTCCAGGCTTTCCAGTGTCTCGGCGCGAACGCCGCCCGCTTTCAGGTCGACCAGGAACAGGCCAGGACGCCCGCCCTCATGGGCCAGCACCAGGGCCACGCCGGCCGCGTCGCCGTCGGTGACCGGGATCTTGACGCCGGTCAGCTTGCCGCCCTCGACCTTGGCCTGCAGGGCCGACGGGGTGATCACGCCCGGGCCTTCGGAAGTCGCCAGGCAGCCGATCAGCGCACCGGCGGCGATGCCCGGCAGGTTGGCGGCCTTCTGGGCCTCGGTTCCGTAGGCCATGACGGCCTCGGCCAGGACGTAAACGGTGGAAGCGAAGGGGATCGGGGCCACGGCCCGGCCCAGTTCCTCGGCGATGGCGCAAAGCTCCACCCGCCCAAGGCCCAGGCCGCCATGCTCCTCGGGAATGGCGGCGCCGAGCCAGCCCTGCTCGGCCACGGCGCGCCACAGCCCCGTGTCATAGCTCTTGGCCGGATCGTCCAGGACCCCGCGCACCACCGACGGCGCGCAGCGGGCGGTGAGGAACTTGCGCGCCTCGTCCTTGAGGAACTTCTGGTCGTCGGAATAGTCGAAATCCACTTGGACTTCCTCCCTAGCGCGCTCGTTCTCGTGATGGCGGCGCGGCTCGGAGAGCACGATGAACGATCGTTCGTCCGAGGGAAAGATTGACCTCGCGTCAAGGATTTAAGGTTCTTATGGCGGCCTCGAAACCAGTGAGAACGCGTGCGTGGCCAAGACCGTCTTCCAGCGGAACCAGAAGGTGTGGGTCGAGAGCGTCGGCGCCTGGGCGACGATCGAGAAGATCGTGCCGATCTGGGCCAAGGGCTTCGACGAACCCGTGCGCGTCACCTACGACGTCGGCCTGGGCCGCGAGTTCCAGGCCCATGAGCTGAAGCCGGAAGACCGCGTCGACGAGGACGGCGGCGCGGCGACCGCCAATTGGCGCATCCTGCGGGCCCGCAACAAGTGGCAGCAGGACAGCGACTGCCTGCACCATCCCTATCCGGGCACCTATCCTGTGGTGGTCACCGACATCAACGACTGGGGCGGCTGGCGCACGCCGGGGGCCGAGTATGACCGCGACCCGCGCAAGATGGAGTTCCAGGCCCGGCTGATCGCCGCCGCGCCGCAACTGCACGCCCTGGCCCGGCAATTGATCGAACTGGCCGCCGACAATTCCGACGACGCGCCACCGGCCCTGGTCGCCATCGCCCAGCGCGCCTCCGCCATCGAGCGGGCCCTGCACGAGGTGCCCGCCGCCAGCGAGTTGGCGGGCAACATCATCGAGGCCGGCTAGGAAAACACCTCGGCGACCGGGGCCGGGGCCGCGTCCCGCGCCTTGAAGTTTCCCTTCTTCCACGCCCAGTACAGCACCACGATCGCCACGCCGGTGCCCACCACCATGGCCGGAGCCGAGGCCTCGGGACCAAACGCCCCGCCACTCAGCCACTCCGGCGCGCCGGCCTTGGGGCCGCTGAGGTAGAGGCTTTCCTTGACCTCGATGCCCGAGACCCGCGCGCCCCAGATCCAGCCCTGGGCGAAGTTCCAGGCCGCGTGGACGCCCACCGACATCCAGAGGCGGCCCGTCAGCATGTAGAAGGCCGCCAGCATCAGGCCCGCCTCGATGGTGATGGCGAAGGCGGCCGTCAGCGTGGCGTTGTCATTGCCCAGGTGCATCAGCCCAAACAGGGCGGCCGAGATCGCCAAGGCCCACCATGCGCCGAAGGCGCGCATCAGCAGACGCAAGATGATGGCGCGGAACACCAGCTCCTCCATCGAGCCCGAGAAGATGGCGACGCTGATCATCCCCCAGGCCGACGACGCGCGCGGCCCCGTCACGTCATAGAGACCAAAGCCGACCAGCAGCCCGACCACCACGGTCATCATCACCGCGCCGACCAGCAAACCGATCGCCAGCTCCGCCAAGGCGGGCCGCAGGACCAGCTCCGCGGGCCAGCGGTCCTCCGCCAAGCGCATCACGCCGGCATAGAGGCCATAACCCGCGGCGCAGATCGCGAGGGTCGCCAGGGCGATCAGCGCATCATGACCCTTCAGCCAGAGCCCCGGCAAGATCGTGGCCGCCGCATCGACCAGCATGAAGACGACGAACAGCACGACCGCCCAACCCAGGCAGCGCAGCCACCGCAACGGCCCCGGATGCACGAATCGGCGCGAGCCCAGGTCAAGGCCGGTGGTTGGCGTCGTATCGATCAGCGACATTGAATCAAATCCCCCAGAACACGGATCGACCTTTGGCGGGATCACGTCGGGGTTCAAGTGACGAACAGTTCAGGTTGGGCGGCGCCAAATCGACGATCCGGTCAAGTGCGCCCTCGCCCTGACACATCGCCTTGCCTACATTGGCCCCATGCGCACAGACACGCCCCAGCCCGTCCGGCTCTCGGACTATCGCCCGTTCCCGTTCACTATCGACACCACCGAACTGGAGTTCCAGCTGGATCCCAGCGCGACGCGGGTCAAGGCGACGCTGACGCTCAAGCGTACCGGCGCGGCGGGCGAGCCGCTGTTCCTGAACGGCGAGCGGCTGAAGCTGATCTCGGTCGCCATCGACGGTCAGGCCCTGAGCGCCAACGAATACGCGCTCGACGGCGAGGGCCTGACGATCCATCAGGTTCCGGACAGCTTCGAGCTGACCACCGAGGTCGAGATCGATCCGTCGGCCAATAAGGCGCTGATGGGCCTCTACATGTCCGGCGGCCGGTTCTGCACCCAGTGCGAGGCCGAGGGCTTCCGCACCATCACCTTCTTCCCCGATCGGCCCGACGTGCTGAGCCGCTACACCGTGCGGATCGAGGCCGACGCGGCGTTCCCCTGGCTGCTGAGCAACGGCAACCTGTGGGAAGGCGGCGAGGTGGACTCCACCCAGCCCGAGGGCCGCCACTACGCCATCTGGAACGACCCCTTCCCCAAGCCGGCCTATCTGTTCGCCCTGGTGGCGGGCGAGCTGGACGTGCTGGAAGACAGTTTCGTCACCATGAGCGGCCGGACCGTCGCGCTGAAGGTGTTCGTCGACCCCGGCATGGCCCCTCGCGGCGCCTACGCCCTGGACAGCCTCAAGCGCGCGATGAAGTGGGACGAGGAAGCGTTCGGCCGCGAGTACGACCTGGACCTGTTCATGATCGTCGCCGTGCGCGACTTCAACTTCGGGGCCATGGAGAACAAGGGGCTGAACATCTTCAACAGCTCCCTGCTGCTGGCCGCCCCCGAGACCGCCACCGACATGGACTACGAGCGCATCGAGAGCGTCGTGGCCCACGAATATTTCCACAACTGGACCGGCAATCGCATCACCTGTCGCGACTGGTTCCAGCTGTGCCTGAAGGAAGGCCTGACGGTCTTCCGCGACCAGAGCTTCAGCGCCGACATGCGCGGCGAGGCCGTCCAGCGGATCAAGGACGTCAAGGCCCTGCGCGCCCGGCAATTCGCCGAGGACGCCGGCCCTCTGGCCCACCCGGTGCGGCCGTCCAGCTACATGAAGATCGACAACTTCTACACCGCGACGATCTACGAGAAGGGCTCCGAGCTGATCCGGATGCTCAAGACGATCCTGGGCGCCGAGATCTTCCGCAAGAGCCTGGACCTCTATTTCGAGCGCCACGACGGCGAGGCCACCACGGTCGAGGCCTTCATCGCCTGCTTCGCCGACGCCTCGGGCCGCGACATGAGCGACTTCTTCGCCTGGTACGAACAGGCCGGCACGCCCGCCGTGTCGCTGACTCATGTCTATGACGAGGCCGGCCAGGCGCTGGAGATCACTCTCACCCAGACCACCGCCCCGACCAGCGGCCAGCCGACCAAGCAGGCCCTGCCCGTGCCGGTGGTGATCGGCCTGCTCGACGCCGAGGGGGAAAGCCTGCGCGACAGCGAGGTGGTCCTGCTCGACGAGGCGACCAAGACCGTGCGCTGGGAGGGCGTGAAGAGCCTTCCAATCGTCTCGGCCCTGCGCGGCTTCTCGGCCCCCGTGAACCTCACCACCGATACCCGGGCCGTCGACCGCTACGTGCAGTTCGCCGCCGATCCAGACCTGTTCAACCGCTGGGAAGCCGGCCAGACCCTGGCCCGCGAGCTGATCCTGGGCCGCGCCGCCGGAACGCCGGACGAGGTCGGCGAGGAACGCTATGCCGACGCCCTGGGCAAGGCCCTAGTCGACGACGCGTCCGATCCGGCCTTCAAGGCCCTGCTTCTCACCCTGCCCACCGAGGGCGACCTGAGCCTGGCGGTCGATCCCGTCGATCCGGCGGCGATCCACGCGGCGCGCGGCCACCTGAAGACCGTCATGGCCGTTCATCTGGGCGACCTGCTGCGGCGTCTGCACGGCGACCTGCAGAGCGGCGGCGAGTTCTCGGCCGACGCCAAGGCGGCCGGCAAGCGCGCCCTGCGCAACGGTTGCTGCGACCTGCTGGCCGCCGATCCGCACGCGCTCAATGTCGAGCGCATCGTCGGCCACTTCGAGAGCGCCGCCAACATGACCGACTCCATGGGCGCGCTGTCGGCCCTGGTGACGATCGGCGGCGAGCCGGCCGAGAAAGCCCTGGCCGCCTTCCACGCCCAGTGGCGCGAGGAGCCGCTGGTGCTGGACAAGTGGTTCTCGGTCCAGGCCCGCGATCCGGGCGAAGGCGCGATCGGCCGGATCCTGGCCCTGACCGCCCATCCCGACTTCGACGCCGGCAACCCCAACCGTTTCCGAGCTCTTGTCCAGGGCTTCGCCAGCGGCAATCCCGCCCGGTTCCACGACGAGAGCGGGGCCGGCTACAGCTTCCTGGCCGATCAAATTCTCGGCGTCGACGGCTTCAACCCCATGACGGCGGCCCGACTGGTCGAGCCGCTGGGGGCTTGGCGGCGTTATGTTCCGACGTTGGCCGCCCTGATGCGCGAGCAGCTGGAGCGCATCCGCGATCATGTCGGGCTGTCGAAGAACGTGCTGGAACTGGTGTCGCGGGCCCTGGATTGACGGCTCGCGGCGCAGCTTGCGTGAAGTCTGGCGCGATTCCTTATCGCCCGGGTTGCGACTAAAGGGCTCATGCCCGGTCGAAACCTCCGTTCCGCGGTGACGCGGCCCCCGTGCCTGCGGTAGATTCACCATGTCGGCGAAGTGACTCGCCTGGGATCGCGGGAGCATCTGGCGTTGGAGCGTGGCGGGGCGAGAACCGGGAGGCTGGCGGGAGCCGGCTTTTCGGCGGCGGGCGCGGCTCGCTCGCGCGTCGCGCAGTCGCCGTCCCAGGCCTATGTGCGCCTGGCCATCCTGGCCGCCCTGCTGCTGCTCGCCGTCTACACCGCCTTCGGCGTCAACCGCCTCAAGCAGGAAGCCAGCGTTCCGCCCGGCGGCGCGCCCCTGGCCGCTCAGGCCAAGTTGGTGGCCGGCGCGGCCGAGACCAACCTGGCCGCCCAGCGCGCCGGCCTGTCGGCCGCCGCCGACCTGCTGCAACGTGATCCCAGCGCGCCCATCGACGCGGCCGAAACCGCCCTTCGCGCCGCCGGCGGCGAGGCCATGGCCGTGGCCGTGGTCGGCCCCTCCGACGTGCTGGCGGTCGCCGGCCGCGATCCTTCCGCCGACTGGAAGGTCGCCGCTCGCGCCGCCGGGGCCTCGGGCCGCACCCAATGGATCGGCGCCGGGACCACCGGCCGCCTCTACGTCGCCGTCGCCACGCCGGTCGAGGGCGGCCGCGGCTTCGTCATCGCCTCCAGCGACCCGGCCCGCCTGATGGCCGAACCGGCCAAGGGCGCTGTCAGCGCCCTGATGCTGGCCGACGGCAAGATCCTGGCCGCGGCCGGGCGCCCGATCCAGGGCGCGACCACCCTGCGCGAGGCCTTCTCGGTGTCGATCGAGGACCTCGGCGACGGTCCGTCCGCCCTGCGCGGCCAGTCGATCGACGGCCAGGGCCTCGATGTCGCCATCCAACCCCTCGCCCAAGGCGCCCTGCTGGCGGCCGCCGGCGCCCAGTCGCGCACCGTGGCCAACGCCGATCGCACGCTGATGGAAGGCGCCTTCTCGCTGCTGGCCCCGCTGGCGGTCGGCATCGCCCTGGCCCTGATGCTGATGTTGCAAAGCCGCCGGGTCGAGATGGCCCAGCGTGAATTCGTCGACAGCGAGCAGCGCTTCCGCCTGGCCGTCGAGGCCGCGCGCTGCGGCATCTGGGAGTGGGAGCTGAGCGCCGACCAGGTGTTCATGTCCGACGTCACCGGCGCGATGTTCGGCTGGGGCGGCGGCGGCGTGGTGGGCGGTCAGGAACTGCTGGACCGCGTCTCGGTCGACCATCGTGACAAGGTCCGCCAGGCCCTGGCCAACGCCGCCACCTACGGCGCCTTCGACGTGTCGTTCCGGGTGCCGTCGCGCGACGGCGGCCGCGCCATCTGGATCGACGCCCGCGGCCAGGGCTTCGGCAAGCCGGGCGAGGACGGCTATTCGCGGATCATCGGCGTGGCGCTGGACGTCACCGAGGAACGCCTGGCCCAGGCCCGCGCCCAGGCCGCCGAAAACCGCCTGCGCGACGCCATCGAGAGCGTGTCCGAAGCCTTCGTGCTCTGGGACCGCCAGGGCCGGTTGCTGATGTGCAACCGCAATTACCGCAACGTCTTCAACCTCGAGCCCAAGCTGCTCAAGCCCGGCGCGCCGCGCGATGAGGTCAACCGCTTCGCCGCCTTGGCCATCAAGCACGACCAACCGGCGCCCGACGGCGCCAAGGGCGTGCGCGAGGCCGAGCTGAATGACGGCCGCTGGATCCAGATCAGCGAACGCCGCACGGCCGAAGGCGGCCTGGTGATGACCGCCGCCGACATCACCGCCATCAAGAACCAGGAAGAAGCCCGCCGCCTCAACGAGGAGCAGCTGCAATACGCCGTCGCCGGCCTGGAGCGTTCGCAGGAGCAGCTCGCCGAGCTCGCCCGCAAGTACGAGATGGAGAAGGTCAAGGCCGAGGGCGCCAACAAGGCCAAGAGCGAGTTCCTGGCCAACATGTCCCACGAGCTGCGCACGCCGCTGAACGCCATCAACGGCTTCTCCGAGATCATGATGAACGAGATGTTCGGCAAGCTCGGCGACGCCCGCTACAAGGGCTACAGCCTCGACATCCACAATAGCGGCCAGCACCTGCTGGCCCTGATCAACGACATCCTCGACATGTCGAAGATCGAGGCCGGCAAGATGAACCTCAAGTTCGAGCCGCTGCACCTGGAGGACGTCACCGAGGACGCCGTGCGCCTGGTGCGCAACCGCGCCGAGGCCGCCGGCCTGCAGCTGGACATCGACTTCCCCACCCTGCCCGAGGTCGAGGCCGACTATCGCGCGGTCAAGCAGGTGCTGCTGAACCTGCTGTCCAACGCCATCAAGTTCACGCCCCGCGCCGGTCGCATCGTCGTACGGGCCGAAGTGCGTCGCGACCCGCTGGGCGAGCGCGTCCGCGTGTCGGTCACCGACACCGGCATCGGCATCGCGGCCGAGGACCTGGCCCGCCTGGCCAAGCCGTTTGAACAGGTCGAGAGCCAGCACGCCAAGACCACTCAGGGCACGGGACTGGGCCTGGCCCTGACCAAGTCGCTGGTCGAGATGCACGACGGCGCGCTGGAAATGACCAGCACTCCGGGCGAAGGCACGACCGTCAGCTTCATCCTGCCGATCAGCCAGGGCGGCCTGGCGATCCACCGCGACTTCGCGGCGGCTTGAGCCGGGCTTGAAGCGCGTCCTGTTCGTCTGCAGCCAGAACAAGCTGCGCAGCCCCACCGCCGAGCAGGTGTTCTCAACCTGGCCAGACCTCGAAGTGGATTCCGCAGGCACCAATCACGACGCCGAGAACCCGCTGACCGGAGAACTGGTTGAATGGGCGCAAGTGATCTTCGTGATGGAGAAGACCCATCGCACCAAGCTGTCAAAACGCTTCAAACGCCACCTGAAGGCTCGGGTGATTTGCCTGGATATTCCCGACGACTACGCCTTCATGGACCCCGCGCTGGTCACGCTCCTGAAGGCGCGGGTCGGCCCTTACCTAGTCTGACGGCCGTTAGGTTCGCCGCCAGGCCAGCATGTGCGGATAGGGTCGCTCACCCACGGCCTTCGCGCGGTGTGGCTCCAGCGTCAGCCCCCACATGGCCAGCATCGGCACGCCGACATAGCTGCCCAGGCTGAAGTTCTCCGCCAGCGTCTTGCCGCCGCCGCGATAGCCGCCCTCGTGGAACGGCACCGACGGATCAAGGCCCAGGTGCAGAGCCGCCGCGAACGACCAGGCCAGGGCGGCCATCTCCTCGCCGGGATCGTCGGACACCCCGTTCTCCGGGCGATCCGGATCGCCGACCGCGACATGGCCGGCCTCGTGCAGCAGATCGCCGGGCCAGGCCAAGCGCGCGGGATCGACCCTCAGCCGTCCCGCCGTCACGGCGACACCCGGCAGGAAGGTGTCGCCGTCCAGGACGCGGATCTCGACCCCGATCCCGATCTCGCGCACGAACGCGACGATGCGGCGGACCAGCGGATCGGTGAATTCCTCGACCGAGACTTCCGCCGTGCTCGACGCCGCCATGAACCGCTTCCTCTTCGCGTCCGATCAAAGCCGCTTCGGTCCCGGTCGTAAACCCGTCCGGTCGGCGGGCGGAAAAATGGGGTGCGTCGTGGCGGCTTTGGGATGAGGTTTCGCCCACGGCCCAGCTCGGCCGATATCGGATCCGACCCATGCCCCTGCGCCCCCTGCCCGTCGCCCTGGCCCTCGTTTTGCTGTGCGGCACCGCCGCACCTTTCGCTCAGGCCGCCGTTGTCGGGACCAACACCCCGGCCCAGCCGATCACCGCCGCGCGGATCGCGGCCCTGCCGGCCAAGGACCGCGACATCTGGAAGGCCTATCTGGCCCGCTCCCAGCAGCAGAACCTCGCCGACCGCGCGGCCCTGGCCGCCGAGCTGAAGCCCGGCCAGCCCACGCCGCCCCCGCCCGCGGAAGGCCCCGGCGGCCCCAAGGCCATGCCGCTGGACCGCGACGCGGCCTGGTACGCCACGCCCGAGGCCCGGCACGTCGCCGACGTGATCGTCAGCTTCCAGACCCCAGCCGGCGGCTGGAGCAAGAACCAGCCGCGCACCGGCGCCCCGCGCCAGCCCGGTCAGCCCTATGCCGCCGACAACGTCTCCAAATATCTGGCCGCCGACGACTTCGACACGCCGCATGACCCGCACTGGAACTATGTCGGCACCCTGGACAATGACGCCACCATCACCGAGCTGCGGTTCCTGGCGCGGGTCGCCGGCCAGGCGCCGGGCGCGGAGGGACAGGCCTGGCGGGCCAGCTTCCTGCGCGGCGTCCGCTACCTGCTGGCCGCCCAGTTCCCGAACGGCGGCTGGCCGCAGGTCTGGCCGCTGGAGGGCGGCTATCACGACGCCATCACCTATAACGACGACGCCGTCACCGAGGCCGCTTCCCTACTGACCGACGTGTCCAAGGGCCTGGGCGACTACGCGTTCGCCCCCGCCGACCTGCGCGAACAAGCGGGCGTCGCGGCCGATCGCGCCGTGACCTGCGTCCTGGCCACCCAGGTGGTCGTGGGCGGCAAGCGCACGATCTGGGCCCAGCAGCACGACGCCCTGACCCTCAAGCCCGTCGCGGGCCGCAACTTCGAGCCCGCCGAACTGTCGACCGAGGAAAGCGCCGACCTGCTGGTCTATCTGATGAGCCTGCCCAACCCGTCGCCAACCTTGGTGGCGGCGGTGCACGCCGGCGCCGACTACCTGGCGGCCAACGCCATTTACGACCAGGCCTGGAGCGGCGGGAAAGACACCGAAGGCGGCCGCCGCCTGACGCCCAAGTCCGGCGCCGGTCCGATCTGGGCGCGCTACTACACCGCCGCCGCCAACGCCCCGATCTTCGGCGATCGCGACAAGACCCTGCATGACGACGTCAACGAGCTGACCCTCGAGCGGCGCAATGGCTATTCCTGGTTCAACACCAGCCCAAAAAAGGCGCTGGACGCTTACGCGGTCTGGAAAAAGGCCCATCCCGCGCCCGGCTGAGGCCCCGTCACAAACCCTTCGCGCAACTCACGTCGAAGCGTCGCAACGTTGCCCTAACACCCCGCTTCAATGCGTCCGAAACCGGACGACCTTGGAGGGGTCCCATGTCCATGAAACTCGATCGGCGCGCGCTTCTGGCTGCGTGCGCGTTCAGCGTCCTGTCGTATGCAGGCGCCGCTTTCGCCGCTCCGGCCGATCCCGCGGCTCCGCTGGCCAACGCCGCTGACACCACCGCTCCCCCGGTTGACGAGAGCGTCGCCGTCGAGGGCGTCGTGGTCAGCATGACCAAGACCACCCGTTCGGCCGTGACCCTGGGCGCCGTGGAAATGCAGAAGCTGCTGCCGGGCATCAATCCGCTCGGCGCGATCCAGACCCTGCCGGGCGTCTCGTACCAGACCGCCGACCCGTGGGGGAACAACGAGCAGAACACCTCGCTGTTCGTGCACGGCTTCAGCATCCAACAACTGGGCTTCACCCTCGACGGCGTGCCGCTCGGCGACCAGCAGTACGGCAACTACAATGGCCTTTCGCCGCAACGCGCGGTGATCAGCGAGAATGTCAGCCGCGTGAAGCTGTCGTCGGGCGCCGGCGACCTGGGCGTGGCCTCGACCAGCAACCTGGGCGGTGCGATCGAGACCTTCACGCGCGACCCGCTGGCGGAACGCGGCGGCCAGATCCAGCAGACCCTGGGCAGCTACGCGGCCACCCGCACCTATCTGCGCCTGGAGACCGGGGACCTGGGCGGCGGCAATTCGGCCTACGTCTCGTTCCTGCACCAGGACCAGCGCGCCTGGGATTTCCAGGCCCACCAGCGCGGCAACCAGTTCAACGGCAAGTTCGTCCACGACGGCGAGCGCGGCAAGCTGACGGCCTTCATCGACTATTCCAAAAAGCTTGAGCCGAACGAAGACTCGATCGTCCACCCCAACGCCGGCACCAACGTCCACACGGCGACCGATCAGAGCGAGCCCTATACCCGGCCGTTCCTCTATCCGGACTACGACGCGGCGCTGGCCTATCTGTCGACGGGCGGCGCGCCGCCGGCCGCCGCCGGCAACAACTTCCGCAACTATCATAGCGCCGCCCAGCGCATGGATGCGCTGGCCTACGTCAAGTACGACTACAAGATCGACGACAACATCACCTGGTCCAACCAGGTCTATTTCCACCATGACGAAGGCCGGGGCGTCGTCGCCGGCCCGATCAACCAAGCCGGCCTGCCCGCCCTGTTCGCGGTCTACTATCCCGGTCAGGATCTGAAGACGATATTCGGCGGCACCGGCTACGCCGTGCGCACTACCGAGTACCTGATCAATCGCGGTGGGCTCATGTCCAATGGAAGCTGGACGCTGGGCGATCACCAGATCGAAGCCGGTGTCTGGTACGAGCACAACAAGTCCTCGACCCAGCGCGCCTGGTACCCCTTCGCCGCCTCGTCGACCGACCTGACGCCCTACGACGTCCCGACCAACAAGAACTTCAGCCAGTACGCCAGCCAGATCAACAACGACGTCGTCCAACTGCACGTACAGGACCAGTGGCGGATCCGTCCTGATCTGCTGCTGCAGGCCGGCGTGAAGTCGAGCCTGCAATACGCCAAGGGCACGGTGCCGATCCAGCAGAAGAACCTGTCGACCAACACCAACCCGACCCTGCTGCCCACCGGCGAGATCGACACCAAGAAGTGGTTCCTGCCGCAGATCGGCGCGATCTGGGACGTCAACGACAACGAGCAGGCGTTCGTCAACGTGCAGAAGAACCTGCGCCAGTTCGTGACCTATGGCGCGGGCGGCCTGTCGCCCTGGAGCCTGGGCAGCCAGGCGGCCTTCGACCTGTTCAAGAAGACGGCCGAGCCGGAGACCGCCTGGACCTACGAGCTGGGCCTGCGTACTCACCACGAGCTTTCGGCCGGTCCGATCACCGGCTTCCAGGCCCAGGCCAGCGTCTATCACGTCGATTTCTCCAACCGCCTGCTGCAGACCAGCTCGACCCCGGTGATCGCGTCGCTGGTGGCCGGGGCGGCGATCCTGTCCAACGTCGGCAGCGTCAAGACCGACGGCATGGACATCGCCGCCACCTTCAACTTCGGTCCGCACTTCTCGTTTTATGACGCGGTGTCGTACAACCGCTCCAAATACCAGGACGACTACGCCACGCGCAGCTATGTCGACACCAAGGGCGTGACGATCATCAATGTGGCCGATCCGGCCAATCCGACCGCGCCGATCCCGCCCGTCCTGGTGCCGACCGCCGGCAAGTTCGTGCCGAACTCGCCCGAGTGGCTGAACAAGTTCGTGGCCGCCACGAACTTCGGTCCCTTCTCCGCCCAGCTGGTCGGCGACTATGTCGGCAAGCGCTACGCGACCTATACCAACGACCTGAGCGTCAAGAGCTACTTCCTGCTCGGTCTGCAGGCTTCCTACAGCTTCGAGACCCCGTCCAGCTCGATCCTCAAGAGCCCCAGGATCAGCCTGAACGTCACCAACCTGGCTGACAAGAAGGGCGATCTGGAAGTGGTGGTCGGCCAACCGACCAACACCTTCAACACCTATCCGATCCCGCCGCGGCAGGTCTTCGTCACCCTGTCGACGGGCTTCTAGACACCAACCTCCCCTCGATCTCACCTTGGCGCCCCGGACTGCAATCCGGGGCGCTTTTTCGTGGGCGGGCTCATGGTTAGGCAATCGACAAAGTATTTCTTGACGCCCGGCGCGGCGCGATAATACTTAGGCATATGACTAACCAACAACCCTCGCTCGACCTGATGTTCCAGGCCCTGGCCGATCCCAGCCGGCGCATGATCGTCGAGCGGCTGTGCGCCGGCCCGGCCTCGGTCAGCGAACTGGCCCAGCCCCTGGCCATGTCCCTGCCCTCGGTGATGCAGCACCTGCAATTGCTGGAGGGCAGCGGCCTGATCCGTTCGGAGAAGGTCGGGCGGGTGCGGACCTGCCGCCTGCAGGCCGAAGCGCTGAGCGCCGCCGAGACCTGGATCAACGACCGCCGCGTCCTGATGGAACGCAAGCTCGACCGCCTCGGGGAGTACTTGCGCGCCACGGCCGGCGACGAAGACTGATCTTCAAACTCAAGAGGAAAGCGACCATGACAGAACGTTCCGTCGTCCACGCCACCTTCGTCATCAACAAGGTCTACGACGCCTCGCCGGCTCGCGTGTTCAAGGCCTTTTCCAGCTCCGAGGCCCGCGACCGCTGGTTCGTGAAGTCCGAGGGCTGGCCCGTGGCCGAGTACAACTACGACTTTCGAGTCGGCGGCCGGGAGCTCGGGCGCTTCAGCCCCAACGGCAAGATGGAGATTCTCAACGAGACGACCTACTGGGACATCGTTCCGGACCAGCGCATCATCACCGCCTATGCCATGGACATCGACGGCAACCGCATCTCGGTGTCGGTTGCTACGATTGAGTTCAAGCCCGAGGGCAAGAAGACGCGGCTGGTCTACACCGAGCAGGGCGCGTTCCTCGATGGCTATGACTTCCCGGCTCAGCGCGAAGAAGGCTGCCGCGAACTGTACGAACAAAGGCTGGCGGAAGAACTCGAACGCGAAGGCGCGGGGGCCTAGGTCCCCTCCCCCGCCAAACGGGGGATTTGCGTGAATGCGTGTCCCCTCCCGATCCTTGGAGCTCCCATGTCCCTGACGCTGCACATGCACCCGCTGTCCTCGTACTGCTGGAAGGTGCTGATCGCCCTCTACGAAAACGACACGCCTTTCGAGGCCCGCATACTGGATCTGAGCGATCCGGCGGTGGTCGCCGCGTTCAAGGCGCTCTGGCCAACGACCAAGATGCCCCTGCTGTGCGACGCGGCCCGGGACCGTACGGTTCCAGAGACCTCGATCATCATCGAATACCTGCAAGCGGCCTATCCCGGCCCCGTCCGGTTCATTCCCGACGATCCGGACGCCGCCCTGCGCACGCGCCTGATGGACCGACTGTTCGACCTCTATGTCATGACGCCGATGCAGGCGATCGTCGGCGACCGGATCCGGCCGGCCGACGTCGCCAAGGATCCGTACGGCGTCGCCCAGGCCCGCGCGCAACTGGCCATGGCCTACGACCTGCTCGAAGCGGAACTGGCGGGCCGCGCTTGGGCGGCCGGAGACGATTTCAGCCTGGCCGACTGCGCGGCCGCCCCGGCCCTGTTCTACGCCAACAAGCTGGCGCCGCTGGGCGAGACCCACGCCAACGTGTCGGCCTATCTCGACCGCCTGCTGGCCCGCCCGTCGTTCACGCGGGTGCTGCGGGAAGCCGAGCCCTATTTCGCGATGTTCCCCGGCTGAGCGTCCAAGCCCGCGCTTTGGAGCTAGGCCTCCGCCTCCCAGGCGAGGAATTCCGGGGTCTGGAGCAGGCGCTCGCAATAGGCGCCGGCGGGACCGGTGTCGCCATAATCCGACAGATGAATCCCGTAGGTCCGGAAGCGGCTGGCCACCGGGGTGTAGAAGGCGTCGGCGATCGACCACTCGCCCACCAGGAACGGCCCGCCCGAACGCTTGAGCAGCTGGGTCCAGCGCTCGACGATCTTGCGCACGTCCTTCTGGGTGGCCTCGGAGATCGCGACGTTGCGCGGGGTCTCCTCCAGCGCCATCGGGCATTCGCCGCGCAGCGACGAGAAGCCCGAATGCATCTCGGCCGCCGCCGAGCGACCCAGGGCCCGCAGGGTTGGGTCGGCCGGCCACAGCTTGGCGGCGGGGAATTTCTCGGCCAGGTATTCGCAGATCGCCAGCGAGTCCCAGATCACCAGGTCGCCGTCCTTGAGCGCCGGAACCAGACGGCTGGGCGAGTGCTTGGCGATCTCCGCGTCCGAGACCTCGCCCTGGCGCAGATCGACCAGGGTTTCCTTGAAGGTCTCGCCCGTGTGCTGGAGCGCCAGCCAGGGCCGCAAGGACCAGCTGGACCACTTCTTGGTGCCGACGACGATTTCCATGGCGGACTCCTTGGCGAGCAGGCGGGCGCCTGGGCTTAGCGCGCTCGCCCGCCCGGGACAACGCCCGGCGGCCTAAGGATTTCTGCGTTCGCCTATCGAGGGTCTGGGAAAGGCGTAGCACCAGGGGTGGGCCTCGCCCGGCGCGCCCGGGTCGCGGGCCAAAGCCCGCAGGGAGCGGGCCCGGTTGAGCTCGACGAAGGAGATGATCTGGGCCGGGCGCCCGACCGCGTTCCGGCGTGGATTGAGTAGGGCCTGCATGAGCGACCTCCGTGACGACCGTCTGTCGCGGCCATGAGGTCATTGAAGACTCTCCCGCCTGAACGGGCCTGGGCGTCCCTGTTGTCTGGCGTTCATCCGGCCGCCGCGAGCCGGTCGCGATTTCCCCCCTGGCCTTGCCGCTTCCGTTACGTCTATGGTCGGGGCAATTAGAACAAGCGTTTGAAGGGAGAGGCCCAGGATGAGCCAGGCGAATTCGCCGGGCGGCGCGCAGCCGTCCGTGTCGCGGGTCGGCGCGAAACCGCTCTATTCCAACAGCTACAAGGCCACGGTGCTGGGGCTTCTGCTGGCCACCTACACCTTCAACTTCATCGATCGCACGATCATCGCCACCATCGGCCAGGCCATCAAGGTCGACCTCAAGCTGACCGACACCCAGCTGGGCTTGCTGGGCGGCCTCTATTTCGCCCTGCTCTACACCCTGCTGGGCATTCCGATCGCCCGCATGGCCGAGCGCTGGAACCGGGTGACGATCATCTCGATCTCGCTGGTGATCTGGTCGGGCTTCACCGCCCTGTGCGGCAGCGCCTCCAGCTTCGCCCAACTGGCCCTCTACCGCTTCGGCGTGGGGGTTGGCGAGGCCGGCTGCTCGCCGCCGTCGCATTCGCTGATCAGCGACTACTACGCGCCCAAGCAACGCGCCTCGGCCCTGTCGATCTACTCGTTCGGCATTCCGCTGGGCACGATGTTCGGCGCCGTGGCCGGCGGCTGGCTGGCCCAGGAGTTCAGCTGGCGGGTGGCCTTCGTGATCGTCGGCCTGCCGGGCATCATCCTGGCCCTGCTGGTCAAGCTGCTGGTCAAGGAACCGCCGCGCGGCCATTCGGAGGTCAAGGAACGGCCGCTGGAGGCCGAGGACCTGGTGATCGAGGCGCCCGTCAAGCCGCCCTTTTCGCTGACGGCCGAGTTCCGCGAGATCGGGGCCGTCATGAAGGTGCTGTTCGGCAAGTGGCCGGTGCTGCACATGATGCTGGGCGTGACCATCGCCTCGTTCGGATCCTACGGCTCGGGGGCGTTCGTGCCGCCTTATTTCGTCCGCACCTATGGCCTGGGCCTGGCCCAGGTGGGCCTGATCGTCGGGCTGATCGGCGGTTTCTCGGCGGGCGTCGGCACCCTGGTCGGCGGTTTCCTGACCGACTGGTCGGGCAAGCGCAGCGCCAAATGGTACGCCCTGGTGCCGGCCATCGGCCTGCTGATCTGCACCCCGATCTACATCACCGCCTATCTGCAGCCCCACTGGCAGACCACCGCCCTGATCCTGCTGGTCCCCGGGATCTTTCACTACACCTACCTCGCTCCGACCTTCGGCGTGGTGCAGAACTCGGTCGCGCCGCACCGCCGGGCCACGGCCACGGCCCTGCTGTTCTTCTTCCTCAACCTGATCGCCCTGGGCGGCGGGCCGGTGTTCACCGGCTGGCTGATCGACCATCTGGCCCACTTCAACTTCAACCATCCTGGCTCCACGGGCATCTTCCACGCCCTGGGCGGGTCGTTCAGCGACCCCGGCCCGGCCAGCTTCACCGCCCAGTGCCCCGGCGGTCTGGCCCCCAAGGGCTCGACGGCCGACCTCGCCGCCCTGTGCAAGGGCGCCATGGCGCGCTCGACCCAGCAGGGCATCATCGTCTCGCTGAGCTTCTACGCCTGGGCCGCCTTGCACTACGCCCTGGCCAGCATCGGCATGATCAAGCACATGCGGGAACGGGCGGTGGCGCAGGCTTAGGATCAAAGGTCCTCATTCATTGAGGCGATCACTTGCCCCCTACGGATCGCTTCGCGATCGTCTTCCCCCAGAGGGGGAAGAGGCTCCGCCGCCGGCGCCGTGCGCGCGTCCTCCGCCCCCTATGGGGGCGGACAGACCGCGAAGCGGTCAGGTGGGGGCAAGTGAGTGTGATCTCACGCGGAAACCCGCTGAGCGATTGGGAAGGGTGCGAAGCGCCCGGGC
>FTJN01009714.1_pt1 | contig 25632 bp, 22 predicted proteins | sample 1658361 | NCBI WGS metagenome assembly FTJN01 (sample SAMEA3914819, study PRJEB12502) | metagenome | biome: forest; material: soil | place: Canada | collected 2010-06-26 | depth 0.3 m
GCGCAGGCGCTCCAGCACGGCAGGCGGCGCCGTCCACCGGCCCTGGCCGTAGCGGTGGCCGGGGAACAGGCACCAGCCGTAGAACAACGCCTGGCGCTCGAGCGTGCCGAGGTCGCGACCCGACGCGCCGACGAGCAGCTCCAGGTCCAGCGTCTGCAGGTCGGCGCCCCACGCGAGCGACGTGGTCAACGGCGCGGCGCCACCGCCGATGCGATGGCCGATCTCCAGGAACACGTAGCCACTCGGCGACGCGATGACCTCCAGGTGGAACGCGCCCGCGCCGATGCGCACCGCGCGGATCACGCCCTGCACCCACTCGCGCTGGTCGGCGCTGAGGTCGAACTGGCTCGAGCCCATCGGCCGGTTGGCGTTGTATCCGACACAGGTGCCGACGTAGCGGCTGGCGATCACCGCCTTCACCACGCCGTCCTGCACGACGCCGTCAAGGTGCAGGATGTCGCCTTCGACGAACTCCTCCAGTTCGAAGCCGCCCGTGGCCGCCGCGGCGCCGTCCAGCGCCTTCACGCCCGTCGCGCGATCCTGCAATGCGCGCAGGCAGGCCGCCGCGCTGTCGAAGATCACGACATCCTCGCTGCCCGCGCCATGCGTGGGCTTGAGCACCGTTCGACCGGTCCAGGGCAACGCGCGCGTGCCGGCAGGCGCATCGGCCAGCGCGCCCAGGGGCAGGAAGCGCGGCACGGCGATGCCGGCCAGCGACACCGCCGCCTTCATCGCGACCTTGTCGCGCACCAGCGTCGCCTCGTAGACGGACGGGCCGGGCACCTGCAGCTGCTCGCGCACCCGCGCCGCATCCAGCAGCTCGTACTCCGAGACCGAGAGCACGCGATCGAAGCGCGGCGCGCCGGGCAGCGTGGCCACCGCGGCCAGCACGGATTCGGCGACGCGGTCGTTGCCCCGGTCCTCGCGCACGAGACGCGTGCAGCGCAGGTCCTCGGGAATGGTCTTCAGGCGCTCGGCGGTGCCCACGTAGGTGACGTCGTGGAGCGCGTGGTCGATGCCCGTGTGGTACTGGATCTTGGGATACGCGATCTTGTGCAGGATGAGGATGTTCATGGGAATCACCTAGGCGAGCGCGAGAGGCTCAGGAGGCCGCCGGCGCGCTCGCCTGCCGGGGCGTTCGGATCGACAGAAGGCATTGCAGCGCCGCGAGGCCGGCGATCAGCGCGAACACGACGACGAACTCGGCGCGCACCGCGCCCGTCATCGCCGCGGCCTGCGCCAGCGCGTGACTCGTGGCGGTCGTGTCGCCGTGGCCGCCGGCGAGCTCGCGCATCAGCGCGCGCGCCTGCGGATCGCTGCTGGCCAGGACGCCGCCGCACAGCGCGACGCCGATGGACTGGCCCAGCATCCGCGACAGGTAGAACAGCGACGTCGCGCTGCCGCGCACCGCGTCGGGCACCGCCGACTGCAGGGCGACGGAGAAGATCACGCTGCATCCCCCCAGGCCCACGCCCAGCAGGCCGGAGATCGCCAGCAGCGCCGACACCCCGGCGAGGTAGCGCGCCGAGAGGCACAAGGCGACCGCTCCCGCCAGCACGAGCGCCGCCGCCACGCTCGCCATCAGGCGGAAGCGGCGCGACTTGATCACCACGCCGACGGCGATGCCGCTGAAGGTCCAGGTGAGCGTCATCACGCCCACCGTGGCGCTGATGGCCAGGTAGTCCGCCCGCAGGATCAGCGCCGCGAAGCTGGGCAGGTACACGGTCAGGCCCATCGCGATGGCGCCGCACAGGAAGGCGGAGGCCGAGGCCAGCCCCACCATGCGCACGCGCAGCAGGCCGGCCGGAAACAGCGCGTCGGAACCGCCGCGACGCTGCACGCCCGCGAGGCGCCAGGCGGCGAAGCCGCCGACGGCGACGCAGGCCGTCCACAGCGGCGCGGTCAGCTGCTGCCCGTGCACCAGCGCCACCATCACCGCCAGCAGCACCCCGCACAGGTACAGCGAGGGCAGGACGGCGATCGGGCCGTCCACGGCCTCGTCCGCGCCGCGGTCGCGGCCGCGGTAGAACGCCGCCAGCAACGCGGCCGACACGAGCACGATGGGCAGGTTGATCCAGAAGATCCAGCGCCAGTCGAGCGCCTGCATGATGGCCGCGCCGACCACCGGGCCCGACACCGCGGCCAGGCCCCACACCGCGTTGCCCATCGCCTGGTACTTGCCGCGCGAGTCGTGCGGGATCATGTCGTTGAGCGCCGCCGTTCCCACGGTGATCAGCCCGCCGCCGCCGATCCCCTGCAGCACGCGAAACAGGATCAGCTGCGCCATGCTGCCCGCCAATCCGCAAGCGAGCGTGCCGGCGAAGAACAGCGCGGCGGCGAAGACGTAGCAGCGCTTGCGGTCGCCGCGATCGGACGCGCCGCCGAACAACGGCATCGTCACCGCCTGGGCGATCAGGTAGGCGCTGAACACCCAGCTGAGATCCGACAGCCCGCCGAAGCCCGCGATCACGGTCGGGATGGCTGCGCTCACGACGGTGGTCTCCATGGCGATGGCGTAGGAGCACAGCAGCATCGCCACCAGGACGGCCATGCGGGGGCCGACCTTCGCGGACGGCGCCCGCGGCGGCGCGATTACCGGGTTCGCGGCGTGGCTGCCCATCTCACGACACCTCGTAGATCTGCCCCGCCAGCGTGGCGGCGGTTCGCAGGTGCTCGCTCAGGAAATCGGTGGCCGGGTCGTCGGGCCAGTAGAACTGCACCGAACCGTCGCGGCTGTTGGAGTCGTGGCTGCGCACGACGACGTCGCCCGGCCTGCGCCAGGCCTGCAGCGTCACCACGCTGGCCGGCAGCGCGTCGGCCGGTGGCAGCCGCACGCGCTGCACCGTGCCCGCGTCGGCGTTCATGAACGCGATGGCGGCGCGGCCCTTCAGCGGCAACGCGGTCGGCACGTAGGTGTCGTCGAGGTAGGCCTTGGCGTGCATCTCGAAGACGTTGACGCCGGAGGCGCTCTCGATCATGTCGAGGCTGCAGTCGCCGGGCGGGCGCGAGTTGAGCTCCATCAGCACGACGCGGTCGGCGTCGTGCACCTTCATTTCCACTTCCACGACGCCGCGGTCCATGCCCAGCGCGCGGCAGGCCGCCACGGCCGTGTCGCGGATCACGCGGCTGCCGGCGAACACGCTGGGCATCGAGTGGCCCATCTCGACGAAGTAGGGCTTGGCGCCCAGGTACTTGTCTTCCACCGCCAGCACCGCGACGCCGCGCGGCGACGTGGCCAGGATCACCGAGCACTCGAAGGGGGCGTCGACGTACTCCTCCACCAGGAAGATCGATTCGTCGAGCGCGTAGCGCGCCTGGTAGCCGGCCATCGCGCCGCGCAGGTGCACGAAGGCCCGCTCGAGTTCGTCGGGCGTCTTCACCAGCACGACGCCCTCGCTGCCGCCGGCGTTGCGCGGCTTGATCACCACCGGGAAGCGCAGCCGGCCCGATTGCGCCTGCAGCTCCTCGAACGTGCTGAACGGCAGGTAGCGCGGCACCGGCAGGCCGGCGGCCTCGAAGGCCTGGCGCATCTCGTACTTGTTGCGCGCCTTGCGCACCGTGTCCTCGCGCATGTAGGTCAAGCCGTAGGCCTGGGCGATGGCCAGGCCCGACTCGACGCACATCTCGATCAACGGAACGATCGCCGCCGGCTTCGCGCCCGTGCGCGCCCGATGGCGCTCGAGTGCCGCCAGCGCCTCGCGCGGGTTGCAGTGGTTGCCCGCGATCGCCAAGTCGGCGAAGGCATGGCCGTTGATCGTGGCGTCCGGCGCCAGGATGGCGACGGGCAGGCCGGTGGCGCGCGCCGCGCCCAGCAGCGCGCGGTGGCGGAACTTCTCGGAGCCGAGCACCAGGCAGTAGTCCTGGCCCTTGCGGTTGGTTTCCATCTTCGTCTCTCCCTGGTTTCGATGCGTCAGCGTTGGATCGCCGACGCCTGGATCTGGTCGGCCAACACCTGGCCGGTCGACCGCTCGTCGCGCCGCAGGGCCGCGACGATGCCCGCGCGATCCGCCTGGCTGCGCTGCTGGCCCACCTGCCACTTGCCCACGTAGTCCCGCACCTCGATCTCGACGCCGACGATGTGCGGCACCAGCGCGTCGATGAAGTGGGACGGCGCCTCGTCCACCCGCCACGCGTCGGGCCGGTCGCCCTCGAAGTAGTCGGTCATCGTGCGGATGCCCGCGGCCAGCGCCTGCGGGTCGCGCGTCAGGCGCATGCGGCCGTAGGCGTGCACCACGCTGTAGTACCAGCTCGGCTGGACGCGCCCGTGCGCGTGGCGCGACGGGTACCACGACGGCGAGATGTAGGCGTCGGGCCCGCTGAACACGACCAGGCAGTCGACGGCGGCGCCGTCGGGGATCGTGGCCCACAGCTCGTTGTCGCGCGCCGCGTGCGTGTGCAGGCGCCCGGGGCCGTCGGCGGCCGTGTCCAGCACGAACGGCAGGTGATCGACGTGCAGGTGGCCGTGCGCGGGCAGGATCAGCGTGCCCAGCGCGTGCTCGCGGATCAGGCGGTGGATCTTGTCCAGGTCGCGGACGTCGAACAGGTGTTGACGGTGCATGGTGCGTCGCCTCGTTCGCCGGCGTCAGGTCGGCGTGCCGACCAGCACGTTCTTGCGCAGGTCGGTGAGCCCCATGTCGGCCAGCACCGCCGGCGACTTGGTGAAGCGGATGTTGCCGTAGCCGACGATCTCGACGTGGTTGCCCCAGGGGTCGACAAAGCCGAGGAAGCGGCCGGGCAAGAGCGGGATGCCCAGCTCGACGAGCCGCGCGCGCACCTTCTCCTTGTCGTCCACCACCAGGCCGAAGTGGCGGTCGTCGTCGCGCCCCTGCGTGCGGCCCTTGGTCAGCGCGATGAACTGGTCGCCCAGCTCCAGCGAGCAGCGATCTTCCTCGAGATCGTCCACCTCGAAGCTCATCAGCTGGCTGTAGAACGCGATCGCCTCGCCGATGTGGCCCACCTCCAGCGACACGTGGTTGATGCCCACGGCCCGTGCGAGCGGGGCGCTCATGCCTGCACCTCGACGGTCGCGGCATGCGCCTTCTCGAACGCCTCGAGGAACTTGCGCGTGGCCCAGGGGCCTGCGACGCTCACGCGCACCCAGTCGGTGATCTTGGAATCGGTGAACGGACGGCGCACCAGGATGCCGGCGCCGGCCAGTTGCGCCACCATCTCGTCGGCGCTCAGCCGGTCGCAATGCAGCAGCACGAAGTTGCCGCGCGTGTCGCGTACCTTCACGCCGAGTGCCGCCATCTTCTCGAAGATCTTCGTCTTGCTCGCGGCGACCGTCTCGCGGAACTCCTCGACGAATTCCGGATGATCCAGCGCCCACTCGGCCGCCTTGGCCGAGAACGCCGACACCTCGTACAGCGGACGGCACTTCGAGATCTCGGCCATCAGCGCCGGGTTGGACAGCAGGAACCCGACGCGCGCCCCGGCCAGGCCGTGCGCCTTGGACATCGTGCGCGAGATCAGCACGTTGTCGAACTCGCGCAGCAGCGGCAGGTGGGCGCTGTCGTCGCCCAGCACGTACAGGTAGGCCTCGTCGATCAGCAGCAGCACGCCGCGCTCGTGCAGGTGGCGCGCCAGGTCGCGCATCTGCACCGCGGTGATGGCGGTGCCGACGAAGCCGCTCGGATCCTCGATCACCATCATGCGGGTCTTCGGACCCACGGCCGCCATCATCCGGTCCAGGTCGGGCACCCAGTCGCCGTCGACCGGCACCGAGACGGCCGTCGCGCCCGCCAGCCTGGCGTAGACGTCGAACATGAAGTACGACGGCGCATGCAGCACGATCTGGTCGTCCGGCGCGACGCAGGCGTCGAACAACGCCTTGATGGCCATGTCGCTGCCGTTGGCCAGCAGCACCTGGTCGACGCCCACGCCGCTGCGCGCGGCGACCTTCTCGTACAGCGGCTTCAGGTCGGGGTAGCCCCACACCACGTCCTGCTGGATGGATTGCCTGAACGCCTCGAACGGCTCGTCGTCGAACGCGTGCAGGTTCTCGTTCTTGTCCAGGCGCAGGTAGGCGGGCCGCTCGGCGAGCTCGGCGCGGATGATCTCGCGCTGCATGTCGAGGACGGCTTGCTTCACGTATTTCTGGAGGGAGGCTTGCATGGGAATTCCTGGGAAAGAAAAGAGAAGGAGATCGGGGGTTCACGCAGCGACGGCGTCGCGCCGGGCCACCAGCGCGGCGCACAGCGCATCGACGTCGCGCTCGGTGTTGAACGCGTGGAAGGCCACGCGGATCGCGTCCAGCCGCGGGCTCACCTGGATGCGGCGCGCGGCGAACTCGTGCAGCAGCGGCCGCGGGTCGGCCACGCGCAGGCTCACGTGCGCGCCGGTGCGCGCGGGGTCGGCCAGCCAGCGCGGCGCCACGCCGGCGTCGTCCAGCGCGTCCACCAGATAGCGCTTGAGCCAGGCGATGTGCTCGGCGACGCGCGGCAATGTCAGCGCCTGCAGCACCCGCACGCCGGCGGCCGCCGCGAACACCGAGGCGATCGCCGGGGTGCCGGTCTCGAAGCGGCGCGCGGTGGGCGGATAGTCCAGGCGCGCCGGATCGAACGCGAACGGATCGACGCGCGCCTGCCACCCGGTGAGCTCCGACGCACGCGCCACGGCCTCCGGCTGGCGCGCATACAGGAAGGCGATGCCGGGCAGGCCCAGCAGGTATTTCATCGCGCCCGCCACCAGGTAGTCCACGCCGAGCGCGCACGCGTCCACCGGTTCCGTGCCGACCCATTGGTAGGCGTCGCAGAAGCTCGCCGCGCCATGCGCGCGCGCGAGACCCGCGATCTCGCGCACCGGCAGGCGCGCGCCCGTGAGGTAGTCGACCGCGGGCACCGAGACCCAGCCCGTGCGTTCGTCGATCGCGCGGCGATACGCGTCCAGCAGGCTCGCGTCGCCGCTCGCGCGTTCCACCAGCACCACCTCGGCGCCGCGCGCGGCCTGCGCGTGCCACACCTGCGCGAGCGACGGAAACTCGGCGGCCGACATGACGATGCGCGGGCGTCGGGTCCACGCCTGGCTGTTCACGGCCTGGAAGGCCGAGATCGTGGCGTTGGGCAGCAACGCCACCTGGTGGGCGCCGGCGCCCAGGAGCTCGGCCACGCGCGCGCGCAGGACGTCGACCTGGTGCTCGTACACGGGCCAGGGCGCGTCGCCTTCCAGCGCCCGCAGCATCTCGTCGAGCGCGCCGTCAACGAACGTGCCGCGCGGGGCGTAGCTGCAACTGGCCAGGTGGACGCGAGCGTCGAGCGACGGGAACAGGGCCCGGAAGGCCGCGTCCTGCGCCGTGGCGGGGGAAGCGATGGCGGCACGCATGTCAGTACGCCGCCGCCATGGTGGCCGCCCGTGCCACCCACAGGTCCGCGAACAGGCGATGGGCCAGCAGGCCGGCCAGCGTCTGGACGGGCATGCCCTTGGTGCCGATGCCGCCGTCGCCGATGGTGCGCACCGCGATCGCCAGGTGCTGCAGGCGCCAGGTCGAGACCTTGGCGTCGAGATCGAGCAAGCCCTCGGCGAGCACGTACAGCGCCTCGTCCGGCCCGGCCTTGAACAGGTCCTGCAGCGCCATGCGCCGCGCTTCGCGCTGGGCGGTGAACGCGCCCAGCAAGGCGGGCGCCAGCGCGCGCAGGCCGCGCCAGCCGGGGGACTCGAGTCCGGAGCCCTGGCCCAGAGATGGCCGCAGCACGCCGAAGTCGAACGACGCCATGCGCGCGAGGATGTCGAGCTGCTGCGCGATCGTGTCGATGCATTTCGACGACCGGGCGAGGATCTGCGACGCCGCGGACAGCCGCCCTGCCTCGATCAGCTGCACCGCGTGCGCCATCTCGAAACCGGCCTGCTTCAGCCACAGCTCGGTGGACTGGTGCACGCACTGGAACAGGCGCTCGTCGCGGTGCAGCACCTCGTCGTCGCGGCGCTGCAGGCCGAGCAGTTCCTCGGTGCGCATGTAGCTGGCGTACTCGGAGCGCGCGCCATGGGCGCCTGCGGCCAGGGGGCAGCCGCTCGGCTTGTCCTGCGTGACGGCGTCCATGGTCACGCCTCCGCCCGGTCGAATATCGCCATCACGCGACACGGGCTGCCCGAGCCGCCGACGATGGGCAACGGCGCCACCACCAGCATCGCGCCGCGCGCCGGCAGCAGGTGCAGGTTGCGCAGCTGCGTCAGGCCGTACTTGTTGGCGCCATGGAAGAACCAGTGGCAGGGATACGCCGGGTCGAAGCCGCCGGCCTGGCCCGCGTCGGTGCCCACCGTCTCCACGCCGATGCCCTGCACCTGCGTCTGTTCGGCCAGCCACTGCGCGCACAAGGGGTGCACGCCCGGCGTCACGCCGTTGTTGAGGAACTCGTCGGCGTTGCCGCCGCGCCGGCTCCAGCCGGTGCGGTACAGCAGCCACGCGCCCTGCGGCAGCGGGCCGTGCTGCGCGATCCAGCCTTCGACGTGACGCTGCTTCAGCAGGAACGACGGGTCGCCGGCCTCGGCCGTGAGGTCGATCACGACGGCGGGCGCCACCAGGCGTTGCACCGGCACCTCGGACACGTCGTCGAAGTCCTTGCCGGTGAGCCAGTGGATCGGCGCGTCGAAATGCGTGCCCGTGTGCTCGCACAGCTTGAGGTTGTTCCAGTAGACGTGCGGGCCCTTCTCGTCGTAGCGGCTGATCAGCTCGCGCTGGAACGGCCACGGTTGGCCGCGCTCGGCGGGCAGGCGGATGATGGGCGTGCCTTCATGCAGCGGCGCGGTGAGGTCGACGATCTGCACGCGGCCGGAGGCCAGGCCCAGCAACAGGTCGGCCGTGGGAGAGCCAGCGGTCGCCGCGCCGGTCGCGGCCGCGGGCCGGGCCGCCGGGGCGCCGTCGGCGTGCAGGTCGGGGAGATGGATGAAGCTCATGACGCGTTGATTCCGACGAGTTGATCGAACTGCTGCTGCAGGCGGCGCACGACGGGGCCCGGCGTGCCGGCGCCCACGGGGATGCGGTCGATGGAGGTGATCGGCACGATCTCGGCCAGCGTGCCGCAGAGCATCACCTCGTCGGCGAGATAGAGCTCGCTGCGGTCGATCTCGCGCTGCGCGAACTTCAGGCCCTGCGCGCGCGCCAGCGTCTCCACCGTGCGCAACGTGATGCCCGGCAACGCACCGGCGGTGGACGGCGGCGACACCAGCGTGTCGCCCATCACGGCCGCGACGCAGGCGCCCGGGCTCTCGGCCACCGTGCCGCGGCTGTTCAGGATCAGGGCCGTCTGGTAGCCGGCCTCGATCGCCTCCTGGTGCGCGAGGCGGCTGTTGTGATAGTTGGCGCCGGTCTTGATGCGTGGCGGCATCGACTCGTCGCTGATGCGCCGCCACGACGACGTGCCCGCCGAGATCCCGCGCGCGAAGTTGGGGCTGCGCGGCATCTCGAGCGCGGTGATGTGCGTGTGCACCGTGTCGATGTGGCCCAGCGATTCGCAGCGCGCGCCCATGCCGTAGGCCAGGCCGATCACCACGTGCACGTGCTCGGCGAAGCGGTTGGCCTCGGCCAGCGCGTGCAGCGCGTCGCGGAACTGCGCGTCGGTGGTCGCGACGGGCATGCGCAGGCACTTGGCGGAGTCGCGCAGGCGGTGCAGGTGCTCGTCCACGCAGAAGAACTCGATGCGCTCGGCGGCCGGCTGCCAGTAGCCGCGCACGCCTTCGAACACGTTGGCGCCCCAGAACGCACCTTGGGTGCGAACGTGGAGCTGCGCGTCCTGCCAGGGGACGATCGCGCCGTCCATCCAGGCGTAGGCCGGAAGGCCTTGAGGAGTTGGGTTCAAGATGTCGTCGCTTTCGAAAGGGGTTGCAAAGGGCGTCGCCGATCAGGCGGCGATCAGCTCGACGTCGGGCTGCGCGCTTGCGTCGAGGCGCGCGGCCATCGCGAAGGCCTGCGAGCCGTGCCGCAGGGCCGCTTCGAACTCGTCCGCGCGTCGGCCGTCGAAGACGCTGGCGACGTGCATGTCGGGCCGCACCAGGTGCCAGCGGCCAGCCACGTAGTGGCGCAGGACGGCGGCGTTGGCCCGCGCCCATTGCAGCTGCGGCGTCGACGGCTGCGCGACCGGGCCCGAGCCGGTGCCGGCCATCACCACGACCGCGTTGACAGGCAACGGGCCCAGCGCACGCGGCGCCTCGCCCGGCAACGGCAGCAACGCGGGGGGCCGGTCGCCCACGAACAGGAACGTGAAGCCGCGGCCCAGCAGCGAGCGCAGCTTCACGGGCTGGCCGCCGACGCTCAGGTCGGCGTCCGCCGCGAACCGGCCCACGGCGGCCGCGGTGGAGGGCGGCTGCACCAGCGGCGAGTCGAGATAGCGGTGCGGCTGCGCCATCGTGCCGCTGTTGACGAAGCGGCGGAACGCGCGGAAGCGCCGGGCCAGCACGAACAGCGCCCGGCGCCGCAGCCGCACCACCGGGTTGGCGGGCACCATGAAGCGGATCGTCCGCTCGGTGACGTCGATGTTCTCCCTGGCCGCGGCAGTGCGCTCGACGTGGTACGTCTCGAGCAGCGACCGGTCGGCGCAGCCGCGCATGACCAGCGCCAGCTTCCAGGCCAGGTTGTCCGCGTCCTGGATGCCGCTGTTCATGCCGCGCGATCCGTAGGGCGGCAGTGCGTGCGCCGCGTCGCCCGCGAGCATCACGCGTCCGGCCACCAGGCGCTCGGCGCGGCGCTGCTGGAAGCGGTAGACGCTCATCCACAGCAACTCGTAGTCCACGTCGCCGATCACCGCGCGGATGCGGCGCTCCAGGCCGCCGTCCACCTTGTCGCGCTCGACGTCCACGCCCGGCGGCAACTGCCAGTCGATGCGCCAGACGTCGTCGGGCTGCGGGTGGATGATGGTCTGGTAGCCGCGGTTGAATTCCGGATCGAAGTGGAAGTGGCGCTCCTTGCTGAACGGCAGCTTCGCGCGGATGTCCGTGATCAGGAACTGCGACGTGTGGCGATAACCGAGCCAGTTCACGCCCAGCAGCTCGCGCACGTTGCTGCGCACGCCGTTGCAGGCCACGACCCAGGCGAACGCGCGCGTCTGGTCCACGCCCTGGCGGCGCAGGGCCAGCGTCACGCCTTCGGCGCGCTCCTCGAGCTGCTCCACGCGCGACGACCAGCACACCTCGATGTCGGCGCGCCGCTCGACCTCCGCGAGCAGGATCTGCTCGATCCGGTACTGCGAGATGTTGACGAACGGGCCCCAGCGGTTGCCCAGCTCGTACTGCGCGCGCACGATCTGCGTGCCACGGATATAGACGTTGCCGTGCGTCCACTGCACGCCCTCGCGATGCACCTGCGCCGCGCAGCCGGACTTGTCCAGGATCTCCAGCACGTCGCCCTGGATCAGGCAGGCCTTGGAGCCTTCGCGCTTCAGCCCGGGGTTGTCGTCGAAGATCACCGAGCCGATGCCGTGATCCGACAGCCGCAAGGCCAGCGCCAGGCCCACCGGACCGGCGCCGACGATGCCCACCCGATATTCGACGGATTGGGGGGTTCCGGCCATTCCGGCCAGGGATGAAAGGGGTTTCATGTTCAAACGACCGATGCAATATCAATGCTGCCTGGCGGGCTTTGCAGCATGGGGTGACACGGTCGTGAAAACCGCCAGATCCTTGACCGACTTCAAATAAGGGGTGCCTTCCGTATATCCCGTCCCGGAACCCTCCCCCAGATATTTCTTGGCAATCCCGTAATGGGAATGCCGCCATCGCGTCATGGTTTCCGACAGTGCGCACATCGCCGCGTCGATCGCTTTGAGCAGCGCGGGATCGACTCCCGGCGTCGTACGCAGCTGCGCAAACCTGTCGTCAATGGATTCCCCGCCTTGGCGCAGGGATTTCTGCAATCCGGGCACCGAGGAATAGGCCAAACCTTCCAGGCGCTCCTTGTCGGGATTGCGGCAGAGGCTTTCCATCGTCTTGTAATTCACCGACTGGATCGCGCTGGCGCCGGTGGTGAACTCCCGGAACGTGCAGAACGATTCCTTCTGCATGGTCGCCAGCGTCAGGAAATGCTTGAGTCCCTCGTCCAGGATCGCGTTGCCGGCCAGGATGTAGCGCGACACCATCGCGGGCTCCTCGTCGAAGGCGCGGATCGCCCGGCGCAGCAGGCCGCAGACGCTGACGAACGTCGCGTCCAGGGCCTGCAGGATGCGGATGAACAGGTGCTCGTCATGCGCCACGTACACCGGCATCATCGACACGTCGAGGATGAACTGGCTGTGCGCGAGTTGCAAGGAACTGCAGAATCGCGCGGCCTTTTCCGAGTGCAAGCGCACACTCACGGATTCGTCCGGCACGTCGAAACCCAGACGGACCAGCGAGGGCTCGATGCTGCGCAGCGCGAACTTCAGGCGCCGCTCCACCAGTTCCGGGTCGGGCGGCAGCTCCGGCAGGAACGTCTCGCCGCCCTCGAGCTGGTTCAGCTCGAAGCGCAGCGCGTCGCTGATGATGGAGCAGACCGTGACGTCGTGGACGTGCTGGATCAGGGCCGGATCCGCGTCGTCCGCGACTGGCGGGCGCACGTATTCCAGCAGCGGCAGCGCCGTGTAGGTGAGATAGTTGTATTTGTCGTCATACTTGTCCAGCACGACGTCCAGGAACTTCTCCAGGAACGGGTCGACCAGGCCGAACGGCGCCTTGGCCACCGCGCAGCGCCGGGTATGGTCGAGCGCCTCCAGCACCATGCGATCGACGAAATGCTTGCCGCGCCGGCGCACTTCCCCGACCGTGGCCGAATACGGAAACGCAGCCGGAACGGGCTTTTCGGCCCAGTTCAACAAACTCTTAACGGCTTTCGAATCCATTTGACGGTTCCTTACAGATCTATTTGGCTGGACGGGTTGCCATTTTTCGAAACGCCTGTTCCATGGCTCCCGCTGAGACCGGGAAGCAATTGGTTCACGGTCGGCGCATGGTTTTAGGGCAGCGAGGGCGCAAGGATATTCAGCAGGTTGCGCGCAGGCATCCCCTAATCAGGGGTTGACCCCCAATCTGCAGCCCGATTACCCCCAAAAAATGCAAGGAATAAATACGCATGTCGATGTCGGGCAAATGGATGAACCGCGCATGAAAAGACGCGGCAACTGCCGCGTTCGGCCGCCAACGCGCGCCCGGGCGTGCCGGTTCGACGCAGTCGATCGGTGTGATGCACCCACGCCGGCCGGTCGCTCGCAAGGCGGCCGGGAACGTGCTTCGATACCCCCAGGGGTGTTGTCCGCGGGCGACACACGGCTGCGGAAATCCCTCGCTCGCCAGGGTCAATCGACGAACAAGTCAATGCGTCGGAACGCGCCGCGCCCGAATATTCCCGCTGCGCCCAAAGACACTCCATGCCGCGCGGGACGGCGCGATCCGGAATTTTCCAGACGATCCGACGGTCTTGCAGACGAGGCCCACGCGGCCCGCAACGCCGGCGCACGACGCCGCCGGCACCGTCTCACCCGACCCGAGGATCCGCCATGAACAACGTCCGCACCCCTGCCGCCTTCCTGCTGGCCACCGCCTTCGCCCTCGCGGGCGCGCACGCCCACGAGCCCGTCACGCGCGCGCAAGTGCTCGCCGAATACCAGGAGGCGCAGCGCACCGGCGACCTGCTGGCGCCGGGCGACTCCGGACTGAAGCTCAACGAGCTGTACCCCGGCCGGTATCCCCGACCGGTGCCCGCAGCCGCCGCGTCGCGCGGGCAAGTCGTCGCGGACCTGCAGGCCGCCATCCGCAGCGGCGACATGCTCGCGGCCGGCGACACCGGCATGAAGGAGAACGAGCGCCATCCGGAGCGCTATCCGACGGTTGCCGCCGCGGCCGGCAAGACGCGCGAGCAGGTGCGGGCCGAGACGCTGGAGGCGATCCGCACCGGCGACATGCTGGCTGGCGGCGACTCCGGGCTGAAGCTCAACGAGCGGTTTCCGCAGCGATACCGCAAGGTACTCACCCAAGACCTGGGCAGCCGTCGTGACGTTGCCTCGACGACCTCGGGGACCGAGGGAAGCAACCTTCAGTGACGCGTACGCTAGCTCAGGCCAGGCCCGATGCGCGTCTCGATCGCGTCGATCACACGCCGCGAGCCAGCATTGGCCAGATGACATCAGCCACGGCCGCTCCATCTCTTGGTCGGCAAGCGCCGGGGCCGGCGCTTGTCAGGGACCGGACTTCACCACCTCAACTCCGCAACGCTCGGGCAGTGATCGGAGACAGCAAGAAGAGGCTCAGGATGCTGCGCATCAGGCGGCTCCGAAAGACCGAGGACTCCCAGCGCAACCTTGTTGGTCGACTTGACGTTTGCGAGGATGAACCTTGTATTTCGGATCGAACGAACACACGAAGTAGTCGTCCGCAGAGGCCCCAAGAACCTTGCGCACCGCGGCGGCACCTGATACCTCCTGGAACGCCATCACATCGGGTCGCACGTCGCTCGCGATCAGGCACCCGATGGCATCATCCCTGCGTGCATACGAAGCGACCGTCACCTCGACGGTCTTGAACGCTGGACTGTCGTATACGGCGCAAGGCGGCATCACCGACAAGTCGTCACCAACGATCGTCGGACGGGATTCATCGATGTCCACGGAGCCGGCAGCAGCCCAGAAGTCCGTTCCGCCTAGACAACTTCCGCTTTGCAGCGCAAGCCGAAGTACGCACCACCGATGCGAACGACCGGACGCGGCACGAGAGCAGACCTCCCCGAGCTCTCTTGCCGCTCGAACCAGGGTCCGCAAGACTACCCGGACTGGACGCCGTCGCTGGCCGGGTCTAGGCGGCGGCAGCCTCGGATGCTGCCGCGCGCCCGCTTTCGCGAGTGATCAGAACCTGTAGAGGAAACCCACCTGCAGGCCCGAGGCGTCGTGGCCCGGCGAGACCGCCGGGCCGCTGCCGGTGGCGGTGTCGATCGTGAAGGCCGTGGCCGAGCCGTTGTGCAGCGTGGTCGCGACCGCGTAGATCGTCGCGCTCTTGTCCAGGTGGTGCAGCCAGGCGATGCTGCCCTGCGTTGCGCGCGAGCCGTCGACATGCCTGGTGCTGCCGGTGCCGGCACCGAGCCAGAACTCCTCCGCGCCGACGGGCACGCGCGCGCCGGCGAAGAACTCCGTGCGGTCGCCCTGCGTGTTCGCGGCCTGCGTGGCATTGCGCACCACCTGCACGCCGCCCATCAGCGAGAACGAGCCCGCATCCCACGTCCCGGCGAGCAGCACGGCGTTGGCGGCGACATCGCCGTCGACCGGCTTGTTCAGGTGGCTCAGCGTCAGGCCGACGCCGATTGGACCGGCGCTGTAGCGGAGGTTGGCGGAGAAGAGGTCGCCGCTGGACGTCGAGCCGGTCTTCGCCTCTCCGGCTGCCGCCATCAGGCTCAGGTCGAAGCCGCCGCACTTCGGCGCCTCGTAGACGATCGAGTTGTTCGCACGCACGCCGCCCAGCGAGGTGACGATGCCGCTGGAGATCGCGCTCCCGGCGCCGGTGTCGAACGGGTCGTCGGTGTCGAGCGCATTGAACTCGAGCGTGTACTGGCGGCCCAGCGTCAGCGAGCCGAAGCCGCCGGTGAGTCCGCCGTAGGCCTGGCGGCCCCAGATGACGCCGGTGCCCTGACCGTTGGTGCCGGAGTCCAGGTTGACGCCGGCCTCGATCTTCGCGATGGCCTTGAGGTCGGGCGAGATATCGTGGCTCGCGGAAACGCCGATGCGCGAACCGGCCAGGCCACCGGAGTCGACGCTGAACTCCGAGCGATCGCCTTTCTGGAATGCGGCGTAGACGTCGGCGACGCCGTACAGCGAGGCCTCGGTGCCGGCGTGCACGGCGAACGAACTGGCGACGCAGGCCGCGGCGACGGCGATCGCGCGGATGGCTTGTTGGGAGCGGATGGTGTGGGTCATGGAATGAGTGGTTTGGGCGTGGGAGGTCCTGCCGCGACTCGCGCAGGGGCGCGATGCGGGACGGATCGGTTCAGGGGAGACGACTCGGTTCGCGCCTGTCGCGGCGAGGCGGGGTCGTCGATCGGGAGCAGCGGCTGCGGCGCTGCGCCGGCGGCCTCCATCGAGGCGCGGCGCGCGGTCTCAGCTCACTTGCAGGACGGCGACTTCCAGTCGGCCGGGCGGTCGACGCCGATGCGCGGGTTCGGCGCGCCGGGGATGTACCAGACGTCCTGCACGAGACCGTAGGTCTTGCCGATCTTGCGCAGGTCGCAGGACTGCCAGAGCTTGTCGATCTCGGCGTTGACGGCCTTGGCGAGCTCGGGGTCGTCCTTGTTCATGCCGAACACGACCTGGCCCAAGCCGGTGAGCAACGGGAAGTCGGGCGCGTTGTCGACGAACGCGTTGAACTTGATGTGCCACTGCGGATTGCGCGAGATGGCGTACTGCATGACCGGCGGGTCGCCGATCACGGCGTCGATGCGGCCGGCGAGCATGTCGCGCACGGCGGCGTCGGAGGTGTCGTACAGCGCGAGCTGCAGGCCGTTGATCTTGCGCAGCTCGGGGATGAACGAGAAGCCGGTGATCGTGCCGACCTTCTTGCCTTCGAGATCCTTCAGGTGGCTCCAGTTGTTCTTGTCGATCTGCGCGATGCCGTTCTTGAAGTAGTGGATCGGCTCGCTGAGCAGCATGATCTTCGAGCGCTGCTCGGTCCAGCCCATGGTGCCTCCCATGATGTCGACGCGCTTGGACTGCACCGACGCGATGGTGCCCGACCACTCCATCAGCTGCGGCCGCACCTTGAGGTGCAGCGTCTCGGCGATGCGCTGCAGGATCTCGCCGTCGTAGCCGATCATCTTGCCGTCCTGGAACCCCGTGCCAGGCATGTCGCCCGAGAACGCGATGGTCAGCACGCCCTTGTCGACGGTCTCGACGGACTGTGCGCCGGCCGTCGATGCCAGCGACAGGGCGGCCAAGATCGTGGCGGCGAGCGCGGCGATCTTCGTTTTGCGAATCAGCATGTGTGAACTCCTCTTCGGTGTAGATGCCCTCGCTGGGCACGACCTCAATGTAGGAAGACATGCCAACTTCGGCATGGCAGCGTTCCGCGGTGGAATTGAACGTTTGCGACACGCCGGGTAATCCCCGACGGGGTGTCATCGACGCGTCATCGCGACGTGCGGCCGGTGGACGGGAACGACGAAGGCCGCGGTCGTCGGGAAACGCGCGGCATGCGGGTCGATGGATGGACGCGGCCGCGGCCGCGTGTCGTTCATGCCATCGCGGCGACGAGGCGTGCGGCGCTGCCGGCCGCCAGCGTGAGACCCAGCGCGCCGTGGCCGACGTCCAGCCACAGGTTGGCGTCCTCGCGCCAGCCGCCCACGATGGGCACCGAATCGGGCGTCGCGGGACGCAGGCCCGCCCAGGCGACGGGCGCATCGAGCGCGCAGAGTCCGGGATAGAGGCGGTCGACGCTGGCACGCATCGCCTCGATGCGATCGGGCGGGATCGTGCGGTCGTGGCCGCCGATCTCGGCCATCGCCGCGACGCGCAGGCGGTCGCCCAGCGGCGCGAAGACGGTCTTCAGGCCCAGGTGTGTGACGCTTGCGCGTGGCCGCTCGTCGCCGACGAAGGGCAGGGTGAGGCTGTAGCCCTTGATCGGGTAGATCGGCAAGCGCAGGCCCAGGCGTGCGCCGAGCGCTGGCGACGCCGGTCCGCAGGCCAGCACGAAGTCATCGGCGACGACGCGGCCGCGCGGGCCGACCGCCGCGACGATGCGCGAGCCGCGCCGCTCGAAATCCTCGATAGGCGTGTCGAACGCGACGCCGCCGCCGCGGCGCCGAACGCCTTCGGCGAGCGCGAGGCAAAGACGGTGCGAGTCGACCACGGCCTCGTCGGCCGTCCACACGCCGCCGGCCCAGTCGCTCCAGGCCGCCCTGGCGTGCCGCAGCGCGGGCTCGAGGCCGCGGCAATCCTCGGGCGACACCAGTTGCTGCGGGCGGCCGCCCAGCGCCGCCTGCGCGCGCACCTGCGCGGCCTGGTGCCTCAGCGTCGCCTCGTCGGGACACAGCACCAGCTTGCCATGCTGCGCGAAGCCGACGTCCCAGCCTTCGTCGGCCCGCCAGCCATCGAGCACGTCGCGGCTCAGCGCGGCGAGCTCGAGCAGCGCGCGCGTCCCGCGCACCGACTGCCCCGGGCGGCACGCCCACAGGAAGCGCAGGCCCCATGTCCATTGGCGCGGATCCAGCCGCGGCCGGAACTTCACCGGCGAGTCGGCCTCGAGCAGCATCTTGGGCAGCATGCGCAAGGTCGCGGGCGAGGCGAAGGGCTCGACGTAGCTGTAGCTCAGCTGCGAGCCGTTGGCGTAGCTCGTTACGAGGCCGGCCCCGGGCGCGGCGTCGACGAGCTGCACGGCATGTCCCGCGCGCGCCAGTGCGTACGCGGCGCTGCAGCCAATGATGCCGGCCCCGATCACGCAGACCGAGCGCATCAGGCCGCCTCTCGCGCCAGCTGCGGCGCCAGCAGGGCCAGCGCCGCGCTCGCGGCCGCGACGTCGGCCAGCCCGACGCCGACCGACTTGAACACCGTCGGGCCGGCAGCGACTGGCTGCCAGGGCGCCTCGCCCGCGAACAGCTGCGCGAGGTCGACCACCTTGTCGAGGTCGCGCCCGCGTTCCCAGCGCACCAGCTCGCCTGCTTCGGCGACGCATTGCGGGCGCCACTCGACGACGATGCGCGAGGCGCGCGCCAGCGTCTCGTCGTCGAGCTCGCGGCCCGCGGGCGTGCTGGTGCCGATCGCGGCGACGAAGGCGTCGTCGGCGAGCCAGCGGCCGTCGAACACGGGTTCGGACGAGCGCGTGGCGGTGACGACGAGGTTGGCGCCGCGCAGCGCGGCTTCGGCGCCGACGAGGCGCACGCGCGCGCCGCTGCGCGCCTGCGTGCGGTCGCACCAGTCGATGTCGGGATTCGGGTCGACGACGCGAACTTCTTCCAGCGTGAAGCGTTCGAGCAGCGCCTCGGCCTGCGCGCGGCCCTGCTGGCCGCAGCCGAACAGCGCGAGCACGCGCGAGTCCGGCCGCGCCATTCGCGCGGCGACCATCGCGGTCATCGAGGCCGTGCGCAACCGCGTCAGCTCGCTGCCTTCGATCACGGCCACGGGGCGGTTGGTCACGAGGTCGAACACCACCAGCGCGAAGCCGAACTGGCCGTCGACGGTCGGGTAGGACTTCACCGCTGCGAGCCGTCGCCGCGGCCACAGCGCACCCATCGTCGCAAGACGCACCTGGCCGCAAGCGCTGCGCTGGCGCGGGTGGATGGCGGCGTGGCCGGTGGCCAGGTCGGCGAAGGCCGCGGCGAGCGCGGCGGTCACGTCGGCATAGGCGAGCCTGGAGGCGCGTAGATCGGTGTCGGTGATGTGCAGCATGGCAGTGTTGGGTCGGGGATAGTGTGCGCCGGCAGCGCGCTCAGGGGATGCCGTAGCGGTTGGGGAAACTGAGGTTCTCCTTCATGTAGACGCTCATGGGAACGCGCAGGCGATCGGTGTCGAACCACTTGCGGTACAGCGCCAGCACTTCGCCCGACTGGAACAGTCCCTGGAACGTGCGGTCGACGAGATCGCGCAGCGGCACGTCGCCCTTGGGCAGCATGAAGGCGTAGGGCTCCACGGTGAGGAAGCGGCCGGAGACCTGCAACTGGTCGCGCATCGGCGAGGCCGCGATGAGGCCGTACAGCAGGATGTCGTCCTGCGCGAACGCGGCGACCTGGCCGGACTCGACCAGTCGGACGCCCTGCGCGTCGTTCTGCACGGGCACCATCGTGGCGTCCATCTCGGCGACCAGGCGGCGCACGATGTCCTGCGCCGTCGTGCCCTGCGTCACGGCAATCTTCGCGCGCAGCAGGCTCGACGCACTCTCGATCTCCAGCGGCTTCTTCACGAGGAAGCGCACGCCGGTGTTGAAGAACGTGTACGAGAAGTCGACGTCGCGCTGGCGGGCGACGGTGTTGGTGTTGCCACCGCATTCCAGGTCGATCGCACCGGCCTTGAGCAGCGGGATGCGCTGCGCGGCCTCGAGCGGCCGCCAGGCGATGCGCAGGTCGGGCCGCGCGAGCGCGTGGCGGATGGCGTCGATCACATGCAGGCACAGGTCGATCGAGTAGCCGGTGGCCTGGCCGTCGGGGCCCATGAACGCGAAGGTGCCGGGCGTCGGGATGAAGCCGACGTGCACGACGCCCTCGCGCGCGATGCGCGCCAGCGTCGGGCTGCCGGCCGGCGGCGCGGCGCCGGCCACCGCCGGCGCGCATGCGATGGCGGCGATCGCGAGCGCCAGGCATGCGATCAGCCGGGACAACAACGAAGCGAACGGACGGCACATGGCAAGGGCTCCTCCCGCGCGCCGGCCGAGGCGGGCGCGCATGACGACGAAGTGATGGGCGACGCGGCTAATCGAGGCCCGGCGGTGTCGCCAGGTGCCACGGCGTCGCGCGCTCGAACGCGTGGCCGACCTGCAGCACCAGCGGCTCGTCCAGCGGCCGGCCGATCACCTGGATCGACACCGGCAGGCCCGAGGACGACAGGCCGGCCGGCAATGCGAGCGAGCACAGGTCGAACAGGTTGACGAAGCGGCCGAAGCGCGACAGCGGCGTCGAGCTTTCGTCGACCTCGGACACCGGGATCGCGGTGATCGCGTTGGTCGGGAAGCAGCACACGTCCACGCCCTGCATCGCAGCGAGCATGGCGTCGCGCGCCTTGTCGCGCATCTGCAGCAGCTCGATGTACTGCGCCGCGTCGATGCGGCTGCCGGCGAGGATGCGGCGGCGCACGTGCGGATCGAATTCGAGATCCTGCTCGAACAGCACGCCCACCAGGGCGTAGCCCTCGGCGCTCATGAGGCTGCCGGCGATGCGCATGGACTCGGTGCAGCTCTGCGGCAGCGGCCGGTCGACCAGCACCATGCCCATCTGCTCCAGCGTCGCGAGCGCGCGGTCGTAGAGTGCGAGCACGTCGGATTCGATCGAGTGGCGTTCCGACTCCGGCAGCACCCACACGCGCGTGCCGCTCATGTCGCGTTCGAGCTGCAGCGCGACCGCGCGCGCGGGCGAGTCGCACGAGACCTTGTCGTGGGCGTCGGCACCGGCGATGACGTCCAGCATCAGCGCGGCGTCGCGCACGGTGCGCGTGATCGGGCCGACGGTGTCATGCGTGGGGCACAGTTCGACGAGGCCGTTGCGGCTGATCAGGCCGCGCGTCGTCTTCAGGCCGACGACGCCGCACAGGCCGGCGGGGATGCGCACCGAGCCGCCGGTGTCGGTGCCGATCGCGGCGGTGGCCAGGCCCGCGGCCACCGCGACGGCCGAGCCGCTGCTGGAGCCGCCCGGCACGCGGTGCACGGCCAGGTCCCACGGGTTCCACGGCGTGCCCATGACGGCGTTGGTGCCCCAGCCGCCGAACGCGTATTCGACGGTGTGCGTCTTGCCGATCACCACGGCGCCGGCGGCGCGCAGCCGCGCAACGACCGTGGCGCTGGCGGCCGAGACCTTGGGCGGCACCGCGCGCGAGCCCGCGCCCAGTGGATGGCCCGCGATCTCGAACAGGTCCTTGACGGCGACGGTCACGCCGTGCAGCGGCCCGAGCCGGATGCCGGCGGCCAGCATCCGGTCAAGCGCGCGCGCGGCTTGGCGCGCCTCGTCCGCGTAGACGTCGACGAAGGCGTGCAGTTGGCCGTCCAGGCGGGCGATGCGCGCGAGCTGGCGTTCGACCAGCGCCTCGCTGCTGATCTCGCCGTCGAGGATGGCCGCGGCGGTCTGCGCGAGCGAGGCCTGTGGCGCGGTGGCGTTCGGAGGTGTTTTCAATTGACGGGTCATCCCTGGTTCGTCCCGAGCGTGCGGCGGCCGCGGCCGAGACGGCGCGCGAGCAGCCGCGAGCACATCGACAGCGGAAACGCGATCGCGAAGTAGAAGAGGCCCACCAGCACGAAGACGTGCAGCGGCAGGAAGTACTCGCTGGCCATCGCGCGTGCCGTGAGCATCAGTTCGTCGGTGGCGATGAGCGCGCACAGCGAGCTGTCCTTCAGCAGCGAGACGTAGGCGTTGAGCAGCGGCGGCAGCATCACGCGCATCGCCTGCGGCAGCACGACGAAGCGGAACGCGGCCAGCGGCGTCAGGCCGGCCGCGAGCGCGGCCTCGCGCTGGCCGCGATGCACGGCGTCGAGCCCGCCGCGCAGCACCTCGGCGACATAGGCAGCACCCTGGATGCCCAACCCGAGCACGCCGACCCAGTACCCCGGCAGCGTCAGGCCGAACGAGGGCAGGCCGAAGTACAGCGCCAGCAGCAACGCGAGCAGCGGCACGGCGCGCACGAACTGCACGAAGGCGGCCGCGGCGCGCCGCAGCGCCGCCACGTGCGTGCGCTGCGCGGCCACCAGCGCCGCGCCGAGTACCAGCGCGAGGGCGAAGCCCAGCAGCGACAGCGTGGCCGTCACCCGCGCGGCGAGCACGAGCCGCGGCAGCCATTCGGCGGCGTAGTCGCCATAGGTCGCGAAGAAGGCGATCATCGCGCGCCTCCCATGCCGCCCGCGGCCGCGAGCCTGCGCTCCAGGCGTGCGAACAGCCAGCTCACCGGCAGCACGATGGCGGCGTACAGCGCGATCGCGCTCGCGTAGATCAGCGGCGTCTCGAAGGTCGACGTCACGAGGTTGCGCGCGAAGAACATGATCTCGGGGGCCGCGATGGCCGAGGCGATGGAGGTGTCCTTGACCAGCTGGCTCGCATAGTTGCCGATGGCGGGCAGGGTCAGGCGCAGCACCTGCGGCAGCACGATGAAGCGCAGCGCCTGCAGCGGCGTCAGGCCCACCGCGAGCGCCGCCTCGCGCTGGCCCACGTGCAGCGCGCGCAGGCCGGCCGAGAACACGTCGCACAGCACGGCCGCGCCGACCAGGCCGAGGCCGACGATCGCCGCCGCCAGCGGCGTCAAGCGCACGCCCACCGATGCCAGCCCGAAGTACAGCAGGAACAGGTGCGCGAGCGCCGGCACGTTGCGCATCCATTCGGTATAGGCGGCGATGGCCAGGCGCACCGCGGCCAGCGGCGTGAACACGTTGACGACCGCCAGCACGAGCCCGCCGGCGAACGCGATCGCCGCCGCGCCGGCCGCGATCTGCGCCGCCGTCAGCGCGCCGTCGCCGAGCAGCGCGAGGATGTGGGGCAGGACGTCCGCGACGGCCGTCATTTGGCCAGCCCCGCGCCGATGCCGACCTGGCCGAGGAAGGCCCGCGTGCGTTCCATGCGCGGGCGCTCGATCACGTCGCACGCCGGTCCTTCCTCGACGACCACGCCGCCGTCCATGAAGATCACGCGGTCGGCGACGTCGCGCGCGAAGCGGATCTCGTGCGTGACGAGGATCATCGAGCGGCCTTCCTCGGCCAGTTCGCGGATCACGCCCAGCACCTCGCCGACCAGCTCGGGGTCGAGCGCCGAGGTCGGCTCGTCGAACAGGATCAGCTTGGGCTTCTGCGCCAGCGCGCGCGCGATCGCCACGCGCTGCTGCTGTCCGCCGGACAGGCGTTCCGGATACTCGTCGGCCTTGTGGCGCAGGTGCACCTTGTCCAGCATCTCCTCGGCCAGCGCGTAGGCCTCGTCGCGGCGCATGCCGCCGGCCTTGATCGACGCGAGCGCCACGTTGTCGCGCACGTTGAGGTGCGGCCAGAGGTAGAACAGCTGGAACACCATGCCGATCTCGCGCCGCTGGGGCGCCAACTCGCGGTCGGTCATCAGGCGCTCGCCGCGACCGCTGCCGGTGCGGCCGATGCGCTCGCCCTCCAGCACGATCTCGCCGCTGGTCGGCTTCTCGAGGAAGTTCAGGCAGCGCAGGCACGTGGACTTGCCCGAGCCGCTGGGGCCGATCAGCGACAGCGTCTCGCCGCGCTTGAGGTCGAACGAGATCCCGCGCAGCACCTGCGCCGCGCCGTAACTCTTGTGAAGGCCATCCACCTTCAGCAGCTTCTGTTCCACTTTTTCCATCCTGGAGGCTTGCACCCGCGTGATGCGGGCGTCGATGAAGGAATGCTAGGGACGTCGCCCGATTTCGAATGGACGGCACCGGCCTCTCCATGGAACGCAGGCGACATGCGGGGAAAACCCTTGGCACAGGCCTTGCCGCCCTCGTCACCATTGCGACCAGGACATGACGATGACCCTCGAAACCTCCGCCGAACCGGGCAACCCGCGCAGCCTCGTGGAGCGACTGGATGCCGCGACCAGCCAGCCCGTGCAGCCGCGCCGCGTGCGCGGCTCGGGCGTCGAGTTGCGCGTGGGCATCGTGCTGTGGCCGGGATTTCCGCTGCTGTCGCTCGCGGGCTTGTGCGACGGCCTGCGCCACGCCGCCGACCTCGGCGACCAGAGCCGCCAGCGGCGTTGCTCATGGACGATCTTCGGCGTGCCGGGCGCCTCGGTGGCGGCGAGCTGCGGCGTCGGCATTCCGGTGGAGTCGCCCATGGAGGACGCCGAGGGCTGCGACTACGTGGCCGTCATCGGCGGACTGCTGCCCCGCATCGACGAGGTCGACGGCCGCTACCCCGCGTTCCTGCGCCGCGTGGCCGCGCTCGGCGTGCCGCTGGTGGGACTGTGCACCGGCAGCTTCGTGCTCGCGCGCCTCGGACTGCTGGAAGGCCACGTGCCGGCCATCCATCCGTTCCACGTCGAGGACTGGCAGCGTCTGCATCCCGGCAGGCCGTTCGAGGCCGACTGCCACTATGCGATCGGAGGCAACCGCATCACGTGCGCGGGCGGCACGTCGATCGTGGAGCTGGTGACCGAGCTCGTGAGGCGCCACTGCGGGGCCGACCGCGCGGCCAAGGTGGTGCACCAGATGACGGTCAACGCGACGCGCACCGCGTCGCACGTCGCGACCCGGCACGCGCTTGGCTACGACTCGAGCGATCACGAACGGTTGCGCCGCGCCATCGTGCTGATGGAGAAGAACATCACGACGCCGCTGGAAATCGCGGTCATCGCGCGGCTGGTCGAATCGAGCAGCCGGCAGCTCGAACGGGTGTTCGTCGCCGAGACCGGCAGCAGTCCGTCCGAGTACTACCGCAACGCCCGCCTGAAGTACGGGCGCTGGCTGCTCACCACCACCGACCTGCCGATCGTGACGATCGCCTACGAGAGCGGCTTCTCCGACGCCTCGCATTTCATCCGCCACTTCCAGCAGCTGTACGGCATGGCGCCCGGCCGCCTGCGCAAGGCGCTGCAGGCGCCCACGGGCGAGTCCTGAGCCGGCGCTTCAGGCGGGCGGGGGCTCGCACCAGCGCGCGAGCAGCGCCGCCAGTACCGCGTGCGTGACGGGCGCCGCCAGCACTTCGTCGGCGCCGAGCGCCAGGTAGACGCGGCTCGCGCGCAGCGGCGGCCGCGCGACCAGCACGGCGATCGCGATCGGCGTGGCCTCGGCGAGCGACTCGTGCCGGCGGATCGCGTGGACGATGTCCGCGCCAAAGGACGAAGGGTCGCGGCCGTCCACCAGCACCAGGTCGAAGCGCACGTGGGTGAGCGCATCGACGGCCAGCCGTGCCGAGTCGACGCGCCGCAACTCGCAGGCCAGCGTCTCCAGCAGGCCGCACGCCGCGGCGGAATCGCCGACGCCGGGCGTGCCGGCGACGCCGTCGCACGGACTGGCGGTGGCCGCGACCAGCACGCGCCGGCTGGGCACTGGGTGGCACGTCCACGCCGCCACCGCGGGCGCCGCG
>FTJN01003201.1_pt4 | contig 25401 bp, 25 predicted proteins | sample 1658361 | NCBI WGS metagenome assembly FTJN01 (sample SAMEA3914819, study PRJEB12502) | metagenome | biome: forest; material: soil | place: Canada | collected 2010-06-26 | depth 0.3 m
AAGGCTCCGGCCAAGAAGGCTCCAGCCAAGACGGGCGCGAAGAAACCGGCGGCGAAAAAGCCGGCCGCGAAAAAGGCCAAAGCCGAGGCGTGACGCGCCTGCGTGGTTGGGGTTAGGTTGAGGTCATGACGTCGCTAGAACGCCCTCTTCCGCTACCTGTCGTGGTCGTGATCCTGTCGGCGATCAGCGTCGGCGGCTTCGCGTTCGGCCTCAAGGGCGCCCTGGACAAGAACGACCACCAGGCCGCCTCGACCGCGCCCCTGGCCGAGGTGTCCGGCGTGCCGGTGCGCGACGCGACGCCGGTGACCATCGTGGCCGCCGCGCCGCCCCCGCCGGTCGAGGCTCCCAAGCCCAAGCCGGTCGAGGACGTCGCCGAAGTCGCCGCCGACGCGCCGCCGGTGGTCGAGGCCCCACCGGTCCCGACGGAACCCGAAAAGAAGCCCGAACCCCCGCCGCAGACCACGCCGCAGCGGATCGAGGATCTGTACTAATCTAGGTTAGATCAGGCTGGACGCCCCTCCCCCCGCGCTTGACCGGCGCGCGGGGCTCTGACGCCTCGTTGGAGATTAGGGGTTGTAGGTCAGGGTCCCCGATCCGCTGAGCTTGCTGAGTGAAACGCCCGCGACCGCGCCCAGGAAAGAGGCGATCTGAGTTCCGTTCGTCTGATAAAGATCAAGCGAGACTTCGCCCAGGCCGCCGGCGACGGCTTCCAGTTGGAAATTGTACGTTCCATGCAGCGTTGAGGGATCGACCAGAAAGTATCCCGCCACATCGGACGTAAAGAGCGCGATATCCCAGTCGGGTCCACCGCTTGCATTGTATATGATGACGTTCGGGTACGAGAGATCCGCGGAAAGATTCAGAGCCCACCAGCCGAAACCCGACATGCTCAACAAACCGGCGGCGTTCCACGACGAATCATCATCCGAAAGTTCGAGGACGTGCCGATTGGCGGCCGTAACTGGATTATCGGGCTGCATTTCAGCAAAAGCCTTGATGCGCTTTATTTTGTTCTGATGCGCGGCCAAGGCTCTTTCTTTGAGCTGTTCAAATTTTTTCGCATTTGCCTTTTCGAGGTAAGTCTCTCTCTGCGACATGTCTTCACCCTCTTGAGCCGATTGCGTGGTGATTATTGGAGATCAATCAAGGGCATTTATGCACTCTTGCGAAATACAACCTATAGGTACGGTTAAGGCTGGTCAATTATAAATTGATCAACCTTTCAAAAACACGACATGGTAGTGTTTTTGACATTGACCTCGAACGCTCCGGCAGCCGGCGCTCGACGTCGACTTCAAGCTCCAGATCACGGACCCGCCGCTCAGGACCCACGCGCGTCCACCCGATGACGACATCCAGCCCGCGACAGGTTAGACCTGCGACATGGCTAAACCGCGCTCGCCCAAATCCGCCAAGTTCCCCGCCGCGTCCAAAGGCGTGAAGGCTCCCAAGCCGCCCGCCGGGCTGCCCGATCGCGACACGCTGATCGCCTTCCTGCGCGACGCCGGCGAGGCCGCCAAGGCCGACATCGCCCGCCACTTCGGCCTCAAGGGCGCCGACCGTCGGGCCCTGCGCGAGATGCTGCGCGAACTGGAAGCCCAGGGCGCCCTGGGCAAGCGCGGACGGCGCGGCTTCGCCGAGGCCGGCGCCCTGCCCCCCGTTGGCGTGGCCGACGTGGTCGAGACCGACGCCGACGGCGATCTGTTCGTCCGCCTGACCAAGGGCGGCGAGGATCTGCCGCTGGTCCGCCTGGCGCCCGGCAAGGGCGACAGCAACGCCGGCGGGGCGCCGGGCATGGGCGACCGCCTGCTGGTCCGCTTCGAGCAGCTGGAGAACGGCGAGACCGAGGCCCGGCTGATCAAGCGCCTGGGCCAGAGCGCCCACAAGGTTCTGGGCGTCATCCGCAAGCACCGCCGCGAGACCCGGGTCGAGCCCGTCGACCGCAAGTCCAAGGAAAGCCTGCTGCTCAACGAGCAGGAGGCCAAGGACCTCAAGGACGGCGACCTGGTCCTGGCCCAGGTGGGCACTTCGTCCGGCCGCTACGGTCCCAAGTTCGGCAAGGTGCTGGAGGTGGTCGGCAACGAGAACGATCCGCGCGCCGCCTCGCTGATCGCCATCCACAGCCACGGTATCCCGACCGGCTTCTCCGAAGAGGCAGAGGCCGAGGCCGGCGCGGCCCGGCCGCCGACCCTGGAAGGCCGCGACGACCTGCGCGACCTGCCGTTCGTGACCATCGATCCGGTCGACGCCCGCGACCATGACGACGCCGTCTACGCCCATCCCGATCCGGAGGCGTCCAATGTGGGCGGCTGGATCATCTGGGTGGCCATCGCCGACGTCGCCGCCTATGTGCGCCCCGGCTCGGCCCTGGACCGCGACGCCCGCGAGAAGGGCAACAGCGTCTACTTCCCCGACCGGGTCGAGCCGATGCTGCCCGAGACCCTGTCCAACGGCCTGTGCAGCCTGCGTGAAGGCGAGAACCGCGCCACCCTGGCGGTGCGGATGGTGTTCGACAACGAGGGCCGCAAGAAGAGCCACAAGTTCGTGCGCGGCCTGATGCGTAGCGCCGCCAAGCTCTCCTACGAACAGGCCCAGGCCGCCATCGACGGCGTTGCCCCGCCCGATGGCCAGGACGGCGACAAGGCCGGCCCGCTGCTGGACCCGATCCTGAGGCCCCTGTGGGCCGCCTTCCGCCTGATGGGCAAGGGCCGCGAGCAGCGCTCGCCCCTTGGCATCGAAAGCGACGAGCGCCGCATCATCATCAAGGACGGCGAGATCCAGTCGATCACCCGCCGCGCCAGCCTCGAGGCCCACAAGCTGATCGAGGAGATGATGATCCAGGCCAATGTCTGCGCCGCCGAAAGCCTGGAAGCCAAGCGCACGCCGCTGATCTACCGGGTGCACGACACGCCCAGCCAGGAAAAAGTCATGAGCCTGGTCGAGTTCCTGCAGACGATCGAGGTCAAGTGGTCCAAGGGCGAGGCCCCGACCACGGCGCGCTTCAACAAGCTGCTGGAAGACACCCGCGAGAGCCCGCACGCGGCGATCATCAACGAGGTGGTCCTGCGCACCCAGATGCAGGCCCACTATTCCAGCGACAACATGGGCCATTTCGGCCTGAACCTGGCCCGCTACGCCCACTTCACCAGCCCGATCCGCCGCTACGCCGACCTGATCGTCCACCGGGCGCTGATCCGCGCCCTGAAGCTGGGCGACGATGGCCTGACCGACCAGGACATCTCGCAGATCAAGGACACCGCCGAGGTCATCACCCACGCCGAGCGCCGGGCCATGGCCGCCGAGCGCGACGCCACCGACCGCTACATCGCGTCCTTCCTGGCCGACCGGGTGGGCGCGACGTTCACCGGCCGGATCACCGGCGTCACCCGCTTTGGCCTGTTCGTGAAGCTGGACGAGACGGGCGCCGACGGCCTGGTGCCGGTCTCGACCCTGGGCGAGGAATATTTCATCCACGACGACCGCATGCACGCCCTAGTCGGCGAACGCACCGGCAAGCGCTTCCCGCTGGGCCTGTCGGTCGAGGTCAAGCTGCGCGAGGCCACCCCGGTGACCGGCGGGTTGCTGTTCGAGATGCTGACCGAGGCGCTGCCGGTCGATCCCAAGGCGCCGAGGCCCAGGCTGGGCATCCGCGGCAAGCCGGCGATCAAGCCGCGCGGCGGGTTGCCGAAGGGCGTGCGGCGCGGCAAGCGGCGGTAAATCTAGAACCCTCTCCCAGGTGGAGAGGGTTCAGGGAACAGCCCGCGCCGCTGCTTCCAACCGGTCAGCCATCATCCGCTGATCCGCGACCGATGGATGCCAATGGCAGGCGCCAAGGTCCATACCGGTGACCCTCACCGGTGTCGCCAGGTCCGGCGCGCTCGCATCCACCGCCTTGGCCACGTCCTCGACATCGCCGGCGAAACTGTCGCCGGCGATCAGCAGGAAGCGCGCACCGGGTTGTCGCCGGGCCAGCCCCTGAATGAAGGCGACATAGGTCCGGCGATAGTCCGCGTGCAGCGCCGCGTCGTCGATCCAGGCCTCGCCAACATGCAGCGGCGTGGAGAAGTCGTTCGTGCCCAGGCCGATGACGATCAGGTCCGGTCGCCAGGGATCGGCCGGATCGACGGTCGGCGTCGGCTCGCCCGGGATCAGACGCGAATAGAGCACCGGCAGCGACTCGCCGGGGGCGACGCCGTTGTAGTTCCGCACCACGCCCCGCCCGGAAAAGGCGACGATCCGATAGTCGGCATCCAGGCGTCGCGCCAGGATCGGACCGAAGGCCAGGCTGGTGTCGGTCAGGTCATGGACCTCGGCGTCGGTGCAGTCTTGGTGGGTCGAGCGCACGCCGTAGCCCACCGTATGGGAGTCGCCGATGAACTCGATCCGTCGGGCATGGGTCGGCGGGGGCAGCGCCTGGCCGCCCTCGCCGACGAAGAAGCCCAGGAACTTCGCCGAGCCGACCTGGCTTTCGGTCAGCTTGTCCAGCCGCACCACATGCTCGCCTGGCCCCAAGTCGCCGAAGATGACGCGCGGGGCGCTGGTCTTGTCCAGTTCGGCGCGGACCTGGCCGTCGATGCTGACCGCCAGGTGCTCGGCGCCCGGCTCGACGGCGACCGTGACGGACGGTCCGGTGAAGCGGCCTTCGAAATAGACCCCCGGCCAGCCGAACTCGGCCGCGCCGCCCGGCAGCGGCACGATCCGACCGCCCACATTGGGCGTCAGGGCGGTCTCGGCCGCCAGGACCGGGGTGGCAAGGGCCAGGGCCGCGAAGGCGGCCAGGAACAGGTGTCGCAAACAAAATCTCCGTCGAAGCCGCGCTACCGGCATTGATCCGGCGCGCTAGCAGCAATCGGACGGCGCGTAGCGATAGCCGCCACCGCGCGTCGGCTCCAGGCTGCCAGCCTCGGTTTCGAACCTTCCCACAAGCAAGAGGTAGGGCTTTGGCCGAGGCGGGCCGTAGAATATCGCCTCACCCAGCAGGAATCGGTCGCTGAGATAGGGCTTGGCGTATCGGCTCAGGATCAGGACGCGGAACTGACCCCGTTCCCCCACCGCCCGAACGCCGAGCGCGATATCCTCATGGCGGTCGCGGTTGAAATCGCCCCGCGCAAAATATGGATGGAAATCCCGCTGGGCCGGCCAAGCCCCACTGGGCGTCCGCAGGTCGCGGATCCGCTGGTCACAGCGGCAATCGGCATCGGTGGTCAGACGGTATCCTGGATGGCCGGCCAGCCACGACCGGATCATCGCTCGGTCGGCGGTTTTCAAATAGGCTGGCTCGGCGGGCGCAGCCGCCCATGCCGGAACTACGCTCGCCAAAATCGCCGCGAGCGCGACGCCCGGCACAATCCCGTATCGCGTCATTTCCGCGCCAGATAATCCAGCGCCATCAGCACCTCGGCCTTCACGCCGGTCTCGAACACCGCCTCGTCGACGTCGAAATAGGGCGAGTGATTGGCCGGGGCCGTGGCCGCCGGCACGTTCGCCGGCCGGCCGCCCAGTTGCACGAACACCGCCGGGATCTTCTGGCCGTACATCGAGAAGTCCTCGGCTCCGGTGACCAGCGCCGCCTGGTCGTCGACCTTGCCCGGCGAGGCCTTTTCCAGGCTGGCCTTGACCCAGGCCGACAGCGCCGGGTCGTTATAGGTGACCGGATAGGGCTGGGTGAACACCGCCTGGGCCTTGGCGCCATAGCGGTCGCCGATCGCCGCGACGGTCTTCTGGACCTTGTCGATCACATCGGCCCGGCGTTCCGGATTGAAAGTGCGCAGGGTGCCGGTCATGGTCAGGTCTTCGGGAATGATGTTGTTGCGCACCCCCATATTGATGGTCGCCACGGTCAGCACGGTGGGCGAGGCGCCGACGTCGATCTGGCGGGCGGCAAGCTGGTTGAAGGCCTGGACGATGTCGGCCGCGATGCTGGCCATATCGATGCCGGCCCAGGGTCGCGCGCCGTGGGTCTGCTTACCCTTGACGGTGATGGTCAGCCGCTCGGAGCCGGCATAGAAGCCACCGGCCCGGTAGTTGAGGGCGTTGGCGTCGCCGGGGCCGATGTGCAGGCCGAAGATGGCGTCGACCTTGGGTCTGTCCAGCGCCCCGTCGCGGATCATCAGCTTGGCGCCGCCCTCCTCGCCGGCCTGCGAGCCCTCCTCGGCGGGTTGGAAGATCAGCACCACGGTCCCGGGAATCTCGGCCTTCATGCCCGCCAGCACGGTCGCCGCGCCCAGCAGCATGGCCACATGGGTGTCGTGGCCGCAGGCGTGCATGACCGGCAGGGTCTTGCCCTCCCACTGCGCCGTGACCTTGGAGGCGAAGGGCTCGCCGGTCTTTTCCTCGACCGGCAGGGCGTCCATGTCGGCGCGCAGGGCCACGACCTTGCCGGGCTTGCCGCCCTTCAGCACGCCGACCACGCCGGTGCGACCGACGCCCTCGCGGACCTCGAAGCCCAGGGCGCGCAGTTCCTTGGCCACCAGGGCGGCGGTGCGGACCTCCTGGTTGCCCAGTTCGGGATGCTCGTGAATGTCGCGCCGCCAGGCCACGACCTTGGGCTGGACGGCCTTGGCGGCGGCCTGGACCTGAGCGGTGGAAGGCGCGGCGAACGCGGGCCCGGCCAGCAGAGCGGCGGCCAGAGCCAGCCCGGAAACCCTTGCGAACATGCCGTCCCTCGATTCCTGAAATCCCGCGCGAGAGCTTGGGCGGGGGGACGTATCCCGGTCAAGCGCGGGTGATGCTGCTGGGGAGATGCCCATGGGCATGTCCCCGACGGTTCCTGAACGCGCCCACGATAACGACGCCCCTGCCCCTACGGATGGCTGGCGTCGCTTCGCATACGTAATAAGCTCGCGAGATGGACGAGCCGATCGACGCCAAATTCGACACCCGCAACGACGGCGACGTCCGCGACGCCCATGCCGGCGTGCTGAAGCCGCGCCATGCGGCCACCTTGATCATCGTCCGCGACGACGGGCCCAAGCCGCGACTTTTAATGGGCCGCCGCAACCGGGGCTTGGCCTTCATGGCCGACAAGTGGGTGTTCCCCGGCGGTCGGGTCGATCGGGGCGACTACAGCGCCCCCGCCGCCAATGAGCTGTCGCCCGAATTGACCGCCCGCCTCTCCGTCGAGCCACGCCACCCCACGCCCGCCCGCCTGGCCCGTGCCCTGGCCCTGGCGGCGGTGCGCGAGACCTTCGAGGAGACCGGCCTGCTGCTGGCCCAGACAGCCCCCGCACGGCCCGGAGCCGGGGCCTGGCGGCCGTTCCTGGCCCAGGGCGCCCTGCCCGACCTGGCGCCCCTGGCCTTCGTGGCCCGGGCGATCACTCCGCCCTATCGCACCCGCCGCTTCGACGCCCGGTTCTTCATGGCGCCGGCCTCGGCCCTGCTCAGCCTGGAGCGCCAGCCCGACTGCGGCGAGCTGGACGAGATCGGCTGGTTCGATTTCGACCAGGCCCGCGAACTGGACCTGCCCAACATCACCCGCTTCGTGGTCTCCGAGGTCGAGCGCCGCCTGGCCGACCCTGGACGCCCGGCTCCGTTCATGCGCTTCCTGCGTGGGGCGCGGCAGCTTAGTTATCTGTAGAGCGCCCTCACGAGGCCGCCATGCTCGCCCTGATCCTCGCCGCCCAGCTGGCCGGTCCGCCCGCCACCATCGACCAGATGGCCTGGCTCAAGGGCTGCTGGACCCAGACCAAGCCGAACGGCGTGGTCGAGGAACAGTGGATGGCGCCCGGCGGGGGCGTGATGCTGGGCATGGGCCGCACCGTGCGTGACGGCAAGCTGCGCGATTACGAATATACCCGCATCGTCGAGATCGACGGCTCGCTGGCCTATGTCGCCGAGCCCTCGGGCCAGGAAAAGGCGACCTTCCCGCTCGAGACCCTGACGCCGGACCTCGCCGTGTTCGAAAATCCCGGCCACGATTTTCCCCAGCGCGTGCTCTATCGGCGGGTCGGTCCCAATGAAATCATCGGCCGCATCGAGGGCAATATCGGCGGCCAGGCCAGGAGCGTCGATTTCCCTTACAAACGATGCGCGAGCGGCAATTGACTTTGCGCCGCCGGTGAGTATGTTCCGCGCCTCTTATTTCGACCGCGTAGGGACCTGCGCGACCATCGCAGGGATTCGACCATGGCCAAACCGGCTTCCATCAAGATCCGCCTGAACTCGACGGCGGACACCGGCTTCTTCTACGTGACCAAGAAGAACGCCCGCACCAAGACCGAAAAGATGGTGCTGAAGAAGTACGATCCGGTCATCCGCAAGCACGTCGAATTCAAGGAAGGCAAGATCAAGTAGGTCTTGCCACCCTTTTCGATAGGACAAACGCCCGGCCGCAAGGTCGGGCGTTTTTCTTTGGCCGCCATTCTTTCGCCGGCCAAGCCAGGCTAAGGGTTTGGGCATGATCCGTCGGACCGCCCTGCTCGCTCTTTTCGCGCTGGTTTTCAGCGCCGGTTCGCCGCTGGCTCACGCCCGCGCCGCCACGCCGGTTTACGGCTACGAGGTGGTGCGCACCTATCCGCACGATCCCCACGCCTTCACCGAGGGCCTCTTCCTGCGCGACGGCTATTTGTATGAGAGCACCGGCCTGCGCGGGAGCTCGTCGATCCGCAAGGTGGTGCTGGAGACCGGTCAGGTCGAGAGCGGCCGCTCGTTGCTCAGCAAGTTCTTCGGCGAGGGAATCATCGATTGGAAGGACCGGCTGATCCAGCTGACCTGGACCGACCAGGTCGGCTTCATCTACGGCATGGACGATTTCGAGCCCCGCGGCCAATTCGCCTATGCGGGCGAAGGCTGGGCCCTGACCCGCGACGACAAGCGCATCATCATGAGCGACGGAACGTCACGCCTGCGGTTCCTGGATCCGGAGACCCTGAAGGAGATCGGCGGCCTCGATGTCACCGAGGACGGTAAGCCGGTCGAGCAGCTGAACGAGCTGGAATGGGTCAAGGGCGAGATCTACGCCAATATCTGGCAGTCCGACCGCATCGCCCGCATCGACCCCGCCACGGGCCATGTGACGGGCTGGATCGACCTTGCGGGCTTGCTGCCGGTCGAGGACCAACCGGGTACCGACGTGCTCAACGGCATCGCCTATGACGCCAAGGCGGATCGGCTGATCGTGACGGGGAAGCTGTGGCCGCGGTTGTATGAGATCAGGGTGGTTCCGAAGAAGCCCTAGCCCCTTCAACCGATTATCCCCGCGAAAGCGGGGACCCAAGCTGATTTTCAGGCTCTTCTCGAACGATGAAACCGCTGTGACCAAATCCCAAGCTCTACTTGGGTCCCCGCTTTCGCGGGGATAGTCGGGCTGTTTAAGCCGCCTTGCCCACCACGGCGTTACGGCCGGACTTCTTGGCTTCGTACACCGCCTCGTCGGCCCGCTTGAGCAGGGTCTCGGGGCTGTCGTTCGGGCCGAAGGTGGCCGAGACGCCGATCGAGATGGTCACGGTCAGCAATTCGGTCCCGTGGGCCACGCGGAACGGCGAGCCGGCCACGTGCATGCGAATCCGCTCGGCGATGCGCAGGGCGTCGGCCAGCTGGGTGTCGGGCATGATGACGGTGAACTCCTCGCCGCCGTAGCGGCAAGGCAGGTCGATGGCGCGGACGTTCGACGCCAGGCGCAGGGCGAATTCGCGCAGCACCTCGTCGCCGACGTCGTGGCCGAAGCCGTCATTGATCTTCTTGAAGTGGTCGATGTCGATCAGCAGGGCCGCGACCGGGTCACCGCCCAGGGCCGCGCGCTTGACCAGCGAGTCCAGCTGGCCGGACATGTAGCGACGATTGTGCAGGCCGGTAAGCTGGTCGGTGACGGCCAGTTCCAGGCTGTGGTCGAGGTTCTGGCGCAGATAGTCGGTGTAGCGTTTGCGCTGGATCTGGGTCTTGACCCGGGCCGACAGCTCCTGCGGGTCGATCGGACGCGGCAGAATGTCGTTGATGCCGATCTCCAGCGCCTTGACCAGGCGCGGACGCTCGTCGGGATCGACCATGGCCAGGATCGGCAGGTGGCGGGTGCGCTCATCCGAGCGCAGGCTCGCGGCGAAGCGCAGGCCGTCGAAGCTCTTGGCGGCGGCGTTGATAATCACCAGGTCGACCGGACCGCCGGCGCTGATCTGGGCCTTCATCGGATCGGATTCGACCACCGGGCGGTGCTCGACCGAAAGCTCGGCCGCCACGCGCTGGGCCTGGCGTTCGTTGTCGTCGACGATCAGCACCCGGCCGCCCAGGCCATCGAGCCGCGAGGCGGCGCCGGCGATCACGCCCATGCGACGGCCCGAGGCCTCGCGCTGGCGCAGTTCGTCGATCACCAGCTTGAAGCGGGTCAGGCTGCGCACGCGGGCGAACAGCATGACGTCGTCGATCGGCTTGGTCAGGAAGTCCGAAGCCCCGGCTTCCAGGCCCTGGATGCGGTCGGCGCGGCCGTCCAGCGCGGTGACCAGCACGACGGGGATGTGGCGGGTGGTGGGATCTTCCTTGAGCTTCTTGCAGACGGTGAAGCCGTCCATGCCGGGCATCATCACGTCCAGCAGGATGACGTCGGGCAATTCGGCCGCCGCCATGGCCAAAGCCGTGGGGCCGTCATAGGCGACGGAGACCTGGTAATATTCAGCCGAAAGCTTGGCCTCGAGCAGGCGAACATTGGCCTCGATGTCGTCGACGACCAGGATACGCGCGCTCACGGGCCCTACCTTTCCAGCAACCGGGTGATGGTGTCGAGGAAGTGCGACACCGAGATGGGCTTGGAGATATAGGCCTCGCAACCACCCTCGCGGATGCGTTCCTCGTCGCCCTTCATAGCGAATGCCGTAACGGCGACGACGGGGATATGTGACAGATCGTCGTCCTCCTTGAGCCACTTGGTGACTTCGAGGCCGGAGATCTCGGGCAGCTGGATATCCATCAGGATCAGGTCGGGACGATGCTCACGGGCAATCGACAGAGCCTGCAAGCCCTCGCGGGTCTGCAGGATCTCGTAACCCTGGGCTTCGAGCAGATCATGAAACAGCTTCATGTTCAGCTCATTATCCTCCACGATGAGGACCTTCTTCGTCATCCTGACCCCGACCATTCCGGTCCGTGGCGGCGCGTGAGGGATTCGCGTCGCTTCTGAGTTTCAGATCGCACGAATATCCTTAAGCCCGCGCTAATCGCGTTTACCTCGACCGATCTTGGATCATGGACCCTAGTCTCCTAGACCTTCACGCCTGCACCGTGCGCCCCGATACGCCGCTGGTCATCGTCGATGTCGACGAAGTCCTCGCGCGGTTCATGCATGGCTTCGGAACGTTCATCGCGCGCCATGGATTCGAGCTGCGGTTCGACCGCTATGCCTTGTTCCAGAACATCTACCGGCCCGGCGAGACCGAGCACCTGGACCTGATCGCCGGCCGGGCCCTGTTCGACGACTTCTTCCGCGACGGGGCCGAGGACCTGTTGCCGGCCATCGGCGCGGCCGACGCCCTGGCCGACCTTTCGACCCGCGCCGACGTGGTGATCCTGACAAACGCGCCCGAACACGGCCGCCAGGCGCGCGGCAAGTGGCTGAAGACCCACGGCTTCGACTATCCGCTGGTGATCAACAGCGGCCCCAAGGGCCCTTCGGCGGCGTACCTGTCGGAACGCACGGCTTCTCCGTCGGTGTTCATCGACGACCTGCTGCCGCAACTCGACTCGGTGGCCGAACGCGCGCCGTGGGTGAACCGCTTCCAGATGGTGGCCGACGAGCGCCTGCGGCCGCTGGCCCCCTCCGATCCCGAGCGGCACACCCGCATCGACCTGTGGCCCGACCTGAAAACCGCCATCGAGCACAAGCTGTTCCCATGAAGAGCCTGTGCCGCGACTGCCTGGCGACGGGCGAGGTCAAGGCCTCGCGCTGCCCGTCCTGCGGTTCGCCGCGCGTGATCTTCCACGAGGAGCTGGGCCAACTAAGCATGGCCCATCTGGACTGCGACGCCTTCTACGCCTCGGTCGAGAAGCGAGACGATCCCACCCTGCGCGACAAGCCGGTGATCGTCGGCGGCGGCAAGCGGGGCGTGGTGACGACCGCCTGCTATATCGCCCGGATGAGCGGCCCGCGCTCGGCCATGCCGATGTACAAGGCGCTGAAGCTGTGCCCCGACGCCGTGGTGATCAAGCCCAACTTCGCCAAGTACAAGCATGAGAGCCGTCGGATCATGGCCAAGCTGGAGGCGCTGACGCCCCTGGTGCAGCCGCTGTCGCTGGACGAGGCCTGGATCGATCTGTCGGGCACCGAGCGGCTGCACAAGGCCCCGCCGGCGGTGATGCTGGCTCGCGCCCAGAAGGAGATCGAGAGCGAGATCGGTCTGACCGTCTCGATCGGCCTGGCGCCCAACAAGTTCCTGGCCAAGATCGCCTCGGAGCTGGACAAGCCGCGCGGCTTTTCGGTGATCGGCGCCGTGGGCGTCGAAGCGTTCCTGGCTTCGAAGCCGGTGTCGATCCTGCCGGGCGTTGGTCCCGCCACCGTGACGTCCCTGGCCCAGGAGGGGCTGCGGACGGTGGGCGACATCGCGAACGCCGACCTCAAATGGCTGGTCAAGGTGCTGGGCTCGGGCGGCCTGCGCCTGCACCACCTGGCCCACGGCCGCGACACGCGCCTGGTCGACCCCGACCAGGAACGCAAGACGATCAGCGCCGAGACCACCTTCAACGACGACCTCTACAAGCGCGACGACCTCGAGGACGAGCTGTGGCCGCTGTGCGAGAAGGTCGCCCGCCAGGCCCGGGCCGGCGGGGTGGCCGGCCGCGTGGCGACGCTGAAGCTGCGCACGCCGGACTTCAAGATCCACACCCGTCGCCGCACCCTGGCCGTGCCGATCCAGACGGCCAAGACCCTGTTTCAGGTGGCGCGCGAGCTGCTGGCCGCCGAGCCGGGCGGGCTGCACTACCGCCTGATCGGCGCGGGCCTGACCGACTTCGTCCCGGCCGAGGGCGCGGCGGATGACTTCTTCGCCGGCGACGAACGCAAGGCGCTGAAGAGCGAGACGGTGATCGACGGGCTGAGGGGAAAGTACGGGGCGGGGGCGGTGATGAGTGGACGGGCGTTGAAGGGCGCGACGCCCGCCAAGACACCGCCCGAGGACTGACGAGGTCCGATCAGGCGTTGTGTCGTTCGCAGCATTTCGATTGAAAGAACGCCGCTATCTCGCGATGACTTGGCCTCCCCAAGCCGGAGCGCCCGATGATGTCCTTCCGCCTGCCGTCCGTCGTCTTCGCTGCCGTCCTGGCCTGCGCCGGCCCCGCCCTGGCGGCGACGCCTCACCACGCCACGGGGACCTTCGAAGTCAAGATCGTCCCGGCCAGCGAGGACAAGGGTGACGGCTCCACGCTCAGTCGGCTGGTCCTGGACAAGACCTATGCCGGCGCCCTGACGGCGACCAGCAAGGGCGAGATGCTGGCGGCCGGCGGCTCCAAGCCGACCTCCGCGGCCTATGTGGCGGTGGAGCGGATCACCGGAACCCTCGACGGCCGCGCCGGCAGCTTCGCCGTCGTTCAGCACGGCTGGATGCAGGGCGACCAGCGGGTGATGGAGGTGCTGATCGTGCCGGACTCCGGCGGCGGCGACCTGAAGGGCCTGGCGGGCACGTTCAAGATCGAGATCAAGGACGGCAAGCACTTCTATCTGATGGACTACACGCTGGACGGCCAGTAGCCGCCCCGGCGCGGCTACATCAGCGAGCCCTTGCCGCTGGTCACCTCGGTATAACGGTGCACCCGCACGGCCTGGACCAGGCCAAAGCCGACCATGACCGTCAGCATCACGGTGCCGCCGTAGCTCAGCATCGGCATCGGCACGCCCACGACCGGAGCCATGCCCATGACCATCGCGCCGTTGATCAGCACATAGAGGGCGAAGGTCGCGGTTACCCCGGCGGCCGACAGGCGGCCGAAGTGGCTGTGGCTGATCGAGGCGATGCGCAGGGCCATGAAGATCGCCACGCCGTACAGGAACAGCACGCTGACGCAGCCGATGAAGCCGAACTCCTCGGCCAGGGTGGCGAAGATGAAGTCGGTCTGTTTCTCGGGCAGGAAATTCAGCTGGCTCTGCGACCCCAGGCCCCAGCCCTTGCCCAACAGCCCGCCCGAGCCCAAGGCGATCTTGGACTGCATGATGTGGTAGCCGTTGCCCGACGGATCCTTTTCCGGGTCCATGAAGGTCAGGATCCGGTTGCGCTGATAGTCGTGCAACACGAAGAAGATGAACGGCGGCAAGGCGGCCAGCACGCCGACGACGCCGACGACGATCAGCCGCAGCGACAGCCCCGCCAGCACCATCACCGCTAGACCCGGCAAGGCGATCAGCATCGCCGTGCCGAGGTCGGGCTGATGGGCCACCAGCAAGACCGGCACGCCGATCAGGGCGGCGGGGATCAGCAGCTTCCAGGACAGCCGGGCGCTGTCGGCCGACAGCCCGTGATAGTAGCGGGCCAGGGCCAGCACGACGCCGATCTTCATGACCTCGGACGGTTGGAAACGCACGGGCCCAAGCGCCAGCCAACGCTGGGCGCCCAACGAGGAATCGCCGACCAGGGCGACGGCCACCAACAACAGCAAGCCCACGGCATAGACCGGGTAGGCCAAGCTGAACCAGACGCGCAGGTCCAGCATGGCCAAGGCGATCATCATGATGAAATAGACGCCGAAGCGCAGCAGGTGCTTGTCGGCCCACGGCTCCCACGCGCCGCCGGCGATCGAAAACAACATCAGCGCGCCGGTGCCGGCGATCAGGCAGAGGACCAGACACAGGGTCCAGTCGATCTCCATGAACTTGATGATCGGCCGGTCGCGTTCGCCGGGCCGGGACAGGCCACCGCTGAGCGTCATTGGGGGCCTCCCGGCGGGGTCTGGGGCGTAGGCGGCGGCGCGCCGATCGTCGGATCTTCGGGGGCCGCGCCCTCGACCACCCCGTCAGGGGCCTCGACCGGCGCCTCGGGCATCGGCATGGGTTTTTGGATGCGGGCGCGGATCTCCGGATCCTTCAGCAGCGCCACGCGCATCACCTCGCGGGCCCGCGGGGCGCCGGCCACGGCGCCGCCCAAGCCGCCGTGCTCGATAATCACGGCCACGGCGTAGCGCGGGTCGTCATAGGGCGCGAAGGCCACGAACAGGTTGTGGTCCCTCAGGCGCCAGCTCGTGGCGTAGCCTTTTCGGTTGGCGACCTTGTCATAGCTGCGCACCTGGGCCGTGCCGGTCTTGCCGGCCATCTGCACGTCGCCCAGGCCCAGTTGGCTCTGCTTGTAGGCGGTGCCGCGCACGTCGTTGGCCACCGCCGCCATCCCGCCACGCACCAGGGCCAGATGCTCCGGCGTGAAGGGCAGGTCCGGCACGGCCGCGCCGCTGGGCTGCTCGACGCCGCCGACCGACTTGATCAGGCGCGGATTGAGCGCCTTCTTGCCGTTGGCCAGGCGCGAGGTCATCACCGCCAGTTGCAGGGCGTTGACGTTCAGGGCCCCCTGCCCGATCCCGTAGCTGGGGGTCTCGCCGGGAAACCAGGTCTGGTTGGCGGGATTTTTCTTGTTGGCGGCCTTCTTCCAGGCCCGGTCGGGCACTAGGCCCTTTTTCTGACCGGGAATGCCGATGTCGAAGGCCTCGCCAAAGCCCATGGCCCGCGCGGCGGCGGCGATGGCGTCGGGCCCGACCTTCAGGGCGGTCTGGTAGAAATAGATGTCGCAGGAGTTCTTGATGGCCTCGTGCATGTTCTGCGAGCCGTGGCCGCCAGGAGCCCAACAACGCCAAGTGCGATTACCGTAGTACCATTTGCCGCTGCAACTGATCCGCACCTCGGGATCGATCCCGGCGGTCAGGGCGGCCAGGCCGACCGTGGGCTTGAAGGTCGAGCCCGGCGGGAAGGTGCCGTTCAGGGCCTTGTCCAGCAACGGCTTGCGCTCGTATTCGGCCAGGGCCTTGTACTCGGGCCCCGACAGGCCCTTGACGAAGCGGTTGGCGTCGAAGCTGGGGGCCGAGACCATGGCCAGCAGGTCGCCATTGCGGACGTCCATCACCACGATGGCGCCGCTCTCCTCGCCCATCACTTCCAGCGCCCGGTTCTGGATGTCGGCGTCCAGCGTCAGGCGCACTTCCTTGCCGGGAGTCGGCGGGATGTCGCCCTCGGGGTCCAAGCGCACGACGCGGCCCTGGGCGTCGACCTCGGCCTTGGTGGCGCCGGGACGTCCGCGCAGGTCTCGGTCGAGGGATTTCTCCAGGCCCGCCTTGCCGATCCGGAAACCCGGATGGTGCAGCAGTTCCTGATCGGGGTCGTCCTTGGCCTTCTCCAGGTCGCGGTCCGAGACCTTGGCGACATAGCCGATCACGTGGGCGAAGGCCCCGCCGAACGGATAGACCCGCACCTCGCCCATGTCGGCGGTGACGCCCGGCAGCTCGGGGGCGCGGATATTGACCCGGGAGAACTCCTCCCAGCTCATGTCTTCCATCACCGCCACCGGGGCTTTCTTGGGCGCGCGGGCGATGTCCTTGATCAGGCGAGCCCGGCGCGTGCCGTCGATGGGCACCAGCAGGGCCAGGTCGTCCAGGGTGGCCTCCACGTCGAAGTCCTTGGACTCCTTGGTCACCATCAGCCGGAAGTTGGGCCGGTTAGACGCCAGGGCCACGCCGTTGCGGTCCAGGATCAGGCCACGCGGCGGCGGGCTCAGGCGGTAGTTGAACTGGTTGCCGGCCGAAAGCTTCTGATAGCGCTGGGCCTCGACCAGTTGCAGCTGGGCTAGGCGGCCGCCCAGGGCCAGCAATCCCCCGCCCGCCAGGCCGCCCATCAGGAACGCGCGGCGATGGAACACGCCCTGCCGCTCGTTGACCTCGAAGAAGAAGATTGACGGTTCGCTCATGGCGTCACCGGAACCGAACGTCCGCGTCCTCGAACCGGTCGATCAGCCGGTGGGCGAACGGGAACAACAGGGCGGTCACCAGAAATTGCCAGAACACCGCCAGCAGACTGGGCATGGCCAGGCTGTCGAGCATGCTGAACAGGAAGCCCGCGGCCATGGCCACGGCGGTCACCCCGGCGAACCAGGCCCACATCATCGGCCGGCTCTGGCCGGTCATCATGTTGCGGCCGGTCAGGGCGGTGGCGTAGGCGACCAGCAGCGACAGGGCCCAAAGGCCGCTCGGTCCGCCCCAGAAGATGTCCAGGAACAGGCCCAGCGTCAGCAAGGCGAACGGCGCCAGGATCGACGGCCGGATCAGGGCCCAGGCGAAGGCCGGGACCATGGCGAACACCGGCTCGGGCAGCTGCAGGCCGTAGATGCGGATGGGCGCGGCGAAGACAATGGTGGCCAGGACGCACATCAGGGCCGGCACGCCCAGCCAGCGGCCGGGGTGTAGAGGTCGGGCGCCGCCCATCGTCAAACGCCTCCGCCGGTCGGCTGGCCAACGGCCGGCGTTACGGGTTTCGGCGGGACCGGCTTGGGCGCGGCTGGCTTCGGCGCGGGCGGCTTGGGGGTCGTGGCCGTCGCCGCGGTCGGCGGCTTGGCGGCGGGCGTCGCGGCCGGCTTGGGCGGCGTCGCGCCCGGAGCGGTCGTGGCGGGCGGCGTCGCGGTTCCGACCTGAGCCGGCGGCTTGGGCGCCGTGGCGGACGGGCCCAGGATCGAGGCGCTGGGATCCTCGGTGGTCACCGGCGGCAGGCTGCGGGTCAGCAGCGCCTTCTGGTCGGCCAGTTGCGAGAAGTCCTTGAACAGCAGGATGCGGACATAGTCGATGGCGCTGTCGTCGGCGAACAGCACCACGCGCCAACGGCCGTCCAGGCCCTTGACGGCCGCGCCCACCGGCAGGCCGCGCGGCACCACGCCGCCGTCGCCCGAGGTGACGACCCGGTCGCCTTCCTTGATCGGATCGACGCCGCGCAGATATTCCAGCTTGGGATTGGGGCCGCCGTCGCCGGTCAGGATGGCGCGGGCGTTGGTGCGGTCGATCATCACCGGCGTGCGCGAGGCGATGTCGGTCAGCAGCAGCACGCGGCTGGCCCCGTGGGCGACGCCGACCACGCGACCGACCAAGCCCCGCTCGTTCAGCACCGGATTGCCGACCACCACGCCCTTTTCCGCGCCGGAATCGGCCAGGCGGGTGTTGGCGAACGGGCCGCGGGTGTCGCTGACGACGCGGGCGGCGACCATCGGGATCGGCGGATCGGTGCGCAGGCCCAGGAGCGAACGGTAGCTGTCGTTCTTGTCGACCTCGGCCAGGTACTGGTCGCGATAGCCGCGCATGTCCTTGAGCTCGGCCTTCAGGCGGCGGTTCTCGGACGCCGTAAAGAAGTAGCTGCTCATGAAGTCGACACCCAGGCCCGTCCAGCGGCCCGGGGCGGCGATCACGCCGCTGACCGGCTTGGACACCGTGTCGACCGTCTGGCGCGTGACGCCATAAGCCTGTTGCTGAAGGGTCTCGCGCCGATCGGCCAGCAGGAACGCCACCGCGATCACGATCGCGACGATCAACGCCACGGCCGCGGTCCAGGTAAGCGGCACTTTCAGGTCACCGAGCGGACCTTCGCGAAAGGGCACGTACTATTTCTCCCGACGCCCCCCGCGGCGTCCGATTTCAGATTGGCGCCTAGGCGAGAGTCGATTCAAGCACGCCCTTCATCCACTTGGGATGTTCGAGCACCTTGCCGCAGCCCAGGGCCACGCAGGACAGCGGATCGTCGGCCACGGTGACCGGCAGGCCGGTGTGGTCGCGGATCTCGGCGTCCAGGCCGCGCAGCAGCGCGCCGCCGCCGGTCAGCATGATGCCCTTGTCGGCGATGTCCGAGGCCAGCTCGGGCGGCGTGGCTTCCAGCGCGACCTTCACGGCCTCGACGATTTGCCCGACCGGCTCGGCCAGGGCGTCGGCGGCTTGCTTTTCGCTGATGCGCACTTCGCGCGGCACGCCCTGCATCAGGTCGCGGCCCTTGACGTCGATCGACAGGCCTTCGCCGTCGGCCGGGGCGCGGGCGGTGCCGATTTCCTTCTTGATGCGCTCGGCGGTGGTTTCGCCGATCAGCAGGTTATGGTGGCGACGCATGTAGCTGATGATCGCTTCGTCCATCTTGTCGCCGCCGACCCGCACCGAGCGCGAATAGACGATGCCCGACAGCGACAGCACGGCCACTTCGGTGGTGCCGCCGCCGATGTCGACGACCATCGAGCCGGTCGGCTCGTGGATGGGCAGGCCGGCGCCGATCGCGGCGGCCATCGGCTCGTCGATCAGGCCCACGCGGCGGGCCGAGGCGTTCAGGCAGCTGTCATTGATGGCGCGGCGTTCCACGGCGGTGGCGCCCGACGGCACGCAGACGATGACCTTGGGGTTCACGAAGCCCTTTCGGTTGTGAACCTTGCGGATGAAGTACTTGATCATCTCCTCGGCGACTTCGAAGTCGGCGATGACCCCGTCGCGCATCGGACGGATGGCTTCCATGTGGCCCGGCGTGCGGCCCAGCATCTGCTTGGCCTCGATCCCAACGGCGTGAACGATCTTGCGGCCGCCGACATTGCGCAGCGCCACCACCGACGGCTCGTTCAACACGATGCCCTTGCCCTTCATGTAGATGAGCGTGTTGGCGGTGCCCAGGTCGATGGCGATGTCGTTGGAGATGACGCCGAAGAGGGAAGAAAACATTGAAAGCCCTGACTGAGGGGATAAGGGGCGAGACGGGACGTCGGACAGGTCGAATTCGAAAGGCGAAGCGGAGCTATTTGTGTCGCGGAAGCGACGAAGGCGAAGGGAAAAGATGGCTCCTACTTCAATTCCAAACGAGGACAACATGATTCCCGCGAAAATGCGGGTTTCGTCCCTAGATCGAGCGCCCGCGGCACGACGGAAGCGCGGGCTCCGCCGCGCCGTCGTCTGACTGCCGCTAAGCACATCGACGCAGCCCGTTTGCCCTGCGAAAGCGTTGAATTCAAGGTCTATTGAATCCCCTGGCTCACCTGATGTCGCAGAACGGCGGCGCGGGGGGTTTCATCCCAGAAACATGGCGATTTCTAGCCGAGCGCCGCCATGGCCACCCCGGCCGCCGCGATCAGGCCAAAGAGCATCTGGATCGCCGTCAACCGTTCCGCGAACAGCCGCCGTCCGGCCAGGGCGGCGATGGGCGCCTCGATCACCCCGACCGCCCGTACCGGTCCGGCCGGCGCCAACGCCAGGGCGATAAACCATCCGGCCGAGGCCGCCGCCCCCCAGAACCCCGCTTTCAGCGACGGACGCCAGGCCTTGGCCACCGCCACCAGGGCGCCGCGATCGGTAATGGCCAGGAACAGGCCGAGCGCCAGGGTCTGAACGATCTGTACGACCAGCAGGCTGACCACCGCCGCGAAGATCGGATGGCGCGGCTCCAGCGCGTGGCCCGCTTGTCGGAAGGCGTTCAGCGACACGCCGAAGGCCAGACCCGACAGCAGGCCAAACAGCCCGCCGCTGACCGGCTGCTCGCCCGACGCCCCGGTGCGCGGCCAGGTGACCACCAGCAGGGCGACACTGGTCAGGGCCACCCCGGTCCAGCCCGCGGCGCTCAGCCGCTCGCCATAGACCAGCCAGCCCAGCAGGGCGGCCAGCGGGATCGAACTCTGCTGCACGGCGGTGGCCACGGCGAAGCCGGCCCGCTTCATGGCCACCAGCAGGGCGGCGGTGGCCGCGATCTGGGTCGCCCCGCCGATCAGGGCCGGCGCCCAGAAGGCCAGGCTCGCGTGCGGATGCTCGCCCCGGGTCAGGGCGAAGGCCACGCCCACGAACACCGCCGTGAACGGCAGGCCGAACAGGAACCGCACCAGGGTCGCGCCCCAGGGTCCCGTGCCGCCCATGATCGAGCGCTGGGCGGCGTTGCGGGCCACCTGGGCGAACGAGGCGGCGATGGTGATGGGGATCCAGATCATCTGCGACTGTCCTTATGCCGCCCTTATGCGAGCGACCAGTTTTCGAATGGAGGCCTTAGGCCGCAGAGGCGCACACCCTGGCGTCGGCTCGTCCCGTGACGGGCCCAGTCAGAAGGCTTTCGACCATGTCGTCCCATCCGCTCCGTCAGGCCGCGCAGTTCCTGCTCGGCGTTCCGACCGACGGTATCCACCACACCCTGGGGCGCATGCTCGCCCTGGCCCAGGCCACGCCGCTGTGCTTCGTGGCGGTGACCGGGCCGGACGCCGGCGAGGCGATGAGCGTGCTGTGGCGCAAGGGCTACGACCGGGTGGAAGCCGCCCGCCGCGCCACCTGCCGCGCCGCCGACGAACAGAGCGACGTGCTGCTGGTGGTCGGTTGCCCGACCGTCGCCGACGCCCGCGCCGCCGCGGCCTCGACCATGACCATGCTGCGTCCGGGGGGCGCTTTGGTCATCGACGCCGGCGCGTTCCTGGACCAGGAGCCGCGTCGGGCGCTGTGCGAGGATCTGCGTGTGCTGGGCCTGGAGGTCGAGGCGCAGGCGCACCTGTCGGCGGAACTGCTGGCGACGCGGCCGTTCAGCAAGCGGGAAGCGGCTTAGGGCTGGATTGGGGACAGGCGCATGCGCCTGTCCCCGTCCGTTATCCTAGAACCCGCTGGCGATCGCCGCTTCAGGCCGGCTCTTTTCCTTGCGCGCCATGAGGTTGTTCAGGGCGTTCACATAGGCCTTGGCCGAGGCGGTCAGGGTGTCGGTGTCGGCGGCCTGGCCGGTGGCGATGCGGCCGTCCTCTTCAAGGCGGACCGAGACCTGGGCCTGGGCGTCGGTGCCTTCGGTCACCGCGTGCACCTGGAACAGGCGCAGGGCGGCGTCATGCGGCACGATGTCCTGGATGGCGTTGAACACCGCGTCGACGGGACCATCGCCGGTGGCCTTGGCGGTCTTGGAGGCGCCGTCGACCTCGAGGGTCAATTCGGCGGACTGGCCATCGGTGCCGGCCACGACCAGCAGGTGGACCACGCGGATGCGCTCGGAGCCCCGTGCCAGGGCGTCGTCGACCAGGGCGATGATGTCGTCGTCGTAGACGTGCTTCTTGCGGTCGGCCAGATCCTTGAAGCGGCCGAAGGCCTCCTTCAGGGCGTTCTGGCCCAGCTCGTAGCCCAGGTCCTTCAGCTTGGCGCGGAAGGCGTGGCTGCCCGAGTGCTTGCCCATGACCAGGCTGGACGGCGCCTGGCCGACCGATTCCGGGGTCATGATCTCGTAGGTCTCGCGGTTCTTCAGCATCCCGTCCTGGTGGATGCCGCTTTCATGCGCGAAGGCGTTCTTGCCGACGATGGCCTTGTTGTACTGCACCGGGAAGCCGGTGATGGCCGAGACGTAGCGGCTGGCGCGGGTGATGTGGGTGGTGTCGATCTTGGTCTCGTAGGGCAGCTTGTCGCCGCGCACCTTCAGGGCCATCACGACCTCTTCCAGGGCCGCGTTGCCAGCCCGCTCGCCCAGGCCGTTGATCGCGCACTCGATCTGCCGCGCCCCGCCCTGCACGCCGGCCAGGCTGTTGGCCACGGCCAGGCCCAGGTCGTTATGGCAGTGGGTCGAGAAGATCACCTTGTCGGCGCCCTCGACGTTCTGGGTCATCCAGCCGAACAGGTCGGCATATTCCGACGGATAGGTGTAGCCGACCGTGTCGGGCAGGTTGATCGTCGTGGCCCCGGCCTTGATGGCCGTCTCGATGGCGCGGCGCAGGAACTGGCGCTCGCTGCGGGTGGCGTCCTCGGCCGACCATTCGACGTCGTCGCGCAGGTTGCGGGCGTGGGTCACCGAGCGGGCGATGACGTCGATGACGGCGTCCGGCTCCATCTGCAGCTTGTGCTTCATGTGCAGGTCGCTGGTGGCGATGACCACGTGGATGCGGCCGCGGGCGGCGGGCTTCAGAGCCTCGGCGCAACGGTCGATGTCCACCATGTGCGCGCGGCACAGGCCAGCGATGGTGCTGTTCTTGACGATCTTGGAGATCTCGCGGACCGCCTCGAAGTCGCCGTTCGAGGCGATCGGGAAGCCGGCCTCGATGACGTCGACCCCCATCTCCTCGAGGATCTTGGCCAGTTCCAGCTTCTCGTCGTGCGACATCGAGGCGCCGGGCGATTGCTCGCCGTCGCGCATGGTGGTGTCGAAAATGACGACGTTGTCGCGCTTGTCGAAAGCGGCGGGCGATACGGAGCTCATGATCTTACTCGTCGGAAGGGTGTCTGCGTGAGGCCAATCTGACCTTTGGGGCGGCGGGACAGTCATCCCCTGTGCGCCCGGCCACGACGATGCGCGGCCCCTAGAGCGCCCAGGGGTTGATAAGCCGAAGCAGAAGCAGTTGGCGCGCGACGTTCATGGTTGCTTTCTACACAGCAGGTCAAAAAGCGGCAAGCATTTTGCGTTTATCGATCAATTCGCCGCACACGGAGCAAACTTCGACCAAGATCAACGCTGGAGGAGGGGCGATCACCCTCAGGATGGTCCACGTCCGCGTCAAACGGCCCGTCTGGAGGATCGCGGCAACGCGAACTGCCCCCTACTCCGCCGCGTCTTCGCGCTTCTTGAGCCAGTTACGGGCGATCAGGCCGGCGACGATCCAGACCGCCACCGCGATCACCAGCATGACGATGTGCCGCTGGCCGCCGCCCTTCAGGGCCTGGACGATCGAATTGCCGGCGAAGGCGGTCAGGGCGATCTTCGGGATGATGCCGACGGCGGTGCCGGCCGCGAAGTCGCGCAGCTTCATGGGCGTCACCCCGGCCGCCATGTTGACGACGATGAACGGCGCCGACGGCACCAGCCGCACGATCAGGCTGGCCAGGAAGCCGTTCTTGCCGATCAGCTTCATGAACTTGGCCACGCCGTCGCCCGCCAGGTCCTTGAGCAACCGCCCGCCGAACGCCCGCCCCAGCCAGAAGCCGATCAGCGACGAGACCAGGGTGCCGATCCAGCTGTAGGCGAAGCCCGTCCAGGGCCCGAAGGCCACCACCGCCGCGGCGATCAGCACGAACTGCGGCACGCCGATGAAGGCCAGCACCGCGAAGGCCCCGACCGCGACCGGCAGGGCCCAGGGGCCGTGGGCCGCGCTCAGCCAGTGCTCGACCGCCACCTCGCCGTTCAGCCCCAGAAGCTGGGCCCCGAACAGAAAGACCACCCCCACCCCGCCAAACAGCACGAACGAGACCGCCACCGTGCGCCAGGCGCGGGCGTCCATGTTGGTGAAGAAGTCGATCAGGCGACGAAGCATGCGCCTGCCTCGCCCATGCTCCCGACGGGGTCAAGCACGGTCAGGACGCAAAACGCCCGACGAGCGCTCATTTTGCCGTCACGCTTCCGCGCCGCGCCGCCCGGCCATGGTTAAGATTCCCCAAACACGACAATTGCGTTGCGTCGTTGTCGTAACCAGCGGCTAAGTTATCCACAGGCCCGCCAGCTTGTCTGGAGGCGCGTTGGGGAGTGCGTCGGACGTGAAGACCCTGGCAGTGATTTCCCGCAAGGGCGGGGCCGGCAAGACGACCTTGGCGGTCAACCTGACCCTCGCCGCCTATCTGGCCGGCTGGAAGACCATCCTGGCCGACATCGACCCGCAGCGCTCGGCCTCCGACGCTTTGCGCTCCCGCACCGAGCCCGGCCCCAGCATCGCCGAGATCAACGCCGGCAAGCTGTTCCAGACCCGCTCCCAGGCTCTGCACGACGCCTATGACGTGATGCTGATCGACACCCCGGCCGCCCCGGACTCGGACGTGGCCGTGGCGGTCAACTCCGCCGATCTGTGCGTGCTGGTTTGCCGACCCACCTTCCTGGACATCGCCTCGGTGGCGCGTTCGGCCGAGATGGTGCGGCGCCTCGGCAAGGCCGGGCTGATCGTTCTCAACCAGGCGCCGTCCAAGCGCGGCGGACTGGAGCCCGTGGGCGTGCAGAAAGCCATCGAAGCCCTGCGTTTCTGCGGCCTGCCGATCGCCCCCGTCGGGATGCGCGCGCGGGCCATCTACCAGCAAGCGATCGCCCGGGGCCGCTCGGTCGGCGAATGGGACGCCGCCAGCCCGGCCGCCCAGGAGATCGACCGCCTTTGGACCCACATGGCCGGCCTTCTCGCCCTGGACGGCCGCGGCCGGGACGCCCGCGCCATCTGAGTGCCCGGCCAGATCGGCGATTTCTTCGTCGAAACAACGACTTCCGAACAGACTTGAGCCGCGCGGGCGAATAATCCGCAGGTTGAACTTCTGTTCATACATTGGCCCATAACAATTGAGCACTTGGGGAACCTCGCGGCTTCCAGATGAGGCCGCCTGGTCAGGGAAAAGTGGGCCAGACGTGAAGACGATTACCGTGCTCTCGCGAAAGGGCGGTTCGGGCAAGACGACCCTGTCCGTCAACCTGGCCCTCATGGCCTTTCTGGCGGGCCGAAAGGTCATGCTGGCCGACATCGACCCGCAGCGCTCGGCCTCGGACGCCCTGCGCGCCCGCGCCGAACCCGGCCCCACATTGGCAGAGATCAACGCCGGCAAGCTGTTCCA
>FTJN01001456.1_pt3 | contig 25377 bp, 25 predicted proteins | sample 1658361 | NCBI WGS metagenome assembly FTJN01 (sample SAMEA3914819, study PRJEB12502) | metagenome | biome: forest; material: soil | place: Canada | collected 2010-06-26 | depth 0.3 m
CCGGCTCGATCGCCGACGCCCTGCGCAACATCCCCTCGGTCGAGGTCGACGTGCAGGGCAATGTCAGCCTGCGCGGCGATCCCAACGTGACGATCATGATCGACGGCAAGCCCTCCAGCATGTTCAACGGCGACGGCAAGGCCGACGCCTTGCAACAGATGCCGGCCGACCAGATCGACCGCGTCGAGGTGATGACCAACCCCTCGGCCGCCTACCGTCCCGACGGCACCGCCGGGATCATCAACCTGATCACCAAGCGCACCCGCAAGCCGGGCGCGACGGGATCGTTCAAGCTCAATGTCGGCCCAGACGGCCGCTACAACACCGGCGTCACCGGCAATCTGGTCAGGGGCAAGCTGACCCTGTCGGGCGACGCCAGCTATCGCTATGACCGCCAGCAGGTCTGGACGACCGATGATCGCGAGAGCCTGGGCACGCTGAACGGCGATACCCATACCGTTCAGCGGAGCCTGTTCAAGAACGCCGGCGGCGCGCTGAACCTGCGCGGCGGCGTCGACTACAACCTCACGCCCAAGGATCGCCTGAGCGGCGAGGTCCGCTATCGCGACATGGACTATTTCACCGGCGCCCAGGAAGCCTACACCACGCTCAAGCCGACGACGGGCTTGGCCTATGTCCGCGACAGCGGCGCAGACCTGGACCGCACGAACGGGGTGGTCAGCGGCGACTGGCGCCACCAGTTCAAGGGCGCCGAGCACGAGCTGGACGCCCACCTGGAATACGAGACCACGGACTTCACACGCGATAGCCGGAGCTTCGTGGACTACACCCCGGGCATCGACCAGTACGAGGCCTTCGGCTTCGGGGCCAAGCAGGACCGCGTCAACTTCAAGCTCGACTACACCCGGCCGATGCCGGGCGAGGCCAAGCTGAAGACCGGGCTGGACCTGGAGGCCACCGACAACGACTACGACAATCGCGGTGCTCGAGGGACGACGCCCGACACGCTGATCGTCGACACGCGCCTGACCAACCGATTCCTCTACGACCAGGATGTCTATGCCGGCTACGTCACCTATGAGCGGCCGTTCGGCGACTTCACGGTGCTGGGGGGCTTGCGGGCCGAGCAGGTGGAGATCCGCACCAACCAGGTGACCTCGGTCCAGAAGGACGACAACAGCTACTTCCACCTCTATCCGTCGCTGCACCTCTCCTACACCCTGAGCCAGACCCAGACCCTGACGGCCAATTACAGCAAGCGCGTCCAGCGCCCGCAGGCCCAGGACCTCAACCCCTATCCGATCTATGTGGACCCCACGAACTACCGGGCCGGCAATCCCGACCTGAAGCCGCAGATCACCGACTCCTACGAGTTGGGCTGGCAGTACCGGAAGGGCCCCGCGTCCTACCTGGCCACGGCCTATTATCGCGAAAGCCGCGACGGCGTGGCCGACGTGGTGCGGGGACCGGTCGACGGCGTCTATCTGACCACCCGCGAGAACCTGGCCAAGAGCCGCAACGGCGGACTGGAGCTGGTGGCCAACGGCAAGCTGACCCCCAAGCTCAGCTACAATGTCAGCGGCAACGGCTATTGGAACGAGATCCAGTCGACCGCCGTGGGCGCGGTGGGCACGCGTTCGATGACCACCCTGTCGGGCCGCGCCAGCCTCAGCTGGCAGGCCACGCCGAAAGACTTCTTCCAGCTCAACGGCTTCACCTCGGGCAAGCGCCTGGCGCCCCAGGGCTATCGCCGGCCGCTCTCGCTGCTGAACCTCGGCTATCGCCGCAAGGTCACCGACAAGCTGAACGTCGTGGTCACCGCCAATGATGTGCTGGACGGGTTCGAGGACACCATGATCATCGACACCCCCACCTTGCGCGAGCGCGTCCGGCGAACCGCCAATGTGCGGGCGGTGTTCTTCGGCTTCACCTACAGCTTCGGCGGCGGCAAGGCCCGGCCCGAGCAGTTCGACTTCGGTTCGGGCGCGGTGGGGGGCTAGGTTTATAGAACCCGCTCATCCCGGCGAATGCCGGGACCCAGATGGAATAGCGGTGTGGCTGACGCCATAAGCTCAGAGCTCTTCCAATCAGACACACCGCCAAGGGATCTGGGTCCCGGCATTCGCCGGGATGAGCGGATCAAATGAGCCGCTTTTCGTAGCGCCAGACCTCCAGGGGAAAGAGCCCCTCGGAGGTCTCGGTGGGCACGGTCTCGATCCGCGCCATCGTCCAGCCGGCCTTCTCGTAGAACCGCGCGGCGCGGGCGTTGCCGATCGCGCAGGCCAGCCAGGCCGTCGTGACACCGGCCCGCGCCAGCCGCGCCTCGGCGTCGGCCATCAGCGTCGCGGCCGCGCCGGTCCCGCGCGCCTCGGCGGCCAGGTAGAATTGGTAGAGCTCGTCGTCTTTCAGCAGGTGGAAGCCCAGCGGCGCGCCGACAGGTCCGATGACGCGCACCTCGGCGAGCGCCGCGCGCATGCGCTCCTCGAAGCTTTCCAGCGTGCGCAGGCGAGTCAGGGCCTGCGGCAACAGCCCGTCATGGCCATCGCGCCAGCCGGACCACCAGAGGTGGGCCAGGGGCTTCAGGTCGGCCGGCTGGGCGTCTCTCACCGTCGTCATCGCGCGCTCCGTCCAGGGACCAGGCAGGGTCGATGCGGCCCAGGCGTCCGTCAATGATCATGGCGCGGCGGCGAAGAGGATTTTCCCCCTTCGGCGAACGCGAATATCGATAGGGTGGCGCCCTTGTGAAGCGTTTGGGGCGTCGCGCCGCCATCGTGTTCCGTGGGGGCGACATGTCGAAGTTTCTGATCCTGGCCGCGGTGCTGGCGTTGGCCGGCGCGCCCAATCTTGCCGTGGCCGCCGCGCCGGCCGTTCCCGCCGTCGCCGCGCCCGCGAGCATCCCCATCAACGAAGAAGGCTTCGTCCGCATCGGCGGCATCGAGCAGTGGGTCACCATCCACGGCCAGGACCGCTCCAAGCCGGTGATCCTGATGGTGCACGGCGGTCCGGGCAATCCGATGACCCTCTACGCCCACCCCTACTTCCAGGCGTGGGAGAAGGACTTCGTCATCGTCCAGTGGGACCAGCGCGGCGCGGGCATGACCTATGGCAAGAGCCCGCCGGCCGAGGGCGAGCACCTGACCGTCGAGCGGCTGCGCGACGACGGGATCGAGGTGGCGACCTATGCCGCCCAGCACCTAGGAAAGCCCAAACTCATCCTGATGGGCGGTTCGTGGAGCTCGATCCTGGGGACCCACATGGCCAAGGCGCGACCCGACCTGTTCTATGCCTATGTCGGCTCCTCGCACCTGGCCCGCTCGGCTGACAACCTCAAGGCCTCGTATGACCGGACGCTCGCCCTGGCGCGGGCCGGCGGCGACCAGGACGCGATCGGCAAGCTGGAGGCCCTGGGTCCCCCGCCCTGGACCAACCCCCGCGCCTTCGGGATCACCCGCCGCATCACCCGCAAGTACGAAGGCGCCCGCACCGATCCGGCGCCCGCCGAATGGATGGAGCTGGCCCCCGCCTACGCCACCGACAAGGCCCGGGCCGACTACGAGGGCGGCGAGGACTATTCCTATATCGAGTTCGTCGGGATGCACGGCGAGGGCATGTATTCGAAGACCGACCTCTACGCCCTGGGGCCGAAATTCGAGCTGCCGGTTTATCTCATTCTCGGCGAACAGGACCTGGTCTCGACGCCCGAAGTCGCCCGCGCCTGGTTCGACACGATTCAGGCCCCGGACAAAGCCTTCGTGCTGCTGCCCCGCACGGGCCACGACCCCAACCCGCCGATGGCGGCGGCGCAATGGGAGATCTTGCAGACGAAGGTGCTGCCGTTGATCGGGAAATAGAGGTTGCTCCCTCTCCCATGGGGAGAGGGCCGGGGTGAGGGGGTGCCGAGCAAGACGGAGTGCCGGCACGCCGTCCACCGGCGTAACCCCTCACCCTCCCACGCTTCGCGCGGGCCCCTCCCTCTCCCTCTGGGAGAGGGTTCGTCCATTACGGCTCCACCGTCGACCCGTCCGCGCTCTTCAGCTGCAGCCAGTCGGTGAACGGCAGGTGGTAGGCCAGGTCGAAGACCTCGGCCTGGAGCTTGAAGGGCAGGCTGCCTTCGCTGTTCCACAGCATCACCACGCCGGTCTTGGTGGCCGGGTCGAACATCATGGTCGAGCGATAGCCGGTCACCGCCCCGCTGTGGCCGATCAGGCGGTGGCCCTTGTAGGAGAAGCTGCGCATGCCCAGGCCGTAGCCGGGATGCTCCAGCGAACGGCCCAGGGGCGAGCGGCCATACGGGTGGCCGGTATTGACGCGCGGGCGTTGGATCTCGGCCAGCACCTGGGCCGGCAGCACGCCCGGCGCCAGGCCCATCTGGGCCTGCATCCAGCGGGCCAGGTCGACGATGTCGGAATTGACCCCGGCCGCGGCGGGGATCCGGTAGTAGGCGTCGACCAGGGGCATTTCGCGACCGCCGCGCGAGGGGCGCGCCCAGGACCTGGCAGCCCGCAGACCCTCCTGGCCGATGGTGGCGCTGGTCATGCCCAGCGGCGCGAACAGGCGTTGATGGACCTCGTCGGCATAGGCGTGGCGGGTGGTGGTCTCCACGACCTCGCGGATCGTGTCATAGGCGATGTTCTGGTAGCTGTGGCAGGTGGCCGGCGGGCATTGCGGCGGCACGGTCCCGAAGCTTCCCCGGATCTCCTTGGGGTCCTTGCCGGCCTCCAGCCAGCCGTCATAGGCGTTGCGCGGCAGGCCCGTGCGCTGGGACAGCAGCTGCGCGACCGTCAGCGTGTTCTGGGCGTCGCCGGGCAGGCGCAGGCTGGTGTTGAACTTGCCCAGCGGATCGTCCAGCGAGAACACCCCGTCCTGGGCCAGGCGGGCGCTGAGCGTCCCGGCCGCCGTCTTGGACAGCGACGCCCAGCGGAACACGGTGCCGGCCTGAACCTTCTCGCCGTTGTCGGGTGTGGTCAGGCCGTAGCCGCGCACGAACGACAGGCGACCGTTTTCGACCACGGCGACCGCCAGGCCCTCCATGGTCTTGTCGGCCATCATCGCCTGGATGCGGGCGTCCAGGGCGCGATAGTCGATCTGGCCGCGCCAGTCCTTGGGCTCCAGCGGCAGGACGATGGGTGGAAAGGCGACGGGAGCGGTGGTGGTCGTGGCCGCGACCTTGCCGGCCTTGGGCGCGTGCGAGCACCGCGAAACCGTCAGGGCCAGCGCGCCGAGCACCGCCACCAGAACGACGGCCGCGACCACCGTCGGCCAGCGGGGCCGACGACGAAAGGCGAAGGTGTTTTGCCGGGTCTTGTAGAACTTGGTCAGCCGTCTCTTCCGCGCAAAACCGTCGTCGCGCCACGTCCTGACGTCAGCGCCAGGCTGAGGTCGAAAGATGTCGAATCCGCGTCGGGTGATGATGAGAGGGTTTCGTACGCTTTTAGGGCGCGGGGGCAAGTAGCGAGGGCGGATTTAGGGACGGTGGCTCACCCACTTGCCCCCACCTGACCGCTACGCGGTCTGTCCGCCCCCGTAGGGGGCGGAGGCTTGCCGACGCACGGCGCCCTCTTCCCCCTCTGGGGGAAGACGACCGCGAAGCGGTCCGTAGGGGGCAAGTGTTAGCCGCCCAACCCCTCAGTGATTATGCCGGGGCAACTTCGACGCCAGGTCCTGGTACTTCACCGCGAACTCCAGAACCCCGCCGGTCTCCAGCTGGCCCGTATGCGCCCGGTAGATCTCCTGCCAGGGCGTCATGGTCTCCGGCACGGGCGGCAGGCCCTCGAGCCGGCGCTGGGCGATCACGGCCTCGTCCACCAGGGCGTCGCAGCGGCCGGTGTTGAGGTCGATGCGGATGGTGTCGCCGGTGCGCAGCCACGACAGCCCGCCGCCGATCGCGCTCTCGGGTGAGGCGTTGAGGATCGAGGGGCTGTCGGCGGTGCCGGACTGGCGGCCGTCGCCCAGGGTGGGCAGGCTCATGATGCCGCGCTTCAGCAGGGCGTCCGGCGGCTGCATGTTCACAACCTCGGCCGAGCCGGGCCAGCCGATCGGACCCGCGCCGCGGATCACCAGGATGCAGTGCTCGTCGATCTCCAGCGCCGGGTCGTTGATCCGGGCGTGGTAGTCGTCGGAGCCGTCGAACACGATGGCCCGGGCCTCGAAGATGTCTTCCTGGCCGGGCTTGGACAGGTAGCGGGCGCGGAAGTCGGCGCCGATGACGCTGGACTTCATGATCGCGAAGTCGAACAGATTGCCCTTCAGCACCAGGAACCCGGCCTTCGTGGCCAGCGGCTCGGCGTAGGGGAAGATCACCTCGCGGTCCTTGGTCTCGCGGCCTTCCAGGTTCTGCGCCATCGTCTTGCCGGTGACGGTCAGGACGTCGCCGTGCAGGCGGCCGTTCTGGAGCAACTCCCACAGCACCGCCGGCGCGCCGCCGGCTCGGTGGAAGCGCTCGCCCAGATACTTGCCGGCCGGCTGCATGTTGACGATCAGCGGGATGTCATAGGCCTTGCGCCAGTCGTCGGCGGTGATCTCCAGCCCCGCATGCCGCGCCATGGCCGCGATGTGCGGCTGGGCGTTGGTCGAGCCGCCGGCCGCCGCGACCAGGGCGATGGCGTTTTCAAAAGCTTGCTGGGTCAGGATGTCCTTGGGCTTGATGTCCTCATAAGCCAGGTCGACGATCCGCTGGCCGGTGCGATAGGCCATCTGGCCGCGCTCGCGGTAGGGGGCGGGGATCGCCGCGCAGCCGGTCAGCGACAGGCCCAGGGCCTCGGCGACGGCGTTCATGGTCGAGGCCGTGCCCATGGTGTTGCAGTGGCCGGCCGAGGGGGCGCTGTCGGCGGCGCGCTGGATGAACTCGTCCTCGTTGATCTCGCCGGCCGCCAGCTTGCGGCGCGAGCGCCAGATCACCGTGCCCGAGCCGACCAGTTCGCCATCGTGCCAGCCGTCCAGCATCGGCCCGCCCGACAGCACGATGGCCGGGATATTGACCGTGGTGGCGGCCATGATGCCGGCCGGGGTGGTCTTGTCGCAGCCGGTGGTCAGGACGACGGCGTCGATCGGATAGCCGTGCAGGGTCTCGACCAGGCCGAGGTAGGAGAGATTGCGGTCCAGGGCCGCCGTCGGGCGACGGCAGTTCTCGAAGATCGGATGGACCGGGAACTCCATCGGGATGCCGCCGGCGTCGCGGATGCCGTCCCGCACGCGGGTCACCAGGTCCAGGTGGATGCGGTTGCACGGCGAGATGTCGCTGCCGGTCTGGGCGATGCCGATGATCGGCTTGCCGCTGCGCAGCTCCTCGGGCGTGATCCCGTAGTTCATGAACCGCTCCAGATAGAGGGCGGTCATGTCGATGTGGTCGGGATTGTCGAACCAGTCGCGCGAGCGGAACCGGCGGGGGGTGCGGCCCGAAACGTTGTTAGGGGAGGTCAAGGTTCACCTCGTATTGCGGTTGGCCGGCCACGGCGACGGGCAGGGCGAACAGGCCGCCGCACAGCGGGAAGGCCGCCAACTGCTCGTCGCTCAGGCCCTTGCGGGCGGTGGTGAAGTAGAGGGTCTTCAGGTCCGGCCCGCCGAAGCAGGGCTTGGTGACGTTGATGGCGGGGAGCGTGATGCGGTCGACCAGTTCGCCGTGAGGCGCGATGCGGATCGCGCCGTGGCCGCCCCAGAGGGCGGCCCAAATGTAGCCTTCGCTATCGACCACCGAGCCGTCGGGCCACACGCCTTCGAGTTCGACGCGAAAGAGTTCGCGTTTGTTCGACAGCTGGCCGTCCGCGCTCAGGTCATACTCCCAGATGACCTTTTCCAGGGTGTCCGTGTGGTAGAAGGACCCCCCGTCGGGCGACACGCAGGGGCCGTTGGTGATGCAGATGCCGTCGTCCTGCCGGATCGGCCGGCCGGCCTCGTCGAGGCGATAGAGCGCGCCGGTCGGGGTCTCCTCGGCGTCGTGCATGGTGCCGAACCACAGCCGGCCGGCGCTATCGACGGTGGCGTCGTTGGGGCGGTTGTTCAGCTCCGGCGGTTCGATCTCGCCCAGGAACGCGAAGCCGCTGTCGGGATGGAAGTGGTGCAGGCCGCTCTTCAGCCCCGCCACGAAGCCGCCGCCGACGCGCGGGGCCAGGAACGTGACCTGGTCGGGGGCCTCGAAGCTGGCGGTCTCGCCGCTGGCCGGATGGAAGCGGTGCACCTTGTGGCTCTTGATGTCGACGAACCACACGGCCTGTTCCTCGGCGGACCAGATCGGCCCCTCGCCGAGGGTGGCCTTCAGATCCCAGACGCAGGTGGGGGTAGGCATTCGCGACGTTCCTCTAACAATCCAGCGCGGTATACCCCCTCAGTCGCTCCGCGACAGCTCCCCCAGAGGGGGAGCATCTAGCGCGGCGCTCCTAAATCCTCCCCCTTTGGGGGAGGTGGCCCGGAGGGCCGGAGGGGGTCTTCCGCCGCGACCTACCGCCAGCCGGCGTCGATCCAGTATTCATGCCCCGTGCACAGGCTCGCGTCGTCCGAGGCCAGGAACAGCACCAGCGAGGCGACGTGGTCGGGGACCAAGCGGCCCTTCAGGGCCTGGGCCTTGACGATCTCGGCCTCGCCCTCGGGCGTGTACCACTTCTCCTGGCGCTTGGTCTTGACGTTGCCCGGCACCACGCAGGTGACGCGGATGTCGTCGGGACCCAGCTCGCGGGCCAGGGCCCGGGTCATGCCCTCGATGCCGGCCTTGGCGGTCTCGTAGAGCACGAGATCCGGCAGGCCTAGGTGCCAGCTGATCGAGCCGAAATTGATCACCGCCCCGCCGCCGCGCGCCTTCATGCCCGGGGCCACGGCCTGGGTGGCGAACAGCATGTGGCGCAGGTTCACCGCGATGCGCTCGTCCCAATAGGCCGGGGTGATCTCGGCCAGCCCATGGCGGTCGTCATTGCCGGCGTTGTTGACCAGCACGTCGACGGGACCGATGTCGGCGAAGGTCTTGGCCATGGCGTCGAGGTCGGTCAGGTCGCAGCGGATATAGACCGGCGCGATCTCCGAGCCCGACAGCTTCTCGGCCAGGGCCTTGGAATCCTCGTCGGCGACGTCGAGGAAGATCACCTCGGCGCCCTGGCGCGCGAAGCCCGCGACGATGCCGGCGCCGATGCCGGAGCCGCCGCCGGTGATCACGACGCGTTTGCCCTTGAGGCTGGGATAGATGGCGGAGGTCATTACGCTTCTACTTCGGGGTCTAGAGCAGGCCGCGGCCGGCCAGGTTGCGGATCAGGGCCGAGACGCCGAACGTCCACGGGGCGGCGAGATCGCAGGTGGTTACCTCGTTCTCCAGCACGCCCAGCTTCGGGGTCGCCACGCGCACCCGGTCGCCGACCTTGTGGGTAAAGCCCTGGCCTTCGGTATCGCGGTCCTGGATCGGGGCGAACATCGTGCCCAGGAACAGGGCGAAGCCGTCGGGATACTGGTGCTGCTTGCCGAACGCCTGGCCCGCCAGCACGGCCGGGTCGCGGCTGATCAGGCTCATATTGCTGTGGCCGTCGAGCACGAAGTTGTCGCGGCCGGTGATCTTCAGGGTGACCTCGGCCGAGCGGACGTCGTCCAGGCTGAAGCCGTCGTCGAACAGGCGGAAGAACGGGCCGATGGCGCAGGAGGCGTTGTTGTCCTTGGCCTTGCTGAGCAGCAGGGCCGAGCGGCCTTCGAAGTCGCGCAGGTTGACGTCATTGCCCAGCGCGGCGCCGCGGATCTGGCCGCCGCCGTCGCACAGCAGCACGACTTCCGGTTCGGGGTTGTTCCAGTGGCTGTCGTTGCGGACGCCCACATGGTCGCCCCAGCCCATCGAGGACAGGGTCGGGCCCTTGGTGAAGATCTCGGCGTCGGGGCCGATGGCGACTTCGAGGTATTGCGACCACAGGCCGTCGGCGATCAGGGTGGCCTTCAGCCGCGCCGCGCCCTCGGAGCCGGGGTTCACGCTACGCAGGTCGCCGCCCATGCTGTCGGCCAGTTGGGCGCGGATCTTCAGGGCCTCGGCGGCGTCGCCGCGCGCCCGCTCCTCGATCACCCGCTCCAGGGTCGAGACGGCGAAGGTGACGCCGGCGGCCTTCAGCACCTGCAGGTCAACGGGCGCCAGCAGCTTGGCGGCCGCGCCTTGCGGGTCGGCCCAGACGGGGCGGATGTCGAGATCTTCAAGCGGACCGAGATCAACGCCGGCCGGAATCGCCGCGCCGGGCGCGAAGGCGTTCATCAGGTCCGAAGTGGTAGGCGCGATCTTGGAGACGTCCTCGATCCGGCCGCCCCGGATGAGGACCGGCGTCGGACCCTGGCCGAAGTCGATGCGCCCCAGCAGGGTCGCGTCGCGCCAATCCTCGGGAAGGAACTCCACTATGCCCACCACGTCTTCTCCCTCGTCGAGCTTTGCGGCCCATACCACGGCCACGCTCGTTCATGCAGATGCATCTGTTAGCGCTAACATGTGGGGGCGCGCAAGTCGGGGATTTGATATTACAATTGAGGGGGATGGGTCAAAGCCTAGAGGCTTCTGGTTTGGGGTTCCGTCAGGACAGCCCCTCTGGAGGCTGTCCTGACGGAGGGGGATAGGGCGTGAGCGGACCTAGGCCGCGTAGTCCATCGCCTTGAGGTCATCGATCAGGCTCGGCCCCGTCGGGGTCCAGCCCAGTTCCTGGCGCGTCCAGGCGCTGGACGCGTGCATGTCCAGGCTCGTGAACATAGCGAGCCATCCGAAATGACCCGCCGCCTCTTCCGGAGACAGGGAGACCACGGGGACCCCAAGGCCTTGGCCGATGACTTCGGCGATCTCACGGGACGTCACGCCTTCTTCGGCCACGGCATGGTAGCGGGCGCCGGCCTGGGCGCGCTCCAGGGCCAGCCGATAGAGGCGCGCGACGTCCAGCACGTGAGCGGCGGGCCAGCGACTGGCGCCGTCGCCCACATAGGCCGAGACCGCTTTCTGGCGCGTGATCTCGACGATGGGCGTGATCAGGCCCTGCTTGACCGGGTCGTGCACCTGGGGAAGGCGCATCACCGACACGTTGACGCCGGACTCCAGGGCAGCTTGGCCCGCGATCTCCGAGGCGCTCCGGGGATTGGGGTGGTCGAGATTGAAGATATCCTCGGTCGCCGGCCCGCCGTCGCCCGGGCTTCCCATGCCGACCCCCGAGGTGATGATGAGCGGGCGATCCGTCCCCACGAGCGCCGAGGCCAGGGCCTCGATGGCGCGGGCGTCCTTCGCGCAATTGGCCACGAAATTGGAGAAGTCGTGGTCGAAGGCGCAGTGGATCACGCCGTCCGCCTGGGCCGCGCCGCCGCGCAGGCTGTCCAGGTCCTCCAGGCTGCCGCGATGGGCTTGCGCGCCCGCGGCGACCAGCGCCTGGGCGCCGGCGTCCGACCGGGTCAGCCCCAGCACCTGGTGGCCCGCCTTGAGGAGTTCGGGGACGATGGCCGAGCCGATGAAGCCGGTCGCGCCGGTGACGAATACGCGCATGGAAACTCTCCGAATGTTGCTCGGCTCTTGATATCGCCCTAGGATGATACTGTTAAAGTAGTGACTTTATCAGGGTATAATCACCAACAGGATGGCGATGACCGTCGAGACCGACAATCGGCTGGGGAGCTATCTCAAGGACCGCCGCGGACGCATCGATCCGGCCGCCCTGGGCTTTTCGGCCACGCGCCGGCGGACCTCGGGGCTGCGCCGGGAGGAGGTGGCCCAGCGGGCGAACATCAGTTCCACCTGGTACACGTGGCTGGAGCAAGGCCGGGGCGGGGCGCCGTCGGCGGACGTGCTGGACCGGATTTCCGGCGCCTTGATGCTGACCGATGTCGAGCGCGAGCACGTCTTCCTGCTGGGCCTGGGGCGTCCGCCCGAGGTTCGCTACAAGGCGGCGCAAGGCGTGTCGCCTCGTCTGCAGCGGGTGCTGGACGGCATGACCTCCAGCCCCGCCATGATCAAGACCGCGACCTGGGACATCGTCGCCTGGAACCGCGCCGCCGCCGTGGTGCTGACCGACTACGGCAAGCTGCCGCCGGACCAGCGCAACGTCCTGCGGCTGATGTTCGGCGACGCCCGGGTGCGGGCCGCGCAACATGACTGGGAGAGCGTCGCCCGGTTCGTGGTCGCCACGTTCAGGGCCGACGCGGCCCGGGCCGGGGCGGTCTCAGAGGTGACGAAGCTGGTCGATGAGCTGTGCCTGACCAGCCCCGAGTTCAAGCGGTTCTGGCTGGAGAACGACGTCGGGCTGCATGGCGAGGGGACCAAGCGTCTCCACCACCCGGTCCTGGGCGAACTGGCCCTGGAATATTCCGCCTTCGCCGTCGACGGCCGGCCCGACCTCGGCATGGTCGTCTACAACCCGGTCGAGGCGGAGGACGCCGAACTGATCCGGTCGCTGGTGGCGACGACCTAACCCTCCGGCGCGGGCCCCGTGGAATCCCGCACGATCAGCGTATGCGGGTGAACAAGCTGCCTGGGCTCGCCAGTCTTGCCGCGCTTGCGGCGGATTTCCTCCAGCACCAGGTCGACGGCGGCGCGGGCCATGGCGGCGATGGGCTGGTGGACGGTGGTCAGGGCCGGCCAGATGTTGGCGGCGATCGAGGTGTCGTCGAAGCCGACGATCGACAGGTCGCCCGGCACGTCCAGGCCCAGGCGGTGGGCGACGCCGGCGGTGGCGGCGGCCATGTCGTCATTGCCGGCGAAGATGGCGGTGGGGCGGTCGTCGTGGGCCAGCAGCCGCTCGGCCGCCTCCAGGCCCGAGCGATAGGTGAAATAGCCCTGCTCGACGCGGACATTGCCCTCGGGAATGCCGGCCGCCTTGAGGGCCGAGACGAAGCCGTCCAGGCGCTGCTGGCTGACCGTCTGGTTGGGGTGGCCCTTGATGATCCCGAAGCGCTTGTGGCCCAGGGCCAGCAGGTGTTGGGCCAGTTCGAAGGCGGCCGCCTCGTTGTCGATGCGGATGGTGGCCATGTCGGCGCTGGCCATGCCCGGCGCCACGGCCACGGCGGCGGCGCCGGCGGCTTTCACCTCGGCAAGGACCTGGGCGCTCTCGCACAGCGGGGCGGGCAGGATCAGGCCGTCGACGCCGGTCTTCAGCAGGCGGGTCAGGGTGGCGCCGGCCAGCTCGGGCTCGGCGCACTTCTCGATCACCACCTGGGCGCCGGTGCGGCTGCTCTCGTCCAGCGCCCCGACCAGGAACTCCGACAGGTAGCCGGTCGAGGGGTTGTCGTAGAGCAGGCCGATGCGGAACGGGGCCGAGCCGGCCAGGCTGCGGGCGGCGGGGTTGGGGGCGTAGTTGAGGTCGCGGATCGCCGCGTCGACCAGGGCCTTGGTCTCGGACTTGACCGTCGTCTCGCGGTTGATCACCCGCGACACCGTCATCGGCGACACCCCGGCCAGGGCGGCCACGTCGCGGATGGTCGCGCTCTGGGTCGTGCGGCGCCGCTGACGCTCGTTCCGTTCGTTCATGGATGGTCCGTCCCTATATCGCGGCGGACACTAGACCGTTTCGGCCGCGTCTTGGAAGACAAGGCGCAAGTCTTTGCCGACGCGGCCAGGCTGACAGCGTAGTCAACGACCGCCGTGTCCTGGCCTGTGCCGCATCGTCCGGGTCCGTCACGATCGGCGACGGTGCTGACGGCGAACTTTGTCTGACCTAGTCTGTCGCCATGACTCCCTTTGGCGCGATCATCCTGACCGGCGGCGGCTCGCGGCGCATGGGCGCCGACAAGGCCCTGCTCGACTGGGACGGGCAGCGGGCGGTCGACCGTGTCGCGGACCTCGCGAAGGCGGTCGGCGCCGTGCGGGTGCTGACAGCGGGGCGCGATCACGGGCTGGAGCATGTCGAGGATCCAGAGCCCGGCGCGGGCCCGGTCGGCGGGGTGCTGGCCGGAGCGCGAGCGCTGGCGGCGTCGGGGCTGGCGCGGATGCTGGTGCTGGCGGTCGACGCGCCGACCGTGACGGTCGACGACCTGGCGTCGCTGCTGGCGGCGGCCGGGCCGGGGGCGTTCTACGCGGGGCTGCCGGTCCCGATGGCCGTGACGCTGGCCGCCTTGCCCGCCGACGCGGAGGCCGGTTGGCCGCTGCGGCGGCTGGTCGAGCGGGCGGGGCTTATGGCGCTGCCGTGCGATGAGGCCGTGCGGGCCAGGCTGCGCGGGGCCAACACGCCGGAGGAGCGGGCGGCGCTGAAGGGGCGCTGATCAAAGACGGGGATACACATAGCTGACGGGGGACATGCACTTGTGCGTGTCCCCAAATCTCGCACTGCGTCTGTTGGGGACACGCACAAGTGCATGTCCCCGGCTTCAATAAACGTCCCGCCGGTACCGCCCCTCGTCCGCCAGCCGCTCCATCGTCTCGCCGCCCAGGACCGCGACGAGCACGGCGTGTACATCCCCCGACATGCCTTCCAGCGAGCCGCAGACATAGATGGCCGCGCCGTCGGCGACCCAGGCGCGGAGGGCGTCGGCCGCCTCCATCAACCGGTGCTGGACATAGACCTTGCGGGCCTGGTCGCGGGAGAAGGCGAGATCCAGGCGTTGCAGCACGCCTCTGGCCACCCAGGCCTCGATCTCCTCGCGGTGGAAATAGTCGTGGGCCGCCGTGCGTTCGCCGAACACCAGCCAGTTGCGGTGGCGGCCGGCGGCGTCGCGGGCCTTGAGGTGGGCGCGCAGGCCGGCCAGGCCCGTGCCGTTGCCGATCAGGATCAGCGGCCGGTCGTCCTCGGGCGCGTGGAAGGACCGGTTGGTCCGCACCCGCGCGGCGATCTCGGCCCCCTCGGCGGCGTGGGCGGTCAGCCAGCCCGAGCCGAGTCCCAGCTTGCCGTCGGTTCGCCTCATGGCCCGCACCAGCAGCTCGACGCCGCCGTCGGCCGGCAGCGAGGCGATCGAATATTCGCGGTGTGGCAGGGCGGGCAGGGCGTCGATCAGCGCTTGCGGCGTGGTCGCGGGAGCCGTGTCGTGCGGTAGTCGGCGCCAGGACAGGACCTCGGCGAGGGTCGCAGCCTCTTCGGCGACGACCAGGGCCGAGCCGTCCAGGCCCAGCCGCGCCAGCAGGGCCGCGACCTCGACCGGATCGTTGCGCGGGCCGACCTCAAGGATGTCGCCGGCCCGCCAGTCGGCCGGCTCCAGCGACTCCAGGCGGATGTGGAAGGCCGCGTCGCCGACGCTGCCAGGGTTCAACTGGCGACGGTTGGCCAGGCGCCAGCGGCCATAGCGCGGGCGGGTCCAGTCGGGGGCGTCGGTGACGCCGGCCAGCAGGCCGACATGGCCCTGCCAGTGGCGCAGGGCGGCGGGATCGCCGTCATCCACCTCGACCCGGTCGAACAGCGGCGTCGCGCCATGTCGGGCCAGCCAGGCGTCGAGCGCGCGGCCAAAGGCGCAGAAGCGGGTGTAGGTGCTGTCGCCCAGGGCCAGGACGCCGTAGCTCAGGCCGTGCAGTTTCGGTTCGCCGCTCATCAAGTCACGGATAAAGCGGCGGGCGGTGTCGGGGGCGTCGCCTTCGCCGGTGGTGCTGACCACGAACAGGGCGCGGCCGGCGCTAGTCAGGTCGGCGGCGCTGACCTCCGCCAGGCTCTTCAGCGTCACCCGCGCCCCGGCGTCGCCCAGCAGCTTGGCGGTGGCCAGGGCCAGTTCCTCGGCGAAGCCCGTCTGGCTGGCATGGACCACCAGGATCGGCACGCCGGTGCCCGCCGACAGGGCCTGGGCTTCGCGGCGAGCGGCGCGGCCCCGCAGGACCTGGCGCAAGGCGATGGCCAGGCAGAACAGGACGTACAGCCCCGCGACCAGGCCGGCGATCCACAGGCGGCGGGCCTCGGGGGGCAGGGCGGCGAAGGTGGCGGGAAGGCTCATGCGTCCAGCATCGCCGCCAGGGCGGGCGACAGCCGCTCCTCCAGGCCGGCGGGACCTTGCGCCAGGATCAGGGCGGCCAGGTCGTGGGCCGTGGCGAAGGCCAGGGCGGCGTCGGGCGCCATTACGGTCAGGGCGGTGGCGTAGGCGTCGGCCCGCATGCAGCAGTCGGCCAGCACCGTGACGCTGACGGTCGAGTGGTTCACCGGCGCGGCGGTGGCCGGGTCCAGGGTGTGGGCGTAGCGGCGGCCGTCATGCTCGAAGAAACGCCGGTAGTCGCCGGAGGTGGCGACCGACAGGCCGTGCAGGGCGACCAGGGTGCGAGGGCCATCGTCATTCGCCGTGGGCGGGCGCTCCAGCTCGACCCACCAGGGCGAGCCGTCGGGCTTGGCGCCGGTCCCGCGCAGTTCGCCGCCGACCTCGACGAGGTACGACCGCGCCCCGGACCGGTCGAGGGCGGCGGCCACCTGGTCGACCGCGAAGCCCTTGGCGATGCCGTTGAGGTCCAGGCGCAGGCCGCCGGGCTGGAAGAGATTGTCGCCGTCCAGGACCAGACGGCGCCAGCCGGCGGTGTCGCGGGCCTTGGCGATGTCGCCAACCTCGGGCGGGGCGCCGGAGAACGGGCGCGGGCCGAACCCCCACAGGTCGACCAAGACCCCCAGGGTCGGATCGAAGGCCCCGTCGGTCTGCTCGGCGATCTGGAGCGCACAACGCAGCACCTCGGCGAAGGCCGGGGGCAGGGCGGTCCAACCGCCGGCGGCGGCGCGGTTGTAGCGGGACAGGTCCGACAGCGGCTCCCACGGGCTCATTTCCCGAACGACGCTGTCCAGCTCTCGCTGGGCCATGGCGGTCAGGGCTTCGGGGTTCGCCGTAGCGGGCGCGACCAGCCTGACCGACCAGGTCGTGCCCATGGTCTGGCCCGCGAGCGCCAGCACCGTGCCGCCGACGGGACGGGCGGGCGGCTGGGCGAGCAGAGGGACCAGGACGCGGGTCATCGCGAGCCTTACGGTAGCAGCGCTTCTAGCGTGGCGGTGTAGCTGGCGCTCGTGCCGTCGCCCGCCAGCGGGGCGTCGGGACCGCCGCGCGCGACCTCGCCGCTCCGGACCGTGGCGTTCATCCAGTACAGGCCCGCTTCCGGGAACGTGACCTTGAACGAGCCGTCGGCCCCGGTCCTGACCTTGAAGTCGCCGGGCGTGGCGCGGTAGCGCGAATTGCCCGGCGCGAAGGCCACCTCCAGGTCGGCGGCCGGCTTGCCGTCGAGCAGGAACTTGAACGTCGCCGCCTCGCCGGCCACCAGGTCGTTGGGGTGGGTCACCGGGACGAGTTCCAGGCCCTTGCCGGTAGGCTCCAACACCGTGGTCGTCGGGGCGTCGCGGGTGACGAAGGTCTCGTTGCGGCTCGTGCCCCGAATGGTCTTCAGGTCGGCGGCGCCGGCCGGGACCTGCTTGGCGAAGTCGTCGGCCGAGCCCCGGAAGCGCTTGACCTGGCCGGCGTCGGTCCAACTGGCCGTGACGCTGCTGGAGACGGAGGCGATCTTGTAGGTGCCGGGTTTGGAGAGCTGGACGTCGAAGGTCGAGCGGTACTTGGCGGTCAGGGCGTTCTGGGGCTTTTCCACCGAACCGTCGGGGGCGTAGACGACCACCCCGTCCAGTTTCATCGGGTTGTGGTCGGCGTAGAACAGCTCGTTGGAGACCGCCGCGTCGATGCTGACCCAGGTGCTCGCGCCCGAGACCACGGTCGCCGAGGGCAGCATCCAGGCGCGGTGGGCGTTGGCCGTCAGGGGGAGGGCCAGGGCCACGCCCAGGGCGGCCACGGCGAGCTGGCGCTTGTCGAAGATCATGGCGTGTCTCTCCCCCGAAACGGGATGGCGGTCTATTTGACGGCGACGGTGACGGCGCCGAGTTCGGTCTCGCCCTTGACGGTGGCGGGCTTGCCCGGCTTGCCCCACACGAACGGCACGCGCACGGCCTCCTGGCCGCCGACCTCGCGGGCGGCCTCGACCACCAGGTTGTACTGACCGGGCTTGAGATCCTTCAGGGCGCCGTTCGCGCCGCTGAACACCAGCTTCTGCGGGCCGGGCGCGCGGGTGGCGCCGCTGATCCCGTCGGCGGGAAAGCTCATGGTCCGGCCGGCCTTGCGCCACCACTGGCGCATGTCCTTCAGCCACTTGACGCCTTTGTCCTCCTTGGAGCCGGCGTCGTACCAGACCGCCAGGGTGCCGGCGGCGGTGGCGTCGGCCGGGTTCTCGATCCAGATCGAGACATAGGGCTTGTGGTACTCGGCCACGGTCAGGCGCGGCACCTCGACGGTGACGGCGAGGTCGGCCGCCAGGGCGGGGGTGGCGACGGCCGCGCCGGCGCCAAGGGCCGAGAAGGTCAGCAGGGACAGGGTGCGCTTCATGGCGGGACGCCTCACAGGTGGACGAAAAGGATGACGAGCAGCAGCGGGATCACCAGACCGCCGGCCACCAACGGCCAGGTCAGGGGACGGGCGCGGGCGTGGAACTGCAGGAGGACCAGGCCGGTGACCGCGAAGACCACGCAGGCCCCGGCGAAGACGTCGATGAACCAGCCCCAGGCCTGGCCGGCGTTGCGGCCCTTGTGCAGGTCGTTGAGCAGGCTGATCGCGCCGCGCGTGGTCTTCTCGTGCTCGACCGCGCCGGTCTCGCGATCGATGCTGATCCAGGCGTCGCCGCCGGGGCGGGCCAGGGCGAGATAGACCTCCTGCGCCGACCACTCGCCCGGGCGACGGGCGATGTCCGCGTCGACGGCCTTGTCCAGCCAGGTCTCGACGTTGATCGGCAGCGGGCGCTTGCCCTCGACGGGACCCTTGGTCAGGTCGGCGAGCAGGTCGGCGGGCAGGACGGCCTTGTGATCGACGACCTTGGGCGCCGCCTCGATCTGGCCGGCGTGGTTGAGGGTAAAGCCGGTGACCGCGAAGCACAGCATGCCCACCAGGCTCAGCGCCGCGCTGATCCAGTGCCATTGGTGCAGCTGCTTGAGCCAGAACGAGCGGCTTTGTTGGGCGGGTGCGGTCTTCACGAAATCCGGAGGGGGCAAGGGCGTACAGGCTGAGCTTTCAGCCCATACTTGAGAACGACTTGCAAAAGCAAGCCTTCCCGTGCAAAGGCGATCACACGCGGAAGTTATGCTGTGAAATAAAGGGATTATGGGTTGCCGAGTGCGACGTTAGCGCACGGAGACGGGGGCCGTGGGGGCGGCTAGAACCTCATTTACCACTTGTTAAGCACGTCGGGGGCGAGCGTTGCAAAAGATCCTAGTCGCGGAAGATGACATCCTCCTGGCCACCATCCACGAGATCACCCTCAGCGAGGCGGGTTTCGACGTGCTGGTCTGCCGCGACGGCGAACAGGCCCTGGCGGCCATGGACGCCTTCGACCCCGACATGCTGATCACCGACTTTTCCATGCCGCGCATGAACGGCGGCGAGCTGATCAAGGCCATGCGCAGCCGCCGGGGCGCGCGCACCGCCGTGCTGTTGGCCTCGGCCCGCGACGAGCACCTGCTGAAGGACGACGAGCGCGGCGACGCGCGCCTGGAAAAGCCGATCACCCCGGGGCGTTTGCTGCGCGCCGTGCGGGCGCTCGAGGCGAGTTGGCCACGGGCGGCTTAGCCGGGGACATGCTCTCACGGCAGAGCGTTGGCTGATTGGACGGTGCGCTGGGGTGAGTGCGTGTCCCCACCGTCATCCGCTGAATTTCCTTTAGGCCTCCCGGCGCCGTGGACGGCGATGGGGACACGCACTCACCCTACGGTCCAGGGACGATCGGCCGACGCCTTGCCGTGAGAGCATGTCCCCGAACGCGGGTCACCCAACACCACCCGGCGCCCACCCGGTAAGCTCCACCTGAAAACTCAGCCAGCCGACCCATCTCCGCGACGGGCGACCTCGACAAGCCGGGCTTTAGGGGCGAAGTATCCCTCCTTTCGTCGCGGGAGCATGCCCGCGCGTCGCATTGGGGTCGTTTCTTGAAAACGCTGTTCTTTACCGCCTCCGCCCTCGCCCTTTCCCTGAGCTTCAGCGGCGCCCTCGCCCAGGAGCGCGTGCCCGTCCAGGCCCCGCCGACCCCGCCGATCGCCGCCGCCCAGGACATCGCCTATCCCGGCGTGCTGAAGCTGAGCGTCGACGCCACCGACCTGGACCGCAAGATCTTCCAGGTCCGCGAGACGATCCCGGTGGCCAAGGCCGGCCCGATGACCATCCTCTATCCGCAGTGGGTTCCCGGCGGCCACTCGCCGCGCAACGACCTGGACAAGGTGGCCGGGCTGGTGATCACCGCCAATGGCCAGACCCTGCCCTGGACCCGCGATCCGGTCGCCGTCCACGCCTTCCATATCGACGTGCCGGCCGGCGCCACCGAGATCCAGGTCAGCTTCCAGTTCCTCACCCCGGTGAAGGGCGATGTGGGTCGCATCCTGGTCACCGACGACATGCTGAACGTGCAATGGCTGCAGCTGGGCTTCTACCCGGCCGGCTATTACATGCGCGGTATCCAGATCGAGCCGACCGTCAAGCTGCCGGAAGGCTGGGGCTTCGGCACCGCCCTGGAAAAGGCCTCGACCGCCGGCCAGGCCACGACCTTCAAGACCACCACCTTCGAGACCCTGGTGGACTCGCCGATGTTCGCCGGCCGCTACTACAAGCAGGTCGACCTGGACCCCGGCGCGGCCGTGCCGGTTCGCCTGAACATCGTGGCCGACAAGCCCGAGCTGCTGGAGATCACGCCCGCCGCCCTGCAGATCCACCGCAACCTGGTGCAGCAGGCCTACAAGCTGTACGGCGCGCACCACTACGACCACTACGACTTCCTGCTGGCCCTGACCGACAAGATGGGCGGCATCGGTCTGGAGCATCACCGCTCCAGCGAAAACGGCGTCACGCCCAAGTACTTCACCGACTGGGAAAAGACCTATGTCGGCCGCGACCTCCTGGCCCACGAATACACCCACTCGTGGAACGGCAAGTTCCGCCGCGCCGCCGACCTCTACACCCCGACGCTGAACGAGCCGATGCGCGACAGCCTGATGTGGGTCTATGAGGGCCAGACCCAGTACTGGGGCAATGTGCTGGCCTCTCGCGCGGGCCTGCAGACCAAGCAGCAGGGCCTGGACAGCCTGGCCATGACCGCCGCCCTCTACGACACCCGGGCCGGCCGCCAGTGGCGCAGCGTGGAAGACACCACCAACGACCCGATCATCGCCAACCGCAAGCCGGCCTCGTGGACCAGCTGGCAGCGCAGCGAGGACTACTATTCGGAAGGCCAGCTGGTCTGGCTCGACGCCGACACGCTGATCCGCGAGAAGACCGGCGGCAAGAAGTCGCTGGACGACTTCGCCAAGGCCTTCTTCGGCGTCGAGAACGGCTCCTTCGTGCCGCTGACCTACGACTTCGACACCGTGGTCACGACGCTGAACGGCGTTTATCCCAACGATTGGTCGACCTTCCTGAAGACCCGCATCGAGGGCCTGTCGGCGCGCGCGCCGCTGGATGGCCTGACCCGCGGCGGCTACAAGCTGGTCTATACCGACACGCCCACCGAGTTCTTCAAGCAGGCCGAGACGCGCGGCAAGATCGTCAATCTCAGCTACTCGCTGGGCTTCTCGGTCGGCGCGGCCGGCGTGCTGATGGGCGTCAACTGGGACACCCCGGCCTTCAAGGCGGGGCTGACGGCCGGCGAGACCATCGTGGCGGTGAACGGCACGGCCTATAGCGACGACGGCATCAAGGACGCGGTCAAGGCCACGGCCAAGACCGACGCCCCGCCGGTCGAACTGCTGATCAAGGACGGCGACAGCTACCGCACCGTCAAAATCGACTACCACGGCGGCCTGAAGTACCCGCGCCTGGAGCGGGTCGAGGGCACGCCGGCGCGGCTGGACGACATCTACACCGCGCGGAAATAGGCGTTTCGCCTAGAGGTAATGAAGGGGCCGCCGGCGGAGACGCCGGCGGCCTTTTTCATGGGCCGTGTGGGGTTCAGACCGGCCTTGCGGGGAGTTCGATCTCCGCCTTCGCCGTCGCCAGGACCGCGCCCAACTGGTTGGTCATCTTGCATTCCACGGCGATCATATGCTTCCCGTTCTCATCGACGAACTTGTCGAGGATGGACCCCGTCATGATCGTGATGTCGCCGGTGAGCGCCGGGCTGCGGTAGTTGCAGGTGGAGTGACGCACCATGCCCCACTCGCCGGCCCAGCCCGCGAAGTAGTCGGTGATCCACGCGCCCATCGAAGCGCCGTAGCCATAGCCGCGGGGCATGCCGATGAAGCGCGCCCAGCGCGGGAACAGGTGTCCGCGCGACGGCCCGATATAGGCGCCGTCGGTCTGCTCGGGGTTGATCGCCTCGTGAACGGGGTCTTGTTCCTTTCCCGCCATCTCCTTGACGAAGCCGAGGGCCTCCATGTCGAGGTCGGTGCGCCGGTGCATGCTGCCCCATTGCGTGAAGGTGTAGGACCGCCATTCGGTGGTGAAGCTGACGATGGAATGAGGCCCCATCACCCGTTCCGGCAACGCCGCGCCGACGGTCACGGTGTCGGAGTAGCGGGCGCTGTGCCCCAGATCGTGGAGCATCTGGATCCAGGTGAACTTGCGCTCCTCGAGCGCCTCGAGCTCATCATCGGTCCAGACCGGATCGTCCTGGTTGTCGGTGGGGACGTTGTCCTTGCCCGCCGCCTGCGAGTAGCGGATCGAGGTCGAACGCTGCTTGGCGACGAGATCGCCGTGCTGGTTGTAATAGAAATTGTCGCCGCGCTGGAAGCAGGTGGGACCGGCGAACGAGGTTTCCTTGATCTTGTAGTCGAACGGGATGCGTTCGTTCCAGATCCGGTCTCCGGCCACGACGCGGGGGCCATAGAACCACCACTCGTCGCCGCCGAAGAGCATGTGTGAATCGGGGATCGAGCCGATGCACGACGGCGCCGAGCCGTGGCCGTCGTCCATGGTGACCGGAAAGGACTGAGGCGCCACCAGCGTGCCAAAGCGGCTCTGCATGGCGTACATGGAATCGTAGTGCAGGCGGTTGGGGTAGTGCATGGCCTGCACCCAGCGCCGTATGTCGTTGTTGGCGAACGGATCGACCATGCGGGCGGGCTGGATGGGCTTGCCCATATACTGGTCGAGATCAGAGCAATCGAGAACGGTCTTGGTCATCAGGTCTTCCTTAGAGAGAGCACCCGACGCCGGGCTGCTCGATCGTGAGCGCTGGCGTCGGACCTTGGGCAGTTCGCCGGCCGTGTCTTGACCGTTTTAGACAGGGCGATCGCTCGCGACCGCGAACCGGGCGGTCTTGATGCCGCCATGGGTTCCGTGGAAGACAGCCTAAGCTTCACTTCCCCACCAAGAGGCGTCCGACCGGATGTCCTCGGTTCCAGACCTTACCGCGAGTTTTCCGATGAACCGTATCGCCAGCCTGATATTGGGCCTCACCCTCCTGTCGAGCCCGGCCCTGGCGCAGGAGGCCTCCGCCCCGCCCCAGCTGTCGGCCGCCGTCGACACCAGCAAGACCCTGGCCGAGGGCCAGGCGTTCCTGGCCAGGAACGCCAAGGCGCCGGGCGTGGTCACCACGGCCACGGGCCTGCAATACAAGGTGACCACCTCGGGTCCGAAGACCGGCCCGTCGCCCAAGCTCGGCGACATCGTCAAGGTGCACTACGAGGGCAAGCTGTTGGACGGCACGGTGTTCGACAGCTCGTTCGAGCGCGGCCAGGCGGCGATCATGCCGTCCGACGGCCTGATCCCGGGCTGGATGGAGGCCCTGCCGCTGATGCATGTCGGCGACGAATGGACCCTGTGGATCCCGGCCAGCCTGGCCTATGGCGAACGCGCCGCCGGCCCGATCCCCGCCAACAGCGTGCTGGTGTTCCGCCTGCGGCTGGTGGGCATGCTGGCGGTGGATTGATCTAGTCGGGCTCTTGAGCGCCGTGCTTGATCCGGATGATCTGCACGGCGCGGCCCTTGACGCGATAGCGCACGACATATGGCTTGATCGCCACCATTTCGCGGACCTCGCCATAGAGTGTCCGTCCGCGATGCGGTTGGTCGGCCAAGCTCTCCACGGCCGCGATTAGGCGCGCCGCGAACCGTCCAGCGGCCAAGGGCGCGACTTGGGCGATGTAGGCGTGGATGCCTTCGATGTCGCGACGAGATCGAACCGACCAGATCACGCGATAGAGGCGGCCCGCATCGTCGTTCATCGCGACCTAGAGATCGATCAAGTCTTGGCGGGTTGCGGCGGGGGAAGCTCGTCGGCCGTTCCCCAGGACAGCAGCCAGGCCTTCATGGCCTCGTGGCTGATCACGCGGCCGGCGTCGAGATCGGCCAGGCCTTCGGCGTCGGCGGCCCTGTCGGCGTCGGTGTCGATCTCGTCAAAGATGGACCGTTCAGGCTTCATGGCTTGAGCCTACCATAGGCAAGCGGGGAGGGGCAGGCCCCTCCCTTCCCCGATCAGACCCCCGCCCGCGACTTCATCAGCGGCTGGATTTTCGTCCCGAAGTTCTCGACCCCCGCCACGAAGTCGTCGAACACCAGCAGCACCCCGGCCGTGCCCTCCACGGCGGCGACCTCGTCCAGCATCTTGGCGACGCTCTCATACGACCCCACCAGCGTGCCCATGTTGAGGTTCACCGCCGATTCCGGGGCGGCCAACTGGGCGGTATTGGTGGTCGAACCGGCGGCGGCGTTCGGCGCCGCCTGGTTGGTCAGCCAGGCCAGGGCCTCCTGGTCGGCGCCGGCCCGGTAGGCCTGCCACTTGGCCATGGCCGCCTCGTCGGTCTCGTCGGCGATGATCATGAACAGGATGTAGGAGGCCACGTCGCGGCCGGTCTTGTCGGCGGCGGCCTTCAGGCGGTCATTGACCCCGCCAAAGGCGGTGGGGGTGTTGGTGCCCTTGCCCAGGGCGAAGCTGTAGTCGGCATATTGCGCCGTGAAGGCCAGGCCCTCGTTGGACGAGCCGGCGCAGATCAGCTTGGTGTCCTTGGGGTGCGGGCTGACCCGGCAGTCGGTCATCTCGAAATACTTGCCCTTGAAGTCCGAGACGCCGGTCTCCAGCAGCTCGCGCAGCACGGTCGCGTATTCGGCCAGGTAGTTGTAGCGGTCGGTATAGTGACCTTCGCCCGGCCACAGGCCCATCTGGTCGTACTCGGCCTTCTGCCAGCCGGTGACCAGGTTGATGCCGAACCGGCCGGGGGCGATCGAGTCGATGGTCGAGGCCATGCGGGCCACAATGGCCGGCGGGATGGTCAGGGTGGCGGCGGTGGCGAAGATCTTGATCTTGCTGGTCACCGCGGCCAGGCCGGCCATCAGGGTGAAGCTCTCGAGGTTATGCTCCCAGAACTGGGTCTTGCCGCCGAAGCCGCGCAGCTTGATCATCGAGAGGGCGAAGTCGAAATTGTACTTCTCGGCCTTCTGGACGATCTCCTTATTCAGCTCGAAGCTCGGCATGTACTGCGGAGCCGCCTCGGAGATCAGCCAGCCGTTGTTGCCGATCGGAATGAAGACGCCGATTTCCATGGGTTATTCCCCCTTTTGTGATGTGAGGCGCGACAAGCAAGATGCTCCCCCTCTGGGGGAGCTGTCGCGGAG
>FTJN01001982.1_pt2 | contig 25370 bp, 31 predicted proteins | sample 1658361 | NCBI WGS metagenome assembly FTJN01 (sample SAMEA3914819, study PRJEB12502) | metagenome | biome: forest; material: soil | place: Canada | collected 2010-06-26 | depth 0.3 m
CGCAGCAGGGCCGGGTCCAGCACGTCGGGACGGTTGGTGGCGGCGATCAGGATGATGCCTTCATTGGCCTCGAAGCCGTCCATCTCGACCAGCAGCTGGTTGAGGGTCTGCTCGCGCTCGTCGTTGCCGCCGCCGAGGCCCGCGCCGCGATGGCGACCGACCGCGTCGATTTCGTCGATGAAGATGATGCACGGCGCGTTTTTCTTCGCTTGCTCGAACATGTCGCGCACGCGGCTGGCGCCGACGCCGACGAACATCTCGACGAAGTCAGAACCGGAGATGGTGAAGAACGGCACGCCGGCTTCACCCGCCACGGCGCGGGCGATCAGGGTCTTGCCGGTGCCGGGAGGACCGATCAGCAGGGCGCCCTTGGGGATCTTGCCGCCCAGGCGCTGGAACTTGGCCGGGTCCTTGAGGAACTCGACGACTTCCTGCAGTTCTTCCTTGGCCTCGTCGACGCCGGCGACATCGTCGAACATCACGCGGTTCTTGTTCTCGGTCAGCAGTCGGGCCTTGGACTTTCCGAAGCCCATGGCGCCCTTGGTGCCGCCCTGCATCTGACGCATGAAGAAGATCCACACCCCGATCAGCAGCAGGATCGGCAGCAGGTTGATCATCACGCCCAGCGGATTGATCGTGTTCTTCTGGTAGACGATCTCGGCGCCGCGCGCCTCGAGGCGCTTGACCAGGTCGTCGGAGTCGGGCGGGATATTGACGCTGTACGCCTTGCCCGTGCGCGGCTCGACCTTGACCACGTCGCCATTGATGTCGGCCTTCTTGACGTCGCCGCTGTCGATGCTCTTGAGCAGTTGCGAGTAGCTTTGCTCGCCGCCGCCAGCGCCGGCTTTGCCGCCTTGACTGAAGACGGTGTAGGCCATGACCAGCACCAGCACGATTGCTGCCCAGATGCCCAGGGTCTTGAAATTCATACGCGTTGTCTTCCCAACGATAGTCTCTGACCTTCCAATGTAGGACGGTCCGGCCGGTTTCGCCACGCGCGGGATATCATGTCGCGGGTTCTTGATCGACACGGCCCGTCGCCGCGTGGAAACGATCCATGACAAGACAACGCGCTGGCGTCGCGTTTGGCTCTGCAAGGATCGGGCAACTGACCGTCCCATCCGGGGCCAGCACCACCGGCAGGCTGGGTCGAGCCGCGGCCGGAAGGCCTTTCAGCGCTTGGCGTTGGGCGGCCGGCAGGCGCGCGGCCAGGCCTTGCAGCGCGCGCACCGTCAGGCCTGGCGTCACGGCGGTGATCTCATAGCGGCCGTCCCAGACGACGGGTTGATTGACAGGCAGCGCCAAATAATCCCTCCCCCCGTGGGGGAGGCGATCCGAAGGATCGGTGGGGGGACTGATCCCACCTCGGCCAACTCCCCCCACCGTCGGCTTCGCCGACACCTCCCCCACGGGGGGAGGCGTTGAGCGACGGCTCTCGCCGGGTTCGCGGAAGACGCTGACGGTGTCGCCGCCCGCCTCGACCCGCGCCCCGGCCAGGGTGGCGGTGAAGGCCTCGCCGGCCCGGATCCGATGGACCAGCCGTTGAAGCCGCTCGCCGCGCGGCGGTTGCGCCGTGCCCGCCGCGCACAGGCAGGCGGCGGCGACATGGGCGGCGGGGGCGTCGCGGGGAAGGACGAGGTAGCCGTCTCCTCCTCCGCGAAGCGTGGGAGGTGGCGCGTTCCCCACCTCCCCTGTCATCCCGGACGAAGCGCAGCGCGGCGCTTCCGGCGGTCCCGGATCGGCGCGCTGCGCGCTTGTCCGGGATGACAGGACCTTGGAACTCTGAAGATCGCGCCGCGCCCGGGCCCGCGCATACCTCGGGTCGTCATTGGCCGGATCGTCCAGCCACGTCTCGCCGCGCGCGCTCAGCCAATCGCGGAGTTCGCCCCGCCCAACCGCCAGCAACGGTCGCAGGACGAACACGCCCCGCCCTTCCGGCCAGGCCGGCGACGGCGACCAGTCGCGCGGGTCCGACACCGTCGAGCCCTCCGCCCGCATGGCGGCGGCCTCGGCCAGGTCGTCGGCGGTATGGCCCAGCAACAGCACATGCGCCCCGGCCGCCCGCGCCGCGTCGGCCAGCAGGGCGTGGCGGGCGGCGCGGGCGGCGGCGGGCAGGCCGGTTGAGGGCTTGTCGCCGGTCCAGGCCAGGGCACGCGCCTCGGCGCCGAGCGCGCGCGCCCTGGCGACGGCCTCGGCGGTCCAGGCGGCGCTGGCGGGGTTGATCTGGTGGTCGACGGTCAGGGCGACCACGGCCCGGCCGTGGGCGCGGGCCCAGTCCAGGGTCAGGATCAGCAGGGCCAGGCTGTCGCCGCCGCCGGAAAAGCCCAGGGCCAACGGCGCGGCGGCGTCCGGGCGCAGGCGGCGGGTTAGAGCGGCGGTGAAGGGGGGGAAGGTTGAAATCATGCGCCCTCCCATCTTCCGCTCATCCCGGCGAATGCCGGGACCCAGATCCTATAGCGGTGTGTCGAATTGGATGAGCTCGGAGTTCAAGGAACCCGCCTCCCCGCCATTCCATCTGGGTCCCGGCATTCGCCGGGATGAGCGGAGTTTTTAGAGACTCAAGCCGCGCACTTGGCTTGAACCCGCGTCGACGCCGCCTTGGCGGTGATCGCCGGCGTGGCCTTCGGATAGCGCCGGGTCAGTTCGTCCAGGGTCTTGCAGGCGTCGGCGGGCTTCTTCAGGGCCACCAGCGAGCGCGACAGCTTCAGCACCGCGTCGGGCGCCCAGGACGTCTGCGGCCAGCCCCGCACCGCGCCCAGATAGCTGCCGGCGGCGTCGCCATAGGCCTGGCGCACGAACTGGGTCTCGCCCAGCCAGTAGCGGGCCTCGGGGGCCTTGGCGCTGTCGGGATAGGCCTGGACATAGTCGGAGAAGGCCTGCTCGGCCGCGCCGTAGTCGCCGTCCAGCAGCAGCTGGCGCGCGGCCTTGAAGGCCTGGTTGGGATCGGTCGCGGCGGCGGCGACCGGCGCCGCGGGCGGAGCGGTCACGGCGGCCGCGGCGGCGGCCTCCTGGTCGGCGATGCGCTTTTCCAGGGCGGCCAGGCGCTGGTCCAGCGCGTCGGCGCGGGCCTTTTCGCTGTCGCCGGCCCGGCGCGCCACGTCGAGGTCGTGGGTCAGGGTCTCGTTCTGGCCGTTCAGCCGGGTCAGGGTCTGTTCCAGGTCGTTCAGCTTGTCGGACAAGGCGGCGATCTGGGCGTCGGTCTCGGCCGGCTGCACCACGACGGGCTTGCCGGTGTCGCGCCCCTGGAAGACGATGGCGCGCAGTTCGCGGACCACCTTGTCCATCTTGTCCAACCGCTTGTTGGAGCGGTCGTCCAGCGGATCGGGCATCGGCGTCTGGGCCATGGCCATCGAAGAGAGCGAAGGCATGGCGGTCAGGGCCAGGACGGCGGCGAGCAGAGCGGCTTTCAGCTTCATGTCGGCGATTATGACCCGGTTGCGGACAAAAGTGCGGCCAAAGACCAGAGCGTCACGATGAGACTATCCGGCGGCGCTTCTAAAGTGACATCTCAAAACGTTGTCATCCCGGAAGCGCGTAGCGCTGTCCGGGATCCAGGTGGACCGCAAGGCTTTTGCCCAGTCCCCTGGGTCCCGGACAACCTCTGCGAGGCTTCCGGGATGACAACTCTATGAGGTCCTTCCCTGGAGAGGGGAAGGAAACATCAACTACCGCGCGCCGTCGGTGATGGCGGTGCGGGCGTTGCGGTTCTTGGCCCAGCTGTCTTCGCTGGAGCCGCCGTCGATCGGCTTTTCCTTGCCGTAAGACAGGGTCGAGATGCGCGAGCCCGAGACGCCCTGGCCGACCAGGAATTCGCGGACGGCGTTGGCGCGGCGGGCGCCGAGGGCGAGGTTGTATTCGCGGGTGCCGCGTTCGTCGGCATTGCCTTCGATGCGCACGACCACCGACGGGTAGCGATTCAACCACTGGGCCTGGGCGGCCAGGGTCGGCTGGGCGTCGCTGCGGACGTCGTAGCTGTCGGTGTCGAAATAGATCCGCTCGCCGATATTGATCACGAAGTCCTGCACCGTGCCCGGCAGCGGACCCTGATCGACCGGCGATTGCGGCGTCGTCTGGGTGGGGTAGGACGGCGCCGTGGGCTGCGAGGTTTGCGGACCGGTCGCGACCGGCCCTTGGGGCTTCGGCCGCGAGGCGCAGGCGGCCAGGGAAGCGGTCGCCAGACCGATCATCGCCAGTCTAGCGATGCGTTGGGTGTCGAAGCTCATCCAGTTTCTCCTCAAGTCCACGGCCAAGGTTCATACTTCATACGTGCGGAGCATTTGTGGCGCTGCCCGAAAACGTACCCTGGACCTCACAATGGCGTCAGATTGTCGCACATCCCTCTGGTTTCACCTGACGCATGAACGTCGGATGAACGACTTTAGGGCAACGCGCGGTTACGGCAGAGGTTGCGGGAAGGTCGTGTGGATCAATCCAGCAGCGGCGACCAGGCCGGGTCCGAGGCCGCGCTCGTATAGGCGGCGGGGCGCAGGATGCGGCCGGTGATGTCCACCGTCCACAGCCGTGAATTGCCGCTGGAGGCCTCGCGCGAGAACATCAGCACCCGGCCGTTGGGGGCCCAGGTCGGGCCCTCGTCGAGATAGCTGGTGGTCAACAGGCGCTCGTCGCCGCCGTCTGCGCGCATGACGCCGATGTGGAACTGGCCGCCGGTCTGCTTGGTGAAGGCGATGAAGTCGCCGCGCGGACTCCACACCGGGGTGGTGTAGCGGCCGCCGCCGTACGAGATCCGCCGCACATTGCCGCCATCGGTGTTCATCACATAGAGCTGGGCCTGGCCGCCGCGGTCGGAGTTGAAGACGATCTTCGATCCGTCCGGCGAGAACGACGGCGAGGTGTCGATGGCCGGATCGGTGGTGATGCGGGTCGACTGGCGGCTGCGCAGGTCCATCACATAGATGTCGCTGTTGCCGCCCTTCTCCACCGAGAAGGCCACCTTGCTGCCGTCTGGCGAGAAGCGCGGAGCGAAGACCATGCCGGGGAACTTGCCCACCGTCTCCTGGCGGGCGGTCTGCAGGTTCAGCAGGTAGATGCTGGAGCCCGTGGGCCGCAGCGCCATGTAGGTGATCTCCTGGCTGGTCGAGGAGAAGCGCGGGGTCATGACGATGTAGGAGCCGTCGGTCAGGTACTGCGGGTTGGCGCCGTCCTGGTCCATGATCGCCAGCTTCTTGACCCGGCTCAGCTTGGCGCCGCTCTCGGCGACGAACACCACGCGGGTGTCGAAATAGCCCTTCTCGCCGGTCAGTCGCTCATAGACCGCGTCGCTGATCTTGTGGGCCACCCGCCGCCAGTTCTCGGCGGTCGAGGTGAATTGCAGGCCCAGCAGCTGTTGCTGGCTGAAGGTGTCCCACAGGCGGAAGTCGACGCGCAGCACGCCGTCGGCGCCGACCGTCACCTGGCCGTTGATCAGGGCCTGGGCCCCGGTCGCCTGCCAGTCGGGGAAGCGCGGTTGGACGTTCACGTCGGTCAGCTTGTCGGCGACATTGCCCACGCTCAGCGGCTGAAACAGGCCCGAGCGCTCGAGATTGCCGCTGATGACCTGAGCGATGTCGGCTCCGCGGCCGCTGGGGCCGGAGAAGGCCGGAATGGCGACCGGCAGCGGCTTGACCGCGCCCTTGTCGATGTCGATCTCGATCTGGGCGCGGGCGACGGTCGGCGCGAAGGCGGTCAGGGACAGCGCCAGGACGGCGGCCGTGGCCAGACTTGTGAAGACGCACTTCAGGTTCATGCTCGGTGTCCTCCCTATCGCGCCGCGCAGGCATCGCGCGCCTTGAAGTTCAAATTGAGTTGCGGGCCGTAATAGTCCTGCGGCAGCCCCTCGAAGGGCGCTGACTGGTAGACCGCGCGGATGGCCCGCTCGGCCGCCGCCTTGATCGTGGGATTGGGCGAGTTCTCGGCGCCGTTGGCCGTCACCTTGTCGACCAGCCGGCCGCCGCTGGCCAGTTTGAAATTGACCTTCACCTGGACGTCGCCGCCGCCCTCGACCTCGCAGTTGGGGTTCCAGCGCCGCTGGATCTCGTCCTTCATGCCGGCGATGGCGGCGGCCTGCAGGCCGGTCATCGCCCCGGCGCCGGGACGGGGCTGGGTGGAGGTCTCCGGACGGGTCGGGCCCTTGGGGGCGTTGGCCACCGGCTTGCCGGCCGACTTGGGCGTCTTGGCCAGGGTCTTTTCCAGCGAGGCGAAGAAGTCCGGCTCGGGCTTGGCGGGCGCGGGCTTGGTCGGGGTCGGCTTGGGCGTCGGGGCGGGCGCCTGGGCCTTGGGCGGGGCGGGAGCCGGCGTCGGGGTCGGCGCGGGGACCGGAGCCGGCGGCTGCGGATCGGCCTGCGGCGTCGGCTCTTCGGTCTGGGCCGTCTGGTCGACCACGTCCTCGATGGCGGGGCGGACATTGGTCGGCCCCTCGGTGACGATGGTCACCGGCACGCTCTCGCCGATCGTCACCGGCTTGGACGGCTTCCACGGCCCGATCAGGATCGCGGCCACCACCAGGACGTGGAGGCCGATCGACCCGACAAAGGCCGGGGAGAAGTTGGTCTTGTCCTCGCGATAGCTCACCGCGCTGTCACCTCACCGCGCCGGACGCAGCGCGTCCGGAGCGGCCGCGTCTGGCTTGGACGCAACGCCCGAAGACGGGCCGCCGGTGTCGGTCAGCAGGTTGATCTTGGCGAAGCCGGCGTTCGACAGCGCCGCCATCACCTGGGCGACGGTGGCGTAGTTCGCCTTGCCGTCGGCGCGCACGAAGATCGGCTTGTCGTAGCCGTCGCCGGCGATGGCCTGGAGGCGCGGGGCCAGCTCGCCGAACGGCGACTCGGCCTCGCCGATGAACACGCTGCCGTCGGCCTTGATCGACACCGTGATCGGCTCCTGCTGGTTCTGCAGGGCGGCGGCCTCGGTCTTGGGCAGTTCCAGCGGCACGCCGGCGGTCAGCAGCGGGGCGCTGATCATGAAGATGATCAGCAGCACCAGCATCACGTCGACCAGCGGGGTGACGTTGATTTCCGACAGGGCGCCCTTGCCCCGGCGGCCGCGACGACGGCGACCGCGACGGCCGCCGGTGGCGAAGGCGTCGTTGGCTGACATCGCCATGGGGTCAGACCCGCTCGCTCAGGCGACGCTGGATGGCCGTCGACAGGTCGTCGGCGAAGTTCTCCAGCCGGCCGGCGTACTTGCCCGCGTCGGTCGAGAACTTGTTGTAGGCGATATAGGCCGGGATGGCGGCGATCAGGCCGATGGCGGTGGCGAACAGGGCCTCGGCGATCGACGGGGCGACCACGGCCAGCGAGGTGTTCTTCGAGATCGCGATGTTCTGGAAGGCGTGCATGATGCCCCAGACCGTGCCGAACAGGCCGATGAACGGGCTGGCGGTGGCGACGATGGCCAGGCTGCCGAGACCCTCCTCGGCCTTGCCGGTCTCGCGCGAGATCAGGGTGTCGTTCATCCGGTCGATGCGCTGGATCAGGAAGGCGGCCTGGGCCTCGCCCATCGGCCCCTTGGACTTGGCGTCGCGCCATTCCTTCAGGGCCGCCTGCAACATGCGCGGCAGCGGGTGGCGCGGATTGGCCCCGGCCTGGGCCGCGATCTCCTCCAGCCCCTGGCCCGAACCGACCTTGTCCTCGAACTGGTTGGCGGCGCTGTTGAGACCGGCGAAGCGGAACAGCTTGTCGATGATCACCGCCCACGAACCCAGCGAGGCCAGGATCAGGCCGACCATCACGCCCTTCACGACCCAGTCGGCCTGAAGGAACAGCGAGATGAAGGAAAAGCTCTGGGGGCCTGCGGCGGCGTCCATGCGGGGTCAGCTCCGTTGGGGCGTCATTGGGGGCGTCAATATCGTGGAAGGTTGATAGCGCGCCTTCCGAGGTTCCGTTGCGCCTTACTGGCATGAAGCGGGGCCATGGTGAAACTATGACAATCGGCGAGGGAGTGGGTTTTTGTGCGGCGCCTCTTCATCGACCGCCGGACGCAGCCTCAAGCCACGGCGCCAGCTTGGTCACCATCTCCGCCGCCGGCTTGCGCGGGCGGCCGTCCAGGGTGATGCAGACGGCCTCGCCCGCCGCCTGGGCGATCAGGTCGTCGCCGCGGGTGATCGTCTGGCTGAAATACAGCCGCGCGCCCTTCACCCGGTCATAGCAGGTGCGCACCAGGAGGGCGTCGTCAACCCGCGCGGCCTTCTTGAAGTCCAGCTCCATGCGGGTGATCGCGAACGCCGTGTCGACGTCCGCCAGCTCGGTATGCGAGATCCCGACCAGCCGGAAGAAATCGCTCCGCCCCCGCTCGAAATAGCGCAGGTAGTTGGCGTGGTAGACGATGCCGGAAAAGTCGGTGTCTTCGTAATAGATACGCACGGGAAGTTGGTGCTCGCGGCCCTCGAAGACGCCGGCGGTGGGTTCGATCATCCTGGACTCCGGCTCGGCGGCGCATTGGGCTCTCGCCGTTGTAGGGCTACGTTCGGCTCATGAAAATCGGACGGCCCAGGGCTGGCGACTAGATAAGCGACGGGTCGTCTAAGTGGCGCGGTCATCCTCATTGACGAACAGGTCATCCAGGAAATCCGCCAGGAATTGAGTGTCCTTGCCAAGGTAGTGATGGCTTATCAGCGGCAGAAAGAGAGCGAACGCCAACACCGCGCTCGGCGGTAGAAGCGCCACCAACAACGGTGTTCCCGGAGTCGGCCTGGCCACGCCGGTCAAGAGTAGACCCACGACCCCGGCGCTGATCAGAAACACCGCTCCACCCCACGCACCAACGAAAATGCGAGTGAACCAGCTTACTCGCGCACGACAAGCCAGGCTCGTGATTTCGCCCTGAGGGTAGATGACAACGCTCACGACCACCTGAAACGGGTTTCGGTATCGGGCCCGCTTTCGCAAGGTCGCGGCCTGCGACCTAACCCGCCCCATGACGGACTTCGAGCCTGAAAACGCGAACTCACCGTCGATCGCGGACCGCAGGCGATCCACGCACTCGGCCGATCCCAATCGCGTGGTCAAACGCCAGGCTCGTCCCCCAAACATCACTCTTCCCCGAACAACCCGCCCTGCACAATCTTCGGCGCGCTCACCGGCTCCGTCAGCCCCAGGTGCAGATAGGCCTTGCCGCACGCCATGCGGCCGCGCGGGGTGCGTTGGATGAAGCCCTGCTGCATCAGGTAGGGCTCGATGACGTCCTCGACGGCGTCGCGGGCCTCGGCGATGGCGTAGGCCATGGTTTCGACGCCGACCGGGCCGCCGCCGTAGTTGTCGATCATGGCGCGCAGGTAGCGGCGGTCCAGGGAGTCGAGCCCACTCTCATCCACTTCAAGACGCGCCAGGGCCAGGCCGGCGGCCTTGCGGTCGATGATCGGGGCCCCGTCGGCGGCGGCGAAGTCGCGGACCCGGCGCAGCAGGCGGCCGGCGACGCGCGGCGTGCCCCGAGCCCGCTTGGCGATCTCGTCGGCCCCGTCGTCCGACAGGGCCACGCCCAGCTTGCGGGCGGCGTGCAGCAGCACATGACGCAGCTCGGCCGGGGTGTAGAACTCCAGCCGGATCGGGATGCCGAAGCGGTCGCGCAGCGGCGTGGCCAGCATGCCCGCCCGCGTGGTGGCCGCCACCAGGGTGAACGGCGCCAGATCGATGCGGATCGAACGCGCCGACGGCCCCTCGCCGATCACCAGGTCCAGCACGTGGTCCTCCATGGCCGGATAGAGGATCTCCTCCACGGTCGAGGGCAGGCGGTGGATCTCGTCGATGAACAGGACGTCGTTGGCTTCCAGATTGGTCAGGATCGCCGCCAGGTCGCCGGCCTTGTTCAGCACCGGACCCGAGGTGGCGCGGAAATTGACGCCCAGCTCGCGGGCCACGATCTGGGCCAGGGTGGTCTTGCCGAGGCCCGGCGGGCCGAACAGCAGCACATGGTCCAGGGCCTCGCCCCTGCCCTTGGCCGCTTCGATGAAGATGCGGAGATTGCCCTTGGCCTGCTCCTGGCCGACGAACTCGGCGAGGGTCTGCGGGCGCAGGGCGCGGTCGCTGGCGGTGGGGATGGCTTCGTGGGGCTGGGCTTCGCCGGAGATGATGCGGGTCATGGGCGAAAGACCCCCTCAGTCGCTCCGCGACAGCTCCCCCAAAGGGGGAGCATCTGATTGATCCTCCCCCTTTGGGGGAGGTGGCCCGGAGGGCCGGAGGGGGTCAGCACCGCCCTCACCGCCCCAACTCCTGCAAACCCGCCTTGATCAGCGCCTGGACGGTCGCCTCTTCGCCCAGCTTCGCGGCGGCCGCCTCGACCACGCGCCGCGCATTGACCTCCGCCACGCCCAGACCCATCAGCGCCGCCACGGCGTCGCCGGTCGGGGCGGGCTTGGCGGGCGCGGACGGCGCGGCGCCCGGCGCGGTCATTAGCACCGGCCCGTCGGTGATCGGCTTGTCTTTCAGCTCCGTGACGATCCGCAGCGCCAGCTTCGGCCCCACGCCCGAGGCCCGCCCCACGGCGGCCTTGTCCTCGCGCGCCACCGCCGACGCCAGCTCGGCCGGCGACAGCACGTCCAGCACCGCCATGGCCGCCTTAGGGCCGACGCCCTGGATGGCCTGCAGCAGCACGAAGGCCTTGCGGTCCTCGCGCGTGCCGAAGCCGTACAGGCGCAGGCCGGCGCTCTCGCTCCACTGGCTCTCGATGTGCAGCAAGGCCTCTTCGCCCAGGGCCGGCAGCCGTTGCAGGGTCCGCGAGCCGCAGCGCACCACATAGCCGACGCCCATCACGTCGATCAGGGCCTCTTCCTCGCCGACCTCGGCCACCGCGCCGCGAAGACGACCAATCATGCCACTCTCCGGTTGGCGACGCGCAGGTTGGCGTGGGTGATGGCGACGGCCAGGGCGTCGGCGCAGTCCGACGTGGTCTTGCCGGCCGTGGGCAGCAGACGAGCGATCATGAAGCCGATCTGCGCCTTGTCGGCCGCCCCGGTGCCGACCACCGCCTTCTTGACCAGGCGCGTGGAATATTCAGCGACCAGCAAGCCGGCGCGGGCGGGGGCGATCAGGGCGGCGGCGCGGGCATGGCCCAGCTTCAGGGTCGACTGGGCGTTGGTGTTGAGAAACACCTCCTCGACCGCCGCCTCGTCCGGGCGATGCTCGTCGATCACCGCGCAGATGCCCTCGAACAGATGCAACAGGCGCGAGGCGAACTCGCCCTTCTCGTCGGGCACGATCACCCCATGGGCGACATGGCTCATGCGCGAGCCGTCGATCGTGATCACGCCCCAGCCGGTGCGGCGCAGGCCGGGATCAAGCCCCAGGATTCGGATCGGGATGCGATTCGCGTTCATCATGTGTTCTCGCACCATCGCCGGTTTCGAGACCAAGGAAAAGGCGCGACTTCCCTAATGAAACCTTAAGCTTGGCGCGTCCGACGCGGCCCATCCCGCCGGATCTAGGCCTCCACCGCCTCGACCACCCGCTTGGGCGCCTCGGTCGACAGGCGGTAGACGCAGGTCAGCCACAGCAGGCCGGCGGTTGTCAGACCCGTCACCAGGTTGCGAAGCGGGGCGTCTAGCACCAGGCCGGCCACGCCCGCCACGATGATCAGCAGAGCCGTGGCGTAGTAGATCCGCACCTTCAACAACAAGGCCAGCGGCAGGAAATGCAGGCCGACGATGATGGCGATGGCCGGCAGGACCAGGGCGCGTTGGCCGTTGAGAATCAGCAGGTTGGCGACCACGGCGATCGCGATCCCCTCGCCGCCGGCCGCCCAGCCGACGATCCGGCCTGTGCGCTTGGCCTCCTCGGGCGAGCGCGCCGGCGCGCCTCTCAGACGTCGCCGGGCGACGAAGACCAGCAGGAGCGAGATGATCGGGCCGCCGACGAAGAACCAGGTCGGCAGGGGCGAGCCCCAAAGTCCCGCGATCCACCAGAAGGCGGCGAACCCCGCCATGAACACGATCGCGGACATCGGGGACTTCCTCGGAAAAGCACTGTCCGACCTGTGACGGTCGCGGGTCGATTCGACAACCGATCCTAGGCCACGCTCAGCACCGGCGCGCAAAACAGCCGTTCCAGCAGCAGTCGCTCCACCGCCGGCGCGTCGATCCACACGCAGAGCTCGGCGTTGGGCTCGCCCTCGACGCGTTCGATGCGACCCAGGTGCTCGCCGTCGACCGCCACCCGCAGGCGGACGGGTTCGAACACGAACAGCTCCGGCGCGATCAGGCTGACCGCGACCACGGCGTCGTGCGGATGGCAACCGGCCTCCACGCCCCAGACCCGCTGGTGGAAAGCCATGTAAGGCCCCATCGCCTTGTTGAGCCGCGCCGACAGCGGCGTGCCGCAGGCCGAGGATCCGGCCGCCATCGCCTCGGCCCGCAGGGTGACTTGCGAGGTGATGTCCAGCGGCACCAGGCGCGGCAGGACCCCGCGCTCCAGCACCCGGGCCAGGGCCTCGGCGTCGCTCCAGCTGTTGAAGTCGGCCCCGCCGGCCGCCTTGCCCTCGACCGCGAAGGCTCCGGCCATCACGGTGGGCCGCCAGCCGCGAAAGGCCCCCGCGTCCTCCAGCAGGCCGTTGGCCAGGTTGGTCAGGGGCCCCAGGAACAATCCCGCCACCCGCGCCCTGGCGCGAAACGCCAGCAGGCTGCCGCCCTGGCCGCGATCCAGTTCCGGCAGCTTCCAACGCTGCGAGAAACCGGCGCCGTTCAGGCCGTCGACCCCATGGGCCGGGCGCATCCGCTCGACCCGGCGCTTGGCCACGCCCGAGCCGGCCCCGATATAGACCTCGGCCGGACAGCCCGCGAGGCGCAGCACGCCCCGGGCGTTGGCGGCGGCCTGGTCGACATAGGTGTTGCCGAACACCGCCGAGACCGAGCCGATGTCCACGGCGTCGCGCGACCGGGCCAGCATGGCCAGGGCCAGGGCGTCGTCCACGCCGCAGTCGGTGTCGATGTGCAAACGCAGCGGCATGGGACGAGCATAGCGCGGACGCCGTGGCCCCGGGAAGGCCACGTCTGCAAAGGATTTCAGGCCTCGGGCCGGAAGGTCAGCAGGGCGAACCCAAGGCAGAAGAACAGCGCCAGGCCGAACAGCCACAGCGCCGCCCCGAACGCCCGCAGCGCCCCGGTGGCCAGGCTCGCGCGCAGCCAGCGGGTCTCGACGCACAGGTACCAGGCCGTCGCCGCCAGGATCAGCCCCGCCCCCGCCATCCGCACCGGCTCCACCGGCGAGCGCTCCAGGACGACGGCCACCGAGACCGAGATGGCGAACGGGGCGGCGTAGAAGCACTGCAGATAGAAGGGTCCGCGCAAGGTCTGGCGATCGACGGGCCGCCCTTCACGCTTCAGCGACCCCACCGCCATGACCAGCGGGAACAGGCTGAAGGCCACGACGCGGAAGACCAGCAGGCCGATGTCCAGGCCATGGTCTCGCGCGCCCATTTCCGCGCGCATGGCCAGGTCCAGGGCGTGGGCCACCAGGATCGAGATCATCAGGAACAGCGGCGGACTGACCAGATCCGCGCTCGGCTCGCTGTCACCGGCCCCGGCGTCGCCGACCTCGGCCGGACGCAGCAGCACCCGCCACAGCGTGCGCGGGTAGAGCACCAGCCAGAGGGTCATCTCGTAGAGGACCTCGCCGATCGAGCGGGAGCGCGAAAATTCCATTGTGTTTCCCTGGGCTTGACAGCCTCAAGGGACAAACACTCCAGCTTGCCGATTCCGCTCAAATACCAGCGTTCTTTCTAAATCCTCGCGGGAAGGGATGTCGAACTCCACCACGCGGGGTCGGCCCGCGCGGCGGGTCGGATGAGGGGTCGATAAACGCAAAAGCCGCGCCCAGCGGTCAGGCTGGACGCGGCTTTCGATATTTGAGGGACCCCTCGTCCGTCAGCTTCGCTGACACCTTCTCCCGCAAGGGGAGAAGGAAAACAGATTTAGCCCAGCTTCGCGACGTCCTCGTCGCTGATCTCTTCGTTCGAATAGACCGCCTGGACGTCGTCGTCGTCGTCCAGGGCGTCGAGCAGCTTCATCAGGGTGGCCACGGCGTCGCCGGTGACGGGCACCTGCATCTTGGGGCGCCAGGCGATCTTGGTGTTGGAGGCCGGGCCGAACTTGGCTTCCAGGGCGGCGGCCACCTCGTTGAGGCTTTCGAAGGCGGTGTAGACGATGTGGCCCTCGCCTTCCTCGTCCATGTCCGAGGTGACATCGTCGGCGCCGGCCTCGATGGCCGCCTCCATCATGGCGTCTTCCGAGGCGGCCTTGGCCGGGTAAGACACCTGGCCGACGCGGTCATAGTTGAAGGCCACCGAGTTGGTCGCGCCCATGTTGCCGCCCAGCTTGGTGAAGTAGGAGCGGACATTGGCGGCGGCGCGGTTCTTGTTGTCGGTCAGCACCTCGACGATGATGCCGACGCCGCCGGCCGCGACGCCTTCGTAGCGGATTTCCGAATAGTCGGCCGCGTCGCCCATCTGCGATTTCTTGATCGCGCGGTCGATGACGTCCTTGGGCAGGCTCTCGGCCTTGGCGTTGTTGACCGCCAGGCGCAGGCGCGGGTTCATGTTCGGGTCGGGCAAGCCCGCCTTGGCCGCCACGGTGATTTCCCGCGACAGCTTGGAAAACAGCTTGGAGCGCGCGGCGTCGGCGCGGCCCTTGCGGTGCATGATGTTCTTGAATTTCGAGTGGCCGGCCATTTCCGGGGCTCTTCTCTTGGTCTGCGAATGAAAAGGTAGGCGGCGCTTCTAGCGCTTGGCGCCCCGTATTGTCATCCTCCAAGCTGCGAAGCCCGCGCTGGAGACGTTCGATGACCCCGTCTGATTTCCTGTCCGAACCGTTCGACCCGGCTCGACTCGGGGATCTCGAGGCTCAGGACCAGGACGCGATCCACGCGGCCCACGGCCCCCCGGCGATCTCCACGGGCGCCGCGGCCGCTGGCGCGTTGTCGACGGGCGCCGCCGTGCTGGGCGGGCTGGCGGTCGGCGCCTTGGCGGTGGGCGCGGTCGCCATCGGCGCCCTGGCCATCGGTCGCCTGTCGATCGGCAAGGCGCGGATCCGCCGGCTGGAGATCGACGAGCTGATCATTCGGCGGGTGTCGGAACGGCGGCCGCGCTAGCGGCGAGCGAAAACCTCGTCCTTCGACAAGCTCAGGATGAGGTTTTCGACCGCCACGGCCCGCACAATGGTCCTCATCCTGAGCTTGTCGAAGGACGAGGACCACGCACGGCATTGGAGGTCGGGCTCCTAGGCCACCTTCAGCTCGACCTCGATATTGCCGCGCGTCGCCTTGGAGTACGGGCAGACCTCGTGCGCCGCGTGCAGGATCTTCTCGGCGGTCTCCTTGTCGAGGCCCGGGGCGTTCAAGGTCAGGCGGGCGCCGACGTGGAAGCTGACGTCGTCCTTGATCAGGTCGACCTCGACGTCGAGGCTGTGCTCGCCCAGCTTGACGCCCTGGCCGCGGGCCACCAGCCCCAGGGCGCCGAGGAAACAGGCCCCGTAGCCGGCGGCGAACAGTTGCTCGGGATTGGTCCCCTCGCCGTTGCCGCCCATCGACTTGGGGTAGCCCAGCTTGACGTCCAGGTGGCCGTCGTCGGTCTTGGCGGTCCCTTCGCGGCCGCCGACGGCGTGGGCGCGGGCGGTGTAGATGGCGTCGGTCATGGGGGTGTTCCTTCCAGGGTCGATGGGGGTCGAGACACGAGCTTGCGACCCAACAGGTGACAGGCGCAAGCGCCGCCGCCTTGAAGGTTTTGCGCGCCCCCTTTTCAGGCTTTCTGGGTCCGCATCGCCAGCGCGCCGGGGTACCTCTTGTCGCCGCGCGGCCGCCTTGGTTTCACGACGCTCGCGCATCACGGTTTCCACTCTCGCCCGACCGCCCGCGGAGCCCCCCATGACCCTGCAACTGAACGCCATCGCGCCGGACTTCACCCAGGACTCCACCGAGGGCCCGCTGCATTTCCACGACTGGGCCGGCGACAGCTGGGTGCTGTTCTTCTCGCACCCCAAGGACTTCACCCCGGTCTGCACCACCGAGCTGGGCGCGGTCGCGCGCCTGAAGCCGGAACTGGACAAGCGCGGCGTCAAGGCCCTGGGCCTGTCGGTCGACCCCGCCGACAACCATGCGCGGTGGGCGGAAGACATCAAGGAAACGCAAGGCCACGCCCCCAACTTCCCGATGATCGCCGACATCGACCTGAGCGTCTCCAAGCTCTACGGCATGCTGCCGGCCGACACCGAGGGTACGTCCGAAGGCCGCACGGCGGCCACCAACGCCACGGTCCGCAACGTCTTCATCATCGCGCCCGACAAGACCATCAAGCTGATCCTGGTCTATCCGATGACCACGGGCCGCAACTTCGATGAGATCCTGCGGGTCATCGACTCCATCCAGCTGACCGCCGGCTACAAGGTGGCCACCCCGGCCAACTGGAAGCAGGGCGAGGACGTGATCATCGTCCCTGCCGTCACCAACGAGGCGGCCAAGGACCTGTTCCCCAACGGCTGGACCGAGCACAAGCCGTACCTGCGCACGACCAAGCAGCCGGGGTGAGGCGCGCCTTATAAAACCCTCTCCCGGAGGGGAGAGGGAGGGGCCCGCGCGAAGCGTGGGAGGGTGAGGGGTCACGCCCTCAGCCGGAGCGCCGCACCAATTGCCTCCGCCACGGCACCGGGATCGGTCAGAACGACGTCGTTGTCGAACCGCAACACGCGATACCCATGACGCTCCAGAACTTCGGTGCGCACCAAATCATGAAGTTCGCGGTCCTCATGCGTCGGGCCATCAAGCTCAACGACGAGCTTGGCGTCCCAGCACGCGAAGTCCGCGAAATAGCGATCAACGGGAACTTGGCGACGGAACTTGAAGCCGTCCAGGCGGCGCCCACGAACGATTGCCCACAGCTTCTCTTCGGCGAAGGTCTGGCCGCGACGGAGGCGGCAGGCGTTCGGGATCGGATCCATGGCGCGAGCTTGGATCAAATCATGAACATGGCAAGCGAAGTAACCGGGGTTTCGCTTTTGGTGGCGTCACCCCTCACCCTCCCACGCCTTCGGCGCGGGCCCCTCCCTCTCCCCTCCGGGAGAGGGTTTTAGAGGGCCGGCACGCTTTCCTTCAGCCGCCCGCCCACCCGGATCGGCTCGACGCGGACCGCAAGCCCCGTGCGGTCGTCGGTCTCGACGAACACGCCGCAGACCGTGGCCGGGCCCGAGGCCGGGGTGTAGCGGCCGCCGCTGATCTTGGTGGTGAAGCGCCGCAGGGGCTCTTCCTTCTGGTTGCCGATCACGCTGTCATAGTCGGCGCAGGCCCCGGCGTCGGTCTGGTAGGCGGTGCCGCCGGGCAGGATCTGGGCGTCGGCGGTGGGCACGTGGGTGTGGGTGCCGACCACCAAGGAAGCGCGGCCGTCGCAATAGTGGCCCATGGCCATCTTCTCGGACGTGGCCTCGCAATGCATGTCGACCACGACCGCGTCGGCCACCTGGCCCAGCGGGGCCTTGTCCAGCTCGCGGTCGGCGGCGGCGAACGGGTCGTCCATGGCGTCCATGTGCACCCGACCCAGCAGGTTGATGACCATGATGGTCTTGCCGCTGTCGGTCTGGAACAGGTGGCTGCCCTTGCCCGGCGCGTCGGACAGGATCGGATAGTTGGCGGGCCGGATCAGGCGCGGTTCGCGCACGATGTAGGTGAGCGCCTCGCGCTGGTCCCAGCTGTGGTTGCCCAGGGTCAGGCAGTCGGCGCCGGCCTCGAACAGCTCGCGCGCGGTGTTCTCGGTGATGCCGAAGCCGGCCGCGGCGTTCTCGGCGTTGATGATCACGAACTCCAGCTGGAGCTGGCGACGCAGGGCGGGCAGGTGGTCGGCCAGGCCGTCGCGGCCAGACTTGCCGACGACATCGCCGAAGAAAGCAAAACGCATGAAATCAGTCCTCTTGGACGGCGATATACTCGCTTTCCGTCAGGATGGCGTCCAATCGTTGGTCGTGGGCTTCAACAGGCAGGCCGTGTGTCTCCTGGCCCACATAGCCCAGACCCAGCATGAACACGCTCTTGCGCGCCCGCAGGGCCTCCAGCGCCCGGTCGTAATAGCCCCCGCCCTGGCCCAGGCGCAGGCCCTGGCGGTCGAAGGCCAGCAGCGGGGTGATCACCAGGTCGGGTTCCAACGCGGGCCTGGAAGGCTCGGGGGCGTTCACCTCGGCCTCGTCGCGGGTCAGGGGATCGCCCGGCGTCCACTGGCGGAAGACCATGTGGCCGTCCTCGCCCTCGACGCGCGGCAGGGCCAGGGTCCAGCCCTGCTCGATCAGCCAGCCGGCCAAGTGGCGGCGGGGATCGATCTCGGCGCCGATCCCGGCATAGAGGGCGGCGACCTTGCCGGTGGGGTCGGGGAAGCGCGCGCTCAGCGGCGCGCGGGCCACGTCGACGATCATCCAGTCGGCCTCGGGATGTTCGAGGGCCAGCGACTTGCGGCGATTGCGGACCAGCAGGCGCAGGGCGGCCTTGGCGACGGCGGGATCTGTGATGGCCATGCCCCTATGTAGAGGGGCGGCGAAAGGGGGGAAAGGTGGCGGCGCCGTGAAGAACCGTGAAGACGTTTCAATCCACTCGAACCTGTTAGTTACAGGTGGGCCCCGTGTTCCCGCAGCCACGGCCACGGGAGGGAACAGGTCCCGATAGAGAGATTAAGGTCCCTGGGAATAGAAATCTTCGACGAGGGCCACAGCAGACCCGCCGTTGGAGAAGATAGGCGCTCGGGGTCACGAATACCAGTGGGGACCTTGTCGCACTTGCCCCCTACGGATCGCTTCGCGATCGTCTTCCCCCATAGGGGGAAGAGGGCGCGCTTCCGTCCTCCGCCCCCTATGGGGGCGGACAGACCGCGAAGCGGTCAGGTGGGGGCAAGTGAGTGAGCCACTTATCCCCCGATCAACTCCCCCATCACCGCCTTCCACCCCTCGGTCGCCTCCGCCCCTGCCCGGTCAAACGCCGCCCGCAGATGCCGGGTCTGCGCCTCCGTAAGCTCCGCCTCCAGCCGACGCCCCGCCTCGGTCAGGCTCAGGCGCTTGACGCGGCGGTCGTCGGGCGAGACCTCGACGCCGACCAGGGCCATCTCCATCAGCTGGCGCAGGGGCGCGTTCAGGGCCTGCTTGCTGACGGCCAGCAGGTCGAGCAGGCCGCGCACCGAGACGTCGGGCCGGCGACCGATGAAATAGAGGATGCGGTGATGCACCCGCCCCAGGCCCCGCCGCTCCAGAATGCGGTCGGGACGGTCGGTAAATCCGCGATAGGCGAAATAGAATTGCTCGATCGCGTCGTGCAAATCACCAGAAAGGGCAGGATCGTCCAGGTCAACCATATTGACACAATAGGCTGAGCGGCCTCATGGTGTCGATAGGTCAAGGTCTTTGACACTGTTTGGGAGGTCGTCATGGCGCGGTTGTCGCTGCGGAGCGCGGATATCAGGCCCTCGCCGGTGCGCGACATGCTCAATGTATCCCAGCGCCCGGGCATGATCTCGTTCGCCGGCGGCCTGCCCGCGCCCGAGACCTTCGCCGGACTGGACCTGCCCCCGCCGCCACGCGACCTGTTGCAATACGGCCCTACCGAAGGCGAGCCGGCCTTGCGCGAGCGGATCGCCACCGACCTGGCCGCCCTGGGCCTGGACACCGACGCTGACCGCATCCTGCTGCTGTCGGGCTCGCAGCAGGGCATAGACCTGACCGCCAAGCTGACCGTCGACGCCGGCACGCCCCTGGCTGTGGAGTCGCCCGCTTACCTCGCCGCCCTGCAGGTGTTCCGCTTCTACGGCGCGACCTTCCAGGTGATCGACCGCGCCGATCCGGCGGCGGGCTGGGCCGAGACGCCCCCGGCCCTGGCCTATGTGATCCCGACCTTCCAGAACCCGACCGGCCAATGCTGGAGCCACGCCGAGCGCCAGGCGATGGCGGAGGCTTGCCAAGCCCACGACGTGATCCTGTTCGAGGACGATCCGTACCGCGACCTGGTCTACGAACCGTCGGAGCGCACCCCGGCCTGCGCCTGGATGAAGGGCGGGTCGTGGATCTATCAGGGCTCGTTCTCCAAGACCGTCGCCCCGGGCCTGCGCCTGGGCTACCTGACCGCCTCGCCGGACCTGTTCCCCTATCTGGTCCAGCTGAAACAGGCGGCCGACCTGCACACCAACCGGCTCAGCCAGTGGATGGTGCTGCAATATCTGAACGATCCGGGCCGCGAAGAGCGCATGGAGCAGGTCGCCGCCCTCTATCGCCGCAAGCGCGACGTGTTCGCCGACGCCCTGACCCGGCATCTGGGCAACATGGCCTCGTGGTTGCTGCCGCCGGGCGGACTATTCTTCTGGCTGACCCTGGCGGACGGGGTCGACGTCGAGGCGCTGCTGAAGAAAGCCGTCGCGCGCGGCGTGCTGTTCACGCCGGGCAGCCACTTCCTGGCCGAGGGCGGGGCCTCGCCCACGATACGGCTGAACTTCAGCCTGGCCGAGCCGGAAGCGGCGGAGCGGGGGTTGGCGATCCTGGCGGAGCTGTTGCGGGTCGAGGCTTAGGGCGCTTGCTCCTTTAAGCCCAAGGCGCCGCTTGCTAGAGCTGACTTCCCCGTTCGTCGCGAGATTGGAACACTCGATGCCGATCAAGATTCGCAGATCGCTCGAATTGCTCTGCGGTTGGGTCGCGATGGCGGGCGTTACATGCTGGTTCACCGTCTTCGCCTATGCCGACTGGCTACGGTTTAGCAGCCCGCGAGCGCCCAATTCCGCCACGGGCCAAGTCATCTACGAAAAGGCCGTCAAAGGGGTGTTCTACATCACCCAGTCCCAGGCCTTTTGGGCCCAGAAGATCATATTGCCGATCTGGTTGGCGATGATGGCGGCCGGTCTGTTGTCGCGCCTGCTTGCGACAAAGAACGACGCGGATGATCGCGGCGGCCCCGTGTGGACCGTGCTCGGCGTCGTCTACCTTATCGGCATGTTCGCCATTCTTGGGTTCGGCGACGTCCTGCTCGCGCCGCTGTTCGAGAGTCTTTCGCCGCCCGTTCTCTGAACGCCCTCAAGCTGCCTCAACAGCCGACGTAAGGTCCGCGGATTACCCCTGAGCCAACGCCTCGATCTTCTCGGACGCCGCGTCCAGGGCCTTGATCGCCCGGATCTCGACGCGGGTCTGCTCGGTCTGCAGGCGGGCCAGTTCGGACTGGGCGTGAGCCAGGCGCAGTTTCAGGTCCGACAGTTCGTCGGCCAGCAGCAGGGCGCCCATCAGGAACAGCCGCGTCTCGCCCAGCTGGCCGACGTCCTGACTGACCTGACGGACCTGGCGGTCGAACAGGCGGGCGATTTCCAGCAGGTGGGCTTCCTGCCCGTCCTCGCAGCCGACGGTATAGGGGCGGCCGTTCACCTGGATGGTCAGCTGGGCCATGGCTCAGGCCTCCTTTTCCGGACGGTCCTCGGGGAAGAGATCGCCGTCTTCAGCGCCCTCGTCCTCGTCATCGTCGTGGACGCCTTCGGTGATCAGGCTCTCGTCGCCCAGGGCGGCGCGGATCTCGGCGATAGCGCGGCCCAGGGCCTCGGAGGCCTGCTCGCCGGCTTCTTCGAGAGCCTTCTCGCGCGCCCGAGCGGCTTCCAGGTCGACGGCCAAGCGGGCGGCGCGGGACTCGGCTTCAGCCTCGGCGTCGGTATCGAACAGGCCCGGCCCGCTCGGCGACGCGGCGGCGGCGGACACGGCGACCGGCGCGGCCGCGCGGGCGGCGCGTTCGGCGGCGAGTTTCTGCTCCAACTGGGCCACGGCGCGCTCCAGGCGCTTGGCGGCAAGCTCGAGGGCGTTCCCTTCGCCCGGGTTCATCGGCATCGTCCCATCATGCGGCGCAACATATAGATCACTGTCCGCTTCGCCAGCCGCCATGGCGACAATTGGGCGATGAAACAGACTTGATAACCTTACCATGCGCGGCGACAGCGTTCCTGGGGTTGACTTCCAGCCCAGCGCCCGCAAAACGCCCTGCAAAATCAAGGTAACGTCGGTCGCCTCGACCGAACGCTCGTTAGGAGAAAGACCTCATGGCTCTTCGCGTCGCCATCAACGGTTTCGGCCGGATCGGACGTCTCGTCCTGCGCTCCATCGCCGAGCACGCGCGTCGCGACATCGAGGTCGTCGCCATCAACGACCTGGGCCCGGTCGAGACCAACGCCCACCTGCTGCGCTATGACAGCGTCCACGGCCGCTTCCCGGGCGTCGTCACCTCGGGCGAGGACTGGATCGATGTCGGCATGGGCAAGATCAAGGTCACGGCGATCCGTAACCCTGAAGAGCTGCCCCACAAGGAACTGAACGTCGACATCGCGTTCGAGTGCACCGGCATCTTCACCGCCCGCGACAAGGCCGCCCTGCACCTGCAGGCCGGCGCCAAGCGCGTGCTGGTCTCGGCCCCGGCCGACGGCGCCGACAAGACCATCGTCTACAAGGTCAACCACGACGTCCTGACCGCCGAGGACATCATCGTCTCCAACGGTTCGTGCACCACCAACGCCCTGGCCCCGGTGGCCAAGGTCCTGCACGACCTGGTCGGCATCGAGCGTGGCTACATGACCACGATCCACAGCTACACCGGCGACCAGCCGACGCTGGACACCATGCACAAGGACCTCTACCGCGCCCGCGCCGCCGGCCTGAGCATGATCCCCACCTCGACCGGCGCGGCCAAGGCCCTGGGCCTGGTGCTGCCGGCCCTGAAGGGCAAGCTGGACGGCTCGTCGATCCGCGTCCCGACCCCCAACGTCTCGGTCATCGACCTGAAGGTCGTGCCGTCGCGCGACACCACGGTGGAAGAGGTCAACGCCGCCCTGAAGGCCGCCGCCGACGGCGAGATGAACGGCGTGCTGTTCACCACCACCGAGCCGCTGGTCTCGCACGACCTCAACCACATCGCCGCCAGCTCGACGGCCGCCCTGCCCCAGACCCAGGTCATCGAGGGCAAGCTGGTCCGCGTGCTCAGCTGGTACGACAACGAATGGGGCTTCGCGACCCGCATGGCCGACACGGCCCTGGTGATGGCGAAGTTCCTGTAAGATCGGAGACGGGGCATGAAAGGGCTTTGGATCGCGACGATCGTGCTCTGGGCTCTTGGCCTGCTGGCGCTGCCGACACTGATCGGCGGGCCGGCCCTGTTTCACATGCTGGGGGCGGAGCGCGAGCTTCGCCCCTTCGTCATGTTTCTGGGCTTCCTCTTTTGCCTCGCGCTGCTCTGGCTCGTCGCCATGCTGACGGTCGCCTTCAAGCACCACGGCAGAAACAGAACGATCACCTTGGCCGTGACCTTGGGTATGGCCGCCGTCTTCTTTGGGCTTGGCCTTCTGCCCTCCCAAACGACCACAACCATCAAAGTCGATCTGCCGCCGGCCGCTAACGCCGCTCGGCCCTGATCGACCAGGAGATTTCCAAGATGACCTTCCGCACCCTCGACACCGCCGATCTCGCCGGCAAGCGCGCCCTGGTCCGGGTGGACTTCAACGTGCCGGTCGACGGCGGCAAGATCACCGACGACACCCGCCTGCGCGCGGCCCTGCCGACCATCCACTATCTGTCATCGAAGGGCGCCAAGGTCATCCTGCTGGCCCACTTCGACCGGCCCAAGGGCAAGGTCATGCCGGAGATGAGCCTTTCGTTCGTGGCTGAACCGCTCGGCAAGCTGCTGGAGCAGGAGGTGGCCTTCGCCAGCGACTGCATTGGCCCGCAAGCCAAGGCCGTGGTCGACGCGATGGAGAACGGCGGCGTGGCCCTGCTGGAGAACGTCCGCTTCCACGCCGGCGAAGAGAAGAACGACCCCGACTTCGCCGCCGCCCTGGCCGCCAACGGCGACCTCTATGTCAACGACGCCTTCAGCGCCGCCCACCGCGCGCATGCTTCCACCGAAGCCCTGGCCCGCGCCCTGCCGTCCTATCCGGGCCTGGCCATGCAGCGCGAGCTCGACGCCCTGGACGCCGCCCTGGGCAACCCCAAGAAGCCCGTGCTGGGCATCGTCGGCGGCTCCAAGGTCTCGACCAAGCTCGACCTGCTCAACAACCTGGTCGCCAAGCTGGACCGCCTGGCGATCGGCGGCGGCATGGCCAACACCTTCCTGTTCGCCCAGGGCCACGACGTCGGCGGCTCGCTCTGCGAGAAGGACCTGGCCGACACCGCCCGCCAGATCATCGCCACGGCCGAAAAGAGCGGCTGCGAACTGCTGCTGCCGATCGACGTGGTGGTGGCCAAGAAGGTCGCCCCGGGCGTCGACGCCGAGACCCGCGACCTGGCCGATGTCCAGGCCGACGACCTGATCCTGGACGCCGGTCCCAAGAGCGCCCAGCGCCTGATCGAGGCCATGGACGCGTCCAACACCCTGATCTGGAACGGCCCGCTTGGTGTGTTCGAGGTGCCTCCGTTCGACGAAGCGACTGTTTCGGCGGCAAAACACGCCGCCAAACTCGCGAAATCGGGTAAGATCGTCGCCGTGGCCGGCGGCGGTGATACCGTGGCGGCCTTGAACCACGCGGGCGTCTCGGCGGACTTCACCTTCGTCTCGACCGCCGGCGGCGCGTTTCTTGAATGGATGGAAGGTAAGACCCTTCCTGGCGTCGCGGCCCTGGAGGCCTGACGCCAAAAGCGTTTCACTCTGATCCGTTCGTCCCGGCGAGAGACCGGGCGGGCGGCTCAAGAGACTACCGTCGGGACGGAGGAAACCCGACGCGGACGACCGGGCAAAGAACGCAAAGCGTCAAAGGCCCCAAAAACAAGAAACCACCCAACACTCACGCTTGCAGGAGAACAATCACGTGGCACGGATCACGCTAAGGCAATTGCTGGATCATGCGGCGGAGCATGACTATGCGGTGCCGGCCTTCAACATCAACAACATGGAACAGGGCCTGGCGATCATGGAGGCGGCCGAAGCCGTCAACGCGCCAGTCATCATCCAGGCGTCGCGCGGCGCGCGGAACTACGCCAACGACATCATGCTGGCCCGGATGATCGACGCCCTGGCCGAGATCTATCCCAACATCCCGGTGTGCATGCACCAGGACCACGGCAACGGCCCGGCCACCTGCGCCACGGCGATCCAGTACGGCTTCACCTCGGTGATGATGGACGGATCCTTGCTGGAAGACGCCAAGACCCCCGCCAGCTACGAATACAATGTCGAGGTCACCCGCCGGGTGGTCCAGATGGCCCACGCCTGCGGCGTGTCGGTCGAGGGCGAACTTGGCGTGCTGGGCTCGCTGGAGAGCGGCATGGGCGAGGCCGAGGACGGCCACGGCTTCGAGGGCGTGCTCAGCCATGACGAGCTGCTGACCGATCCCGACCAGGCGGTCGACTTCGTGCAGCAGACCGGCGTCGACGCCCTGGCCATCGCCATGGGCACCAGCCACGGGGCCTACAAGTTCACGCGCAAGCCGGA
>FTJN01000325.1_pt1 | contig 25133 bp, 15 predicted proteins | sample 1658361 | NCBI WGS metagenome assembly FTJN01 (sample SAMEA3914819, study PRJEB12502) | metagenome | biome: forest; material: soil | place: Canada | collected 2010-06-26 | depth 0.3 m
GCCGCCCTGACGCCGCGGCCGGTCATGACGCGCTCGTCCAGCGTGACGAGGCCGCGGCTCGGCGCCACCAGCCCGCACATCAGGTCGGCCAACGCATTCTGGCCGTTGCCTTCGACGCCGGCGACGCCGAGGATCTCGCCGGCGGCGATGTCGAAGCAGACCTCGCGCAGCGCCTGGGGCCGACCGGCCATCGACAGTGCCAGGTCGCGCGCCTTGACGAGCGGTTCGCTCGCCGTCGGCCGGCGAATCTGCCCGGATGGGCGCGCCGGCGGCTGTGCGCCGCCGACGATCATGCCGGCGATCTCCCCGGCGCTGGCGTCTCGCGTCGCGCCGGTGCCGGCGACACGTCCTGCGCGCAGCACCGTGAATCGATCCGACATCTCCATCACCTCGGCCAGCTTGTGAGTGATGACCACGACCGCGAGGCCCTCGGCCGCGAAGCGGCGCAACGCGTCGAACAGGTGCCGGGCCTCGTGGGGCGCGAGAACGGCGGTCGGCTCGTCCAGCAGGATGACGCGCGCGCCGCGGTGCAAGGTCTTCAGGAGGGCGACACGCTGCTGTTCGCCGATGGACAGGCTGGCCACGACCGCGGTCGGATCGACATGCAGCCCGAAACGCGCGGCGGTCGCGGCGACGGTTGTCGCGGCGCGCCGGCGATCGACGATGACCCCGCGTCGCGGCTCGACGCCGAGAACCACGTTGTCGGCGACGGAGAACGAGGGCACCAGCTCGAGGTGCTGAGGCACCAGTCCGATTCCGGCGTCGATGGCGTCGGCTGGCGACCGGAACCTGCGCGGCATGCCGTTCATGAGGATCGTGCCGTGCGTCGGTTGCTCGAGCCCGTACAGCATCTTCAGCGCCGTCGACTTGCCCGCGCCGTTCTCTCCGACGATCGCGTGGATCTCGCCGCACGAGGCCGACAGGCTCACGCCGTCGCAGGCGAGCTTGCCATCGGCGTAGCGCTTGCTGACGTCACGCAACTCGATGGACGAGAGATCGGCGGCGAGGCTCATCGGGCGCCGCCTCGCGCCGTGTCGAAAGCCGAAGGCACCCGGATTCGCCCGGAGACGACATCGGTCCTGGCCGTGTCCAGCGCGGCGAGCACCGCGGGCGAAGCGGTGCGCAGCACCTCCGAGTCCATGGCCAGGCTGACGCCTCCGTCGGCGAGGCCCAGCGAATCGACTTCACCATAGACGAGCGTGCCGCGCTGCGCCTCGCCGATCGCGCGCAGCACGGCGACATCGACGTTCTTGAGCACCGACGTGATGATGCGGGCGGCCAGTTGCGGATGGGTGGGCCGGTACAGCGCCACCTGGTCCATGTCGACGCCGATGGCGTAGCGGTTCGATTCGACGGCGGCTTCGTTGACGCCCTGGCCGCTCGCCCCGGCGACATGGAACACGATGCCGGCACCGCGTGCGAACTGCGCCTTGGCGATCTCCTTGCCGGCGGCGGGATCGGAGAAGGAATTCGCATACTGGCTGGCAATGTCGGTGGTCGGCACCGTCGCCAGCGCGCCGGCACGGAATCCGACCATGAAGTCTTCGACGACGGGAAACTGCATGCCGCCGACGATGCCCAGGGAACTGTGCCGAGGAAGATCGGACAGGCCGTGCTCGACGAGGCTCGCCGCGAGCACCCCGGCGAGGTAGGCGCCTTCGTTCTGCCGGAACACCACGGAGTGGATGTTGCGGCAGCCGCAGGTGTTGGCATCGATGGCGGCATCGAACACGACGAAATGCGCATCGGGGTAGGCCCGGGCCAGTTCCTCGACGTAGGGCGCCATCGTGTACGTACCCGCGATGATCAGGTCGTAGTCACCGCTGTCGGCGAGATCGGTCAGCGCCGCCTGCCAGCGGGTGGGATCGGCGCCGCCTTCGACGACTCGAGCCGACACGCCCAGCCTGTCGTGCGCCTGCTTCAGGCCCCGCGCGGCGGAATCGAAGAAGGACTTGTCACCCAGCGTGCCGTTGACGAACAACACGGTGCGCAGGGCCGCACCCGGCTGGCGAGCCGCCTGCGCGTGCTCCGCGCCGACGGCCAGCAGCGACAGCGCCAGGAACAGCCCGCAGAGGCCGGCGACCTGGATCATGAACGTGCGCAGGAGCGTCCACATGATCGTGCACGCCTTCAGGCAGCCCCGGAATGGCGCGTGATGCGAGTGCTGTAGCGGTAGCTCGGCAGGTAGGTCATCACGCAGTACTCGATGGGCTCGCGCCGCTCCGAGAACGTGATGCGTTCGCAGATCAGCAGCGGCGACGCGGGGGTGACGCCCAGCAACTCCGCCTCGTCGCCGCCCGCCGCGCCGGCGAAGATGTTCTCGACGGCCTCGGTCGGACGGAAGTCGCACTTTTCCTGCAGGAGCCGGTAGAGCGAATCCGACTTCTCGATCTCGGCGACGCTCAGAGGGACGTCCTTCGGCAAGACGTAGTACGCGTCATGAAGACCGACGACCTTGTCGTCGATCGACCGCAGGCGCTTCAATCGAACGAGGGGGAAGCCCGGCTCGACGTGCAGCAGCCCTGCCAGGCTCATGGAGGCGGGATGCGACTCCAGCAACAGGATGCGCTGGCCCGGCTTGCCGCCGCGCCGCTGCGTATCCTCCGAAAAGCCGCCGATGACGCGCGACATGTTGCGCACCATGGCCGGCGCCACGAACGTGCCGCGGCCGTGGTCGCTGTAGAGCACGCCGCGCTCCTCGAGGTAGCGCACGGCCTTGCGCACCGTGTCCCGGCTCACGGCGTAGCGCTCCGACAGCTCGCGCTCCGACGGGAGCGGGTCGTTGTCGCGCAACATGCCCCGTTCGATGGTCTCGCGGACCTCGTTCGCGAGAACCTTGTAGCGTGGCGGCGAGGCGGGCTGGGTGGCCGTCGTCATGTCGGGGAGCCTTGTGAGCGTTGTCAACGAGTCGTTATTGTCATCTGGTACGTACCAGACGTCAACTCGAACCGGGCACTCAGATCTCCGCGCGAACACTGGCAAAGAATGTGCGCGGGCTTCCCAGGAAGTAGCGGCCGGAGGTCAACGGGTTCGACGTCGTGAGCTCCTGACCCAGGCCGCCCAGGTAGCGCTTGTTGAAGAGGTTGTCGACGTTGAAGCCGAGCTCGATCTTCCTGGCGACTCCCAGCGCCTGTCCGAGTTGGTAGGCGCCGGACAATCCGAACAGTGCGTAAGCCGGCATGTACTCGCGCGGATACACGGCGGGCCCGCCGGCGATGACCGGGGTCGTGCCTGCGGCGGTGCCGGTCGTCGTGTTGTAGACCACGTCGTACGTGCCGGCGGCCTTGCCCGTGTACTTCACGTTGCCCGCCAGCCGCAGCGTCCCCGTCGGACGCCATGTCAGCTCGCCGAAGGCGGTCGTCCTGGCGATGCCCAGCACCGGATCCTTGGCGAAGATGCCTTCGGCCGGCGTGTCCTGCGTGTAGTAGGCATCCGTGTAGGCGACGTTCGCGTTGACCTCGAACTGCGACCACGCCTGGCGGTACGTGGCCTCCACGCCGCGTGAGGTGATGCCGCCCTGGTTCTCGAATGTCGTGGTCGCGTCGCGCGAGAAGATGTCCCCGTTGGGGTCGCCGTTCTGGATCGAGATGCGGTTGCGATAGCCGATGTTGAAGACCTGAAGCGACGCGGCGACCGTCTTGCCGACATAGCGGATGCCGAGGTCGACGTTGGTGGACGTCTCCGGCTTGATCCCGTTCTTCGCATCGACGGCCGATGTTCCCTCGAACACCGAGTCGGGAATGGCGCTGAAGTTCTTCGACGCGCTCGTGAACAGTTCGGTCCGGCTGTTCAATTCGTAGAGCGCACCGATCTTCGGCAGCACGCCGGACGAGACGTGCAGCGCGCGCTGGCCGTTGAACTCGACGGGCGAGATGTAGTTCTCGTGGAACGCCTGGTAGGTGGCGCCGAGGTCGATGTGGAGCTTGTCGTCCAGCAGGCTGATCTTGTCCTGCACATAGCCCATGTCCGTATGCGAACGATAGTGGCGATCCTGCGTGATCGAGTACAGCGCGCCCTCGTCGTAGGCGTCGCTCACGGTCGGATCGGTGACGTCGTACCACTCGCGCGTCTTCGCGCGGCGGATGTTCTCGAACCACGCGCCGACGCGCACTTCGTTGTGCTCGCCGAGCATGGCGGAGACCTCGCCGAGCACCCCCTTGCGGTCGGTCTCGTAGCCGCCGCGTCGGCGCGACGCCTCCCGCTTGCCCCATGCGCTCTGCGGGTTCATCGCGTACTTGGCGGCCGCCGGGCATCCGGCCGCGGACAAGGTACTCGCCGAAACGCCCGTCGGATACGTCACGGCCGAGACCGGGATCAGCGCCCCGGTCGAGGAGCGCTGGTATTGATTGGCATAGCACTCCTGCACCGTCGCCACGGGCTTGCCGCCGCTCGCGACCGGCGTGGAGACCTGGCCGTTGACGTTCAGCTGGTCGTAGGGCACGTAGAACCAGCCGTTGCCCGTCTGCTCGTGCTGGTAGGGCTTGAGCGACAGCCACGCGTCCTCGCCCAGTTTCATCTTGATGTCGATGTGGGCGAACATCTCGACGCTGTCGATGCCACGCGTGCGCCGATTGTTCTGGTCGATCGCCGGATTTCCCGTCCAGTGGTCGGTGAGTTCGTCCGTGTTCGGATCGACCTGGAACACCGCCTTGTATTTCGAGCCGGCGCGCAGTGCCAGCGCGTCGTAGTCGTTGTCGGCCATGTTGTTGTAGCTGAACGTTCCGCGGACGCTGGAGCCGTCGTCGAACTTCTGCAACAGGCGGATATCGACATGATCTCTCAGGCTGCGGCCGGATTGGTCGCCGGGCCAGGTACGAACGTATTCATGCGAGGCATCGGCATAGGCGGTCAGTCCGTGGATCAACTCGCCGGTGTCGAACTTGTAGAACTCTCTCTTGTAGCCATGGTTGCCCGCCGAGAGTTCCGTCTCGAACCCGCGCTTGTCCTTCGGATCGAGCGTCACGAAGTCGATGTAGCCGCCCAGCGCCTGGTTCGAGGGCGTGCCGATCTCGCCCGCCGATTGCGAGACATCGACATGATACAGGTTGGCGGAGTCGAGCAGGCGGTCGGGCATCGTCCCGCCGTTGGACAGCGTCGATCCGTTCGGGATGCCGTCGATGGACATCCCGATCTGCTCCTTGTTGAGGCCGCGCATCGACAGTCGCATCGAGAAGCTGCCGGTCACGTCGTCGCCCGAGCCGACCTGCAAGCCAGGAACCTGCGCGATCAGCTTCAGCGGATCCATGCCCGGCGGCTGCTCGAGGATGGCCGCGCGATTGACGACGCTGTTCGCGCGCGTCTCGCCCTTGCCGATCGATTGACCGATCACGGTGATGCGCTGGATCTCGATGGGAGCGTCCGCACCCGCGCCGGCAAGGGCGCCAGGCGCCGCCGCCGAGGCGCTGGTCGCGGGTGCCGGCGCCGACGCCTTGTCGGATGACTGGGCCAGCGCAGGGCCGGCCACGCCGGCGGAGATCATCGCGGTGATGAACGGGTTGAGTCGGAAAGTCTTCATGGGCGATCCTCGATTGTCGATAGTGGAGGCGGGCTGGCGACCCTCGATCGCCACAGTCGATAAGCTAACGTGGTACGTACCAGTAGTCAACATGGATCGGGTAAATACCGACTTATTTGCTTGCTTTCGGCGATTTCGTCAAGTTGTCATCCTTGACTTGATACGCACGTGGTACGTACCATTACGTCAATGCTGGCTCTGCCCGTTTCCATGCCTTCCTTCTCGACGCTTCCGGCACTGTCCATCGCGCTGGCCTTGTCCGCCTGCGCCATCGCCCCGGCAACGCGCGGCGCGCCGACGCATATCGGAGGCCTTCGCCTGCTCGGCTCCGCCGTGCTGACTCGCACGGAGTCGGGCGTGCTGCGCGACTTCGGCGGCATTTCAGGCGCCGACTTCGATCCGGCGACGGGCGTCTGGTACCTGCTGCCCGACGACCGGTCGGAGCACGCCCCCGCGCGCATCTACACGGCTCGAATCGCCGTCGGGCCGCAAGGTATCGGTGCCATCGACGTGGACGGCATCGTCGTGCTTCGACAAGCCGACGGCAGCACGTTCCCGAGTCCCGCGCAGGCCGGTGAGGTCCCGGATCCGGAAGCGCTGCGCCTGGATCCGGCGGGAGGCGGCGGATTCTTCTGGTCCAGCGAGGGCGATCGCAAGCGCGGACTCAGCCCGTTCGTGCGCCAGGCCGATCGCACCGGGGCGTTCGTCGCGGACGTGCCGCTGCCCGCCAACCTGCGGGTGCACGCGAACGAGGAGCGCGGCGCGCGCGACAACCTGACGATCGAAGGCCTCGCGTTCGCGGACCAGGGCCGCACGCTCTGGGCTTCAATGGAAGCGCCGCTCTACGAAGACGGGCCGGTTCCCACCGTCGATCATGGGGCATTCACTCGTTTCACGCGCATCGACGGGCGCTCCGGCAGCACCGCCCAGTACGCCTATCCGGTCGATGCCATCCCCGTCGCGCCGAGCGGCGGCAAACGGCGCGCGGACAACGGCGTCAGCGAGATCTTGCCGACGCCCTCCGGCTCGCTGTTGGTCATCGAGCGTTCGGGGCGCGAGATCGCCGACGGCGTCTTCGGGTTCGAGATCAGGCTCTACGAGGCGGACTCCGCAGGAGCCACCGACGTGCTCGCCGCGCCTTCGCTGCAGCACGCCTCGTTCGCGGCCATGCGCAAGCGATTGGTGCTTGACCTGGGCACCCTCGGCTACGTCGACAACATCGAGGCCGCGGCCTGGGGTCCGACGCTGCCGAACGGTCATGCCACGCTCGTGCTGATGTCCGATGACAACTTCAGTTCACGACAGGTGACGCAGATCCTGGCTTACGAAGTGATGCCGGGCTGACGGGAGCCGACGCCCAGGCTCCGTGCCCTTCGCCGATGCATCAGGTACCAGGCGGCCGGCACGACCAGCATGCTCAGGAGCGGCGCGGTGACCATGCCGCCGACCATCGGCGCGGCGATGCGCGACATCACCTCGGAGCCCGTGCCGTGTCCCAGCATCATGGGAATGAGGCCGGCCAGGACGACGGCGACGGTCATGGCCTTGGGCCGGGCTCGAAGGACTGCGCCTTCCCGGATGGCGGACAGCAGCGTCTGTTCGTCGTCGGGTTCGCCCGCGGCGAGCCGTCGTGCATGGGCGTTCTTCAGATAGACGAGCATCACGACGCCGAACTCCGAGGCGACGCCGGCGAGCGCGATGAACCCGACAGCGGTTGCCACCGACATCGAGTAGCCCAGCGCCCACATCAGCCAGAAGCCGCCCACGAGCGAGAACGGCACGGCCGCGATGACCAGCGCGGCGTCGCCGAACGATCGAAACAGCAGGTACAGCAAGACGAAGATCACCGCCAGGGTCACCGGCACGACGAGCCTCAGCCGCTGCGTGGCGCGCTCGAGGTATTCGAACTGTCCCGACCAGGAGATGGCGTAGCCGACCGGCAGGGCGACCTGCCTTGCCACGGCGGCCTGCATGTCGCTGACGACGGAGCGAAGGTCGCGACCGCGGACGTCGACGTATACCCATCCCGAAAGACGCGCGTTCTCGCTGCGCAGCATCGGTGGCCCGTCCGCGATGGACAGGTGGGCGACGTCTGCCAACAAGACCGTGGCGCCCCTGTCGGTGACGAACGGCAGCGTGCGCAGTCGCTCCAGCGAGTCGCGAATCTCGCGCGGGTAGCGCACGTTGATGGGATAGCGTTCGCGGCCCTGGACGACCTCGCCCACGTTGTCGCCGCCGATGGCGGTCGACACCACCGCTTGCACGTCGGCGACCGACAGGCCGTAGCGCGCGGCAGCCAGGCGGTCGACATCGACGTCGATGTAGCGCCCGCCGGTCAGGCGTTCCGCGAGCGCGGAGGACACGCCGGGAACGTTCTTGATCGCGGACTCGATCCGGGTCGTCAACCTGTCGATGGTCGCCAGGTCGGTGCCGGCGACCTTGATGCCGACCGGGCTCTTGATGCCCGTGGCCAGCATGTCGATGCGGTTTCGAATGGGCGGCACCCAGACGTTGGAGAGCCCCGGCACCTTGACGATGCGGTCGAGTTCGTCGACCAGTCTGTCGGGCGTCATTCCCGCGCGCCACTGGTCGCGCGGCTTGAACTGGATCGTGGTCTCGAACATCTCGAGCGGCGCCGGGTCGGTCGCGGTGTCCGCACGGCCGGCCTTGCCGAAGACCGTCTGCACTTCGGGCACCGTCCTGATGAGCCGGTCGGTCTGCTGGAGCAACTGCGACGCCTTGGAGACGGACAGGCCCGGCAGCGCGGACGGCATGTACAGCAGGTCGCCTTCGTCGAGTGCCGGCATGAACTCCGCGCCCAGGCGGCTCGCGGGGACGAGCGTCACGGCGAGCACGGCCGCGGCGACCAGGAGCGTGGCCTTGGGAAATCGCAGCACGGCCTCCAGCGCGGGCCGGTACACCGCCATCAGGAAGCGGTTGAGCGGGTTCGCGGTCTCTTGCGGAATTCGGCCTCTGACCAGGTAGCCCATCAACACCGGAACCAGCGTGATGGAGAGTGCCGCCGCAGCGGCCATCGTGTACGACTTGGTGAAGGCCAGCGGCGAGAACAGCCGCCCTTCTTGCGCTTCCAGCGTGAAGATGGGAAGGAAGGACAGCGTGATGACCAGCAGCGAGAAGAAGAGCGCCGGCCCGACTTCCACGGCGGCGTCCGTCACCAGTTCCCATCGTTCGGATGCACTCGGTTGCCGCTCGCGACGTATCTCGAAGGCCTCGATGTGCTTGTGTGCCGCCTCCAGGAGCACGACCACGCCGTCCAGCGCGGCGCCGCACGCGAGCGCGATGCCGGACAGGCTCAGGATGTTGGCGTTGACGCCTTGCCATCCCATCACGACGAACGCCGCCCCGACGGCGATGGGCAGCGCAATGACCGCGACCAGCGCCGACCGGATGTGAAACAGGAACAGCAGGCAGACGAGCGTCACCGCGACGAACTCCTCCGTGAGCTTCGCCTCGAGGTTGTCGATCGAGCGGGCTATGAGCTTCGAGCGGTCGTACGTCTCGACGACCTCGACGCCGGCAGGCAGGCTGGGCTTGAGCAGCGTCAGCCTGGCCTTCACCGCCTCGATGGTGGTTCGCGCGTTCTTGCCCGAGCGCATGACCACGACGCCACCGGCGACTTCACCTTCGCCGTTCAGCTCCGCGATGCCGCGGCGCATCTCCGGGCCGATCTGGACGGTGGCCACATCCCGCAGCAGCACGGGCGTCGCGCCCGAGACGCCCACCGGGATGGCGCGGAAGTCGGCCAGCGATTTCAGGAACCCGCGCGAGCGAACCATGTACTCGGCCTCGGCCAGTTCCACGACGGAGCCGCCCGATGACTGGTTCGCGTCTTGCAATGCCTTCACCACGACGCCTTGCGTCACGCCGAGCGCACGCATCCGGTCGGGGTCGAGCACGACCTGGTACTGGCGCACCATGCCGCCGATGCTCGCCACCTCGGCGACGTCCGGAATGGTCTTGAGCTCGAACTTCATGAACCAGTCGTTCAACGCTCGCAGTTGGCCGAGGTCGCTCTTGCCGCTGCGGTCGACGAGCGCGTACTCGTAGATCCAGCCGACGCCGGTCGCGTCCGGCCCCAGCGCAGCGGTCGCCCCCGCGGGGAGGCGGCTCTGTACCTGGTTGAGGTATTCCACGACGCGCGACCGCGCCCAGTAGGGATCGGTCTTGTCGTCGAACAGGACGTAGACGAACGAGTCTGCGAAGAACGAATAGCCGCGGACGGTCCTGGCTCCCGGCACGCTGAGCATCGTCGTGGTCAACGGGTAGGTGACCAGGTCCTCGACGACCTGGGGCGGCTTGCCCGGATACGACGTCCTGACGATGACCTGGGTGTCCGAGAGGTCCGGCAGCGCGTCCACGGCCGTGTTCCTGACGGACCAGATGCCTGCGGCGACCAGGAACAGCGTGGCCATCAGCACGAGGAATCGATTGCGGACCGACCAGCGTATGACGGCGGCAATCATGTCGATCCTCCGGCGCGCCCGACGTGCATCATCGGAGCCCTCTGCGATGGCGGGGTTGCCGAGGCGGCCTGCTGCGCAGGCGCCGTCAAGTTGCCGGTCACCGACCTCAGGCTCGCCTCCGAGTCGATGAGGAACTGGCCGCTGGCGACGACCACGTCGCCTTCGGCCACCCCCTGGACGACTTCCACGGTGTCACCCAGGTCGGCGCCGAGCTGCACGTTGCGCGGCTCGAAACTGCCGGAATCCTTTCGCACGATGACGACCGTTCGCGTGCCCGTGCGGATGACGGCCTCTGCCGGGACGACCAGGCGCGAGCTCGATGGTCCCGCGACCTGCAGTCGCAGGAGCATCCCGGGCGTCAACTTGCCCGTCTTGTTGTCGACCTCGAATCGGGCCTGCAGCGTCCGGGTAGTGCTGCTCACCTGCGGCAAGAGTTCGGCGAGCTCGCCTTCGAAGGTCTGCGTGGGGTCGGCCTCGAGGGCGGCCTTGACCCTTTGACCCTTGGCCAGGTGTGCAGCCTGGGCCTCGGGCACCTCCGCGACCGCCCACACCTTCTCGAGGCCAGCGATGCGAAAGAGCGTCATCCCCGGCGTCACGGCAGCGCCTTCGCGCACGCCCGATTCGGCGACGACACCGCTATCGGGCGCACCGAGCGTGAACCGCGCCTGAGCCGTCCCCGTCTCCTCGCTCTTGCGGATGAGCGACTCCGGGATGGACATCGCCCGCATGCGTTGGCGGGCCGCCGTCACCAGGTCATCGGAGACGCCGGCGCGCTTGAGCGCGAGCAGCTCGTTCTGCGGCGCGAGCCATTCCGGGGCGAAGATGGTCGCAAGGACCTGGCCCTTGCGCACTTGCTCCATGGGAGCGCGTACCGCGAGCTGCTCCACATAGCCGGCCACGCGTGTCTGGACGACGGTGCTCAGGCGCTCGTCGAACTGCACCGTGCCCACGGCGTCGAACGACGACGACACGTCGGCGCGCTTGACGGTGGCCGTGCGCAGTCCGAGGTTCTGCTGCACGGCCGGACTCACGTTCACGCCGGTCGTGCTGGCCTCGTCCGCATAGACCGGCACCAGTTGCATGTCCATGAAAGGCGACTTGCCGGGCTTGTCGAACCGCTGTGCCGGCACCATGGGGTCATGCCAGTAGAGAATTTGTCGTCCGTTGCCACCGGCGGCGGAAGCAGGCAATGACGACGCCATGGCTGCGGAACTCGTCGATGCCGTGCGGCGACCGATGCAGAAGCCGCCGATGACCAGGAGAACAGCGGCCACAACGGCGAGCGAAGTCAGTTGATGGCGGTTCATTGGTCGCCTCCGTTCATGAGCGGCTTGAAAGCCAGCTGCACCTGCGCCTTGGCGAGGTCGCGCTGCAGCGCCAGGAGCTTGCGCTCGGCGTCGACCTCCCTGTGCCGTGCCTCGAAGAGCGTCACCAGGCTCGCCTGGTTGGACGCGTAGCCCGCGGTTGCCGCGTCGATGCGCTGTCGGGCGGGCACGACCACGCTGGTTCGGTAGCGGGCGATGCGTTGTTGAAGGCGTTGCACGTCGCCGAGGAGCGCTTCGTACTCCGCGCTCGCGGCCCGCGTCGCCTCCGCCAGGTCGGCCTCCGCCTTCTCGACGAGCGCGAGCTTGGACGCCGTCGCCCGGTCCTGCCGCTGGGCCGGCGCGACCTGGAGCGGGATGCTCACGCCGACGGACACCATGTCGGAGTAGCCCGTGCGTTGACCGTAGGAGACCTGCCACGTCCAGTTCGGCGTTCGCTCGCTGGCTGTCGCTGCCGCCGCCTGTTTGGCAACGTCGACGTCGCGGCGCATCGCGATGAGCGACGGGAGATGCGACACGAACTCGGCTTGCGTCGAAGGCGGCGAGACGACGGGCGACGCCAGTTCATCCACCGGGATGCCGACCCAGCGCCGAAGCGCGACGACCGCCTCGCTTTGCTGCTGCCGAGCCTCGTCGGAGTCGTCTTCGGCCATGCCCCGAGCGCTGGCCAGGGCCAGCACATCCTGGCTGTTGCCCGTGGCCGACGACACGCGCGCCTTCGAGGCCTCCAGCTCCTCGTGCGCGTGGTGCTCCATCAGCGAAGTCAGCTTGAGCGACTCCTTCGCATAGAAGGCGTCGACGTAGGCCAGCGCCGTCTGCAGCCGTGCGTCGGCCACCGCAGCCTGAACTTGTGCCTCGTCGCGAGCGGACACGGCTTCTGCGACAGCCTGGCGCCCCGTTCGCTTCTGCGACGAGAGCCACTCCTGCGAGATGCCGATGCGCTTCATCGTCATCGAGTCGCTGGTCGTCCTGAACGCGCCCGCGCCGGTGACCGGCAGGTTGTCGATGCCGGCCTGCAACGTCGGGTCCGGCAGTTGGCCGGCGGCGCGGGCGGACTCGGCTGCGCTCCGCGCACCGGCGCGGGCGGCGCGCGTGGACTCGGAGCGTTGGACTGCCAGGTCGAGGGCTTGCTCGAGCGTGAGGGGCGCCGCCAGCGCGAACGCGGGCAGCCATGCGGCGGTCAGCGCGACCGCGCGCAGAAGATGGGAATGCATGGGAACTCCGAAGACGAACGAGACATTCGCCGGCGGCGGACAGGCCGCACCGACGCCATTCAGTCGACGGAGAAATCAGACGCGAAGTCTGAGCGTGGAAAGAAAGAGAGGGTCTGGCGGCGGCCTGGCCTCGGGCGTGTCCGCCGGAGGAACGGCGACCGCTTCGGCCGCGTCCAGGACGAGCGGAAGCTGCAAGACCTGGATGACCATTGGCAGCGACGGCGCGGGAACCTTGACCGCTTCGAACGACTGCGGCGCGCTCGTCGCCTGCTCGTGGCACAACGCAGGTTGCGCCTGGTCCATGCCGTCGCAGGGCATGCCGGAGGCCACCATTTCCGCCATTGCGGCGGACCTGGCCGTCGCAGGGCAGCTGTAGCTCGCCATCGCCAGCTGTGAGAACAGCAGCGACATCACCACAAAAAGCGCGGCTGTCAGGCGGTGGAGCGGGCGGCGAAGCATGAGCATGCGGAGTGTATAGCGGGAAATTTCCCCTTGCTGGCCAAGTCCGCCATGCGCAACGAACCCTCATTGGCCAGCGGATGGTCTCCCGAGACGGCGGCGATCAGAGGCGATCGCAACCACGGCTCGACGCAGTGTCGAAGTGCTCCGTCGACGGAGGCGACGCGCTCGGAGGTACCTCCTGCTCGGGTCCGCGACGCAGACGCCACCGCCCGTCACGAACGCCGACGCGACCCGGCGAGAACTCCTGACACCCCCAGGGGTACAGTCAACGGCCGAGCTGACGATAAGACGATCAATCCTGTAACCGATCGTCGCCGCCATGCCGTCAGCCATCACTGCCAAGATGCCCCAGTCGCTGCTCCGGCTCGTCCCGCGGAGCCTGGCCACGCGCGCCTCGCTGGCGACGTCCGTGGTCTTTCTCGTCGGCATGGCGGTGATGGCGCTGGTCTCGCTGAAGACCTTCGACAACCAGCTGACCACCGTCCTGTTCAGCCAGCAGGATCTCCTCGTCCAGCGGATGGCCGAGAACGTCGACCAGCGGATCGAACTGCTGCAGACCGCATTGCGCGACAGCGCCGCCCACATCGTCGAGGCGGATCTCGCGACCCCGGCGACGGCGCGGGCGGCGCTCGAGCGCAACGACGGGCTCGCCTCGGTCTTCGACCGCGCGGTCTTCCTGTTCTCGCCCAAGGGCGTCCTGCTCTCCGAACGGCCGTTCCGCCCGGATCGCATCGGCCAGGACGCCACGTGGCGTCCCTACATGCGCGACACCATGAAGACCGCGCGGCCGGTGATCTCCGAGCCGTTCAAGACCAATACCGGCGACGGCAACTTCGTCATGGTGCTGACCATGCCCGTGCTGTCGCGCGACGGCCGGCTGATCGGCATCCTCACGGGCAGCCTCGGCCTGACGCGGCCCGACATGCTGGGCAGCATCTCGAAGACGCGCATCGGCCAGTCCGGCTACGTCTCGATCGTGACCGCGGACGGCAAGCTGATCCTCGACCCCGATCCCCGGCGGCTGTCCAAGCCGCTGTACGCGCCCGGCACGAACGTCTTCTTCGACCGCGCGCTCAAGGGCGCGGAAGGCACCGAGTCGACCGTCGACGAAAGCGGCCGGCCGGCGTTCGTCACCTACCGCCGGGTCAAGACCTCGGGCTGGCTCGTGTCGGCGGTCTATCCGATGGACGAGGCCTACGAGTACATCAGCCACCTCGTCCGCAACTTCCTGTTCGGGCTGGCCGCCTCGGGGCTGGCGATGCTGTTCGCCATCTGGGCGTTGACGCGCTACCTCATGCGGCCGCTGATCGCACTGAGCCACCACATCACCGCCTACACCGCGACCGAAGGCCGCATCGCCCCGTTGCCCGGCGGCACCGGCAGCGGCGAGGTGCACGCCCTCACGACGGCCTTCAACGCGCTGACGAGCCGGCTCAACGAGCGCGAAGAGACCGTGGTCAGCACCCTGCGCCAGTACCAGGTCATCACCGAGAGCTCGACCGACCTCATCACCCGCCACGCGCGTGACGGCGCGATCCTGTTCGCCTCGCCCGCCGGCATGCAGGTGCTCGGCCTCGAGCCGCAAGAGCTGGTGGGCCGCAACATCGTCGACTTCGTCCACCCCGAGGACATCGCGCGCGTGCAGTTCGCGTTCGACGCCACCGCCTGCGGCGACGTCGCGACCACCATCGCCTACCGCGCGCGCCTGGCCACGGACGACTACGTCTGGCTCGAGAGCGCGCTGCGCTCGCTCACGGTCGGCGAGCAGGGCGAGGAGATCCTCTGCCTGTCGCGCAACATCGACGAACGCAAGCGCATGGAGGACAAGCTCCATCTCGAGGCCCGCACCGACCGCCTCACCCGGCTGCCGAACCGCCTCCTGCTCGACGAACGCCTCCCGGCCGCGATGACGCGCTGCTTCCGCGAAGGGTCGCTGCTGGCGGTGCTGTTGATCGACCTGGACCGCTTCAAGGACATCAACGACGCGCTCGGCCACCGCAGCGGCGACGAACTGCTGATGGCCGTCGCCGGCCGCCTCGCATCGTGCACGCGCGCGGGCGACACGGTCGCGCGCTGGGGCGGCGACGAGTTCGTCGTGATGCTGCCCGGCCTGCAGCATCCCGATGCCGCGCGCGCCATCGCGGACCGCTACATCAATGCGCTCAAGCAGCCGTTCGTGCACAACGGCGAGCAGCTCCATGTCACGGCGTCCGTGGGCATCGCGATCGCGGGCGACGACACGGTGGCCGCGGAACACCTGCTGGCCAACGCCGACGTCGCCATGTACCGCGCCAAGCGGCGCGGCGGCAACGCCTCCGTCAGCTACGTGTCCGACATGAACGCCGGCGCACAGAGCCGGCTGTCGATGGAGAGCGCCCTGTTCCACGCGGTCGAGCGCGAAGAGCTGCTGCTGCACTACCAGCCGCTGGTCTCGGCGCGCACCGGCCGCACCATCGGCGTGGAAGCGCTGCTGCGCTGGCAGCATCCGGAGTTCGGCCTGGTGTCGCCGGGCGTCTTCATCCCGATCGCCGAGCGCATCGGCGTCATCGCCGACATGGGCGACTGGGCGCTGACGACCGCCTGCCGGCAGATGGCGGAGTGGCATCGCAGCGGCCTCGCGGGCCTCGCCCTGTCCGTCAACATCTCCGGCCGCCAGTTCGCCGGCGATTCGCTCGTGGACACCGTGCGCGACACGCTGCAGGCGACCGGCCTGGCGCCCGACTGCCTCGAGCTCGAGCTGACGGAGACGGTGCTGATGGAGGACAACGAACACGGCCAGCAGACGATCGCCCGGCTCAAGGCGCTCGGCGTGTCGATCGCGCTCGACGACTTCGGCGTCGGCTACTCGTCGCTCAGCTACCTCAAGCAGTTCGCGCTCGACACGCTCAAGGTCGACCGCGCCTTCACCAGCGAGATGCTCACCAGCGCGCAATCGGAGGCCATCGTGCGCGCGACCTTCGACATCGCGCGGGCGCTCAAGCTCCGCACGGTCGCCGAAGGCGTGGAGACGCGCCCGCAGGCGGACTTCCTCGCCGAACTGGGCTGCGACGTGCTCCAGGGCTTCTTCTTCGCCAAGCCGATGCCGCCGGAGCAACTGCTCGGCTTCGCGACGGCCGCCCCGATCCACCTCATCACGCGCCAGCCGCCGGCCGCGGCGTCGATGTAGTCGCCTCCGGCGTTCAAGCCAGGCCGCGCAACGCCGCCTCGAGCAGCGCCTGCTGTTCCGCGGCATGCGCGGCGCGCCGGCAGCCCGCGCTCGGCGCCGAGTCCGGCCGCGCGGCGCAACGCACGCGGCATCCCGGCGGCACCGCGTCCTCCAGCGACTCGCGCAGCGCCGTCCACGCACCGTGGTTGCGCGACTCCTCCTGCGCCCACACGAGCTCCGCCAGCCTGGGCAGGCGGGCCAGCCGGTCGCGCAGTTCGGCCGCGGGCAGCGGATAGAGCTGCTCGAGGCGAAGCAGCGCGACGCGCGGGTCGGGGCGCGCGGCGAGTTCGTCGGCCAGGGCGTGGCACAGCTTGCCGCTGCACAGCACGACGCGCTCGACCGCGGTCTCGCGCGCGGGCTCGACGTCGCCCATGACGAGGCGGAATCCGCCGCTCTCGAAGTCGCTCCAGGGCGCGAAGCTCGCCTTGTCGCCGAGCATCTGGCCCTTCGGCGTGAACACCACGAGCGGCTTGCGGGAAGGCACCATCGCCTGCCGGCGCAGCAGGTGGAACAGTTGCGCGGAAGTGCTGGGCATGCACACGATCATGTTCTGCTGCGCGCACAGCGACAGGAAGCGGCCGACGTATGCACTCGAATGCTCGGAGCCGCCGCCCTCGTAGCCGTGCGGCAGCAGCATCGTCAGGCCGCTGCGATAGCCCCACTTGACTTCGCCGGAGGCGATGAACTGGTCGATGATCACCTGCGCGTTGTTCACGAAATCGCCGAACTGCGCCTCCCACACGACCAGCGTGCCGCTCGCGACGACCGAATACCCGTATTCGAAGCCGAGCACGGCCTCCTCCGACAGCGGCGTGTCGAACACCGAGAACACGCCTTGCTGCTCGCCCAGGTTGCGCAGGGGAACGTGCACGACTTCGCCGTCGACCCGGGCGTCCTGGTCGTGCCAGACGCACTGCCGGTGGAAGAAGCTGCCGCGGCCGATGTCGAGGCCGGTCAGGCGCACGTCGCCGCCCGCGCCCAGCAGCGAGGCGTAGGCGAGCGTCTCCGCCAGGCACCAGTCGACGGCGTGGCCACGCGCCGCGGCGGCGTGACGCCAGCGCTCGACCAGCGCGACGATGTCCGGGTGCAGGCGGAAGTTCGCGGGCGGCGTGCTCAGGCGATGGGTCAGTTCCTTCAGCCGCGCGAACGGCACGCCCCGGCCCGCGGCGACGTGCACGCGCGCGACCGCGGCGTCGCCGCCGGGCGCCGCGAGCGGCGCGGCCACGTCGATGCCGCATGCTGGCAGCGAGTGCGCGTTCGACACGCGCTCTTCGCAGGCGGCGATCTGCGCGAGCGTCGGCTGGCCTTGCGCCACCATCTCCGTGCGGTAGCTCGCCACGACGCTGGGCAGCGCGCGCACGACGCGCTGCATCGCGGGCTGGGTGACGCGCGGGTCGTCGTGGCCGTTGTGGCCATGGCGCCGATACCCGACGACGTCGACCAGGATGTCGGCGTGGAAGCGCTGGCGGAACTGGACGGCCATCTCCGCGGCCTGCGCGACGAGCTCCGGGCGATTGCCGTTGACGTGAAGCACGGGGACGTCATAGGCCCGCGCGACGTCGGCGCTGTTCAGCGTCGAGCGTGCATCGAGCAGGTTCGACACCGTGGAGCCGATCTGGTTGTTCAGCACGACGTGCACCGTGCCGCCGATGGCGTAGCCACGCGTCCGGGCGATGTTGAGGGTCTCGGTGACGATGCCCTGGCCGCTGAAGGACGCGTCGCCGTGCACGATGAGCGGCAGCACGTGGCCGCGATGGCCGACCGCCGCCCGCTCCTGCATCGCGCGCGCCATGCCGGCGACGACGGGCGTCACGGCCTCGAGGTGCGACGGGTTGTGCGCGAGCAGCACCTCCAGCCAGCCGCTGGGCGTGCGCAGCCGGCGCGCGAGTCCCAGGTGTTCCTTGATGTCCCAGGCCGCGAGATGCGGCGCCGGCGCGTCGCCGAAAAGCGAGCGGATCTCGTCGGCGGCCAGCCCCATCACGTTGGCGAGCACGTTCAGCCGTCCGCGGTGGGGCATGCCCATCACGACCTGGCCGGCGCCCTCGGCGGCGGCGGCGTCGATGGCGCAGCGCAGGAAGACGATGTACGCCTCGCTGCCCTCCAGGCTGAAGCGCTTGGCGCCCGGATAGGCGGCGCTGATGGCCTGTTCGAAGCGTTCGGCGGCGAACAGCATCTCGTAGAGCGCAAGACGCCGCGCGCTGTCCGCCCGCGGCGCGACGGCGCGCGCCTCCACGCGTTCGTAGAGCCAGTCGACCTGCGCGTGGTTGCGCACGTGGGCGGCGTTCAGGGCCAGGCCGCCGCAATAGCCCTCGCGAAGTCCGGCCTCGAGCGCCTGCAGGTCCGCGCCCGCCAGGTCGGTGCCGTCGTGCAACACGTGCCGGAATCCGGCCGGGGTCGGCGGTCCGTCGTCCCGGTCCTCGACGTTGAGCGGGTTGACGTCCGCCTGCAGGTAGCCCGCTTCGCGGTAGCGCGCCAGCATCCCGGCGGCGTCGCCGTCCTGGCGCGCGACGCGCCGCTCCCGCTCTTGCGGCAGCAGGCCGGGAAGGGTTTTCAAGCGTGCGGTCGAAGCCACCATGTTGCATTGCCTTGTCGAGCCGGGCAGCCCGGGTGGGGCTACCCCGCCATGTATCGGAATCCGGGAAGAACTCCCGCGTCGTGCGAATTGTCGTGACGTATTCACGCTTGTGCTGTCGGGACTTCTCCATCGTCGACGAGGCCGCCCGGAGGCGGTGCGCGACTCATTGGAAACAGTTCGTGAGCTGCGCTGCCGCGCCGGCCTGCGGGCGATCCGTCTTGACGGTGCAGCCGACCTGCCCGGGTAGACTCGGCTGCCCGCATCACGACCGCGGACGCCGGTGCTTTCGCGGCGCGCCTCCACGTCTGCGCTTCAGGTCCGGATCGAATCCCCGCATCGCCACCATGTACGACTTCCAACGCCACCAGCACGAGCGCAACCTCGTCTCCCTCTCTCGCGAGCTGATCGACGACAACGGCATCCAGGGCTTCGTGCTGGCGTCCTCGGAAACGCTGGTCGTCCTGCAGTACGTGTACGACTTCCAGTTCGACGGCCTCATGGTGCTGCGGACGGCGGACATCACCAGCGTGGAGAGCACGAAGACGGACCGCTTCCAGCGCGAGTTGCTGGAGCGGGAAGGCCTGCTGGCCCGCGTTCCGTTCGGGATGCCGTTCGACTTGCGCGACTGGCGATCCGTGATCACGCAGTTCGCCGGGGAGCATGACTTCATGATCCTCGAATGCGAGACCAGCGAAGAGCCGGACTTCCTCATCGGACGTGCGCTCGAGACCGACGACGAGGCCGTGTACTTCGCCTACTTCTCAGGAATCGGCGTCTGGGCGGCGGCGCCCGACGAAGTCCAGTTCGACGACCTCACCTCGTGCCAGGTCGACACGAGCTACCTGAATTTCTACAGACGGCACTTCGCGCGGCAAGACTCCGACGCCCGTTGATTCACGGGAATGCGCATGCGCGCCCGCCGCGCCGCGTCAGGCCATGCCGGCAACCCCGAATGCGATCCGCCCCACCGCCCGGGGTGGCACCCGGCTTGCCGTCCCAGGGCGGGCCGAACGCATGAAAGGTCCCCATGTCGAGCACGCCTGACGACCTCGCCGCGAAGCGCGAGCGGATGTTGACGGTGCAGATCGCCGACCGCGGCATCCACGACTCCCGGGTGCTCGACGCCATGCGCCAGGTGCCCCGGGAACGATTCGTCCCGCGTGGCATGGAGGCCTTCGCGTACGAGGACTTTCCGCTGTCCATCGGGCAGGGCCAGACCATCTCGCAGCCGTACATCGTCGCGGCGATGATCGAGGCCGCCGAGATCGACCCCGGCGACTTCGTCCTCGAAGTCGGTGCCGGCTCGGGCTACGCGACGGCCGTCCTGAGCCGGCTCGCGACCCACGTCTGCGCGATCGAAAGGCACGAGCCGCTGGCGAGCCAGGCACGCCAGCGCCTGGAGGCCTTGGGCTATGGCAACGTCGACCTCGTCGTCGGAGACGGAAGCCGGGGCTGGCCGGTGCCCCGGTTGTTCGACGCCATCCTGGTCTCGGCGTCGGGCCCCGACGTGCCGGAGCCGCTCAAGCGGCAACTGGCGTCCGGCGGCCGGCTGGTGATGCCGGTCGGCGAGACCGAATATCAGCGGCTCGTCAAGCTGCGGCGGCTGGGCCCCGACCGCTTCGAACAGGAAACCATCGCGTCGGTCTCGTTCGTGCCGTTGATCGGCGCCCATGGCTGGGCCGATGACGCCTCGTGACCGACGCTCGCGCCTCGATCACGTGCGCCGGCATGGCAGTCCCCCTTTCCGAATCCGCCATCAGCGGGCGCGCCGCCGCCTCAGCAACGCGAGCAGCGCCCCGGCACCGGCCAACCACGGCAAGGCGCCCGCGGGCTCCGGCACCGCGGCGAGGGACACGTTCAACTCGTACATGCCGCCCGCCGGAATCTCGCCCCCGGCCAGCCATCCCGACGTGTCCGCCTGCGCGCCCGCGTACGCGACGCCCACGATGTAGCTCCCCGCCGCCAGCCCGTCGAGATGGATGTACGGATCCAGCGTGCTGAAGCTGCCCGAATCCGCCGACGGACCGGGGAAGCCCCAAGGCCGCGGGTCGTCGTCGTCGAGCGCCAGCAAGGTCCCGTCCGACTTCCACACCGCCAGTTGCAGATCCAGCCCGAGCCCGGCGTGATCCCAGCCGTCGCTGTAGTCGATGTCCAGCGTCAGCGCGCTGCGATTGGACAGGTCGAGCTTGAAGTAGTCGAACGGCCCGGCGGCGAGGTTCACCAGCGAGGCATGCGGGATCGTCGTCGCGTCGTCGGTGTCCGGGTCGGCGCCGAGATCGAAGGCCGACGGGTCGACGGCGAACGCGTTCGCGACGGTGTGGATGTCGCCGGTGACGGCCACCGGCGCGCCGAGGGCGGTGCCGGCCAGGCAGGCGGCGAGCGCGGCCGCGGCGAGCAGGTTCATCGAGGTCTTCATGATGGGTCGTCCTTGGTTCATTGCAGCGTCTTCTTCACGCGGATGTCGCGCAGCTGGAAGTGGATGGATCCGGCCTGGTCGCCCCAGGCGGGAAGCACTTCCACGCCCGAGGTGAGGCGGCTCGGGTCGAAGCCGTTGGCGGCGTAGCCGGGCGCGCTGTAGGGCAGCTTCACGTGCAGCCACGTGTTGAGCGGCGGGCGGCCGATCAGGTCCATCAGGTCGCCGGTGCGGCAGGTGTCGGGCGCGCTGTTGCACACGAGCTTGGTCCAGAATCCTTGCGTCATGCCGCCGTAGTCCAGCACGCGCACGTCGTACTCGACGCCCCCGGTCAGGGCGATGGACGACACGTCGAGCTTGGTGCCCGTCTTCGAGTCGATCGCGAAGCCCGCGTTGCCGCCGGTCTCCTTCTGGTTGGCGATGCGCACGTCGAGCACCTTGTGGCCGTCCTCGGCGACGAACTGCGGATCCAGCGTCGCGGTGCCGCTGCCGCCCGACGTCCACACGCGCGGCGCATCGAACAGCGTCGTGTTGGAGGCGCCGTCGACGTAGATGTCCGCGTCGTCGGCCAGCGTCACCACCGGCGAGGTGCAGGTGATGTTGCCGGCCTTCTTCGGCTCCCAGCGGATGTTGGCGATGGCGACGTCGAAGCGGCCGCTGGTGGACAGAAGGAACGGCCGGTTGATGAGGCCGAGATCCGCGCCGCGCTGCGCGAGGCAGTCGATGGACACCGACAGCGTGCTCCAGGTGTTCACCGGCAGCGCGGCGACGGCGGACGTGGCGTCCACCTGGCCGAGGCACGGGTAGTTGCAGTCCATGCGCACGCTGACCGGTTGCGTCGGCGGCGTGATCACCTTGATGTCGAACGCCAGCGAGCCGCCCGTGCCGCCGTAGGCGGACAGGTCGACCTTGGCGTTCGAGTTGTCCTGCGCGAAGAACTCGCCGTAGGCGTTGTTCCAGCTCACCTTCAGCGCGGCCCACTGGATGCCGTTCTGGTCGTCGACCGGCACCACCGAGATCTCGCCGGCCGGCGTGGCCGTGGTCGCGTTGGTCGACAGCGCGACGGGCACGTCCCAGTTCGACGGCGCGCCGATCTGCATCTGCCAGTTGCCCTGGTTGATGCGGTCGAAGATCGCGAGCGGCTGGCTCGCCGAGCCGCCGGGCTGCTGGCCGCAGCCGTAGGCCTGCGTCGGCTCGTCGTAGGCACCCTGCGTGTTCGCGCTCGCATACCGCAGGCCGTATCCCCAGGCGTAGAGCGGCGCGTAGTCGGGCGCGAAGCGGTTCTGGCTGGTCTGGCAGGGCGACTTCGGCCACGAATAGGACAGCGTGCCCTGGAAGTCGTTGGCGACGCCGCCGCCGGCCTTCTGGAACAGCACGTCGGCCAGGCCGTCGCCCTCGGTACCGGGCAGGAACGCGGCCACGAAGGCGTCGGAGCGGTTCAATTCCTTGTTCACGTACAGCACGCGGCCGGAGTACAGCACGGTGACGATCTTCCTGACGCCCTTGGCCTTGAGCGCGTCGATCAGCGCGAGGTCCTCGGGGTGCAGGCGCGCGAGCTCGAGCGTGCGCGTGGTGCCGATGTCGCCGGCGCCTTCGGCGTACGGCGTCTCGCCGATCGCCACCACCGCGACGTCGTAGCTCGAGTCGGCCAGCGCGCCGTTGGCGCTGGTGTCGAGCACCGCATGCGGCGCGACCTTCTGGACCGCGCCCCACAGCGTCGTGCCGCCGCCGAAGTCGGCGTTGGCGTTGCCGCCCTGCCAGGTGATCGACCAGCCGCCCGACTGGTTGGCCAGGCTGTCGGCGCTCTTGCCCGCGACCAGCACCTTGGCGTCGCGCGACAGCGGCAGCACGTGGGCGTTGTTCTTGAGCAGCACCAGCGACTTGCGCACGGCCTCGCGCGCGACGGCGCGATCCTCCGGCGTGCCGATGACGTGCGACGCGTTGCGCAGCGAGGGCTTGGGCCGGTCCTGCAGCGCGAAGCGGAACTTCACGCGCAGGATGCGGCGCACGGCGTCGTCGATGCGGGCCTGCGGGATCTCGCCGGCCCTGACGCTGGCGAGCGTGTTGGTGATGAAGGGCAGCCAGTCGCTGCGCGTGGGCGCCATGATCATGTCGACGCCGGCGTTGATCGCCTGCGGGCAGTCGTTGGTGGTGCAGTCGCGCGTCGACGAGCTGTTGCTCGTCTTCACCTGGCCGATGCCGTTCCAGTCGGAGACGACGAAGCCGTCGAAGCCCATCTTGCCCTTGAGCACGTCGGTCAGCAGGTACTGGTTGCCGTGCATCTTCAGCGCCTTGGCGTCGGGGCTCAGCGCGCTGTCCTTCCAGCTGCTGTACGACACCATGATGGTCTGCACGCCGGCCTGCAGCGCCGAGTAGTAGCCGCGGCCGTGGATGTTGATCAGGTCGGATTCGCTCGCGACCGTGACGCCCTGGTCGATGCCGTTGGTGGTGCCGCCGTCGCCCAGGAAGTGCTTGGCGGTGGCGATCACCTTCTCGTTGACGGCCGCGTCCTTGCGCAGCTTGCCCTGCAGGCCCGTGACGACGCGGCCGGCGTACGACTGCTGCACGGACGGATCCTCGGAGTAGCCCTCGTAGGTGCGGCCCCAGCGGTCGTCCTCCACCACCGCCAGCGTCGGGCCGAAGGCCCAGTCGATGCCGGTGCGCGCCACCTCCAGCGCGGTCACCTTGCCGATGCGCCCCATCAGCTCGGGGTCGCGCATCGCGCCCAGGCCGATGTTCTGCGGAAACATCGTCGCGCCCTTGACGTTGTTGTGGCCGTGCACGGCGTCCGTGCCCCACAGCAGCGGGATGTGCAGGCGATCCTGCATGGACGCCGCCCACAGGCTGTCGGCCAGGCCCACCCAGGCCTGCACCGGCGCGCCCTTGTCGCCGTCGGGCCACGAGCCGCCGCCGTTGAGCACCGATCCGAGGTGGTACTGCAGCACCTCGGCGGGCGTCACGTACTGGATTTCGGCCTGCGTCATCTGGCCGACCTTTTCCTCCAGCGTCATCTGGGCCAGCGTCGATTCGACCTTGGCCTCGACGTCGGCCTCCTTGGGGAACGCGCTCGCGACGTGCGGCCAGTCGGCCAGCGCGGGCAGCGGCGCGGGCGCCGGCGCCGGCGACGTGCTCACCGCCTGCGCGGTCGCAGTGCCGGCGTCGGCGTCGGCCGTCTTCGGCGCGGCGGGCTCCCCGCCGCCACCGCCGCAGGCGGCGAGTGCGAGGAGGACGGCGGAAGCGAGGGGCGTGCCGAACCGGCGGCCCCTCCGTGCGGTGAGGGTCATGGATGTCTCCTTGCCTGATTTCTTGTGGGCCCGGGCGAGCGACGTGGCCGTCCCCCGTTCCGGGTATGGAGAAGATGTTAAGAAACCGTGGATTTGTTCACAATGCGTTCATCTAATGACAAACATTGGAAACGGCAGTGGAACGACCCAAAAGCGGGCACGAGCCTGTAGGACGAACACGGTTTCGGGGCGAATCGCGTCCTCGGCGGTTCGAACTGCACGGTTTTGACCGGTTCGGGCACCGCTTCGGTGATCCACCGGGCACTCCGCACCGCGCACAGGAGACGATTCGATGACGACGATCAAGGACGTTGCGAAGCTGGCCGGCGTCGGCCTGGGCACCGCCTCGCGCGCGATGTCGGGCCGCGGCTCGGTCGCGCCTGCCACGCGCGCCCGCGTCGAGCGGGCGGCGCAGGCGCTCGGGTTCAGCGCACGGCACCGGGCGAGCGCGCGCGGCGCCGACGACGCGATCGGCATCTACGTGCCCTCGCTCACGGGCAACTTCTACGGGCCGATGATGCAGTCCGTCGACACCGAGGTCCGCGCGATCGGCGGCCACCTCATCGTCACCAGCGGGCCCGGTGCCGGGCCCGACATGGACGACGACCGCCAGCAGGCCCTGCGCGGCATCGACTTCCTCGTTCGCCGCCGTTGCGCGG
>FTJN01005366.1_pt1 | contig 25104 bp, 19 predicted proteins | sample 1658361 | NCBI WGS metagenome assembly FTJN01 (sample SAMEA3914819, study PRJEB12502) | metagenome | biome: forest; material: soil | place: Canada | collected 2010-06-26 | depth 0.3 m
CAGTTCTACTTCCGCACGACGGACGTGACGGGCGCGATCGAGCTGCCCAAGGACAAGGAAATGGTCATGCCGGGCGACAACGTGTCGATCACGGTCAAGCTGATCGCCCCGATCGCCATGGAAGAAGGCCTGCGCTTCGCCATCCGTGAAGGCGGCCGTACCGTCGGCGCCGGCGTCGTCGCCAAGATCATCGAGTAAGACGGCCTGAACTTTTTGAAGAAAGCTGCAGGGGTATAGCTCAATTGGCAGAGCGTCGGTCTCCAAAACCGAAGGTTGGGGGTTCGATTCCCTCTGCCCCTGCCACCGAATCGCGCTGAACTGGACGGCCAGCGGCGCGGCGAGAAGGCCAAAAGAACGGGCCCGCGGGTGAGAAATCACCCCGCGGGCTTTTTCGCCAAGTTCGGCGAGAGTCTCGAGGCCGGGTTGCCGACAGGACTTCGGTGGCGACGATGCAGGTTCCGCAGCGAAAGATTTCCAGCAAGTGAAGGCAATGGCTACCAATTCCCAGATCGAAACCGTCAACACCGGCGCCGACAAGGCCAAGCTGGCCGCCGCGGCGCTGCTGCTGCTCGGCGGCATCGTGGCGTTCTATTCGCTCGGTCGTCTCGACCTGTGGGTGCGCGTCGTCGCCCTGCTGGTGCTGGTCGGGCTGGCGGTGGGCGCGTTCTTCCTGTCGGAGCCGGGCAAGCACCTGATCGGCTTCGGCAAGGAGTCCGTCAAGGAAGTCAAGAAGGTCGTCTGGCCGACCCGCAAGGAAGCGCTGCAGAACACCGCGATGGTGTTCGCGTTCGTCTTCGTGATGGCGCTGTTCCTGTGGATCACGGACAAGACGCTCGAATTCGTGCTGTACGACCTGATCCTGGGCTGGAAGCGGTAAGAAGGATTTCATCGAATGACTGAAAGCACCGCCATCGAAGAAGGCGCAGGCGCCGCCGCCAACCCGCTGCGTTGGTACGTCGTCCACGCCTATTCGGGCATGGAAAAGGCTGTCGAGCGCAACCTGCGCGAGCGCATCGAGCGCGCCGGCATGCACTCGAAGTTCGGCCGCATCCTGGTTCCCACCGAAGAAGTGGTCGAGCTGAAGAACGGCAAGAAGTCGGTCACCGAGCGCCGTTTCTTCCCCGGCTACGTGCTGGTCGAGATGCTGCTGGACGACGAGTCGTGGCACCTGGTCAAGCACACGAGCAAGGTCACCGGTTTCGTCGGCGGCGCGCGCAATCGCCCGGCCCCGATCTCCGAAGCCGAGGTCATGAAGATCGTCAACCAGATGCAGGAAGGCGTCGACAAGCCGCGTCCGAAGGTTGAATGGGTCGTCGGCGAACTCGTGCGCGTCAAGGAAGGCCCGTTCACGGACTTCAACGGCGCCATCGAGGACGTCAACTACGAGAAGTCCAAGGTCAAGGTCTCGGTCACGATCTTCGGTCGCGCGACCGGTGTCGAGCTGGACTTCGGACAGGTCGAGAAGGTTTGAGCCCGGCGAGGGGCTCGCAGCGAGGCGCTTGCGCGACGCTGTGAACCTCGCCCGTTGCTGCCGGTGACGAGACACCGGAACAGAGGAGCCCAGGTAACCAACCCCGGGCGTTGGAACTCAACGACTCATTCCTGAGTCGAATGGAGATACGAAATGGCAAAGAAGATTGTCGGCTTCATCAAGCTGCAAATTCCGGCCGGCAAGGCGAATCCGTCGCCGCCGGTGGGCCCGGCGCTGGGTCAGCGCGGTCTGAACATCATGGAATTCTGCAAGGCGTTCAACGCCCAGACTTCTTCCATGGAACCGGGCCTCAAGCTGCCCGTCGTCATCACGGCCTTCGCGGACAAGTCGTTCACGTTCGTGCTGAAGTCGCCCCCGGCGACCGTGCTGATCAAGCGCGCCATCAAGCTCGACAAGGGCTCGTCGCGTCCCAATGCTGACAAGGTCGGCAAGATCACGCGCGCCCAGCTCGAAGAGATCGCCAAGATCAAGACCAAGGATCTGACCGGCGCCGACCTCGACGCGCAAGTCAAGACCATCGCCGGCACCGCCCGTTCGATGGGCGTCACCGTGGAAGGAGTCTGAACATGGCCACCCTCACCAAGCGCCAGAAGGCGATGCAAGGCAAGGTCGCCGACTCGCAGAAGCTGTACGCGATCATCGACGCCCTGGCCATCGTCAAGGAATGCGCCACCGCCAAGTTCGATGAATCCATCGACGTGGCCGTGCAGCTCGGCATCGACGCGAAGAAGTCGGACCAGGTCGTCCGCGGCGCCGTCGTGCTGCCGCACGGCACCGGCAAGACCAAGCGCGTCGCCGTGTTCGCCCAAGGCGCCAAGGCTGACGAAGCCCGCGCCGCCGGCGCCGACATCGTCGGCATGGAAGACCTGGCCGAGAAGGTCAAGGCTGGCCAGATGGACTTCGACGTCGTGATCGCGTCCCCGGACACGATGCGCATCGTCGGTACCCTGGGCCAGATCCTGGGCCCGCGCGGCCTGATGCCGAACCCGAAGGTCGGCACGGTCACCCCGGACGTCGCCACGGCCGTTCGCAACGCCAAGGCCGGCCAGGTGCAGTTCCGCGTCGACAAGGGCGGCATCATCCACGGCACGATCGGCCGTCGTTCGTTCGACTCCGACAAGCTCAAGGAAAACCTGGCGGCGCTGATGGACGCGCTGACCAAGGCCAAGCCGGCTGCCAGCAAGGGTGTCTACCTGCGCAAGGTTGCCGTGTCGTCGACGATGGGCATCGGCGTTCGCGTCGACACCCAATCGATCAACGCCTGATTTGATTTGAAGCTTCCGCGCAATTAAGTCTTGGCGCGCGGAGGTTGAAGGAATTGGTGGGCTGTCCGCCCGACGCGAAAGCGAAGAGCGGGCAGGCCATCCAAGACCGCTGGCCGGGCCAGGATTCCGACGAGGTGCAAGCCTCCGACGAACCGGGCTCTTAAAACGGCAACGGGAGTGATCCCCGAGTCGAGCCAGCGCAGATGGCGGTCCCGCCGGAACTGAAGAAGCAGTGGAATGCGTGCTCGCAACGATGCGAATCGTCGGGCACGGGTGAAGCGGTAGAGCAGTGTCGGCAAGGTCGCTGAAATCCCGGTGTGCGGGAGAGGCCTTGAAGAAGGTGTCGAACGCACGTTTCAATGTGAGGAGTAGACCTTGAGTCTCAATCGCAACGAGAAGGCGGCAGTCGTCGCGGACGTGGCAGCGCAGGTTGCCCGTTCGCAGACGCTGGCATTGGCCGAGTACCGTGGCCTCACCGTCGAGCATTTGAACAAGCTGCGCGTCGAAGCGCGGGCAAAGGGTGTGTATCTTCACGTGCTGAAGAACACCCTGGCCCGTCGCGCCGTCGCAGGCACGCCGTTCGAAAGCGCGTCGGAGAGCATGGTCGGCCCGCTGATCTATGGTTTTTCGGAAGACGCGGTCGCCGCGGCAAAGGTCATCGCCGACTTCGCCAAGACGAACGACAAGCTGGTTCTGAAGGGTGGTTCCTACGCTGGCAAGGCGCTGAACGTCGAAGGTGTGAAGGCTCTGGCCAACATCCCGTCGCGCGAAGTCCTGCTGTCGCAGATCGCCATGCTGCTGCAATCGCCGATCGCCAGCTTCGCCCGCGTCGTCGACGCGGTCGCGAAGAAGAAGGGTGGCGGCGACGAAGCTGCTGCCCCGGCGGCCGACGAAGCGCCCGCGGCTGCCTGATCCAGGCCCGTCTGATCACACACTCATTTCACTGTTTTAGTTAGGAAATCAAAATGGCATTCGACAAGGACGCTTTCATCACCGCTCTCGACGGCATGTCCGTCATGGAACTCAACGATCTGGTCAAGGCCATCGAAGAGAAGTTCGGCGTGTCGGCCGCGGCTGTCGCCGTGTCCGGCGGTGGCGGCGCGGGCCCCGCGGCTGCTGCCAAGGAAGAGCAGACCGAATTCAACGTCGTCCTGACCGGCGCTGGCGCCAACAAGGTCGGCACCATCAAGGCCGTGCGCGAACTGACGGGCCTCGGCCTGAAGGAAGCCAAGGACCTGGTCGACGGCGCTCCGAAGAACGTCAAGGAAGCCGTCTCCAAGGCCGACGCCGACGCCGCCCTGAAGAAGCTGGTCGAAGCGGGCGCGACCGCCGAGATCAAGTAATTTTCAAGAACGGGGCGGTTCGCCGCCTCGCCTTGAATGCAGTTGCGGGACGGGAAACCGTCCCCATATGCAGCGCTCGAATCCCCTCGGGGAGAACAGCGCAAAGCCAGCGCCTCAGCTGGCTTTGCAGTGTTCTCTGATCCGACTGCAGAGAACAGGTTTGGTCGGACTCCGGTGCAATGCCGGGGTTGTCCGCCAGCGATTGGTAGTGGCCAATCACCAAGCAACTGGGCGCAATGTCCAAGTCGACGACGGGCCGCTCCCGAGTCGACTTACCCCCCACGGGGGGTGAAATCCGCGTCTTTGCGGATTTCAGGGGGCCCGGTGAATGCCAGTCGCCGAACGAGATGCGCCTCCCCGGCCAGGGAACGCGTTGTCGATACGGAGTGTGTATGGCGCAAGCAACCCCCTATAGCTTTACCGAACGCAAGCGGATCCGAAAGAACTTCGGAAAGCGCGAAAGCGTCCTGAACGTCCCCTACCTGCTCACGATGCAGCAGGATTCCTACGTGGCTTTCCTTCAGAAGGACGTCGCTCCTCAGAAGCGCAAGCCCGAAGGTCTGCAGGCGGCGTTCCTTTCCGCGTTCCCGATCGTCTCGCACAACAGCATGGTCGAGATGAAGTTCATCGAGTTCAACATCGCAAAGCCGCCGTTCGACGTGCGGGAATGCCAGCAGCGCGGACTCACGTTCGCCGCCGCGGTGCGCGCGAAGTTGCAGATGATCATCTATGACCGCGAATCCGCGCCGGCCAAGGTCGTCAAGGAAATCAAGGAGCAAGAGGTCTACATGGGCGAAGTTCCGCTCATGACCGACTACGGCTCCTTCATCGTCAATGGCACCGAGCGTGTCATCGTCAGCCAGCTGCACCGTTCCCCCGGCGTGTTCTTCGAACACGACAAGGGCAAGACCCACTCGTCCGGCAAGCTGCTGTTCTCGGCGCGGATCATCCCGTACCGCGGCTCGTGGCTCGACTTCGAGTTCGACCCGAAGGACGTCCTGTACTTCCGCGTCGACCGTCGCCGCAAGATGCCCGTCACGATCCTGTTGAAGGCCATCGGCCTGAATCCGGAAGCGATCCTGGCGCACTTCTTCAAGAACGACACCTTCCGCCTGATGGATTCCGGCGCGCAGATGGAGTTCGTGGCCGACCGCCTGAAGGGCGAAGTCGCGCGCTTCGACATCACCGACAAGGACGGCAACGTCGTCGTCGAGAAGGACAAGCGCATCACCGCGCGCCACGTGCGCCAGCTCGAGCAGACGGGCACCACGCACGTCACCGTGCCGGAAGACTTCCTGGTCGGCCGCGTCGTCGCCCGCAACATGGTCGACGCCGACACCGGCGAGATCATCGCCAAGGCCAACGACGAGCTGACCGAAGCGCTGCTGAAGAAGCTGCGCGGCGCCGGCGTGAAGGAACTCGCCGTCCTGTTCACCAACGAACTGGACCAGGGCGCCTACATCAGCCAGACGCTGGCCACCGACGAGACGGCCGACCAGCTGGCCGCCCGTGTCGCCATCTACCGCATGATGCGTCCCGGCGAGCCGCCGACCGAAGACGCCGTCGAAGCGCTGTTCAACCGTCTGTTCTACAGCGAAGACACGTACGACCTGTCGCGCGTGGGCCGCATGAAGTTCAATGCGCGCATCAGCCGTGACGGCTCCGAAGGCGCGATGACGCTGTCCAACGAGGACATCATCGCCGTCGTCAAGATCCTCGTCGAACTGCGCAATGGCCGTGGCGAAGTCGACGACATCGATCACCTGGGCAATCGCCGCGTGCGTTGCGTGGGCGAACTGGCCGAGAACCAGTACCGCTCGGGCCTGGCGCGCATCGAGAAGGCCGTCAAGGAACGTCTCGGCCAGGCCGAGACCGAAGCCCTGATGCCGCACGACCTGATCAACTCCAAGCCGATCTCCGCGGCCCTGAAGGAGTTCTTCGGCGCGTCGCAGCTGTCGCAGTTCATGGACCAGACCAACCCGCTGTCCGAGATCACGCACAAGCGTCGCGTCTCGGCCCTGGGCCCGGGCGGCCTGACCCGCGAGCGCGCCGGCTTCGAAGTCCGCGACGTGCACCCGACCCACTACGGCCGCGTGTGCCCGATCGAGACGCCGGAAGGCCCGAACATCGGCCTGATCAACTCGCTGGCCCTGTACGCCCGCCTGAACGACTACGGCTTCCTCGAGACGCCGTATCGCCGCGTGGGTGACAGCAAGGTCACCGACCAGATCGACTACCTGTCGGCCATCGAGGAAAGCAAGTACGTCATCGCGCAGGCCAACGCCTCGCTCGACGCCGCCGGCAAGCTGACGGACGAGCTGGTCTCGGCCCGTGAGAACGGCGAATCCGTGCTGACCTCGCCGGAACGCATCCAGTACATGGACGTGGCCCCGACGCAGATCGTGTCGGTCGCCGCCTCGCTGGTGCCGTTCCTCGAGCACGACGATGCGAACCGCGCGCTGATGGGCGCCAACATGCAACGCCAGGCCGTCCCGGTCCTGCGCCCCGAAAAGGCGCTGGTCGGCACGGGCGTGGAACGCGTGGCGGCGGTCGACTCGGGCACGGTCGTGACGTCGCGTCGCGGCGGCATCGTCGACTACATCGACACCAACCGCATCGTCATCCGCGTCAACGACGCGGAAACGGTGGCCGGCGAAGTCGGCGTCGACATCTACAACCTGATCAAGTACCAGCGTTCCAACCAGAACACGAACATCCACCAGCGTCCCATCGTCCAGCGCGGCGACAAGGTCGGCGCCGGTGACGTGATCGCCGACGGTGCGTCGACCGACCTGGGTGAACTGGCCCTCGGCCAGAACATGCTCGTCGCGTTCATGCCGTGGAACGGCTACAACTTCGAAGACTCGATCCTGCTGTCGGAACGTGTCATCGCCGAAGACCGCTACACCTCGATCCACATCGAGGAACTGGTGGTCATGGCGCGCGACACGAAGCTGGGCTCGGAAGAAATCACGCGCGACATCCCGAACCTGTCGGAACAGCAACTCGGCCGCCTGGACGAGTCGGGCATCGTCTACATCGGCGCCGAAGTGAACGCGGGCGACGTGCTCGTGGGCAAGGTCACGCCGAAGGGCGAGACCACGCTGACGCCGGAAGAGAAGCTGCTGCGCGCCATCTTCGGCGAGAAGGCTTCGGACGTGAAGGACACGTCGCTGCGCGTCGACCAGGGCACCAACGGCACCGTCATCGACGTCCAGGTGTTCACGCGCGAAGGCATCCAGCGCGACAAGCGCGCGCAACAGATCATCGACGATGAACTGAAGCGCTTCCGCCTCGACCTGAACGACCAGCTGCGCATCGTCGAAGCCGACGCGTTCGACCGGATCGCGAAGCTGCTGAACGGCCGCATCGCCAACGGCGGACCGCAGAAGATCGCCAAGGGCACTGCCATCGACAAGGCCTACCTGGCCAGCATCGAGAAGTACCACTGGTTCGACATCCGCCCGGCGGAAGACGACATCGCCAACCAGCTCGAGTCGATCAAGAACTCGCTCGAGCAGACGCGTCACGGCTTCGACCTCGCCTTCGAAGAGAAGCGCAAGAAGCTGACGCAGGGCGACGAGCTGCCGGCCGGCGTGCTGAAGATGGTCAAGGTCTACCTGGCCGTCAAGCGCCGCCTGCAACCCGGCGACAAGATGGCCGGCCGTCACGGCAACAAGGGCGTCGTGTCCAAGATCGTCGCGGTCGAGGACATGCCCTACATGGCCGACGGCACGCCGTGCGACATCGTGCTGAACCCGCTGGGCGTGCCCTCGCGGATGAACGTCGGGCAGGTGCTCGAGGTCCATCTGGGCTGGGCCGGCAAGGGCATCGGCCAGCGCATCGGCGACATGCTGCAGAAGCAGGCCGCGGTCGCGGAGATCCGTGCCTTCATGGACGAGCTCTACAACAAGTCCGGCGGCAAGTCGGAGCGCCTCGGCGACCTGACCGACACGGAAGTGCTGAACATGGCCGGCGAACTCACCAAGGGCGTGCCGTTCGCGACGCCGGTGTTCGACGGCGCGGCGGAAGAAGAAATCCGCGGCATGTTGAAGCTCGCCTACCCGGACGACATCGCCGCTCGCAAGGGCCTCACCGCCACGCGTACCCAGTGCGTCCTGCACGACGGTCGCACCGGCGAAGCCTTCGAACGCCCGGTCACGGTCGGCTACATGCACGTCCTGAAGCTCCACCACTTGGTGGACGACAAGATGCACGCACGTTCCACCGGCCCGTACTCGCTCGTCACCCAGCAGCCGCTGGGCGGCAAGGCGCAGTTCGGCGGCCAGCGCTTCGGCGAAATGGAAGTCTGGGCGCTGGAAGCCTACGGCGCGGCCTACGTTCTGCAGGAAATGCTGACCGTGAAGTCCGACGACGTGAACGGCCGTACGAAGGTGTACGAGAACATCGTCAAGGGTGAACACGCGATCGACGCCGGCATGCCGGAATCGTTCAACGTGCTGGTCAAGGAAATTCGATCGCTCGGTATCGACATCGAGTTGGAAAAGAACTGAACGTGAATCGACCTGCCGTCCTCGCGGCGGCAGGGCACCCCATTCAGTTCGTGATCATCGACAGTTACCGAGTTTTTAGGAGAGATGCATGAAGGGCTTGCTGGACCTTTTCAAGCAATTCACCCCCGATGAGCATTTCGATGCCATCAAGATCGGCCTCGCGTCGCCCGAAAAGATCCGTTCGTGGTCTTTCGGCGAAGTCAAGAAGCCGGAAACCATCAACTACCGGACGTTCAAGCCGGAGCGCGATGGTCTGTTCTGCGCCAAGATCTTCGGTCCCATCAAGGACTACGAGTGCCTGTGCGGCAAGTACAAGCGCCTGAAGCACCGCGGCGTCATCTGCGAGAAGTGCGGCGTCGAAGTGACGCAGACCAAGGTTCGCCGTGACCGCATGGGCCACATCGACCTGGCTGCGCCGTGCGCGCACATCTGGTTCCTGAAGTCGCTCCCGTCGCGCCTGGGCCTCGTGCTCGACATGACGCTGCGCGACATCGAGCGCGTGCTGTACTTCGAAGCCTACGTGGTCGTGGACCCGGGCATGACGCCGCTGAAGAAGTTCTCGATCATGACCGAGGACGACTTCGAGGCCAAGCATGCCGAGTTCGGTGACGAGTTCACCGCGCTGATGGGCGCCGAGGGCATCAAGAAGTTGCTGGAAGAAATGGATCTCGACGTCGAGATCGACAAGCTCCGCAACGACATGACCGGCTCCGAGCTCAAGGTCAAGAAGAACTCCAAGCGCCTGAAGGTGATGGAAGCCTTCAAGAAGTCGGGCATCAAGCCCAACTGGATGATCATGGACGTGCTGCCGGTGCTCCCGCCGGACCTGCGTCCCCTCGTCCCGCTGGACGGTGGCCGCTTCGCGACCTCCGACCTGAACGACCTGTATCGCCGCGTCATCAACCGCAACAACCGCCTCGCGCGCCTGTTGGAGTTGAAGGCGCCGGAGATCATCGTGCGCAACGAAAAGCGCATGCTGCAGGAAGCCGTCGACTCGCTGCTCGACAACGGCCGCCGCGGCAAGGCGATGACCGGCGCGAACAAGCGCGCGCTCAAGTCGCTCGCCGACATGATCAAGGGCAAGTCGGGCCGCTTCCGCCAGAATCTGCTGGGCAAGCGCGTCGACTACTCGGGTCGTTCGGTCATCACCGTGGGCCCGACGCTCAAGCTGCACCAGTGCGGCCTGCCCAAGCTGATGGCGATCGAGCTCTTCAAGCCGTTCATCTTCTCGCGCCTCGAAGCCATGGGCATCGCGACGACGATCAAGGCGGCGAAGAAGGAAGTGGAAGCCGGCACGCCGGTGGTGTGGGACATCCTTGAAGAAGTCATCAAGGAACACCCGATCATGCTGAACCGCGCGCCGACGCTGCACCGCCTGGGCATCCAGGCCTTCGAACCGGTGCTGATCGAAGGCAAGGCGATCCAGCTGCATCCGCTGGTCTGCGCCGCGTTCAACGCCGACTTCGACGGTGACCAGATGGCCGTCCACGTGCCACTGTCCATCGAAGCGCAGATGGAAGCGCGCGCGCTGATGCTCGCCTCCAACAACGTGCTGTTCCCGGCCAACGGCGAACCGTCGATCGTTCCGTCGCAAGACGTCGTGCTGGGCCTGTACTACGCCACGCGCGAGCGCATCAACGGCAAGGGCGAAGGGATGATCTTCAAGGACATCTCCGAGATGCTGCGCGCGCTCGAGAACGGTGTCGTCGAGATCACCGCCCGCATCAACGTGATGCTGCCCGAGTGGACGAAGAACGCCGACGGCGTGTTCGTCGAGCACATCAAGCTGACCGACACGACGGTCGGCCGGGCGTTGCTGTCCGAGATCCTGCCCAAGGGCCTGCCGTTCTCGAACATCAACAAGGCGCTCAAGAAGAAGGAAATCTCGCGCCTGATCAACACGTCCTTCCGCAAGTGCGGCCTGAAGGAAACCGTCGTCTTCGCAGACAAGCTGCTGCAGAACGGTTTCCGCCTGGCCACGCGCGCCGGCATCTCGATCGCCATCGACGACATGCTGGTGCCCAAGGAAAAGCCGGCGCTGATCGAACGTGCCGAGAAGGAAGTCAAGGAGATCGAGCAGCAGTACGTCTCGGGTCTCGTGACCGCCGGCGAGCGCTACAACAAGGTCGTCGACATCTGGGGCAAGACCGGTGACGAAGTGGGCAAGGTCATGATGGCCCAGCTCGCCAAGCAGAAGGTGCTCGACCGCCACGGCAAGGAAGTCGACCAGGAATCGTTCAACTCGATCTACATGATGGCCGACTCCGGCGCTCGCGGTTCCGCCGCGCAGATCCGCCAGCTGGCCGGCATGCGGGGCCTGATGGCCAAGCCGGACGGCTCCATCATCGAGACGCCGATCACCGCGAACTTCCGCGAAGGCCTGAACGTTCTGCAGTACTTCATCTCCACCCACGGCGCCCGAAAGGGCCTGGCGGACACGGCGCTGAAGACCGCGAACTCCGGCTACCTGACGCGTCGTCTCGTCGACGTCACCCAGGATCTGGTCGTCACCGAGGAAGACTGCGGCACGCAGAACGGCCTCGCGATGCGCGCCCTGGTCGAAGGCGGCGAAGTCATCGAATCGCTGCGCGATCGCGTCCTCGGCCGCGTGACCGCCATCGAAGTGCTGCATCCTGAGACCCAGGAAGTGGTGCTCGGTGCGATCGAGATGCTCGACGAAGACACGCTCGACAGGCTCGAAGCCGTCGGCGTGGACGAGGTCAAGGTCCGCACCCCGCTGACCTGCACGACGCGCTACGGCATGTGCGCCAAGTGCTACGGCCGCGACCTGGGCCGTGGCGGCCTGATCAACGTCGGCGAAGCGATCGGCGTCATCGCCGCGCAGTCGATCGGCGAGCCGGGCACGCAGCTGACCATGCGCACGTTCCACATCGGTGGTGCGGCGTCGCGTGCGGCGGTGGCCTCGAGCGTCGACGCGAAGTCGGACGGCGTGATCGGCTTCAACCCGACCATGCGCTACGTGACGAACGGCAAGGGCGAACTGGTGGTGATCTCGCGTTCCGGCGAAATCATCATCCTGGATCCGCACGGCCGCGAGCGCGAGCGTCACAAGGTGCCGTACGGCGCCCTGCTGAACGTCAAGGCGGACCAGCAGGTCAAGCACGGTCATGTGCTGGCCAACTGGGATCCGCTGACCCGCCCGATCATCACGGAATTCGCCGGTCGTGCGAACTTCGAGAACGTCGAGGAAGGCGTCACCGTCGCCAAGCAGGTCGACGAAGTCACCGGCCTGTCCACGCTGGTCGTGATCGATCCGAAGCGCCGCGGCGCCGCCAAGATCGTCCGTCCGCAGGTCAAGCTGCTCGACGCGCAAGGCCAGGAAGTCAAGATCCCCGGCACCGATCACTCGGTGACGATCGGCTTCTCGGTCGGCTCGCTGATCCAGATCCGCGACGGCCAGGACCTGATGCCTGGTGAAGTGCTCGCCCGTATCCCGGTCGAAGGCCAGAAGACTCGAGACATCACCGGCGGTCTGCCGCGTGTGGCCGAACTCTTCGAAGCCCGCAGCCCGAAGGACAAGGGCACCCTGGCCGAGAAGACCGGCACGGTCTCGTTCGGCAAGGAGACCAAGGGCAAGGCGCGGCTGCAGATCACCGATCCGGAAGGCAACGTCTACGAAGAGCTCGTCCCGAAGGAAAAGAACATCCTGGTGCACGAAGGCCAGGTGGTCAACAAGGGCGAGAGCGTCGTCGACGGCCCGGCCGATCCGCAGGACATCCTGCGCCTGCTGGGTGTCGAGGAACTGGCGCGCTACATCGTCGACGAAGTCCAGGACGTGTACCGTCTCCAGGGCGTGAAGATCAACGACAAGCACATCGAGGTGATCGTTCGCCAGATGCTGCGTCGCGTGCAGATCACGAACCCGGGCGACACGCACTACATCCTGGGCGAGCAGGTGGAGCGCTCGGAGCTGTTCGGCACCAACGACAAGATGCGCGCGGCCGACAAGCTGCCCGCCACGTACTCCGACGTGCTGCTGGGCATCACCAAGGCCTCGCTGTCGACCGACTCCTTCATCTCGGCCGCTTCCTTCCAGGAAACGACCCGCGTGCTCACCGAGGCTGCCATCATGGGCAAGCGCGACGAACTGCGTGGCCTGAAGGAGAACGTCATCGTCGGCCGCCTGATCCCGGCCGGTACCGGCATGGCCTTCCACCAGGCTCGCAAGGCCAAGGAAGACATGGACGAGACCGAGCGCCGCGCGATCGCGTTGCAGGAGGCCGAGGAACTGGCCGCCGCGCAACTGGCGCAGCTGGACGCCGCCCCCGCGGGCGGCGAGCAGCTGGCCGAGTAAGGCCGGCGCCGGGCGTCTTCACGACGCCCCGCAACGACAAAGGGCGACCTTCGGGTCGCCCTTTTTTCGTCTGGCCGGACGCGCGAGCGCCCTCGATCCACCTTGCGAAGACGGCTGCGGGGCCGCCTCGTGCGGCACCTATCGGCCGATCGACGCGCGAATCGAGGCCGATTTGCGCGCCGCCGGGGCCGATCCCGTGCACGAAGTCACGCGCCGGCCGCGCTGTCACGCGGCGGACACCGCCCCGGCAGGCCGCACTCGATACAATTTGTACCAATTGCTCAACCAGAGGCTCGCTCCATGTCCAAGACCCAGTTCACCGTCGTCGCCGCCCTCGTCCTGGGCCTGTCCGGCGCAGCCTCGGCCGCCAACGTCGCCGACGGCAACTTCAGCGAAGGCGCGCTCGCCGGCGGCTTCCAGACCATCGGCGGCGGCGGCAGCATCGGGCCGTGGACCGTCAGCAGCGGCTCGGTCGATCTGATCGGCTCCTATTGGCAGGCTCCGCCCACCGGCGGCTACACGATCGACCTCGACGGCAACGGCCCGGGCGCGATCAGCCAGTCCCTGGGCCTGGCGGCGGGCCACTACGAACTGAGCTTCTACCTGGCCGGCAACCCGGACGGCGGCGACCCGCTCAAGAGCCTCACGGTCTCGGTCGGCGACGCGTCGCAGTCGTTCAGCTTCCTGACCACCGGCCATTCCAGCGGCAACATGGGCTACGCGCTCGAGACGCTGGACTTCACCGTCACGGGCGCGACGACGCTCACGTTCCAGAGCAACGACGTCAACAGCCCCTGGGGCCCCGCCATCGGCGGCGTGTCGATCGCGGCCGTCGTGCCGGAACCCGGCTCGATGGCCCTGCTGCTGGCCGGCCTGGGCCTGGTCGGCGTGATGGCCAAGCGCCGCGCCCGCAGCCTCTGAAGCGCTACCCCGCGGCCTGGGCCGCGCGATGACATCCGAATGCCCGCCTGGCAACGCCCGGCGGGCATTTTCAATTCCGAGCCGGCGCGCGCGGCGAGTCCGGGCGACGGCGCACCCTATCGGCCGTATCGGCGAACCCTCGCGTGCATATGTCACGGGCATGTCGGGAACGCGGGGCTCGAGGCCTGTTGCAGCTTGTTACGCAGCCTCAGAATCGAGTCTCGAGGGAAGTCCCCTGAACAACCGAAGGCAACCATGACCTCACGATCCATGTCCAAGCTGCTGGCCGCTGGCGCGATGTCGCTGGCGCTGACGGCCGCAGGCTCGGCCCACGCCGCCACCTACGAACTCCACTTCACCGGCACCGACATCTCGGGCAATCTCGTCGCGCTGACGAACGCCAGTGACGTGATCACGTCCATCACCGGCTCGTTCACCGACACGGCCCTGAGCCCGTCGATCTACACGCTCACCGGCACGAGCGGCTACGCCGCCGCCGACAACCACCTCGTGCTCACGCCGTCGTTCGTGACCTACTCCGGCCTCTCGTTCTCGACGAGCGCCGGCGCGGGCAACGACTTCAACATCTTCGACAACGGCGGCGGCAACTACTACCTGCTGGCACAGAGCACGGATCCGGGCGGTGCCGCGTACGGCGGGATGCCGCAACTGAGCTTCAGCGTCACCGCCGTGCCGGAACCGGCGACCCTCGCCCTGATGCTGGCCGGCCTGCTGGGCCTCGTCGGCATGACGCGCCGCCGCGGCGCGCGCTGAACCCCGTCAGCCGCTGGCCGACGAGCCGGCCGGAAACGACGAAGGCGACCCTCGGGTCGCCTTTTGCATTCTGGAAGGCCGGTTGTTGCTGCGGTGCAGCGACTTGTTTGCGCCCGGTCAAACAAACAAGAGATCGCACCCCTCGCGCCCAACGCGGAGCAACACTGCATCAACGCGCCGCAACTGCGCGAAAAAGGGCGTGATGCGAGGGGTTCCGCTCTAGAAATACCCGGGTGTCGCACTCACTTTGGCGGGCGCCGCGCAACAAACTTTGGCAAAATAATCAGGATTAGCCCAACCCACCCCGACGTCAACCTTGAAAACCCTGGTTGAACGGCCCCCGGGTGCGCCCGCCGAGAGGGAAATGAAACAAGCTCGCAGTAGTACACGCCTTGCCGGCGTGCTGACCTTTGCCATGGCCGCTCTGCTGAGCGGCTGCCACATGTCGGTTCTCGATCCCAAGGGTCAGATCGCCGCGGACGAGAAGTCCCTCATCATCACGGCGACGCTGCTGATGCTGGTGGTGGTGATCCCCGTGATCTTCATGACGCTGTACTTCGCGTGGAAGTACCGCGAGTCGAACACGTCGGCCACCTACATGCCCAACTGGTCGTACTCGCACCGCATCGAGGCGGTGGTGTGGGCCGTCCCCATCGCGATCATCCTGGTGCTGGGCACGATCACCTGGAAGACCACGCACGAACTCGACCCGTACAAGCCGCTGGAGTCCAAGGTCAAGCCGATCACGATCCAGGTCGTGTCGCTCGACTGGAAATGGCTGTTCATCTACCCGGACCAGCACATCGCCACGATCAACGAGATCCAGTTCCCGGCCAACACCCCGGTGAACTTCAAGATCACGTCCGACACCGTGATGAACGTGTTCTTCATCCCGCAACTGGGCAGCCAGATCTACGCGATGGCCGGCATGCAGACGCAGGTCAACCTGATCGCCGACACCGCCGGCACGTACGACGGCCTGTCCACCAACTTCAGCGGCGCGGGCTTCCCCGACATGAAGTTCACGGCCACCGCCACGTCCCAGGCCGACTTCGACGCCTGGGTCGCCAAGGTCAAGGCCTCGCCCAACAAGCTGGGCCTGGACAACTACAACGAGATCTCCAAGCCGTCGTCCAAGGACCCGGTCAAGTATTTCTCGACCGTCGAGCCCGTGCTGTACGCCGCGGTCCTCGACAAGTACATGGACAAGTCGTCGGGCCTGAAGCTGGCCGACAAGATCTGTCTGCCCAACAAGGTCGCGGCTGCGGCCAGCAAAGATCGCGCGGAGTAAAAAGACGTGGACATGTTGTTCGGCAAGCTGAGTTGGGACGCGATTCCCTTCCATGAGCCCGTCGCCATGGGCGGCGTGATGGGCATGGTCATCGCCGGTCTGGCGGTGTTGATCGGCGTGACCTACTTCAAGAAGTGGGGCTACCTGTACCGCGAGTGGCTGACCTCGGTCGACCACAAGAAGCTCGGGATCATGTACATCATCCTGGCGCTGGTCATGCTGCTGCGCGGCTTCGCCGACGCGCTGATGATGCGCGCGCAGCAGTCGATCGCGTCGGGCGGCAACGAAGGCTTCCTGCACCCGGACCACTACAACCAGGTGTTCACCGCCCACGGCGTGATCATGATCTTCTTCATGGCCATGCCGTTCATGGTGGGCCTGATGAACATCGTCGTGCCGCTGCAGATCGGCGCGCGCGACGTCGCGTTCCCGTTCGTCAACTCGCTGAGCTTCTGGCTGACGTTCGCCGGCGCGATGCTGGTCAACGCCTCGCTGGCGGTGGGCGAGTTCGCGCGCACCGGCTGGCTGGCGTATCCGCCGCTGTCGGAGCTGCCGTACAGCCCCGGCGTGGGGGTCGACTACTACATCTGGGCGCTGCAGATATCGGGCCTCGGGACGCTGCTGACCGGCGTCAACTTCTTCGTGACCATCGTCAAGATGCGCGCCCCGGGCATGACCTGGATGCGGCTGCCGATCTTCACGTGGACGGCGCTGTGCACGAACATGCTGATCATCTTCGCGTTCCCGATCCTGACGGTGACGCTGGCGATGCTGGGCGCGGACCGTTATCTGGGCATGCACTTCTTCACCAATGATGGTGGCGGCAACCCGATGATGTACGTGAACCTGATCTGGGCCTGGGGCCACCCCGAGGTCTACATCCTGATCCTGCCGGCGTTCGGCGTGTTCTCGGAGATCACGTCCACGTTCTCGGCCAAGAAGCTGTTCGGCTACACGTCGATGGTCTACGCGACGATCGCCATCACGGTGCTGTCGTTCGTCGTCTGGCTGCACCACTTCTTCACGATGGGCTCGGGCGCCAACGTCAACGCCTTCTTCGGCATCTCGACGATGATCATCTCGATCCCGACGGGCGTGAAGATCTTCAACTGGCTGTTCACGATGTACCGCGGCCGCGTGCGCATGACCACGCCGATGCTGTGGACGGTGGGCTTCATCATCACCTTCGTGATCGGCGGCATGACGGGCGTGCTGCTCGCGGTGCCGGGCGCCGACTTCCTGCTGCACAACAGCCTGTTCCTGATCGCGCACTTCCACAACGTGATCATCGGCGGCGTGCTGTTCGGCTACCTGGCCGGCATGAGCTACTGGTTCCCGAAGTCGTTCGGCTTCCGCCTGCACGAGGGCCTGGGCAAGGTCGCTTTCTGGTGCTGGCTGATCGGCTTCTACGTGGCGTTCATGCCGCTGTACGTGCTCGGCTTCATGGGCATGACGCGCCGCATGCAGCACTACGACAACGCCGCCTGGCAGGCCTGGCTGATCGTCGCCGCCGTCGGCGGCCTGATCATCGCCGCCGGCATCGGCGCGATGGTGCTGCAGCTCGCCTACAGCGTCTGGAAGCGCGACGAGCTGCGCGACACCACGGGCGACCCGTGGGGCGGCCGCACGCTGGAATGGCTGACGGACTCGCCGCCGCCGTTCTACAACTTCGCGCACACCCCGGTCGTGCACACGCTCGATGCGCTGGCCTTCATGAAGGAGCGCGGCAACGTCCACAGCCGCGAGCGCTACGCCGAGATCCACATGCCGCGCAACACCGGCGTGGGCCTGATCATGGGCCTGCTGAGCCTGGCGCTGGGCTTCGGTCTGATCTGGCACATCTGGTGGCTCGCCGCCGCGAGCTTCGTCGGCATGATCGTGGCGTTCATCGTCCGGTCCTTCGACGAGGACGTCGACTACTACGTGCCGATCCCCGAGGTCGAGCGCATCGAAAACGAGCGCCATCTCCGTCTGGCCAATCAGGGGTAAGCGCGTGTCGACCATCGTTCACCAACAATCGCAGACGTTCGGCGCGCATCCGCACATGGATGGGCCGGACCACGAGCATCACCACGATGCCGGCGGCAACACGGTCTTCGGGTTCTGGATCTACCTGATGAGCGACTGCTTGCTGTTCGCAAGCCTGTTCGCCGGTTTCGCCGTCCTCAGCCGCAACACCGCCGGCGGGCCGAGCGGCAAGGAATTGTTCGATCTCAAGTACGTCGCGATCGAAACGCTGTTCCTGCTGCTGAGCTCCATCACCTACGGCATGGCCATGATGGGGACGCTCAAGCGCAACTCCACCAAGGTGCTCATCTGGCTGGCGATCACGGGCCTGTTCGGCCTGGGTTTCATCGGCATGGAAATCAACGAGTTCCATCACCTGATCGAAGAAGGCAATGGCCCCGGGCGCAGCGCGTTCCTGTCGGCGTTCTTCTCGCTGGTGGGCACCCACGGGATCCACGTCTCCTCCGGCCTGCTGTGGCTGGTGGTGCTGATGTACCAGGTGTGGAGCAAGGGCGTCACCGAGACGAACCGCACCCGGCTGATGTGCCTGAGCCTGTTCTGGCACTTCCTGGACATCGTCTGGATCTGCGTCTTCACCGTCGTCTACCTGCTGGGCGTGCTCTGATCATGGCCAACTCTCAATTCCGAAATTCCACGATCGACCCGGCATCGGGTACCTTCGGCCGCCGCAACGCGGCGCGCTACGTCGGTGGCACCGTCGCGGGCGAATCGCACGCCAGCGTCAAGTCGTACATGATCGGTTTCGTGCTGTCGATCATCCTGACGGCGATCCCGTTCGGGCTGGTCATGCAGCAGGGCCACTACGGCTTCTCGGCCGGCACGGTGGTCGCGGCGATCCTCGCGCTCGCGGTCGTGCAGGTGTTCGTGCACGTCGTGTACTTCCTGCACATGGATCGTTCGGCGGAACAGCGCTGGAACGTCGTGGCGTTCGCCTTCACGGTGATGATCCTGGTGATCGTCGTCTCCGGCTCGGTCTGGATCATGCACAACGCCACCAGCAACATGGAACACGCGATGGCGCCGACGAGCTCCGAGGGCATCATTCCGCAGAAGTGAGGCCTTCCGCGGCTTCCTTCGAAAGCGCCCCGCGGGGCGCTTTGTCGTTCCTGGGCCCGTCCATTGCCGAGGACAGCGCATGGCCACCCATCGACATGCCGCAAACCTCCTCGCGCCCGCGATCGCCCTGGCGCTCGCCGGCCTCGCGGGCGCGGCGCGCGCGCAGGACGCGGGCGAGCCCGAGCGCGCGCCCGACATCGCGCACATGCCTGCACCGGAGCCGGAGCTCAGCGTCGCCATCTCCGCGCTCGAGATCGTCACCTTCGACCTGCTGCTGAGCAACTTCAACCGGGCGTTCAGCGGTTCGCACGACTACGACGTCAGCTGGCACTCGATCCGCCACAACCTGCGCGGCCCGTGGGTGGTGGACAACGACCCGTTCAGCACCAACCAGTTCGCGCATCCGTACCAGGGCTCGCTGTACCACTCGGCCGGCCGCAGCATGGGCCTGAACTACTGGCAGGCGTCGGCGCTGACCTTCGCCGGCAGCGCGTGGTGGGAGATCACCGGCGAGAAGACGCCCCCGTCCAAGAACGACCAGGTCGCCAGCGGCATCGCCGGAAGCTTCTTCGGCGAGCCGCTGTTTCGCATGGCGCACCTCGTGGGCGACCATGGCAGCGTGCCCGCCGCCTGGCGGCCGTGGCTGGCCAGCGCGATCTCGCCGCCGGTCGGCCTCAACCGGCTGGCGTTCGGATCGCGCTACGGCGGCGAGTTCGACGACCACGACCCGGCGTACTACAGCCGCCTGCACGTCGGCGGCAACCACGTGACCAACGACAACTTCGCGTCGTCCAGCGGCGCCAAGACCCACGCCTTCCAGGTCGACTACGCGATGGACTACGGGCTGCCCGGCAAGTCCGGCTACTCGTACAACCGGCCGTTCGACTACTTCAACTTCGAGGCGGCGCTGTCGAGCGCCAACGGGGTGGAGAACCTGACTTCCAACGGGATGCTGCTGGGCGACCACTTCGCCTGGGGCGACAAGGTGCGCGGCATCGCGGGCGTCTACGGTGGCTACGAGTACCTGGCGCCGCAGATCTTCCGGGTGTCGACGACCTCGCTGTCGCTCGGCACCAATCTCCAATGGTGGGCCGGCGAACATCTGGCGGTGCAGGCCGGCGTCACGGGCGGCGTCGGCTATGCGGCGGCGAGCTCGACCTTGCGCAACGTGGACAGCACCGAGTACCACTACGGCATGGCGCCGCGCGGCGCGTTCAACCTGCGGCTGATCGAGGGCGAGCGGCTGTCGCTGGACGTGGCGGCGCGCATCGTGTCGCTGGGCAAGATCGCCAACCGGCAGGCGGGCCGGGACGACATCTCCCGAGTCGAGTCAGCGCTCACGTGGCGCGTGGCGGGCCCGCACGCGATCGGCCTCAGCTATGTCTGGTCGCATCGGAGCGCGGCGTTTCCGTCCTCGGTCGACCAGCGCCAGACGCTGGGCCAGTTCGGTATCTATTACACGCTGCTGGGCCGGCAGGACTTCGGCGCCGTCGAGTGGCGCCATCCGGACTAGGAGGGGGCGACGTCACGGCCGATGTGGATCCTGCGACTGCGCGCAGGGGTGACCGTTCCGTGCGTCGTACCCTGTCATCCTGCGCGCAGTCGCAGGATCCACGCGCACCGAAGCGCTGCGATCGGGCAGGCACTCAGCCGATGAGCTCCACCGACCATGTCTCGGGCCTGCAGACCCGCACGCCGTGCCGCTCGAGCGCCTTGCGCGCCAGGCGCAGCAGCGCCTTGTCGCGCGTCACCAGCGTGTGCGCGCGCATCGCGATCGCCAGGTCGATGAACTTCTGGTCGTCGGCGTCGGTGCAGTGCAGGCGGGCGGCGACGCCCGGCGGCGCCGGGGCGTCGACCTGGTGTCCATGGAGAGACCATGTGGACGCGACGGCCGTCCCGTCCACGGGCCAGCGTTCGCCGAAGCCCTTGGCGGCGACGAAGTCGAACTCGTTCTTCATTTCGGAAGTGAATATCCACTCCCAATCCTGGCCGCGAAGTGCGGCGCCCCATCCGGAGCAGACCGGGTTGCGAAAGACCATCCAGTCGAACAGGGACTGGCTGTCGATGATGACCAGCTTGGGCGGCATGCGCGCAGGATAGCGGGTGCCGGCGGCGTCGACGGGGTAGGGCGCTTGCGACGAATGTGCCGTCAGACTATAATCCTCGGCTCTCCGGCAGTTCCACGACTGCTGCGCTTCGACGTCCACGTTTTTTACGCCGCAGGTTTGCAAGCCCGGCGCACACCCCAGGTGTCGCGCCCGTTGCGAAACTCCAGCGCCTTTGACGGCACGCTTGCAGCGATTCGGACGTGACCTCGCCTCCGCTCCCCCTGCCGTCTCGACGGCGGCGGGTGTCCGGCGAACCGGCTGCCGGGGGATTTCAAGAACACGTAACTTCAAACGGGAACAAGTTACCCATGCCTACCATCAACCAGCTTGTACGCCACGGCCGTGAGGTCGAGGTCGTCAAGTCCAAGTCGCCTGCGATGCAGAACTGCCCGCAGCGCCGTGGCGTGTGCACTCGCGTGTACACCACCACGCCGAAGAAGCCGAACTCCGCGCTTCGCAAGGTCGCCAAGGTGCGCCTGACCAACGGTTTCGAGATCATCTCGTACATCGGCGGTGAAGGCCACAACCTGCAGGAACACAGCGTCGTGCTCGTGCGCGGCGGCCGTGTGAAGGATCTGCCGGGTGTGCGTTACCACATCGTGCGCGGCTCCCTCGACCTGCAAGGCGTCAAGGATCGCAAGCAATCGCGTTCCAAGTACGGCGCGAAGCGTCCGAAGAAGGCCTGAGCTTCATAGCTCCGACCTGAAGTCCAGCAGTCGCTGCTGGCGAAAAGAGATTGTGAAGAAGCCGAAACCGGTTTCCGAGCGAATTTGCGGTGGAGCGATTTGAACGTTCCGCCGAGTAAGTGGATGGTCCCATTCGACACGGTGATCATCCGGGCTGTCGGGCTCGATGCCTGGCGCCAACTGAAGCACTGGAAGGAAAAACCATGCCACGTCGCCGCGAAGTACCCAAGCGCGAGATCCTGCCCGATCCGAAGTTCGGATCCGTCGATCTCTCGAAGTTCATGAACGTCGTGATGGAATCCGGCAAGAAGGCCGTTGCCGAGCGCATCATCTACGGTGCCCTCGAACAGATCGAGAAGAAGGCCAACAAGGATCCGCTGGAGATCTTCATGGTCGCGATCAACAACGTGAAGCCGATGGTCGAAGTCAAGTCCCGCCGCGTCGGCGGTGCGAACTACCAAGTTCCCGTGGAAGTTCGCCCCGTCCGCCGCATGGCGCTGGCCATGCGCTGGCTCAAGGACAGCGCCCGCAAGCGTGGCGAGAAGTCGATGTCGGCCCGCCTGGCCAATGAACTGCTCGAAGCGTCCGAAGGCCGCGGCGGCGCCATGAAGAAGCGTGACGAAGTTCACCGCATGGCCGAAGCCAACAAGGCGTTCTCGCACTTCCGCTTCTAAATTCCCCCATCTGTCCTTCTGGCCGCTCTTCGGGTTGATACCAACCCTTGGGCGGCCCACGTATTTGGAGCTCCACCATGTCCCGCAAGACCCCCATCGAGCGCTACCGCAACATCGGTATCTCCGCGCACATCGATGCCGGCAAGACCACGACCACCGAACGGATCCTGTTCTACACCGGTGTGAACCACAAGATCGGTGAAGTGCACGATGGCGCTGCAACGATGGACTGGATGGAGCAGGAGCAGGAGCGTGGCATCACGATCACGTCCGCTGCCACGACGTGCTTCTGGAAGGGCATGGAGAGCAACTTCCCCGAACACCGCATCAACATCATCGACACCCCGGGCCACGTCGACTTCACCATCGAAGTCGAACGCTCGATGCGCGTGCTCGACGGCGCCTGCATGGTGTATTGCGCCGTGGGTGGCGTGCAGCCCCAGTCGGAAACCGTCTGGCGCCAGGCCAACAAGTACAAGGTTCCCCGCCTCGCGTTCGTCAACAAGATGGACCGCACCGGCGCGAACTTCTACAAGGTCTACGACCAGATGAAGGTTCGCCTGAAGGCCAACCCCGTCCCCATCGTCATTCCCATCGGCGCCGAAGAAAACTTCCAGGGCGTGATCGACCTCATCAAGATGAAGGCGATCTTCTGGGACGAGGCCTCGCAGGGCATGAAGTTCGACTACCGCGAGATCCCGGCCGAACTGCAGGCCGACGCTGTCAAGTGGCGCGAGAACATGCTCGAAGCCGCCGCCGAGTCGAGCGAAGAGATGATGAACAAGTACCTCGAAGTCGGTGACCTCACCGAAGACGAGATCAAGCTGGCCATCCGCACGCGCACGATCGCCGCGGAAATCCAGCCGATGCTGTGCGGCACCGCGTTCAAGAACAAGGGCGTGCAGCGCATGCTCGACGCCGTGATCGACTTCATGCCGTCGCCGATCGACGTCCCGCCGGTTCCCGGCCTGGACGAAGACGACAAGCCGGTGGTGCGTCACGCCGACGACAACGAGAAGTTCGCCGCCCTGGCGTTCAAGCTGATGACCGACCCGTACGTCGGCCAGCTGACGTTCGTGCGCGTGTACTCGGGCGTCCTGAAGTCCGGCGACTCGGTCTACAACCCGATTCGCAACAAGAAGGAACGCATCGGCCGCATCTTGCAGATGCACGCCAACCAGCGCGAAGAAATCAAGGAAATTCTCGCGGGCGACATCGCCGCCTGCGTGGGCCTGCGCGAAGTCACCACCGGCGAAACGCTGTGCGATCCGGATTCGATCGTCACGCTCGAGCGCATGGTGTTCCCGGAGCCCGTGATCTCGCAGGCCGTCGAGCCCAAGACCAAGGCCGACCAGGAAAAGATGGGCATCGCCCTCGGCCGCCTGGCCGCGGAAGATCCGTCGTTCCGCCTGCGCACCGACGAGGAATCGGGCCAGACCATCATCTCCGGCATGGGCGAGCTCCACCTGGAAATCATCGTCGACCGCATGAAGCGCGAATTCGGCGTGGACGCCAACGTCGGCAAGCCGCAAGTGGCCTACCGCGAAACGATCCGCAAGCTCCAGAAGGACGTCGAAGGCAAGTTCGTGCGCCAGTCGGGCGGCAAGGGCCAGTACGGCCACGTCGTGCTGACCGTCGAGCCGCAGGAGCCGGGCAAGGGCTTCGAGTTCGTCGACGCCACCAAGGGCGGTGTGGTTCCGAAGGAATTCATCCCCGCGGTCAAGAAGGGTGTCGAAGACACCCTGCCCGCAGGCGTGCTGGCCGGCTACCCGGTCGTCGACGTCAAGGTCACGCTGACCTTCGGTTCGTACCACGAAGTGGACTCGAACGAAAACGCGTTCAAGATGGCCGCGTCGATGGGCTTCAAGGAAGGCATGCGTCGCGCTTCGCCGGTCATCCTCGAGCCGATGATGGCCGTGGAAGTCGAGACCCCGGAAGACTACGCCGGCTCGGTGATGGGCGATCTGTCGTCGCGTCGCGGCATGGTCCAGGGCATGGACGACATGCCTGGCGGCGGCAAGGTCATCAAGGCCGAAGTCCCGCTGTCGGAAATGTTCGGCTACTCGACCACGCTGCGTTCGATGTCGCAAGGTCGTGCCACGTACACGATGGAGTTCAAGCACTATTCGGAAGCCCCGAAGAACGTCGCCGACGCGATCATCACGTCGCGCGGCAAGTCGTAAATCGACGGGTCTTCCCAAGCATTACAAGCCGGTCTTCATCTGGGCTTTCGACTGCTGCCAGTGGCAGTCGATGTCATCCCCAGGTGGAGACCTTAAACCGCTCACTGGCACTGTTCTTTGATTCTCAGGAGTTCTGAAAATGGCAAAAGGTAAATTCGAACGGACCAAGCCGCACGTCAACGTCGGCACGATCGGTCACGTCGACCACGGCAAGACCACGCTGACGGCTGCGATCACCACGGTGCTGTCGAAGAAGTTCGGCGGCGAAGCCAAGGCGTACGACCAGATCGACGCGGCGCCGGAAGAAAAGGCGCGCGGCATCACGATCAACACGGCTCACGTCGAGTACGAGACGGCCGCCCGTCACTACGCGCACGTCGACTGCCCGGGCCACGCCGACTACGTCAAGAACATGATCACCGGTGCCGCCCAGATGGACGGCGCCATCCTGGTG
>FTJN01001623.1_pt2 | contig 24768 bp, 21 predicted proteins | sample 1658361 | NCBI WGS metagenome assembly FTJN01 (sample SAMEA3914819, study PRJEB12502) | metagenome | biome: forest; material: soil | place: Canada | collected 2010-06-26 | depth 0.3 m
CTGTCGCGCCAGAAGGTGCCGGCCGTGCGGGGCAGCGCCGTCGAGAACCTGTCGGCCAAGGGCGCCTATGAACTGCTGGCGGCCGAGGGCGGCGAGGCGACCGTGACGATCTTCTCCTCGGGCACCGAGGTCTCGATCGCCGTGGCGGCCCGCGACATCCTGCAGGCTCAGGGCAAGCCGACCCGCGTGGTCTCCACCCCGTGCTGGGAGCTGTTCGAGCAGCAGACCGACGCCTACCGGGCCTCGGTGATCGGCGCGGCGCCAACCCGGGTCGCCGTCGAGGCCGCCTGCGGCATGGGCTGGGAGCGCTTCATCGGCGAGAATGGCAAGTTTGTGGGCATGAACCACTTTGGCGCCAGCGCGCCCTACGAGCGTCTCTACAAGGAGTTCGGCATCACCGCCGAGGCGGTCGCGGCGGCGGCGGGCTGACACGCGCGTCGCCCTGCTGACACGCTGGGTGGGGTGCCGAGGGGGCGGTCCGCGCCGATCGAACCGGCCGGGCGACTTGTTAAAGCAAATACCGAATGTTAGTAGCCGGACAGCAATAAAGCGAAGTTAAGGATCTTTATGGCCCGCACAGCCTTGGTCACTGGTGTTACCGGCCAGGATGGAGCGTATCTCGCTCAATTGTTGGTATCCAAGGGCTATAAGGTCCACGGTTTGGTGCGTCGAAGCAGTCATGCGGAGGTGCATTTCCACCGTTTACAATGGCTGGGTGTCGAAGGTGACATCGAGTTTCATGACGGTGACTTGACAGATCTTTCTTCTCTGTCGCGACTGGTCCGACAGCTGCAACCAGATGAGGTGTACAATCTCGCCGCGCAGTCCTTCGTGAAGGCCTCGTGGCAACAGCCGCTGCTGACGACCGCCGTCACGGGTACGGGCGTCGCGAACATTCTCGAAGCGGTGCGCCTGGAGGCGCCGGGCGCGCGCTTTTACCAGGCCTCGTCTTCCGAGATGTTTGGCCTGATCCAGGCCGCCCAGCAGAGCGAGACGACGCCCTTCTATCCGCGCAGCCCTTACGCCGTGGCCAAGCTCTACGGTCACTGGCTGACGGTGAACTATCGCGAGAGCTTCGGACTTCACGCCTCGAGCGGCATCCTGTTCAACCACGAATCGCCGCTGCGCGGCCTTGAGTTCGTGACCCGCAAGGTCACGGACGGCGCGGCGCGGATCAAGCTGGGCCTGGCCGACGTGCTGGAAATGGGAAACCTGGACGCCACGCGCGACTGGGGCCACGCCCGCGACTATGTCGATGCGATGTGGCGCATGCTGCAGCAGGACGTCGCCGACGACTACGTCGTCGCCACCGGTCGCACCATCGCCGTGCGCGAACTGTGCCGTCAGGCCTTCACTCAGGTTGGCTTGAACTACGAGGACCACGTCCGCGTGGCCGAGCAGTTCATGCGGCCCGCCGAGGTCGACGTGCTGCTGGGCGATCCGTCCAAGGCGCGGGAGAAGCTGGGCTGGACGCCCTCGACCACGTTCGAGGACATGATCGCCGAAATGGTCGAGGCGGATCTGGTCCGCCACGGAAAGAGACTCGCGAAGTGACTGCGGGAGCCTCCGGCCCTCTACTCGTTACGGGTGCGTCGGGGTTCATAGGCACGGCCTTGCTGCCGGTTCTGACCGCGCGATATGGCGATCGCCGTATCGTGGCCACGGGTAGCCGCTTGCCGCCCCCTCATTTGCCGCAAGGCGTCGAGGGGGCGGTCCTCGACCTCAACGATCCGCAGGGCGTTCGCGACCTGGTCGGCGGCCTGGCGCCGTCGATCGTGATTCACCTGGCCGCCCTGTCCAGCGTCCACCAGTCCGCGTCCGACCCGACCGCCGTCTGGTCGGCGAACATGCTGAGCGTGGTGGGCCTGGCCCAGGCGGTTCAGGCCGCGCGGCCCGACGCCCTGTTTCTTCAGGCCTCCTCGTCCGAGGTGTATGGCCGCTCGTTCCTGAGCGGCGAGGCGCTGACCGAGGACGCGCCGATGCAGCCGGGCAATCCCTATGCGCGTAGCAAGGCCGCTTGCGAAATGGTGTTGCGCGACATCTACAAGCCGGAGGGCCGGCTGGTCATACTGCGGACCTTCAACCATATCGGCCCCGGCCAGGACGAGCGCTTCGTGGCCGCCACCTTCGCGGCGCAGATCGCCCGGATCGAAAAAGGCGCCGTCGAGCCGGTGATCCGGGTCGGCGATCTGTCGGCCGAGCGCGACTTCGGCGACATCCAGGACCTGGTAAGCGCCTATGACGCCATCCTGGCCCACGCCGGCGACCTGCCCCCGGTCAGCGTCTTCAATGTCTGTTCCGGCGTTACCCGACCGGTGTCCGAGCTGCTGGCGACCCTCAAGGGCATGGCGCGCGTCCCCGTGGAGATAGAAGTTGACCCCGCCCGTCTGCGACCCCAGGGCATTCCGCGGGCGGCGGGCTCGTACCAGGCCCTGGCCGCCGCCACCGGATGGCGGCCTATGGTGCCTTTCGAGGTTTCGCTCGAGCGAATCCTGAACGCGTGGCGTGCGGTTTAGCTCTTCCAAAATATACGCTGATATCCATTCGAGGACTACATGGCCGTCTTTTATATTGCCGAGCAGAGTGCGGTTTCCGTAAGCGGTCACTATTATGCCTACACACAGTGCGTGGCGCGCGGCGCGCGCGCGGCGGGCTTCGATGTGGTGATTTTGGAGAACACCCGCTTCCGCGACGACTGGAAGGTGGAAGGCGTTAAGGGCGTGCCCGCCTTCAGCAAGACCTGGGGTGAAGCGGAACAGATTTTTTTCCACAACTGGGCGCCCGGCAACATCGCCTACGAATTCGTCGAGGCCACCCGCTCCAATCCGCCGCGCACGGGCGACCATGTGCTGTTCCACACGCTCGGCTTCGCCGAATTGCGCTGCATCCTGGACTATCTAATCGCCCTGCCGGTCTCCGACCAACTGCCCTTCATCCACATCCTGCTGCGCTATGATCCGGCGATCATTCGCGCCAGCATCGACCTCTACGGCAGGCTGTTCGACAAGGTGAACGCCTCCGAGCACCTTAAGCGCAAGGTGCTGTTCCACACCGACACCGATCTCCTGTCGGCGGAATATTCCCGCCTGACCGGCACGCCGTTTAACACGCTGCCGATCCCCTTCCAGCAGACGCGCCTGCGCGAGCGGTTGGCATCGCAAGGCCGGCGTGATCCCGAGGCCCCCGTCGTGATCACCTATCTGGGCGACGCGCGCTTGGAGAAGGGCTACCGCGACTTTCCGGCCGCGCTGGAATACATCAAGCCGCTGATCGAGGCGGGCAAGGTCCGCTTCCGCCTGCAGTCGAATTTCAATAGCGCCGGCGGCGAGCCGGGGATCATGAGCGCGGTCCAGAAGCTGGGTCAGTATCCGGCCAGCCAGGTCGAGCTGATGATGAACCCGCTCGACCACAACGCCTATTACGACCATCTCGTCGAGGCCGACGCCGTTCTCATTCCCTATGATCCGGAGCGCTATCACGCGCGCAGTTCCGGCGTCCTGATCGAGGCGATGTCGGCGGGCAAGCCGGTGATCACCACCTATGGCTCGTGGATGGAGACGCAGGTCTCCGACGCCAATGCCGTCCTGTGCGACGACAGCCTGAAACTCGGACCGGCCCTGCAGGAGATGGTCCAGAATTTCAGCCGCTATGACGCGGGCGCCAAGGCCCGGGCCGCAGCCGCGCTGAAGGCGTCCTCGGGCGATCACTTCATCAACGAACTGCTCAAGTCGGCCCGGGAAAACACCCTGGCGCCGCGCGCGGACAAGGCGCCGCGCGTGGTCGTGGTGATGAACGGCGACGCGGTCATCCAGCAGAACGGGTCGGGGCTGGTCGCTCGCAGCCAGCTCCAGTATCTGAGGCGCGCCGGATACAAGGTCGTCGGCCTCTTCTTCGCCAACGAGCGGGAAGCCACCGCGCAGGCCATGGAAAATTGGACGCGGGCGTTGTTTCGGCACGTCGTGCCCCATGATCTGGAAGCGATCTTCATCGCCGCGCCGGGCCGCCTGTCGACGGATGTGCTTCGCCAGGAGGCGGGACGTCATCGCTACGAGTCGTCGATGCGCAGCGAGCTGGACAAGATCGCCAACTATGACGTCCACCTGGGGCTGATCGAGTTCCTGAGTCAGAATCCCGTCGATGTGACCCTGTTGAACTACATCACCAGCTATCCCATCGCCGAACGCCTGGGCCTGAACAAGGTGCCGGTGATCTGCGAAATTCACGACGTCCAGTCGTTCCAGAAGGCGATCTATGGCCACCGGCCGATCACCCAGGCCGACCTGGACGAGGAATTCGCGCTCCTGGCGCGCTGCCAGCAGCTGATTTCGTTGAACGCGTCGGAATCGAAGTTCATACGTGAGCGCCTGCCCGACATGGCGATCGTGACCACGGGCATCTTCCCGTCGGTCCAGGCGGCGACGCTCGACGCCCTGGCGGGGGTGACCTCCGTGGCCGAGCTGATTTCCAGCACCCAGCCCTCGCGCCCCGAGCTTCAGATGGCCGCCTTGCGCGACGGCTCCAGCCACCAGCTGGCGGTCTTGCAGGACAAGGCCGGCATCGACCTGCTGTTCGTCAGCTCCAACCACCTGGCCAATGTCGGCGGCCTGCGCTGGTTCCTGGACAACATCTTTCTGCCCAACCTGGCATCGCTGGGCGTGCACATGGTGGTGGCGGGGTCGATCGGCGACCTCTCCGGCTGGCCGGAACATCCCAACCTGACCTTCATCGGCCGCGTCGAGAACCTGGCCCCGCTGTACGCGGCGGCTCGGGTGGTTGTTGTGCCGATCATCGAGGGCGCGGGCGCCCCGGTGAAGACCTCCGAGGCCCTGTGCTACGGCACGCCGATCGTGGCCACGACGATCGCCATGCGCGCCTGCGCCGGTGTCGATGGCGTCCTCGTCGCCGACACGCCCGAGGACTTCACCGCGGCGATCGAAACGCTGCTAGCGTCCAAGCCGCTGCGCCACGAGCAAGCCCGCAAGGCGCTGGAGTCGGCGGGCCGCGTGAGCAGCCCCAACCTCTACGCGCGCCAGATGAACACCGCCTTCGAGCACGTGCTCAAGAAGCGCGCCTTGAAGGTGGCCGAGACCCCGCCGGCCTCCGCAGAGGCCTATGCACCGCCGGAGCTGGATGGCTCGGTCTTCGCGGTCAATCGCCTGATCCGCAGCTGGATCGACAACCAGCCGCTCTCGGGCAAAGCGTTGCAGCTCCTGGCCGCCCAGCCGGCCGAGTTGGTCGCGGACATCGTCTCCAAGCTGGTTGACGCGATGATCGCCAAGCGCACCGCGCCACTGCTCACCGCCGAACCGCAGATTCTCAGCCGCGTGCTGCGCGAGGACATCGCCGCCCAGGCCGAGTCCTGCAAGGGCCTGATCCTCCAGGCGGTCGCGAGCCATCGCTCGGTCTCCGGCGATGGCCCGAGCGACCGCGCGCTCGAAGTCGTCGGGCTGGCCAGCGCCGGCCTGGACATCCATGTGGTGCAGCGGTCGGGCGCCTGGCCCAAGACCCTCACGGTGGACGGCGAAATCCTTGCCCTCGCATCGACCGGCGCGCCCAACGTCCGCCGCGCGTTTCGCGCCGCGCCCAAGACGCCGGCCTATGACCTGAGCTTCCATCGCGTGGAGAAGCCGTCCAGCAAGGGCCAGCTGCATCTGGTCGTCAGCCAGGATGTCTCGTTCGCCAGCGGCGGCAAGATCCATGGCGAGGACATTCTGCTGGTCCAGGGCCGGCAGGTCGGCGCGGGCTCCCAGGTGCGGCTCTTCGACGGCGAGGTCGCCGATGGGGTGATGCCGCGCTTGGCGACCGCCGATGGCGTGAGCAGCGCGTTCCTCGACATCCTGACCCAGCAAGAACCGGACGCCGAACTGGAGATCAAGCTGGACGGCGTCGTCATGCGGGCCGCCAAGCTGCTGGCCGGCGATCACAACGTTTACCGCATCGCCGTTCCCGCGCGCGAATCCGGTGCTCGCTATGGTCTGTCGCGGCTGCATATCGAAGCCTTCGGCGACGTCACCTTGCTGGGCGCGCGCCTGCACCTGGTCTCCGGCCCGACGCCCGAGGCGACGCTGAACGAGGTGGACGCCGCCGAGGGAAAGGACGTCCTGGAAGACGGCGTCAGCCCGCTCGCCCGCGCCTCGATAATCGAATCGCTCGTGCGCACGGCGCGCACTGGCGCGGGCCCCGATCGCACCCGCGCCGAGGCGCTGCGTCGCCATCTGCTGGCGTCCGGAGATCACGTCGAGACCTCGACGGCCTTTGCCGAGCTGGGTTCGGAGGTGTCGCCCGACCAAATCATCGCCTATCTCGAACCCGCGCGCGCCCTGGCCGAGGCCCGCAAGACGGCGCAGCCGTCCGAGACCGCGCTGGTCGCCGCCGCCGGCCTTACCTTGGAGATCGAGGCCAGGGTCGACTCGCCGTCGAGCGCGGCCGTCGTCTGCCTGGTGGACGAAGCACCGGCCACGGCGTTGGGCGCCGTGGCGTTCGACGCCGAACGGTGGCGCGTCCTGGGGGTCGCCGCGCCCGACACGGCCTGGCTGCGGACGGTGAAGTTCGTCGCCGACGGCGAGCCCGTGGCGCCCGCGCGCGTTGCGGCCTGGTTCCGTCTGCCCGCCCGGCTGGATCCCGTGACGGGCGAGGCGTTCCTGCGTGTCGAGAACACCCACGCGCCGGAACTGCTGGACGCCTATTCGGGCCTGGTCTGGACCGGCCCACGTCCCCGCATGACCCTGCAGCTGCCGGTGGCGATCACCCATCCTGGACAATTGCAGGTCAAGATCGTCAATCTGGGACAAAATCGCCAGCCGCAGGATCTGGACGTGTTCATCAACGGCCAGGCCGTTGCGTTCAGCCTGGACCGTGACGGCGAGGTGGCGATCCTGACGGCGGCGTTCGAGCCCGAGGCGAATCCGCTGGCGGTCACCGAACTCCAGATCGTCGCGCACCAGCTGCACGCGACCCCCTTCGATCCTCGACGCTTGGGTTTCGCCATCGGCGAGATCGCCCTGATGCTCCGACTTCACGGTTGAAAGTGGTCATGACAACGGTAGCGCCCATGAACGCCCTCTATCCCGTCATCCTGTGCGGCGGCTCCGGCACCCGGCTCTGGCCTTCGTCGCGTCCGGACCGGCCCAAGCAGTTCCTCAAGCTGATCGGCGAACGCTCGAGCTTTCAGGAAACCATCCTGCGCGTGACGTCGATGGGCGCGGCCGAGGTCGTGATCGTCACTGGCCAGAGCATGGCCGAGATGGTCGAGCGTCAAGCCGCCGAGATCGGCGCGGAGGTCACCGTCATCATCGAGCCCGAGGCCCGCGATTCCGGCCCGGCGATCGCCGCCGCCGCCGCCTATGTGATGACACGGGACCCCAAGGGTCTGGTGCTGATGTTGGCCGCGGATCACCACATTGTCGAGCCGGACCTGTTTCGCGAGGCCGCCAATGTCGCGGCTTGCGCGGCGGCCGATGGCTGGATCGTGACCTTCGGCATCAGGCCCACCTCCGCGGCCACTGGATTTGGCTATATCAAGCCCGGCGAGTCGCTCGATTGCGGTGTTCAGCGGGTCGCCTCCTTCGTCGAGAAGCCGGACGAGATCACCGCGGCTCAGTACGTCCGGGACGGCTACTACTGGAACAGCGGCAACTTCGCCTTCGCCGCGTCGATCCTGCTGGAAGAACTGCAGCAGTACGAACCGACGATGGCCGCGGCCGCACGGGGCGCCATCGCCGCCGCGCGCACCGAGGACGGCCGGTTGCTCCTGGATCGCGGCTTCTTCGTGCAGGCCCCCAAGAAGTCGCTCGACTACGCGGTGATGGAGCACACCCAGCGCGCCGTCGTGGCGGCGGCCTCCTTCACCTGGTCGGACCTGGGCTCGTGGGATGCGATCTGGACCTCGTCCTTGCAGGACGCGACCGGTAACAGCGCGACGGGCGACGTCCACCTAATCAACACCAAGGGCGTGCTGGCGCGCTCGAATGGGCCGTTCGTCGGCGTCATCGGCGTCCATGACCTGATGGTGATCGCCGAGCCCGACGCGGTGCTGATCTGCCATCGCAACGACGCCCAGGCGGTCAAGGTGATGGTCGATGTCCTCAAGGCCAACGGCCGCGATATCGCCCACCGCCACGCGACGACCTATAGCCGCGGCGTCGAGCGCCAACCGCTGACCCGCACCAAGAGCGCCATCGTGGAGCTGTGGCGCGCCGACGACGGGGCGCTGCTCAGCCTGCCGGCGGGAGCGATCCACGTGCTGGAGGGGCGACTGGTCGGGGCCGGCGACACGTTCGAGACCGGCGCCCGGGCGGATCTGGCGTCGCCCGCCGTCGTCCACGCGGCCGGCGCGGCGGTGGTTCTGCTGACGCGCGCGGTGGAAGAGGTCAGCCTATAGCTGGCGTCGAGGCGTCCGGCGGGCTAAACGGATGACGCAACACCCTCAAGGCGCGTAGTCCCATGCAGATCTTCCTCGACAGCACCGACACCAAGGTCATCGCCGACTTGGCCTCCACCGGCCTGGTGGACGGGGTGACCACCAATCCGACCCTGATCGCCAAGTCCGGCCGTCCGATGCTGGAAGTGATCGCCGAGATCTGCGACCTGGTGCCGGGTCCAATCAGCGCCGAAGTCGCCGCCACCACCCACGAGGCCATGGTCGCCGAGGGCAAGAAGCTGGCCGCCATCGCCCCCAATGTGGTGGTCAAGATCCCGCTGACCCGCGACGGCCTGATCGCCTGCGCCGCCTTCGCCGGCGAGGGCATCTCGACCAACGTCACCCTGTGCTTCTCGCCGACCCAGGCCCTGCTGGCCGCCAAGGCCGGCGCGACCTATGTCTCGCCGTTCATCGGCCGTCTGGACGACTACGGTTTCGACGGCATGGACCTGATCCGCGACATCCGCGCCATCTACGACAACTACGGCTACGAGACCGAGATCCTGGCCGCCTCGATCCGCAACGCCACCCACGTCAAGGACGCGGCCATCATCGGCGCCGACGTCGTGACTATTCCGCCGGCCACCTTTGTCGACCTGTTCAAGCACCCCCTGACCGACAAGGGGCTGGAGCAGTTCCTGAAGGATTGGGCCGCCACGGGCCAATCGATCCTTTAGACGGGCCATTCTCTAGGCGCCGATCCTCCAGATCGGCGAACGCTGTTCGATTCTTGCGCGGCCCCGGAGGATTTCGGGGCCGTTGCATTTTGCGACTGCGAAGACTGTTCGCAATTGCGAGTTCGTGCGTTAGGGTCTCGTTAGCCCTCGCGGAGCGCGCCCATGAACGCCGCCGACATCGCCATCGAGATCTGCATCGCCTCGGCCGAGGAGGCCCTGCGCTTTTCCGGATTCGTCCGGGACTTCCTGGCCCGCAACGGCCTGCCGTTCGTGATGATCCACAATGCGCCGGACCTCGCGGGCGAGCGCCGCAAGGTGGTGTTCGAGGACGCCTTGGTCAGCCGCAAGTTCGCCCGCGAATGGCGCATGGACTGTTCGGCCGCCTGAGGGCGCCGCTCGCGGTCAAGCTGGTGCAACGACGTTTGCGCTTTCACAAAACCGGCCTAGATAGGGAGATCATTTCTCTCTGTCGCTGAGTTGCGCCATGAACGACCCCAAATCCGCACTTCCTCCGGTGGCGAATTCCGCGCTGGACCTGATCGGCCGCACGCCGATGATGGAGGTCCGCAACCTCGACACCGGGCTCTGCCGGCTGTTCCTGAAGCTGGAGAACCAGAATCCCGGCGGCTCGATCAAGGACCGCGTGGCGCGTTCGATGATCGAGGCGGCCGAGGCCGATGGCAGCCTGAAGCCCGGCGGAACGATCATCGAGGCCACCGCCGGCAACACCGGCCTGGGCCTGGCCCAGGTGGCGACCCTGAAGGGCTACAAGCTGATCCTGATCGTGCCGGACAAGATGGCGCGCGAGAAGATCCTGCATCTGCGGGCCATGGGCGTGGATGTGCGCCTGACCCGCAGCGACGTCGGCAAGGGCCATCCGGAATATTACCAGGACATGGCCCAGACCCTGGCTCAGTCGATCCCCGGCTCGATCTACGTCAACCAGTTCGAGAATCCGGCCAACCCGCTGGCCCACGAGACCACGACCGCGCCGGAGATCTTCGAGCAGATGGGCGGCGACATCGACGCGGTGGTGGTCGGTGTCGGTTCAGGCGGCACCTTGACCGGCATCGGCCGGTTCATGGCCAAGCACTCGCCCAAGACGCAGATGGTGCTGGCCGACCCGGTCGGGTCGATCCTCTGCGAGTACGTGGCGACCGGCAGCCATGGCGAGGCCGGCTCGTGGATCGTCGAAGGCATCGGCGAAGACTTCATCCCGGCCGTCGCCGACATGAGCTTCGTCAAGCACGCCTATTCGATCAGCGATCGCGAAAGCGTCGACACCGCCCGCCTGCTGCTGCGCAAGGAGGGCGTGCTGGCCGGTTCGTCCTCGGGCACCCTGCTGGCGGCGGCCCTGCGCTACTGCCGGGCCCAGACCGAGCCCAAGCGAGTGGTCACCCTGGTCTGCGACACCGGCGCCAAGTACCTGACCAAGATGTTCAACGACATGTGGCTGGCCGCCCACGGCTTCGACCAGCGCGAACTGCATGGCGATCTGCGCGACTTGATCGCCAAGCGCTACGCCGACGGCGGGGTGGTGGCCATCGGCTCGGACGACACCCTGCTGACCGCCTATAACCGCATGCGCAGCGGCGACATCAGCCAGCTGCCGGTGGTCGATCACGGCAAGCTGGTGGGCATCCTCGACGAGAGCGACATCCTGGCCGCCGTCGAGGGCGTGGACGACGACCGCGGTCCCAAGTTCAAAACCAAGGTCGGGGCGGCGATGACCAAGGCGGTCAACACCCTGCAGTCAACCCAGGGCGTCGACGCCCTGCCCGAAGTGTTCGACCGCGACGAGGTGGCCCTGATCTGCGACGGCGACGAGTTCGTGGGCGTCATCACCCGGGTAGACCTGATCAACCACCTGAGGCTGGCGAGCTAGCGCGTGACCGTCGTCAACAAGCGCCCCGGGGTGCTTGTCGGACCGGCTCGCCCATACCACTCTTGCGTCATGCCCCGTCGCGCGGCGCCCAAGGACCATCCATGACCGACATCCCCGGCAAGAACCGTCTGGCCTTCGCCACCCGCACGATCCATGGCGGCCAGTTCCCCGATCCGACCACCGGGGCGGTGATGGTGCCGATCTACGCCACCTCGACCTATGTCCAGTCCAGTCCGGGCGAGCACAAGGGCTTCGAATATAGCCGCAGCCACAATCCGACGCGGTTCGCCTTCGAGCGCTGCGTCGCCGACCTGGAGAGCGGCACGGCGGGCTTCGCCTTCGCCTCGGGCCTGGCGGCGGCCTCGACGATCCTGGAGATCCTCGACAGCGGTGCCCACGTGATCGCCAGCGACGATCTCTATGGCGGCTCGTTCCGGCTGTTCGACAAGGTGCGCAAGCGCTCGGCGGGGCTGAAGTTCAGCTTCGTCGACATGGGGGATCTCTCGGCCATCGAGGCGGCGATCACCCCCGAGACGAAGATGATCTGGGTGGAGACCCCGACCAATCCGATGCTGCGCCTGGCCGACCTGTCGGCCATAGCGGCCCTGGCCAAGAAGCACGGCCTGATCACCGTGGCCGACAACACCTTCGCCAGCCCGTTCGTCCAGCGGCCGCTGGAGCTGGGCTTCGACATCGTCATGCACTCGGCCACCAAGTACCTGAACGGTCACTCCGACGTGGTGGCCGGCGTGGCGGTGGTCGGCGACAACGCCGAGATCGCCGAGAAGCTGAAGTTCCTGCAGAACGCCGTCGGCGCGGTGCTGGGGCCGTTCGATAGCTTTCTGGCCCTACGCGGCGTCAAGACCCTGGCCCTGCGCATGCAGCGGGCCTGCGACAGCGCCCTGGCCATCGCCAAGTGGCTGTCGACCCGCAAGGACGTCGCGCGCGTGATCTATCCGGGCCTGCCGAGCCATCCGCAGCACGAGCTGGCCAAGCGCCAGATGCTGGGCGGGTTCGGCGGGATCATCTCGGTGGAGCTGAAGGGCGATGTGAACACCGCCAAGCGGATGCTGGAGCGCACCCGCCTGTTCACCCTGGCCGAGAGTCTGGGCGGGGTCGAGAGCCTGATCGAGCACCCGGCGATCATGACCCACGCCTCGATCCCGGCCGATCAGCGCGCGGCGCTGGGCATCTCCGACACCTTGATCAGGCTGTCGGTGGGGATCGAGGACTGCGAGGACTTGATTGCCGACCTTTCCGAGGCCCTGAGCGGGGGCGTGGCAACCTGAACAGGTGATGCGCGCTGTCGCCGGGCATGGCGGGTGACGGATCGGGGGCCTTGGACTTGCGCGGCGGCGGCAGCTCCCGCGTCGGATCCTCGGCCCACAGGTGGGCGGCCAGCATCAGGTCGGTCTTGACCGGGCCGTAGTCCTCCTTGGCCGTCCAGACGCGAACCGCCGCCTGGGCGAAGGCCTCGGTCAGGTCGACGACCTCGACCATCACCGCCGGGTCCTTGCGCACCCGCGGATCGCCCTCGGCCCGCTCGCGCATCTTCTGCAGCACCGAGACCAGATCGGTCTTCAGCGGCACCTTGAACACCACGTCGGCCCGGCGATTGCGGTGGGTCGAGTAGTTGACGATGACGTCGCCGAACACCTTGCTGTTGGGGATCATCACCTTGACGTTGTCGGGCGTGGCGATCTCGGTGAACAGCAGGTCCAGCGACTTGACCGTACCGTTGCGGGTCGAGGTCTCGATCACGTCGCCGACCTTGTAGGGGCGAAACAACAGGATCATCACTCCGGCCGCCACGTTCGACAGCGCGCCTTGCAGGGCCAGGCCGATGGCCAGGGAGGCCGCGCCGAGCACGGCGATGATCGAGGTGGCCTGCACGCCCACCTGCTGCAGCACCGCCACCAGCCCCACGGCGACCACGGCGTAGCGCACCAGCGAGGCGATGAAGCTTTCCAGGGTCGGGTCGGGGTTCTTGCGGTGCACCCGGCCCAGGCCCCGTCGCGCCACGCCCGCCAGCCAGCCGGCCACCCAGAAGGTGACGAACAGGATCAGGGCCGCGACCACCAAGTTCACCGCCAGCTTGCCCAGCCAGTCGAGGAAGTGCCCGAACATGGTCTCGTCGGCTTTCACGTTGGCGATGGAGGGGAGGGTGATGTCGGGTACGGCGTTCGGCTTGGTCTGCATGGGTCTCTCGATGGCGCCCCCGCCCCGAACCGTCAACGAAGACCGGTCAACGAACAAGGCCCCCGCGCCGTTCCTTGCCGGTAGCGCTTCGTCCGCGAGAAACAGTCGGTTACATCAATTGGCTCGAATCCGAGCCGATCCGCCTCTAAGAGCGCCGCCCATGAGCATGTCCTTCATTGACCTCGCCGCGCAACAGCGCCGGATCCGCGCCAAGATCGACGCGGCCATCGCCGCCGTCCTCGACAGCGGCGCCTATGTCATGGGCCCACAGGTGCGCGACTTCGAGGCCAAGCTGGCGGCGTTCGGCCAGGCGAAGCTCGCCCTGTCGTGCGCCAATGGCACCGACGCCATCGCCCTGCCGCTGATGGCCTGGGGCGTGGGCCCCGGCGACGCGGTGTTCTGTCCGTCCTTCACCTTCGCCGCCACGCCCGAGGTCGTGCCGTGGGTCGGGGCCACGCCGGTCTTTGTCGACGTGCTGAGCGACACCTTCAACCTCGACCCCGCCAAGCTGGAGGCGGCCATCGCCGGGGTGAAGGCCAAAGGCGAGCTGACCCCCAAGGTGGTGATCGCCGTCGACCTGTTCGGCCAGCCGGCCGACTATCCGGCGATCAAGGCGATCTGCGACCGCGAAGGCCTGAAACTGATCTCCGACAGCGCCCAGGGCTTTGGCTGCACGCTCGACGGCAAGCACCCGCTGCATTGGGCCGATGTGGCCACCACCAGCTTCTTCCCGGCCAAGCCCCTGGGCTGCTACGGCGACGGCGGGGCGGTGCTGACCAACGATCAGGACCTGTGGCACCTGATGGACAGCTTCCGGGTGCACGGCAAGGCCGTGGCGCCCGACCTGGTGGGCCGCGCCTTCGACCACGACACCAAGTACCTGAACACCCGCATCGGCATGAACTCGCGGCTGGATACGATCCAGGCGGCGATCCTGATCGAGAAGCTGGCCATCTTCCAGGAGGAGATCGACCTGCGCCAAGTGGTGGCCGACCGCTACGCCGAGGGCCTGAAGGGCGCGGTGCTGGCCACGCCCAAGGTCATCGAGGGCGGGATCTCGGTCTGGGCCCAATATGTGATCGAGCACGCCAACCGCGACGGCCTGGCCGCCCATCTGAAGACGCAGGAGATTCCGACGGCGGTCTATTACCCCGTACCGATGCACGTGCAGGCGCCCTATGCCGACTTCCCGCGCGGGGCGGGGGGCCTGCCAGTGACCGAGGCCAAGGCCGAGACCGTCCTGGCCCTGCCGATGCATCCTTATCTTTCGGAAGTTGATCAACAAAGGATCATTGCCGCGATCCGTGCGTTCAACGGTTAAGCTGCGCCACATTCACGCCTTAACCCCCGCTATTGTGGCCGCTCGTGGCTTAGAAGGTTCAGATGCACGATCCAATAACGTCGTTCGTGGTCGCGGTGTTCAGCATGCCGGGCGCCGCGCTGGTGATGGCGTTGGCCATCTTGGTGTTCGCCATCGGGCTGATCATCCAATCTGGCCATTTCGAATACACGCCGCTGCGTGACGACCTGAGCCGTCGGTCCGATGTGCTCAACGAACTGCGCGGTGATCGGCAGATGGCCTTCGCCGAGGCGTTCGAGGTAATCGACAAGCGATTCAGCGGCGCCGCCCACCCGGTCCTGGAGCTGGGTTGGGCCCACTATCGCAGCCAGTTGACGCCCGCCGGCGACGGGCGACTGGCCGCCTCGATCCATGCGGCGGACGCCTTCGACCATGCCGACACCCCGGCCCGGACCCTGGAGTGGTGGGCCAATCTGATGGTCGCCATCGGACTGGTCATCACCTTCATGGGCATCGTCGCGGCCCTGACCGAGGCGACCGCGGCCATGGCCCCGGACGCGGCCGGTTCAGGCGGCGCCGCCATGCAGGGCGCGCTGATCCATCTGCTGACCATCGCCGCCACCAAGTTCTGGACCTCGATCGCCGGGGTGCTGGCCTCGATCATCCTGCGTCTGGTCGCCCGCCGTCGCCGCCAGATGATCGAGTCGCTGGAAGCCCATTTCTTCGCCTTACTCGACGCCTGCGTCCGCTTCGCCCCACCCGAGAAGGTGATGCTGGAGCAACTGGCGGTGCTGGCCCGGATCGAGGCGGCCCTGGCGGGGCGGTCCGCGACGGCCCCGCGAGCGGACGTGGTCTGATGCGCCGGAAGCGCGGCCGGGCGACCGATGTCGAAGAAGGCGAAAGCTATTATGTGTCGATGACCGACATGATGGTTGGGGTGATTTTCATCTTCATCATCATGCTCAGCTATTTCGCATTCGAGTTCCGCGCCTCGACAACCAAGCTGACCCGATCCAAGCAACCCGAAACCGCCGCTTTGCTGACAACGGCCGCCGCCCTCAAGCCGCGCAACGCCGACATCGAGGTCGACTATCAGGCGCGGGTGCTGTGCGTGCCCGAGACCGTGCTCAGTGAGACCGGCGACGCAACCTCAACCGACCGCCGCTGCTTCTCGTTCTCGCCACCGGTCAAGGTTTCGGCCCAGATGGTCTCGACCGCCGACGCCCAACGTCTGCTGTTGCAGTCCCTGGAGTCCGATCTGCGCGACACCGGCATGCCGATCAACGCGGCCGCGTCGGATGGCGCGCTGAACTTCAAGTCCAGCCAGCTCTTCTTGCCGGGTACGGCCACCCTGTCGCCGTCGGGCCTGAAGATCGTCGGCGAGGTCGCCCAGACCCTGGCGCGCCGCCTGCCCTGCCTGGGCTATGGCGCGCCGGCCGAGGCGGGTTGCGAGGCGGGCGGGTCCAAGTTGGCCCTGGTCAATGTGGTCAGCCTGACCAATCTGGACGCCTTCACGCCCGAGGGCCAGCAGGCCGCCGCCCTGGCCCTGCAGCGCGCCGCCGCCTTCCACCGGGGCCTGACCGCTGCCCAGCCGATGCTGGCGGCCCTGCGCAATGCGCCGAGCGGCCAGGCGGGCAGCCAACCCCTGTTGCGGGTTGCGAGCGTCGGCCAGTCGCAGGAGGCGGCCTCGAAGGTCGGCGATGATCAGACGGTGAGTGTCCAGTTCCAAATGGCGACCAACTAGGACCTTGTCGCCGAAAGCGTAGACGGTTTCGACGGCCGCCAGGCGTAACGCCAAGCCCTGGAACGACTCCGGGTTTGGCGGACGCTCGACCTCGGTTTATATCGCCGTCATCGCGTCTCGCGCCCGCCGGCGCTTCGGCGTTTCCGGCCCGTGAGAGAGCGTCATGTCGTCCAGTTCACAAGTTCCCGCCGGCCCTCATCCCGGCATGGGCTTTGGCCAGTTCGTCGCCCTGATCGCGGCGATGATGGCCACCAACGCCCTGGCCATCGACTCGATGCTGCCGGCCATGCCGCAGATCGGCCAGGCCCTGGGCATTGCCTCGGCCAATGAGCGCCAGTGGATCCTGACCGCCTACCTGCTGGGCTTCGGCGCGGCCCAGATCGTCTACGGTTCGCTGGCCGACCGTTTCGGACGCAAGCCGGTGCTGCTGGTCGGGCTGACGATTTACGTCGTGTTCGCCGCCGCCTGCGCCTTCGCCACCTCGTTCGAGATGCTGCTGACCGCCCGGGCCCTGTGCGGTGTGGGCGCGGCCGCCACCAGGGTGCTGTCGGTGTCGATCGTCCGCGACTGCTACAGCGGCCGGCAGATGGCGCGGGTGATGTCGCTGTCGTTCATCGTCTTCCTGGGCGTGCCGATCATAGCCCCCTCGGTGGGCCAGGCCATATTGCTGGTCGCGCCCTGGCCGTGGGTGTTCGGCATCCTGGCGATCTTCGGCCTGGCGGTGATCGCCTGGGCCTGGGTCAGGCTGCCCGAGACCCTGCACCCCGAAGACCGCGTGCCCCTGGCCGCCGGTCCGGTGCTGGCGGCCTTCAAGGAGTGCCTGACCAACCGCATCGCCGTCGGCTACACCCTGGCCGCCACCCTGGTGCTGGGCGGTTTGTTCGGCTTCCTCAACTCGGCCCAGCAGGTGTTTGTCGACGTGCTGGGGGCGGGCAAGGCCTTCACCCTGATCTTCGCGGCGATCGCCGGCGGCATCGCGGTCTCGTCGCTGCTCAATTCCCAGATCGTCGACAAGCTCGGCATGCGGCTGGTCTCGCACACCGCGCTGGTCGGCTACATCGTCTTCGCGGTGATCCACGCGCTGGTGGCGCTGAGCGGCCACGAGACCCTGTGGACCTTCTCGCTGCTGCAGGCGGCGATGATGTTCTGCTTTGGCCTGGTAATGGGCAATTTCGGCTCGATCGCCATGGAGCCGCTGGGTCACCTGGCGGGCACGGCGGCCTCGATCCAGGGCTTCATCACCACGATCGGCGGGGCGCTGTTCGGCTTCTGGATCGGCCAGCTGTTCGACGGCACCACCGTGCCCCTGACCCTGGGCTTCGCCGGCTTCGGCATCGCGGGTCTGGCGGCGGTGCTGATCACCGAGAAGGGCCGGATGTTCCACGCCGGTACGGGCGCCCCGGCGGCCGAGGGGGCGGGGTTCCACTAGTCCAGCATCCGCTCCAGCGTGACTAGCTCGTCCGCCTCCCGCGAGGGCTTGTCCCAGCGGATGCGGTTGATGCGGGGAAAGCGCATGGCCACGCCGGACTTGTGGCGGGTCGAGCGCTGCAGGCCCTCGAAGGCCACCTCGAACACCAGGCCGAAATCCCAGTCGGCGCGCACCGACCGCACCGGCCCGAAGCGTTCGATCGTGTTGTCGCGCACGAACTTGTCGATCTGCTTCAGCTCCTCGTCAGTGAAGCCGAAATAGGCCTTGCCGACGGGAGTGAGATGGCGCGTCCCGGTCTCGTCCTCGCGCCAGACGCCGAAGGTGTAGTCGGAATAGAAGCTCGACCGCTTGCCGTGGCCGCGCTGGGCGTACATCAGCACCGCGTCGATCAGGCGGGGGTCGCGCTTCCACTTGAACCACGGGCCCTTGGGCCGCCCGGGTTCGTAGGCGCTGTCCCAGCGTTTGAGCATCAGCCCCTCGGCGATGGTCGGGTCGCCCTCCGGCGGCTGGGCGCGTAGGGCGGCCAGCGCCTCCCAGGTGTCGAACGGCTGGATCGGCGACAGGTCGATGCGCGGGCTGTCGGCATGGGCGATGAAGGCCTCCAGCCGCTTCCGACGCTCGGCGAAGGGCAGGCCGCGCAGGTCGGTCTCGCCGTCCAGCAGCAGGTCGTAGGCGCGTATGCCGGCCGGATAGGTCCACAGCTGCTTGGCGTCGACCGTCTTGCGGTTCAGCCGCTGCTGCAAGTCGCCGAACGACGCCGCGGCCCCGTCGCGCATCACCAGCAGCTCGCCGTCGATCGCGCCTTCAAAGCTCAGGGCGTCCAGCACGTCGGGAAAGGTCGCCGAGATGTCGTCGCCGGTGCGGGTGTAGAGCCGCTTCTCGCCGCGCTCGCTGACCGCCTGGACGCGGATGCCGTCCCACTTCCACTCGGCGGCGTAGGCGTCGGGATCCAGCTTGGCGAAGTCGACCGCCTCGTCGATCGCCTGGGCCAGCATCACCGGCCGGAAGCGCCCCGGCGCGTCGGGTGAGGGCTGTTCGGAGCGGCCCTCCAGCCAGGCGAACAGGTCGCCATAGGGCGGGGTCATGGCGTGCCAGACCTCCTCGACCGCTCCGATCTCGACCCCGCCGAAGTCGGCGCAGGCCTGCTTGGCCAGCCGCGCCGAGACGCCCACCCGCAGGCCGCCGGTCATCAGCTTCAGCAGCGCCCAGCGGCCGTCGGCGTCCAGGGCGTCCAGCCAGCTCTCGATCAGCCGCTGCACCTCGGCGCGCGGGGCGGTGCGCAGGCTTTCCACAACCTCCGACAGGTCCGGCTCGCGGTTGGCCCCGGGCCTGTCCGGCCAGACCAGGGCGACGGTCTCGGCCAGGTCGCCGACATAGTCGTAGGACCAGGCGAACAGCTGGGCGTCCATCCGGCTCTCGACCGCCTTGCGAATGAAGGCCGGCTTGGCGGCGTTGAACGACAGCGCTCCGGTCAGGGCCGCCAGCACCCAGCCCCGCTCGGGATCGGGCGTCTCGCGCAGGAAGTCCTTGATCAGGGTGAGCTTGGCGTTGCGCGAGCTCGTCAGGGACAGGCGGTCGAGAAGGTGGGCGAAGGCGCGCATGGGAATGAAATGTCGCGCCAGGGCTTAGGTTCAAGCCCGGTCGGCTTGGCGCTCGTCCAGCTGGCCCAGGATCATGATCTTCTGCCAGATCTTGCGGCCGAGGTCCGAGGTCAGGGTCTCGATGTCGTTGACGGCGGCGATCACCACGGGGTCGCTGCTTTCGCCGGCATAGAGGGCCGCCAGCTTGGCGGTCAGGGCCAGCATCTCGGCGCAGTAGTCCAGATAGCGGGCCAGCTCGAAGCGGCTCATCTCGCGGGCCGGCGAGGCGCTGGTGCGCGGGCCCAGCACCAGGGTCGGGTCCTTGGTCAGCTGGTGCATGTCGATCACGTGGGCGAAGGACCGCAGCTCGTGCAGGGCCTTCTGGACCCGCGAGCGCTTCCAGCGCGACTCCAGCGACACCAGGAACCAGATGGCGGCCGCCGACAGCAGCAACAGGTTGACCACCGGCTCCAGGCCCTGGGCCAGGTTCAGGGTGTTGGCCTTGCTCAGGCTGTCGACCCAGTCCAGCCGCCCGACCAGCATCGCCTCCAGGCCGATGGCGCCCAGCGCGATCGCGGCGACCAGGGCGCGCAGGCCCAGATAGGGCCGCGACAGTCGACGGGCGCGCTGGGCGGTAACCCGCGCCGTGGCGCTCAGCTGGCCACAGACCTCCGACAAGCCGGATTCCGGAAAGCGCTCGGCGACGCGGACCTTCAGGTGGTCGAGCGTTTGCACCACCTTGTCGGCGTTCAGCTTCAAGGCGCCATTGCCCTTGCGATTTGCCATGTGGGTCCCCCGATCCGGGCTCGACGCTAGCACGAGGTCGAGGCTTGAAGTCAATTTGAACATCTGTTTGAATTGAGCGAACCGGAGATCGGCCATGACCTTTCAGCCGCCCGCGCCTTTCGTCCCCCATCCCCGCAAGAGCCCGCTGACCACGCCGTGGGAGCCGATCTATGCCGACATCCGTGAGGATCGCTGGGTGCTGGCGGTCGAGGTCCGCGAACCGCACACCAATTCGCGCGGCGGCCCGCACGGCGGCCTGATCGCGGCGCTCGCCGACAACGCCATGGGCCTGTCGTGCGGCGTAGTGCTGAAGCGGTTGCGGATCCCCAGCAATGGCCTGATCACGGTGTCGCTGGGCCTGGACTACCTGGCCGCCGCCCAGCTGGGCCAATGGCTGGAGTTCGACACCGACTTCATCAAGCCTGGGAAGACGCTGTGCTACGCCGAGGCGACGGTGCGGGCGGACGGCAAGCCCGTGGCGCGGGCGCGGGCGACGTTCAAGGTGGCGTGAAGGCCTACTCCCCTTCCTCCTCGTCATACCCCACCAGCCGCAACGCCTTGGCCGGTATGCCTTCCAGCTCGCACCAGCGTTCCAGGGCCTCCTCGCGGCCGTGGGTGATCCACACCTCGCCGGGGCGCAGCTCGTCCAGGGTGGCGGTCAGCTCGTCCCAGTCGGCGTGGTCGGAGATGATCAGCGGCAGTTCCACGCCGCGCTGGCGGGCTCTCGCCCGCACCCGCATCCAACCGCTGGCGAAGCAGTCGACCGGATCGGGGAAGCGTCGCGACCAGCGGTCGGCCAGGGCCGAGGGCGGGGCGACGATGATCGCGCCTTCGAAGTCCTTCTTGGTCCCGATCGTAGCGGGGGCCAGCGGTCCCAGGTCGACGCCGTGGCGTTCGTAGAGCCGGTTCAGCCGGTCCATGGCGCCGTGCACATGGATGGTCTTGTCCCAGCCGGCCTCGCGCAACAGCTTGATCACCCGCTGGGCCTTGCCCAGGGCGTAGGCGCCGACAATGTGCGAGCGTTCGGGGAATTGCTCGACCGACTTCAGCAGGGCGGCGATCTCGCCCCTGTCGTCGGGGTGGCGGAAGACCGGCAGGCCGAAGGTCGCCTCGGTGACGAACACGTCGCACGGCACGGGCTCGAAGGCCGGACAGGTGGGGTCGCGGCGGCGCTTGTAGTCGCCCGAGACGACGATGGTCATGCCCTTCCAGCGCACCACCGCCTGGGCAGAGCCCAATACGTGGCCGGCCGGGACGAGGCCCACCTCGACGCCGCTGTGCGTGAAGCTCTGGCCATAGGGAATGGGCTGGCGCTGGCCGGCGAAGTCCTCGCCATAGCGCTCGGCCATGATCGCCAGGGTCTCGGGCGTGGCCGCCACAATGCCGTGCCCGGCGCGGGCGTGGTCGGCATGGCCATGGGTGATCACCGCCCGGTCCACGGGGCGGACGGGGTCGATGTAGAAGTCTCCGGGCGGGCAATACAGCCCGTCGGGCCTCGGACAGATCAGGTCTTGCGGCTTCATCACGGTGGATATGGGAACGCGCCTGGCTATAAACCTATCCCGATGACCGACGAAGAACACCGCGCGATAGCCCAGGCGATGAACGAGGGCAGTCCCCAGGCCAAGGCGCTGGGTTTCGAGACCCTGGAGATCGGCCACGCGGTCGCGATCCTGAAGGTCCCGTACCGGCCGGAGATCGTCGGGGATCCGGAGACCGGCGTCATCGCCGGCGGGGTGGTGACCACCCTGCTGGACCACACCTGCGGCCAGGCCGTGCACGCGGCCCAGGCCGAATGGGGCTTCATCGCCACCCTGGACCTGCGCATCGACTACATGCGGCCGGCGCAGCCCGGTCGCGACATCAAGGCCCGGGCCCATTGCTACAAGCTGACCCGCTCGATCGCCTTCGTGCGCGCAGTGGCCTACGAGGACGATCCTGAAGACCCGATCGCCGCCGCCCAGGCCGCCTTCATGCTCGACTCCAGCGCGGGCCGGAAGCCCGGCGCCAATTTCAAGCCGCCGAAATCGACCGGCCAATCCACCGGCCAATCCACCGGCAAGTCGGGAGACGCGGCATGAGCGACGCCCCCATGAACGCCCAGGACAAGCTGAACGCCGTCCTCGCCTCGATCCCCTATGCCCGGTTCATCGGCGTGCGGGCCGAACTGGCCGGCGACGAGATGACCGCCGTCCTGCCGTTCTCGGACGTCATCGTCGGCAACCCGATTTTGCCGGCCATCCACGGCGGGGTGCTGGGCGCCTTCATGGAGATGACGGCCCTGGCCCAGCTGTCGATCTTCGAGCCGCTGAAGCGCCAGCCGCGCACCATCGACGTCTCGATCGAGTACCTGCGCTCGGGCCGGCCGCTGGTCACCTATGCCCGGGCCGAGATCAAGAAGGTCGGCCGCCGGATCGCCAATGTCCATGTCGAGGCCTGGCAGGAGCAGCGCGCCAACCCGATCGCCGCCCTGCGCGGTCATTTCCTGCTGACCTCGGCCGAGGACTGATCGCGGCGCGATCGCAAGACCACTCCCGGTTTCGCTGCACCGCGGGAGCGCTGAATGGCCGAACGGTGGTCTCATAGGTAGAAAATTGCTAAGTGACGCTCGGTAATGCTGACATTACACCCCTGTAATGCGGGTTATTGGCGATGATGTTTCTTAAAATCGCTTCATGAAGCAAAGGTAACGGGTGTTCACCATCCCGCGGGCCTATACCCCTGACCACCGGACGCGGACGGCGCGCCGGCCAACAGGGAACCAAGACAATGACCTTCTCCAGCAACAGCTTTTCCGCCCTCGCCAGCCTGGTTCTGGCCCTTCTGCCCCTCGTCGTGATCGCTGGCTCCATCTCCACGAGCTTCTGAGTGATCGCCGCGTAACTCCACCGGGACGCGACCCTCCTAGGCCCTCAGGGCCTCGCGGGCCGCCCGGTGGAGAAGGGCGTGACGATGCGCCAAACGATCGATGTCGGCGTCATATCCGCCGCCGATCACCCCGGTCACCGGGATAGTCCTTTCCAGACATGAGCCCAGGACGAACGCCTCGCGCCGCGCGAGCCCCTCGTCGCTTAAACTCAACCGCCCCAGCTTGTCGTCCGCGTGCGGATCGACCCCGGCGTTGAAGAACACCAGGTCCGGCGCCACCCGCGCCAGCAGGTTCGGCAGGATCTCTTCCAGCTTTTCCAGATAGGCCGCGTCGCCCGTGCCGTCCGGCAGGTCGATGTCCAGATCGCTGACCGCCTTGCGGGCCGGGAAATTCTTCTCGGCGTGCATCGAGAAAGTGAAGACGCTGGCGTCGCCCTCGAAGATCCGCGCGGTGCCATCGCCCTGGTGGACGTCGAGATCGACCACCAGCACCTGGCCGACCGTTCCTTCGGCCAACAGCCGCCGCGCCGCCACCGCCACGTCGTTGAACACGCAGAAGCCCGCCCCGGTGTCGGCCTGGGCGTGATGGCTGCCGCCGGCGGTGTTGCAGGCGATCCCGTGTTCCAAGGCCAGACGCGCCGCCGCCAGCGTGCCGCCGGTCGCCGCCCGCGCCCGCGCGGCCACCGAGTCGGTGTTGGGCATGCCGATCCGGCGCACGACGTCGGCGGGCAGGGTCAGGTCGATGACGCCGCGCACATAGGCCTCGTCGTGGACCAGCAGCAGGCTTTCCAGATCGATGGGTTCTGGCCGCACGAAGCCCTCGGGTCCCGCCACACCCTCGGCCTCGAGGACGGCGGCGAGGCGCGAGAACTTGTCCATCGGAAACCGATGCCCGGGCGGCATCTCGGCGCGGAAGGCGGGGTGGTGGATGATCGGCGGGAAAGGCATGGCCATGGCCCCACGATGGGAAAGGCGGCGACGTGACGCAAGGTCACGACTTGCCGGGTCCGTTCCGCGAGACTAACCAACGATCATGCGCACGCCCGAGAACCTCGCCGAAATCCTCGACCTCGAAGCCATCGAGGTGAACCTGTTCCGGGGGGTCAGCCCCAATGACGGTTTCCCCCGCATCTTCGGCGGCCTGGTCATCGCCCAGGCCCTGATGGCGGCCTACAAGACCGTGCCCGATCGCACCTGCCACTCGCTGCACGCCTATTTCATTCGGCCCGGCGACGTGAACGCCCCGGTGCTCTATGAGGTCGAGCGGGCGCGGGACGGCGGCACCTTCACCACCCGCCGCGTGGCCGCCATCCAGCACGGCGAACAGATCCTCAACCTGGCCTGCTCGTTCCAGACGCCCGAGGACGGGCTGGAGCACCAGACCGAGATGCCCGACGCCCCGGATCCGGAAAGCCTGCCGACCGAGACCGAATTCCTGCGCTCGCTCGGCGACGAGCTGCATCCCCGCATTCTGAAGATGTTTGAGCACCCGCGCCCGATCGACCTGCGCTGGGTCGATCCGCAACATCCGATGAAGCCCGTGGCCAAGCCCTCGACCAAACAGGTCTGGATGCGAGCCCGGGCCCCGATCGGCGACGACGTGCGCCATCAGCACTGCGCCCTGGCCTACGCCTCCGACATGGCCTTCATGGAAAGCGCCCTGCGCCCGCACGCGTTGGTCTGGGCCACGCCGGGCTTGCAGGCCGCCAGCCTCGACCACGCCATGTGGTTCCACCACCCGTTCGACTTCAACGACTGGATCCTGTTCGCCCAGGACAGCCCCTGGGCCTCGCAGGGCCGCGGCCTGGTGCGCGGCCAGATGTTCAGCCGCGACGGCAAGCTGGTGGCCTCGGTGGCCCAGGAATGCCTGATGCGGGTGCG
>FTJN01003206.1_pt5 | contig 24742 bp, 23 predicted proteins | sample 1658361 | NCBI WGS metagenome assembly FTJN01 (sample SAMEA3914819, study PRJEB12502) | metagenome | biome: forest; material: soil | place: Canada | collected 2010-06-26 | depth 0.3 m
AAGCCTCGCATAGGCTGGGAGACGTTGATGAGTTCGAAGACCCTGGACCGCGCGCTGGTCCTGGACGCGGTTCGCGTGACCGAAGCCGCCGCCATCGCGTCGTGGAGCAAGGTGGGCCGCGGCGACGAGAAGGCCGCCGATCAGGCCGCCGTCGACGCCATGCGCAACGCGCTCAACGAACTCAACATCGACGGCGAGATCGTCATCGGCGAGGGCGAGCGCGACGAAGCCCCCATGCTCTATATCGGCGAGAAGGTCGGCACGGGCAAAGGCCCCAAGATCGACATCGCCCTGGACCCGCTGGAAGGCACCACCCTGGCGGCCAAGGCCATGCCCAACGCCCTGGCCGTGATGGCCTGGGCGCCCAAGGGCACGCTGCTGAACGCGCCTGACACCTACATGGACAAGATCGCCTGCGGTCCGGGCCTGCCGCCTGGCGTGATCGACCTGGACAAGTCGCCGGCCGACAACGTCCGGTCCATCGCCGCGGCCAAGGGCGTCGCGCCCGAGCACATCACCGTCTGCGTGCTGGACCGTCCGCGTCACGCCGAGATCATCGCCAGCATCCGTTCGGTCGGGGCGCGGCTCTATCTGATCACCGACGGCGACGTGGCCGGGGTGATCGCCACCACCGATCCGTCGACCGGCATCGACCTCTATGTCGGCTCCGGCGGCGCGCCCGAGGGCGTGCTGGCCTGCGCGGCGCTGAAGTGCGTCGGAGGCCAGTTCCAGGGCCGGCTGCTGTTTCGCAACGCCGACGAGAAGTCGCGCGCCGCGAAATGGGGCATCACCGAGCTGGACAAGAAGTACGACCTGCACGAGATCGTCCGCGCCGACGCCATCTTCGCGGCCACCGGCGTCACCTGGGGCAACCTGCTGGACGGCGTCACCTACAAGGACGGCTTCGTCCACACCCATACGCTGGTCATGAATTCATCAACCGGCACGGTGCGCGAAGTGCGTATGAAGCGGAAGGCCTAGGCTTCCGCTAAGGTCACTGCCGAATCCCTTCTCCTTACGAGGCCTACATGACCACGCTGACCGATCTCGCCGGATGGCTCGCCAACGAGCCGGCTGGCGACGATGTGAAGGCCGTCGTCGGCGTGATCGCCGGGGCCTGCGTCCAGATCAGCAAGGTCGTGGCCTCGGGCGCGATCTCCGGCAGCCTGGGCGCGGCCGGCCAGATCAACGTCCAGGACGAAGAGCAGAAGAAGCTCGACATCATCACTAACGACATCCTGCGCGACGCCCTGAACGGCTGCCCGCTGGTGGCCGGCCTGGCGTCGGAAGAGCTGGACTTCATCGAGACCACCGGCGCGGTGGGCGGCTTCCTGGTGACCTTCGATCCGCTGGACGGCTCCAGCAATATCGACGTCAATGTCTCGGTCGGCACGATCTTCTCGGTGCTGCCCGCGCCGGCCGGCGTGACCCCCAGCGAGGCGGACTTCCTGCTGCCGGGCCGCCAGCAGGTCGCGGCCGGCTACGCGGTCTACGGCCCGCAGACCATGCTGGTGCTGACGATCTCCAAGAGCGTGGTCGCCTTCACCCTGGACGCCGACGGCGCCTGGCTGCTGACCCACGAGACCATCGCCATCCCGGCCGACACCGCCGAATTCGCGATCAACATGTCCAACCAGCGCCATTGGGCGCCCCCGGTGCGGGCCTATATCGACGGCTGCCTGCAGGGCAAGAGCGGTCCGCGCGGCAAGAATTTCAACATGCGCTGGGTCGCCTCGATGGTGGCCGACGTCCACCGCATCCTGATGCGCGGCGGCGTCTTCATGTACCCGTGGGACAGCCGCGAGCCCGACAAGCCCGGCAAGCTGCGCCTGCTCTACGAGGCCAACCCGATGTCGCTGCTCGTTGAGCGGGCGGGGGGGAGATCCACGCTCGACGGTGTGGTGGCTATCCTGGACGTGCAACCGACCAAGCTGCACCAGCGAGTGCCGGTGGTGCTGGGCTCGGCCAACGAGGTGGATCAGGTCGGGGCGGCGTAATTGCCGCTCTACCGAGGGCGATGCTGATGGCGAGGTTCGACCCGTTGCGGACCTTCGATGCCAAAGCGTAGCTTGCTCGTATGAACACGCAGCCGGACACCTTTTCCCGACTACCTCCCCCGGCTCGCTTGCGAGACTTGATGCAGGCGCTGGCGACGCTCGACGCCATCATCAGCCCGGAATGGGAATATCGTTACTACTCGTTCAACGAGCGGTGGGACGCCGGCGAGTCGATGGGCTCTATGCGCAATGGGCAGGGAGATGACCTGTTCGTGCTGTTCAACGCTGCTGGAGCTTTCATCAAGGGCCTTGATCACGAACGTTTCAGGGCAGAAGGCAGTGCTCGCGACATTTATGCTCTCGTGCCACCCGCGTTCAGCAGTGGAGTTGGTGAGCCGGCCTTCTCGCCTGATCACGCCACATTCTGCTGCTGGCGTACCTTTGAAGCTGATCGCTGGGAATGGGCTAGTAGCCAGACGTCAAGGGAGGGTGGCGACGGATCCGACTGGTTGTTGGCGGGGTTGGATGGCAACCCCGAGACCTACCTGTCCTTCGCCCGAGATTATTATGAGATCGAAGCCGACGCCGAGGCGGTGCGCCTGGTGCATCAACGAGCACCAATCACGTCGATGCTAGCGACGCGGCTCAATCCGGAAATCAACTTTCAAGCGCTTCAACAGGACTTGGTTGAAATCGGCTATCCCATTTCGATGGAGTAACGCCCGACAATGCCGCCAGCCGGCGTCCGCAACCCTCCCTTCTCAGCCCTGACAGCGTCCGCTTAGCGGTCCCATATGGGCCGTCACCAGAAGTAGAGGATTGGATCTGCGTCCGCGCCTGACGCACCCACGCCCTATCTTCCGTCTTCGCGCCACATGGAGCGAATCCGTCAAAGCGGGTAGGTTCGGGCCATGACGTCGATAACCAAGCTCACGATTTCCGGTCGTTCTCTTGCGCGGAAGGGCTGAGCCATGGCCGCCGACGGACACGCCCCAGTCGCCTCCGAGCACTTCCTCGACGTCTCGCGCTCGATCAGCGGCCGGGCCTGGCGTGAGCGCCCGGGCGACGCGGCCGTCGCGCGCAGCCACCAGCAGCTTCACGGCCTGTCCGAGCCCCTGGCGCGGGCTCTTGCTTCGCGCGGCGTGAGCGTCGAACACGCCGAGCACTATCTGCGGCCCACCCTGAAGGCGCTGTTCCCCGATCCTTCCAGTTTCACCGACATGGACGTGGCGGCGACGATCCTGATCGACGCGCTGGAAAGCGGCCGCTCGATCATGGTGTTCGCCGACTATGACGTCGACGGGGCCACCAGCGCCGCCCAGTTGGTGCGCTGGTTCCGCCATATGGGCGTCGAGCTGCCGATCTACATTCCCGACCGCCTGACCGAGGGCTATGGCCCCAGTCCCGCGGCCTTCAAGACCATCCGCGACACCGGCGCCGACCTCGTCGTCACGCTGGACTGCGGCGCGGCGGCCTATGACGCCATCGCCAGCGCCGCCACCATTGGGCTGGAGGTGGTGGTGATCGACCACCACCTGATGCGCGAGGATCCGCCGGCCGCCGCCGCCGTGGTCAATCCCAACCGTCCGGGCTGCCAGAGCGGGCAGGGGGTGCTGGCCGCCGCCGGCGTGACCTTCGTGCTGCTGGCCGCCCTGAACCGCGAGGCCCGTAAGCGCGGCCTGTTCACCGAGGAGCGCCCGCAGCCCGACCCGCGCCAATGGCTGGATTTGGTGGCCATGGGCGAGGTCTGCGACGTCACCCAACTGGTCGGCTTCAACCGCGCCCTGACGACCCTGGGCCTGCGGACCATGTCCAGCTGGGGCAATCCCGGCCTGAAGGCCCTGTTCGAGGTCGGCAAGGGCTCGGGCCCGGCCTCGGTGTTCCACGCCGGCTTCATCCTGGGGCCGCGCATCAACGCCGGCGGACGGATCGGCCGCTCCGACCTCGGCGCGCGCCTGCTGTCCACGGACGATCCCGAGGAGGCCCGCATGCTGGCCGAGGAGCTGGACGGCCTCAACACCGAGCGCAAGGCGGTCGAGGCCGGGGTGGTCGAGGAGGCCGCCGCCGTTCTCGAGCGCGGCAGTAATTTCAACCCCGACGCCCCGGTGATCGTGGTGGCTGGGGAGGGTTGGCACCCGGGCGTGATCGGCATCGTCGCGGGACGCCTGCGCGAGCGCTATCGCAAGCCGGTGGTGGTGATCGGTATCGACCGCGCCGCCAATGTCGGCAAGGGCTCGGGTCGCTCGCAGCCGGGCGTCAATCTGGGCGCGGCGATCCAGGCGGCCTTCGAGGCGGGCCTGCTGATGGCTGGCGGCGGTCACGCCATGGCCGCGGGCCTGTCGATCCGCCCCAACTCCATTCCCGAATTCCGTGCCTTCCTCGAAGAGCGCCTGGCCGGCGAGATGGAGGCCGTGGGCGTCGAGGGGGTGGATATCGACGCCCTGGTCCAGCCGCGCGCCGCCAACCGCGCCCTGTGGACCGAGTTCCAGCAACTGGCCCCGTTCGGTCCGGGCAATCCCGAGCCGATGTTCGCCCTGGCCGGGGTTCGCCCCGAACGGGTGATGGCGATGAAAGGCGGCCACGTGCGCGTCGATCTGGTCGGACCGTCGGGCGATCGAATCAAGGCGATCTCCTGGCGCTCGGCCGAAACCCCTCTGGGTCAGCGTTTGATGGCCGGCGGCGGCGCTCTGCACGTCGTGGGCCGTCTGAAACCGGACGATTATATGGGCCGGGAAGGGGTTCAGCTGGAGATCGAGGACGTCGCCGACCCCCGCATGCGCATGACTTGAAAAAACTGCTCTCAGTCGCTTGCGCCTCGGGGGGAAGCTTTGTATATCGCCTGCTCTTCGCGGCCACGTGGTCCCTTCGTCTATCGGTTAGGACGCCAGATTTTCATTCTGGAGAGAGGGGTTCGACTCCCCTAGGGACTACCACCGCGAAGCCTACTTAGACTTTACATGCGAATACCCGCCTAATGCAGGCGCCGTGGTCCCTTCGTCTATCGGTTAGGACGCCAGATTTTCATTCTGGAGAGAGGGGTTCGACTCCCCTAGGGACTACCACCACCACGAGCACTCAGGTTTATGTCGATGCGGAAACCGCGACGAAATGTCGCGGGAGCCGACAGATGGCCCTTCCCGATCAATTGGTTATTGACGGCTCTCCTCTCGCGAGAACAGTGTTATTCTGTGGTGCTCGCCCTCTTGGGCTGTTTGGGCGAGCCAGAGGGGCGGAATGTCTGGTTTCGATTTCGAGGACTCGGGATCGCACGAGGAGTTCGTGCGGATCAGTGGTCGCGTGAAGTGGTTTGATACGGGTAAGGGCTACGGTTTCATCGTGCCCGACGACCCCGGGCAGACCGGCTTGAAGGACGTGCTGCTGCACGTGACGTCCTTGCGCAACTGCGGGCGCGAGACGGCGCTGGAGGGCGCGGTCATTGTCTGCGACGTGGTCAAGCGTCCCAAGGGCTGGCAGGTGTCCGAGGTGGTCGATCTGGACGAAAGCGCCGCCTGCGCGCCGCTGGAACGTCCCAAGCGGTCCTTCGGCGACGGCGGCATGGGCCTGCGTCGCGACACCGGCTTCCGGTCGGGCATGGACAGCGGCCGCCAGACGCTGGAGCCCACGGGCCCGGCCGAACGGGCCAAGGTCAAGTGGTTCAACCGCACCAAGGGCTATGGCTTCGTCGTCCGCGACGGCCAGCCGGGCGACATCTTCGTCCATATCGAGACCCTGCGTCGCGGCGGGCTGGAGGACCTTCAGCCGGGCGACGACGTGATGGTGCGCTTCGCCGAGGGGCCCAAGGGCCTGGTGGTCGCCGAGATCACCCCCGGCGAGGACTGACTTTCGCCATCGACCCCGGACGTCGTAGGATCGACCCGCCGCGCCTCATGACGAGCGCGGCGCGGCGACGATGAGGCTTGCGTGACTCTATTGATGACGATCGGACGACGCGTCCAGGCCCTGGCCCTGACGCTTGTCGGCGTTTCCCTCGTCGCCGGAGGGTTGGCCGCGACCCCGGCCCAGGCCTGGCAGGCCAAGCCGAAGCCGGCCGTCGCCGCCAAGCCGTCGGCCAAGCTCGACACCGTCGAGATCCTGACGATGCGTGGGCGAGTCAAGTTCACTGTCGAGCTGGCGGTGACCAAGGCCGAGCAGGAGCGGGGCTTGATGTTCCGCAAGTCGCTGGCTCCCGACCGTGGCATGCTGTTTCCGTACAAGCCGCCCCAGCGGGCCGCGTTCTGGATGAAGAACACTCTGATCCCGCTCGACATCATCTACATCGCGCCAGACGGCCGGGTGCTGTCGATCGCCCGCAACGCGGTGCCGCACGACCTGACCCCGATCCCCTCGGGCGGGGTGATCGGCGGCGTGTTGGAGATTCCGGGAGGCCGCGCCGCCCAACTGGGCATCCTGCCCGGCGACCGGGTGCTCAACAAAATCTTCCCGAAAGGCTGACTTCTTCCGGTTTTGGGGCCCCGTTCCGTTTGCTCCCGGCGACGAAGCCCTGTAGAGCACCCGCTCGGTGTTTCGGAGCGTAGCGCAGCCTGGTAGCGCATCTGGTTTGGGACCAGAGGGTCGCAGGTTCAAATCCTGCCGCTCCGACCACCTAGACCCCTTTTCGAAGGGGCCAAGAACCGACCTGGAGAGGCTTCATGCTCGCGCGCATCTACCGCCCCGCCAAGACCGCCATGCAGTCCGGCAAGGCCAAGACCAAGGACTGGGTGCTGGAGTTCGAACCAGCCTCGGCCAGACGTTCGGATCCGCTGATGGGCTGGACCCAGTCGAGCGACATGAACGGCCAGGTGCGCCTGAACTTCGAAACCCGCGACGAAGCCGTGGCCTATGCCCAGCGTCACGAGATCTCGTTCCAGCTGTTCGAGCCCAAGACCCCCAAGCGCATCATCAAGGCCTATGCCGACAACTTCGCGGCCGGCCGCCGGCAGCCCTGGACGCACTAGGCGTTCCGTCCCAAGTATCCTTCAAGATACCCCACGGGGTTCGCGCCCTTAGCTCAGTTGGATAGAGCACTCGCCTTCTAAGCGAGCGGTCGCTGGTTCGAATCCAGCAGGGCGCGCCAACCTACGCTAGAGCACGACGGAGCACGCCAGCACCGTCCAGTATGACCGCTTCCACAGAGTGCCGGACGTTTCATTCGACGACTATGTTGTGGTTCACGAACTCCCGTTGAATCGGACAGGTCCGGCGGCCAGAGCGATCGGCCAGACCAGCGCAATATATGGCCGGTCCCCTTTTGGGCGCGCGTTCGACCGAAAAGGCGGAATGTTCGGTCCCGATGATATGCGCTGAGCTCGTCCAGCGTCTTTCGATGCCTGTGATCCATGCATTTCCCATCCGCGCCAATAAATATTAGACCGTCCGGTCGGTCTAATATTGCCGTGTTATCCGAACTCGATTAAAAGTCCGACCGGACGGACTGGTAATGACCAGCCGGAATCGAGGGAGGGAACTATGCGAAAGATCACGCGCCTCGGCGCTTCGTCGGCCTGCGCCTTGCTCACGGGCCTCGGCGCGGGATGGCTCGCGGCGCCAGCCTTGGCGCAAGAAGCGCAGCCCGCGGCTCAAGCTCCAGTCGATGCGTTGACTGAGATCATCGTCACGGCCAACCGGCGCAACGAGGTGCTGCAGGACGTGCCCGCGGCGATCACGGCGATCACCGGTGAGACCCTGCAGCGCCAGAACATCACCAATCTCGCGGGCATCGCGGACCGCACGCCGGGTCTGACCTTCGCGGCCTTCGCCGCGGGGCAGCCCGAGATCGCTATCCGGGGCGTGGGCACTAAGGAAGACGGGCCTGCCGCCAGCGATTCCACCGTGGTTTCGATCGACGGCGTCTACATCGCCGCGCGCTCGGCCCAGGTGTTCGATCTCTTCGACCTGGAACGCGTGGAGGTGCTGCGTGGGCCGCAAGGCACGCTCTATGGCAAGAACTCCATCGGCGGTTCGATCAACTTCGTGACCCTGGAGCCCTCGGCCACGCCGGTGTTTCGCGCCCAGGCCCGCATCGGCAACTTCGGTCGCAAGGACGCCGGCGGATTGGTCAGCGGGCCGCTGAGCGACACTGTGTTCGCCAAGGCCGCCGTGAGCTATCGCTCGACCGACGGCTACCTCCGCAACGTCTTGGTCGGCAGCCCGCACTATGGCGAGCGCTGGGGCGAGACCGAAAGCTTCAGCTACCGCTCGGCCGTACGCTGGGAACCGACCGACGCCTTCGACGTCTCGCTGACCGTGGATGGCGCGCGTGACCGCAACGGCGCGACCAACCGCGAGCCGGTCGGCAGCGCGGGTCCCCTCCACAACTGCGGCTGCGCCTCCGATCCCGTGGCCGTCAACGCCGCCTTCGGTGGTGCAAGCAGTCCCTACACGACCCTGGCCGACGTCGAGGGCTTCACCCGTCGCGATATCTTCGGCGCGAGCCTGAAGTTCGACTACGAGTTTGACTTCGCCACCCTGACGGCGATCTCCAGCTATCGTCAGACCACCTATCACTATCTGGAGGACTCCTCGGGGCTGCCAGCCTCGTCGGTCTTCACCGACCTGACCGGCGCCTCGGGCAATCCCAACAACGTCCTGCTGGGCCCGGCGACGCAAGGCTTCACGTTCAAGATCACCGATGGCGTCGACGAAGCGCCTAAGCAATACACCCAGGAACTTAGGCTGACCTCGCCGTCCGGCGGCCGCCTCGACTGGATCACGGGTCTGTTCTACAGCCGCGAGAACAATGCGCGGACCGAGACCTTCAACTTCCCGTCCTTGGGGCGCGCCGATCGCCGGCCCAGCCTCTCGGCCACCCACCAGACCAATCGCGGCACGGCCTGGGCGGTCTACGGACAGGCCTCCTATGCGCTGACTGATCGGCTGAAACTGACCGGCGGGGCGCGCTATTCCTACGAGAAGAAGCGCATTACCTCGGACGGGATCATCTATTCGGGCCTGCCGTTGCTGCTGCAGCCCTACGCCAAGGTCGGCGCCGAGGAAGGGTGGGGCAACGTCACCTGGAAGGCGGTGGCCGAGTACAAGTTGACCGAGGACGCCATGGCCTATGCCAGCGTCGCCACCGGCTTCAAGAGCGGCGGCTTCACCGGCAGCGCCTCGACAGCCGTCTCGGCGAGCACGCCGTTCGATCCGGAAAAGGCGACCAGCTACGAAGCCGGGGCCAAGACCGAACTCTTCGACCATCGTCTGCGGCTCAATGCGGCGGCCTTCTACACCGACTATCGCGATCTGCAGGTCACCCGCTTCTTCCAGCCCGCTGGGTCTAGCTTTGGCCAGTTCATCACCGAAAACGCTGGCAAGGCGCGGATCAAGGGCCTTGAGGTCGAGGCCACCGCGCGTCCGACGAAAGGTCTTGAACTCGGCGGCACGGTCTCGCTGCTGAACGCGAAGTACGTGAAGTTCACCGGCACGCCATCGCAGAACAACACCGGCTCGTTCGACGGCAATCGCCTGCGCCAGGCGCCGAAGTTCTCGCCTAGCGCTTTCGCCGGTTACACCTATGACATGCAGGGCGGCGCGGCGCTGGCGCTGCGGGCCAGCTGGAAGCACCAGAGCAAGTCCTACTACGACGCCGACAACAACCCGATCACCGTGATCCCGGCCTACAGCCTGCTCGAGGGCTCGTTGGCCTACACCGCGAAGGACGGACATACGACCGTCAGTCTCTGGGGCAAGAACCTGACCGACGAAGCCTATCGGACCCACGTCTTCTCGCAACGGGACAGCCGCGTGGCGTTCGCCCTGTTTGGCGAACCGCGCACCTACGGCATCACGATCGACTATCGCCGCTAGACCGCGGCTCGGCCGCCGCCTGGAGCCACGCGCTCTAGGCGGCGAGACCGGCCAGGAAGGTGTCGGCGGCCATGGCCGCGAAGGCCGCGGGTTGGATCTTTCCGGCCGGGTCGTACCAGGTGTGCGTCCAGTTGAGCATGCCGAAGAACAGCATGGTGGTCGCTCGGCAGCGAGCGTGATCCTCGGCCAGTTCCGGCTTGATCTCGGCGACCAGACGGTCGACCGCGTCGAGCAGCCAGCGCTGATGGTCGACGATGATTTTCTGACGTGGCCCGGGCAGGTTGACCAGCTCGTTGAGCAACACCTTCTGGTGCGACTGGGCCTCGACATAGGCCTCCATCAGCCGAGCCGACAGAAGGCGGATCTTCTCGGCGGCCGGTAGCGGCTCTTCAAGCACCGCCTTGGTGACCTCGATCAACGCCTCGATGTGGGAGTCCATCACGTCAAAGAGGATGTCCTCCTTGGACTGGTAGTAGTGATAGAGCAGCGACTTTGAGATGGCGCCCGTCTCGGCGATCTGGCCGACCGAGGTGCCGAGAAAACCGCGCGCGGCATAGAGGTCGGCGGCGGTGCGCATGATGGCTTCCCGCCGCTTGTCGTAGTCGGCCGCCTGCGTACGCGCCATGCTTCGTCTCGTTCCGATTGGCTCCAAGTGACCGAGAACTAAGGCAATCGCCCAGGCTGCGCCACCCTTGCCGCGCCCGGACACGTAAAATAACCGACCGGTCAGTCACCGATGTCCGCGAACGTTGTCATGACGAGGCGCGGCGGCCCGGGCCTGCCTTAACCGGCCTTGGCGACGCCTAACTGGCTTGCCCGCCGCCGGTCCAGCGCATCATGGCCATGCGCGCCCAAGCCAAGGCCCCCGAAGTCAAATGCTCCGGGGGCCCTTTGTTGTCCCGCGGCTGAAGGCGAGCCGCGGGCCGCGGAGGTTCAGAGGGCGTTCATGGTCAGGAGCTCGTAAGTGGCCACGACGTCGCCGTCCTGGTTGGCGACTTCCGCGTTCCACCGCACCTCGCCGTACTCGTCGTTGCGACGGTTCTTGGCCATGGCCGTCAGGCGCACGGCGATGGCGTCGCCCGGCGAGACCGGCTTGAGAAAGCGCAGACTGTCCAAGCCGTAGTTGGCCAGCACCGGGCCCGGCGCCGGATCGACGAAGAGGCCGGCCGCGAAGGACAGGATCAGGTAGCCGTGAGCGACCCGACCCGGGAAGAACGGATTGGCCGCGGCGGCTTCCTCGTCCATGTGGGCGTAGAAGGTGTCGCCGGTGAACGTCGCGAAATGCTCGATATCGTCCAGGCTGATTGTCCGGGGCTGGCTGGCGAAGCTCTTGCCGAGGGACAGTTCATCGAAGCGCAGGCGGAAGGGGTGCTCGCCCTCGTCGATGGTCGGGGCGCCGGGCAGCCAGCGGCGGGTGATCGCCGCCAGCATGCGCGGCGAGCCCTGTAGGGCCGTGCGCTGCATGTAGTGCGACAGGCCCCGCAGGCCGCCCATCTCTTCGCCGCCACCGGCCCGGCCGGGGCCGCCGTGCACCAGGCCCGGCAGCGGCGAGCCGTGGCCGGTCGACTCTCGGGCGCAGTCTCGGTCGGCGATCAGGACGCGGCCGTGATAGGCGGCGGCGCCGGAGATCACCGCGCTGGCCACCGCCGGATCGTGGGTGAACAGCGACATCACCAGCGAGCCCTGGCCCTCGCGGCACAGAGCCACGGCCTCGGCCAGGTCCTGGTAGGGCATCAAGGTCGAGACCGGGCCGAACGCTTCGGTGGCGTGGATGCTCGGCGCGGCCCACGGCTGGTCGCAGCGCAGCAGGACGGGGCTCATGAAGGCGCCGGCCGGATCGACGCCGGCGGGCGGGACGAGCGGGTCGCCAAAGACGATCCGGGCTTCTCGGGCGAGGTCGGCGACCCGAGCGCGAACGTCCTCGAGTTGGTCCTGGCCGACCAGCGCGCCCATGGTCACGCCTTCCTGGGCCGGATCGCCGACGACGACGGCGGCCAGGCGCTCGGCGATGGCGGCCTGGACGGCGTCGATCAGGGCCGCGGGCGCGAAGACGCGGCGGATGGCGGTGCACTTCTGGCCCGCCTTGACCGTCATTTCGCGCACGACCTCCTTGGCGAAGAGTTCGAACTCCGGTGTGTCGGGCGTGCAGTCGGGACCCAGCACCGTGGCGTTGAGGCTGTCGCATTCGGCGATGAACCGGACGCTTTGTTCCACCACGTTCGGGTGGCCGCGAAGCTTGTTGGCCGTGGCCGCCGAGCCGGTGAAGGACACCACGTCCTGGCCGGTGAGGTGGTCGAAGAGGTCGCCGGTCGAGCCGACGATCAGCTGCAGGGCGCCGTCCGGCAGGACGCTGGCCTCGACCATGATTCGCACGCAGTGTTCAGCGACATAGGCCGTGGCGCTGGCCGGTTTGACGATGGCCGGCACGCCGGCCAGCAGGGTGGGGCCAAGCTTCTCAAGCATGCCCCAGACCGGGAAGTTGAAGGCGTTGATGTGCACGGCCACGCCCTGCAGCGAGCTGAGGATGTGGCGTCCCACGAAAGTGCCGCGCTTGGACAGCGGCTCCAGGCCGCCGTCCAACAGAAGGGTGTCGTTGGGCAACTCGCGGCGCCCCTTGGAGGCGTAGGCGAACAGCGTGCCCGCGCCGCCCTCGATGTCCACCCAGCCGTCGGCGCGGGTGGCGCCGGTCAGGGCCGAGAGAGCGTAGAGCTCCTCCTTGCGGGCGATGATCGCCTCGGCCAGGCTTTTCAGCATCTTGGCGCGCTCGTGGAACGTCATCGCGCGCAGGGCCGGCCCGCCAACTCGGCGGGCGTGTGCGGCCATGGCCGAGAAGTCGACCCCCTGGGAGCCGAGCTGGGCGGCCGGCGCGCCGTTCAGGGCGCTGGCGACGTCGACCAGGCCGCCGGACGCGGCGATCCAATCACCGCCGACGAAGTTGAGAAGCTTTAGGGGTTTCATCGCGGAACTCCGGAAATCAACGGCCGGTGAAGGCCGGCTTGCGCTTGTTGAGGAAGGCTTGGACGCCTTCGGCGTAGTCGGCGCTGTGGCCCAGCCGGCGCATGGCGTCGCGCTGCAGGTCCAGCTCCTGGTCAAGGGTGTGGGCGCCGCTGGCGCGGATCATCGCCTTGGTGGCGGCCAGCCCCAGGGTCGGGGCGGCGGCGAAGCCGGCGACCAGGGTCTCGGCTTCTTCGGCCAGGGCGTCGTCGGCGACGGCGCGCCAGATCATGCCCCAAGCCTCGGCCTGTTCGGCGCTGACGGGAACGCCGGTCAGGGTGATGGCCAGGGCGCGGGCCTGGCCGATCAGGCGCGGCAAGATCCAGGTGCCGCCGGAATCGGGGATCAGGCCGATATTGGCGAACGACTGGATGAACTTGGCGCTCTTGGCGGCGATGACGATGTCGGCGGCCAGGGCGAGGTTAGCGCCGGCGCCGGCCGCCACGCCATTGACCGCGCAGACCACCGGAAAGGGCAGGGCGACCAGGCGCCGGACCAGCGGATTGTAGTAGCGCTCGACCGACTCGCCCAGGTCGACGGCGTCGCCGCCTGGCGCAACCGCCCGGTCGGAGAGGTCCTGGCCGGCGCAGAAGCCGCGGCCCGCGCCGGTGAGCAGCAGGACCCGGACGTCGGGCGCGGCTTCGATCTGGTCCAGGGCCTGGGCGACTTCCCCGTGCATCTGGACGGTAAAGCTGTTGAGCCGGTCTGGCCGGTTGAGCGTCAGGCGCGCTACGCCGGTCTCTATGGAAAATAGGATGGTTTCGAAGGCCATGGTCGCCGCCGTCCTTACTGGTCGCGCCTCCCTGACGCAGGTCTTGGCTTAAATTAGAACGTCCGGTCGGTCAATTATTGTCAGAGCCTTGTTCACGAGGCTAGGGTGGGTCTAACCAGGGAGGGAAACGGTGATGAACGATACGGATCTGGCGCGGCGCGTGACGCTGCGGATGCGGGAAACCGAGGGCCCCACTCAAACGCTCGGCCTGGCGCTAGAAGCGGTCGATGTCGGTTCCGCGCGGGTGTCGATGATTGTCCGTCAGGAGATGCTCAATGGCGTAGGCACCTGTCACGGCGGGGTGCTGTTCACCCTGGCGGATACCGCCTTCGCCTATGCCTGCAACAGCCGAAACAGCGCCAGCGTCGCTCAGCAGGCCGCGATCGCCTTCCTGGCGCCGGCGCGGGAGGGCGACACGATCGTGGCGCAAGCCCGGGAGTTGGCGTTGGAGGGGCGAACGGGCGTCTATCAGGTCATGCTCGCCAACCAGGACGGTCGGGTGGTGGCCGTCTTCGATGGCCTCTCGCGCACCCTGGGGCGTTCGATCCTGGACATGGCGGAGCCTGGCGAGGCGGCGCGGATCGCGGATGAGCGATGAGCGATCATCCGTCGGCCTGGTTCGAGACCAGGGCGAGCTCAGGCGTCATAGTCGAGCACCACATCGTCGCTCAGGGGCACGGCCTGGCACGTCAGCACATAGCCCTGGGCGACCTCTTCGGCGCTGAGCCCGTAGTTGGTTTTCATCTCGACCTGGCCGCTGATCACCTTGGCCCGGCAGGTCGCGCAGACCCCGGCTTTGCAGGCAAAGGGGGCGGGCATGCCCACCGCGCGGGCGTTCTCCAGGATGCTGCCCTTGTCGGCGTCGAAGGCGATCAGGCGACGCCGGCCCTCTAGCGTCACCTGGACCTTGCGGCCGGCGGCCCGTTGTTCAAGCGCCTTGGCGGCGGCCAACTGGGCGGCGGACATCTCGCCCACCGTGAACCGCTCGATCAGAATGGCGTCCAGGGGGAGGCCCGCCGCGAGCAACGCCGCCTCGACCACGTCCATCATCGGGCCGGGGCCGCACACGAAGGCCGCGGTCAGGGTCTTGGGATCGACCAGGTCGGTCAGGGCTTGGGCCGTTCTGGCGGCGTCGAGCCGACCATTGAACAGATCGACGTCCTCGGCCTCCTCGGACAGGAAATGGAAGACCTGCAGGCGGCCCATGAAGCGGTTCTTCAGGTCGGCCAGTTCCTCGAGGAACATGATCGAGTTGGAGGCGCGGTTGCCATAGAACAGGATGAAGCGGCTGCGCGGCTCCACCGACAGGGCCGATTTCAGCAGCGACAGGATCGGCGTGATGCCCGAGCCCGCCGCGAAACCGGCATAGGTCGCTGTCCGTTCCGAATCGAAGCTCCAGGTGAAGCTGCCGTGCGGAGCCATCACTTCGACAATGTCGCCCACGCTGACTGCGGTGTTGGCCCAGGCCGAGAACTGTCCGCCGGGCACGTGCTTGATGGCCACGCGCAACTCGTCCTCATGCGGCGCGGCGCAGATCGAGTAGTTGCGGCGCACGTCCTGACCGTCGAGCACGGCGCGCAGGGTCAGGTGCTGGCCTGGCGTGTAGCGGAAAGTCTCGCGCAGGGCGTCGGGCAGGTCGAAGGCCAGGGAGACCGCATCGTCGATCTCATGTCGGACATCGGTGATCTTCAGGGAATGGAACGACGCCGACATGGCAGTCCTCTTTAATGGCACTTGAAGCGGTCGAACGGCTCGTGGCAATTGCGGCAACGCCACAGCGCCTTGCAGGGTGTGGATCCAAAGCGGCTGACCTCGACCGTGTCGGTTGAGGCGCAGCGCGGACAGGCGACCAGGTCCTCGCCGCGCAGGGACCTTGAGTCCGCCCCCTTCGGCGGCGGAGCGATCCCATAGTCCAGCAGACGCTGGCGCCCCTGGTCGCTGATCCAATCGGTGGACCAGGGCGGCGACAGCACCGTCTCGATCGGCACGGCGTCGAAACCGGCCAGGTCCAGGGCGATGCGCACCGAGGCCTCGATCGCCAGGGTCGCCGGACAGCCGGTATAGGTCGGGGTGAGCAGCACCGCGGCGGGGTTGGCCCGCACACCGCGCACGATGCCCAGGTCGACCACCGAGACCACAGGGATCTCCGGATCGGGAACGCCGGCCAGAACCATCATGATGGCCTCGGCGGCGGCGGCGTCGAGCGTGGCGGGGGACGCCATGGCGCTACCAGACGGCGTCGGGATAGGCGCGCGGCAGGTACTGCATCTGGGCCAGCAGGTGGCCCAGATGCTCGGAGTGGTGGCCGACACGCCCGCCCTTGATCCCGCGCGGATAGACCGGCGCGGGCAAGGTTGCTTGGGCTAGCACCGCCCCGATCTTGGCGTCGAAGCCGGCCCGCAGGGCGGCCTTGTCGGCGGCCACGCCCTGGGCGGCCAGAGCGGTCTCGGCGGCGTCCATCTCGAACAGCTCCTCGACGAAGCGCCAGAACCAGTCCAGACCGTCGATGATCCGCGCGCGGCTCTCGTCGGTGCCGTCGCCCAGGCGCACGACCCAGTCGCCGGCCAGCTCGGCGTGGTAGCGGACTTCCTTGACCGCCTTGGCGGCGATTTCGGCGATCCGGGGTTCGGACGAAGCGGTGAGGGCTTCGAACTGCGCCAACTGGAACGTCGAGAACAGGAATTGGCGAGCGATGGTCTGGGCGAAGTCGCCGTTGGGCTGTTCGACCAGCAGGCAGTTGCGAAACTGCAGGACGTCGCGGTGGAAGGCCAGCTTGTCGCCGTCGCGGCCCTTGGCCTCGATCTCGCCGGCAAGACCCAGGAACAGGGTCGCCTGACCGATCAGATCCAGGCCCAGATTGGCCAGCGACAGGTCGATCTCCAGCGCCGGCGCATGGCCGCACCATTCCGTCAGGCGCTGGCCCAGGATCAAGCTGTCGTCGCCTAGGCGCAGGAGATAGTCGAAGAGATAAGCGCGGTCGGTCATGTCAGATGTGCTTCACGACGTCGGGGATGTCGTAGAAGGTCGGGTGCCGATAGACCTTCGACTCCGCCGGTTCGAACAGCTCGCCGGCCTGGGCTGGGTCGGACGCGACGATGTCGGCCGAGCGCACGACCCACAGGCTGACGCCCTCAAGGCGACGGGTATAGACGTCACGGGCGTGGCGGATCGCCAGCTCGGAATCCGGGGCGTGCAGCGACCCGACATGTTTGTGCGAGAGCCCGCCCTTCGAGCGGATGAAGACTTCCCACAGCGGCCAATCCTGGCTCATTTTTCTACCTTGAAACTTAAGCGGCGAGGCGCGCGCGGCGCTTCTGATCGTGGACGACAGCGGCTTCACGGACCCACGCCCCGGCGCTCCAGGCGTCGTTGCGGGCCTTCAGCCGTTCCTTGGCCAGGGGGCCTTCACCGCGGACCACGGCGTAGAATTCTTCCCAGTCGATGGCCCCGTAGTCGTGAGCGTCGCGCTCGGCGTTCCAGCGCAGGTCGGCGTCGGGAATGGTCAGGCCCAGATAGTCGGCCTGGGGCTTGCTGATATCGACGAACTTCTGGCGCAGCTCGTCATTGGTGTCGCGCTTGATGCGCCAGCGCATCGATTGGGCCGTGTTGGGCGAGTTGTCGTCAGGCGGACCGAACATCATCAGCGACGGCCACCACCAGCGGTCCAGGGCGTCTTGGGCCATGGCCTTCTGTTCGGGCGTGCCGTTGGCCAGACCGATCATGATTTCGTAGCCTTGGCGCTGGTGGAAGCTTTCTTCCATGCAGACCCGCACCATGGCCCGGGCATAGGGGCCATAGGAGGTCCGCTGCAGCGGCACCTGGTTCATGATCGCCGCGCCGTCCACCAGCCAGCCGATGGCCCCGATGTCGGCCCAGGTCAGGGTCGGGTAGTTGAAGATCGTCGAATACTTGGCCTTGCCGCTCAGCAGCGCCTCGGTCAGGTCGTCGCGGCTGACCCCCAGGGTCTCGGCCGCGCAGTAGAGGTAGAGGCCGTGGCCGGCCTCGTCCTGCACCTTGGCCAGCAGCACGGCCTTGCGGCGCAGCGACGGCGCGCGGGTCAGCCAGTTGCCCTCGGGCAACATGCCGACGATCTCGCTGTGGGCGTGCTGGGAGATCTGCCGCACCAGGGTGCGCCGATAGGCCTCCGGCATCCAGTCCTTGGGCTCGATGAACTCGTCGGCCGCCACGCGCGCCTCGAAGGCCGCCAGGCGTTCGGCGTCCTCGACGGCGATGACGGCGGGCCCTCCGTCGGTCTTGCCCAGTTCGGTGGTGTACATCGCTTCCTCCTGGCGCTTGTCTCAGACATATAATTGTCCGACCGATCGGTCAATCAATTCCGCTGCGGGTCAGATCCGCTCGACCGCCAGGGCGATCCCTTGGCCCACGCCGATGCACATGGTGCACAGGGCGAGGCGACCGCCGGTCAGGGCCAGTTGCTCGACCGCCGTCAGCACCAGCCGCGCGCCGGACATGCCCAGCGGATGGCCTAGGGCGATCGCGCCGCCGTTGGGGTTCACATGTTCAGCGTCGTCGGCTAGCCCCAGCCGGCGCAAGACCGCCAAGCCTTGAGAGGCGAAGGCTTCGTTGAGTTCGACGACGTCGAAATCGCCGATCGACAGGCCCAGGCGGGCCATCAGCTTCTCGCTGGCCGGCGCCGGGCCGATGCCCATGATCCGGGGCGGCACGCCGACGGTCGCTCCGCCCAGGACGCGGGCGCGGGGCGTCAGGCCATGGGCCTTCACAGCCTCGGCGCTGGCGACGATCAGGGCGGCGGCCCCGTCATTGACGCCCGAGGCGTTGCCCGCTGTGATCGTCCCGTCGGGACGGACGATGGGGCGAAGTTTGGCCAGGGCCTCGATGCTGGTCTCACGAGGATGCTCATCACGGGAGACGATAAGCGGATCGCCCTTCTTCCGCGCGATCGTGACGGGGACAATCTCGGCGTCGAAGCGACCAGACGCCTGGGCGGCGGCGGCGCGACGCTGGCTTTCGACGGCGAAACGATCCTGGTCCTCGCGGCTGATCCCGAAGTCGTCGGCGACGTTCTCGGCCGTCTCGGGCATGGAATCGATGCCGAATTGGGCCTTCAGCGCCCTGTTGACGAAGCGCCAGCCGATCGTGGTGTCGTGGACGGCGTTGTCACGCGAGAAGGCGTTCTCGGCCTTGGGCATGACAAAGGGCGCGCGGCTCATGCTTTCGACGCCGCCGGCCACGATCAGACCGGCCTCGCCCGCCTTGATGGCGCGGGCGGCCATGGCGACGGCGTCCATGCCCGACCCGCAGAGACGATTGACCGTGGTCCCCGGCGCGGTCTGGCCAAGCCCGCCCAGCAGGGCGGCCATCCGCGCGACATTGCGATTGTCTTCGCCGGCCTGGTTGGCGCAGCCCAGAATGACGTCGTCGAGGGCTGACCAGTCGACGCCGCTATTGCGATCAACCAGAGCTCTGATGGGGCTGGCCGCCAGATCGTCGGGGCGAACGTCGGCCAGGGCGCCGGCATAGCGGCCGATCGGTGTGCGGATGGCGTCGCAGATGAAGGCGTCAGTCATGGTCGGTCTCCAGGATCGAAAACAGCGGCGCGGGCGCGTAGAGTTCGTCGCCGGTCGCCTCGGCGATGTTCCGCAGCACGTTCGCTAGTCGGGGCGGCCCAAAGGCGCGCGCCCAGGCCAGCGGACCTTGCGGATGATTGGCGCCGTGAACCAGCGCCAGGTCGATGTCCTCGGCGCTGGCGACATCGTCGGCCACGGCGTCGGCCGCGGCGTTGGCCAGCTGGGCCAGGGTACGCAGCACGATCTGACCCGGTCGGTCGCTCACGCGAAGGGCGGACAGGCTCAAGGTCTGGGCCAGACCCGCCGCGGCGTCGGCCGCCGCGCCTCTGGACGCGGTCAGCACCAGGGTCTTGGCCTGGCCCAGATCGCGCGGCGGGTCGATCAGCACGTCCAGGTCAGGACGGGCCGCTAGCCGGCGCCCATCGCCGAACGCCAGGCGAAACCCGTCGACCACCAGCCGTTCGGGCGGCAAGTCGGCGTCTATGCCCACGCGCAGTCCCGCGTTGCGAGCCGCCTGAACCAGATGTTCGAACCGGCCCGGCAAGGGGCCAACCAGCAGGATGGTCGAGCGCGCGGCGGTCGGCGCCAACCCCGGTTTGGGCAAGGGTTGGTCATGGTCATAGACGCCCTGGCCGGTCTTGCGGCCCAGCCGGCCATCGGCGACCAGGGCGCCTTGGGCCGGCTGCGGACGAAACCGGGTCCGGCCCTCATAGGCCTGGTGCACCGAGCAGGCGACCGCGTAGTTGACGTCGTGGCCGATCAGGTCGCCCAGGGCCAGCGGTCCCATCAGAAACCCTCCCGCCGCGGTCAGGGCGTGATCGATGTCGGCGGGGTTCAAGCCTTCGGCCAGGGCCGCGAAGCCCTCGGCGTAGTAGGGTCTGGCGACGCGATTGACGATGAAGCCGGGGACGTCACGCGCCAGCACCGCGTGCTTGCCCCAGCGGCGCATGAGCACGAACGCGGCCAGGGTGACTTCAGGCAGGGTCCTCGGGCCGGCCACGACCTCCACCAGTTTCATCACCGGGGCGGGATTGAAAAAGTGCAGCCCAATAAAACGGTCGGGACGCCCGCTGGCGTCGCCCAGGTCCTCGATCGACAGGGAAGAGGTGTTGCTGGCCAGGATCGTTTCCGGCGGCGTCATGGCCACCAAAGCCTGGAACAACGCCGTCTTGACCTCGGCTCGCTCGACAATGGCCTCGATCACCAGGGCCGCGCTCGCCGCCTGTGACAGATCCAGGGTCCAGTCGATGGCCTCCGCGATGGCTATCCGCGCCTGATCGGAAAGGATGCCGCGCCGGACGAGCCCGGCCAGGCCGCAGTCGACCAGGGCACGTCCCCGGTCGAGGGCTTCGAGACTGGTGTCGATGACGCTGACAGGGTGGCCCGCGGCGGCGGCGACCTGGGCGATTCCCGCGCCCATGGCTCCAGCCCCCACGACGGCGATCCTCGCGTTCGATTGGATTTCCATGGTCTCGCCCTGCGTGATTTCCGCCCTTGGCTATAAAAAGACCGACCATACGGTCAATTAAAATCTTCGCGACGACGCTTGGTGGATTCCGAGCTTGCTTTAATTGATCGTCCGGTCATTCTAATAATTCAGAGCGCATGTCGACGCTCGTCGGGGAGGCGCATTTGTCACGGCCGCCGCCTCCCGATCCAATTTACGCCGGGAGTGAAAAGGCATGGCGGCGTCGCTCGCTCTAGACCCCATCGAGACCGCGTCGCGCGACGAGCTGCAGGCCGTGCAGTTGGCGCGCCTGCGCCAGACCTTGGCTCACGCCTATGCCGGCAACCCGCGCTATCGCGAGAAATTCGACGCCGCTGGCGTGCATCCCGATGACCTGAAGCGGCTCGAGGACTTGTCGCTGTTCCCGTTCACCACCAAGGCCGATCTGCGCGACGCCTATCCGTACGGCTTCTTCGCCGTGGGCCAAGACAAGCTGGCGCGGATCCATGCCTCTTCGGGGACCACGGGCAAGCCGACGGTCGTGGGCTATACGCGCGAAGACATCGACACGTGGGCAGGCGTGGTCGCCCGTTCGATCCACGCCGCTGGCGGACGGCCGGGCATGAAAGTCATGGTGTCGTATGGCTACGGTCTGTTCACGGGCGGCCTCGGCGCCCACTATGGCGCCGAGGCCCTGGGTTGCGCGGTGATCCCGATGTCGGGCGGCCAGACCGAAAAACAGGTTCAGCTGATCGGCGATTTTCGACCCGATATCATCATGGTGACGCCCAGCTACATGCTGTCGATCCTCGATGAGTTCCGCCGCCAGGGCCAGGATCCGAGGGCCTCGTCGCTGACCACCGGCATCTTCGGCGCCGAGCCCTGGACCAACGCGATGCGCGAGGAGATCGAGCAGGACTTCGGGATCGACGCGGTGGATATCTACGGCTTGTCCGAAATCATGGGCCCGGGCGTGGCGTCCGAGTGCGTGGAGGCCAAGGACGGTCCGACGATCTGGGAAGACCACTTCTATCCGGAGATCATCGATCCCGTGACCGGCGCGGTCCTGCCCGACGGCGTCGAGGGCGAGCTGGTGTTCACGTCGCTGACCAAGCAGGCCATGCCGATCATCCGATACCGCACGCGCGACCTGACGCGCCTGCTGCCGGGCACCTCGCGGACCATGCGGCGCATGTCCAAGATCACCGGCCGCTCGGACGACATGATGATCATCCGCGGGGTCAACGTTTTCCCCAGCCAGATCGAGGAACAGATTCTGGGCTGTCCGGCCCTGGCCCCGCATTTCCAGATCGAGCTGACGCGGCCTAGCCGCATGGACCAGGTCAAGGTGTTGGTCGAAGGCCGCGACGAGGCCGGCTCCGAAGCCCGTGAACGCGACGGCAAGCGGCTGGCCCAGAGGATCAAGACCCTGATCGGCATCACCGTGGCGGTCGACGTTCGGCCCGGCGGCGACCTGCCGCGCTCGCAGGGCAAGGCCAGCCGGGTCATCGATCGCCGCCAAAGCGCCTGAGGAGAACGATCATGAACACCCTGCTTGCGCTCTACGCCACGCCGGCCGACCCGGCCGCCTTCCTGACCCGCTATGACGAGGGCCATGCGCCGCTGGTCCGCCAGCTGCCCGGCCTTTTGAGCCTGACGGTGACGCGGATTGACCGGGTCTATGCGGGAGAGGGCGCGCCTTTCCTGATCGCGGCCATGACCTTCGCCGACGCTGACGCCCTGAAGGCGGCCATGAAGAGCCCCCAGATGGCGGCGGTCGGCGCGGACGTGTCTCAGTTCGCCGACGGGCTGGTGACGATCGTCGGCGGTCAGATCTTGGGCGGCTGATCCGTTCCCGGTCCGTCCGGCGCGGTTCGAAGGCGTCGAAAGGCTTCGGTCCGCGCCGCGGCCTCGTCGGCGAAGCGCACGATCGGAAACGAACGCGTGTCGAACAGGTTGGTGACGTTGACCCCGACGCTGATTTTGGGCGAGACGGCGTATCGGACCAAGGCATTGGCAAGCCCAGGCCCGTGGTCTTGTCGGCGAAACCGCCGCTGTTCGAGCCGGCCAGTAACGGGCTTTCGGTGTCGGTGGCGCGCTTGTTGTAGGCCAGGCGTCCGACCAGTTGGCCCCGAAGTCCTGCTCCAGCACGCCGAAATAGTTATGGCTGTCGCGCTCCCAGCGGTCTGGCCGACAACGGCGACATAGACGCCTGGGCGGCGTCGGCGGGCATGAGCCGGCGCACCTTCACGCGCGCCTTTCGGCAAGAAACCGGTTCGGGTTTTCACAGCAGACGCCAGCAGTTGCGGATGACCGCGGCGTTGGGGCGCCTGGCGTCCGGGCAATCGATCCAGGACGTCGCCCACGCCCTGGGTTTCGCCAGCATCAGCGCCTTCGCGGCGCGCTTCGCCAAGACCTTCGGCATGCCGCCCGGGCGTTACGTGTCCACCAAGTTCGGCGGTTAGCCCTCGGCCCTATCGGAGGAGGGCGATCCATATCCCAGAGCGCAACAGGCCAGTGTTCGGTCATTTGTGTTTTTCCGCACTGTGAATATTGTCGACAATGTGGAATCGTAAGGTGTGGACGTTGGCGTTGGAGTGCGAAGAATGAACACGATGAGAAATTCGGCGGTCGCCGCGATCGGCCTGGCCCTGGCGGGCGCGGCGAGCGGCGCTTGGGCGTCCGAAGCCCGGTGTCCCGTCGCGGACCTGCGCGCCGGATTGCCGCCGGGACCGCCGCCGCGGGTGATGCTGGCCCAGAGCGTCGCGCCGTCCGACACCAGCACCAGCACGGTGATCAAGCCCGACACGGCCGTGCAGATCGAATGCGGGAAGATCCCGGTCAAGACGATCGACGGCGTCGTGTTCTCTCGACCCAAGCTCGCGGATGGCCGCGACAAGTCCCTGGCCTTGGACCTGCTGGTCCCGGCCGGAGACGGCGCCAAGCCGCTGGTGATCTATGTGACAGGCGGCGGCTTCATGATCTCGCCGCGCAAGAGCGCCTTGGACCTGCGGACCTATGTGGCCGAGGCCGGCTTCGTGGTCGCCAGCATCGAGTATCGCACCGTGCCGGACGGCGCGACCTGGCGCGACGGACTGGCTGACGTCAAGTCGGCGATCCGCTATCTGCGCAAGCACGCGGGCGAGTATGGGATCGACCCGTCGCGCATCGCCGTCTGGGGCGAGTCGGCCGGCGGGTATCTGGTCGCCATGGCCGGGGTCACCGGCGGCGAGGCGCAATTCGACGTCGGCGACGACCCGCGGGTCGACAGTCGCGTCCAGGCCGTCGTCGACAAGTTTGGCAGCGCCGACGCCACCCACATCGCGGACGATTTCGATCCGGCCACCAAGGCGGCCTTCGCCTCGCCGGCCAATCCGATTTTCCGCTACATCTCCCCGGCCGAGGCGCCGACCGCGGCCAATCCGGTCAGTCATGTCGATCCAAAGGATCCGCCGTTCCTGCTGTTCCACGGCAGCCAGGACACGCTGATCTCGCCCTCCCAAACCCTGGCCCTCCATCAGGCGCTGCGCCAGGCCGGCGTGGACAGCACGCGCTATGTGCTGGTTGGCGCCGGCCACGGTGACCTGGGTTTCCTGGGTGACCCCCAGGCCGGTCTGCCCTGGTCTTCCAAGGAGGCGATGGACGATATCGTGACCTTCCTCAAACGCGTCCTGGGGTAGGCGCGAGCGTCCGGCATCGAGGCCTTCGCCTCGGCGCCGGACGACTCCAAGACGATCCGCGCTTGCGACGTCGATTGGCATATTGCATATTGTCGACAATATGGATGTGCAGGGAGAAACGACATGGCGATCGACGCGATAAACCCGCTTGGTCTCGACGGCTTCGAATTCGCCGAGTTCACCAGCCCCGAGCCGGCCGCCATGAAGGCGCTGTTCGAGCAGCTGGGCTTCGTCGCCGCCTCGACCCATCCGACCAAGGCCGTGACCCGCTACAAGCAGGGCCGCATCAACCTGCTGGTCAATGAAGACGCAAGCGGTCAGGTCGCCGAGTTCCGCGCCGCCCACGGCCCCTCGGCCAACGGCATGGCCTTCCGGGTCGAGAATGTCGAACAGGCCTATGCCGAGGCCCTGAGGCGCGGCGCCGTCGCCGCCGACGCCAGCAAGACCGTGCTGGGCGAGGGCGCCCGGGTGCTGGAGGGCATCGGCGGCTCGATGCTGTA
>FTJN01929523.1_pt1 | contig 24615 bp, 16 predicted proteins | sample 1658361 | NCBI WGS metagenome assembly FTJN01 (sample SAMEA3914819, study PRJEB12502) | metagenome | biome: forest; material: soil | place: Canada | collected 2010-06-26 | depth 0.3 m
AACCAGTACCGCGTGATCCTCGAGGCCCGCCCCGACCAGGCGCGCACGCCGACGTCCATCGGCGACCTGCGCGTGCTCACGACCAGCGGCCAGTCGGCGCCCCTGTCGGCCTTCGCGACGATACGCACGGTGCAGTCGCCGCTGCAGGTCACGCACGTGGCGCAGTATCCGGCGACCACGGTGGGGTTCGACACGGCGGACGGCGTGTCCCTCGGCACCGCGGTCGACTCGATCCGCCAGGCCGCCAAGGACATCGCCCTGCCCTCCTCGGTGACGATGACGCCGCTGGGCGCCGCGGGCGCCTACGAGAAGTCGCTGTCCAACCAGCTGTGGCTGATCCTGGCCGCCGTGATCTGCGTCTACATCGTGCTGGGCGTGCTCTACGAGAGCTACGTGCACCCGCTCACCATCCTGTCGACGCTGCCGTCGGCGGGCGTCGGCGCGCTGCTGGCGCTGCTGATCGGCGGCCAGGATCTGGGCGTGATCGGCATCATCGGCATCATCCTGCTGATCGGCATCGTCAAGAAGAACGCGATCATGATGATCGACTTCGCGATCGACGCCGAGCGCAGCGAGGGCAAGAAGCCGCGCGACGCGATCCACCAGGCGGCGCTGCTGCGGCTGCGCCCGATCCTGATGACCACCTTCGCCGCGCTGTTCGCCGCGTTGCCGCTGATGTTCGGCTGGGGCGAAGGCAAGGAGCTGCGCCATCCGCTGGGCCTGTCGATCTTCGGCGGCCTGCTGGTGAGCCAGTTGCTGACGCTGTTCACGACGCCGGTGATCTACCTGTGGTTCGACCGCCTGGGCGAGAACCTCAAGGCGCGCCTGGGAATCGGCGACAACGACGACGACGAGGAAACGCCCGCGCCGCAACTGGCGCTCGAGGCCCCGCCGGTGCCGCAGCGCATCGAGTTCGACCCCGACTCGCCGCAACCGGCGCCCGGAGGCGGTCGATGAACCTGTCGTCGCCCTTCGTCAAGCGCCCGATCGCGACGGTGCTGCTGACCGCCGGCATCGCGCTGGCGGGCATCGCCGCGTTCTTCGTGCTGCCGGTGTCGCCGCTGCCGCAGGTGGACTATCCGGCGATCTCCGTGTCGGCCAGCATCCCCGGCGCGAGCCCGGACACGATGGCCAGCAGCGTCGCCACGCCGCTCGAGCGCCGCCTGGCCACGATCGCCGGCGTCAACGAGATCACGTCCAACTCGGGCACCGGCTCCACGCGCGTGAGCATGCAGTTCGACCTGAACCGCGACATCGACGGCGCGGCTCGCGAGGTGCAGGCGGCCATCAACGCGTCGCGCGTCGACCTGCCGGCCACGCTCAAGAGCAACCCGACCTACCGCAAGGCGAACCCGTCGGACGCGCCCTGCATCATCCTGGCGCTGACGTCCAGGACGCGCACGCCGCAGCAGATCTACGACGCGGTGTCCAACATCGTGCAGCAGAAGGTGGCCCAGGTCTCGGGCGTGGGCGACGTCGAGATCGGCGGCGGCTCGCTGCCGGCCGTGCGCATCGACCTGAACACGCTGGCGCTGAACAACCTGGGCATCCCCGCCGAGGACGTGCGCGCGGCCATCCAGGCCTCCAACGCGACGCGGCCCAAGGGCAGCATCGAGGACGACGTGCAGCGGCTGCAGATCTACACGCAGCAGCCCGGCCACACCGCCGCCGAGTACAAGGCGCTGACGGTGGCCTGGCGCAACGGCGCGGCGGTGAAGCTGTCGGACATCGCCAACGTCACCGACGGGCCCGAGGACGTGCGAACGCTGGGCCTGTTCAACGGCAGCCCCGCGGTGATCGTGATCGTCACGCGCCAGCCCGGCGCCAACATCATCGACACGGTCGACGGCGTGCGCGCCCTCGTGCCCGAGCTGAAGGCCCAGCTGCCCAGCGACATCGAACTGCAGGTCGCCTCCGATTCGACCAACTCGATCCGCGCCTCCCTGCACGAGGTCGAGATCACGCTGATCATCTCGGTGGCGCTGGTGGTGTTCGTCGTGGGCGTGTTCCTGCACAGCCTGCGCGCCACGCTGGTGCCGGGCATCGCCACGGTGGTCTCGCTGCTGGGCACCTTCGGCGTGATGTACCTGCTCGGCTTCAGCCTGGACAACCTCAGCCTGATGGCGCTGACGGTGGCCACCGGCTTCGTCGTCGACGACGCGATCGTCGTGCTGGAGAACACCAGCCGCCACATCGAGCAGGGCATGGACCGCTTCCAGGCCGCGCTGCTGGGCGCCAAGGAGGTCGGCTTCACGGTGCTGTCGCTCAGCCTGTCGCTGATCGCCGTGTTCATCCCGCTGCTGTTCATGGGCGGCCAGCCCGGCCGGCTGTTCCGCGAGTTCGCGGTGACGCTGTCGGCGTCGGTGATGATCTCGCTGGTCGTCTCGCTCACCACCACGCCCATGATGTGCGCGTGGCTGCTCGATCGCAACAAGGATCGGGTCAAGAAGAGGCACAAGCCCGCGAGCCGCTTCACGCGCGTGACCGAGCGCGGGTTCGAGGGCCTGCTGCACGTCTACGAGCGCTCGCTCGACTGGGCGCTCGATTCCAAGCTGACCGTCATGCTGGTGCTGGGCGCCGTGGTGGCGCTCAACGTGTGGCTGTTCGTCGCCGTGCCCAAGGGCTTCTTCCCGCAGCAGGATTCCGGCCAGCTCAATGGCGGCATGCGCGCCGACCAGAGCATCTCGTTCGACCAGATGCAGACCAAGCTGCGCCAGCTGGTGGACATCATCCGCGCCGACCCGGCCGTCGACACCGTGGTGGGCTTCACCGGCGGCTCGCGCGCGGGCGGCGGCTTCATGTTCATCAACCTCAAGCCCAAGGGCCAGCGCAAGGACGGGGGCCAGGCCGTCATCGCGCGGCTGCGGCCGCAGCTCGCCAAGGTGACCGGCATCAGCCTGTTCCTGAACCCGGTGCAGGACCTGCGCATGGGCGGCCGCCAGAGCAACTCGACCTACCAGTACACGCTCAAGAGCGACAACCAGGCGGACCTCGCGACGTGGGCCACCCGGCTCGCCGACGCGATGAAGAACGAGGACGCGCTGACCGACATCGACACCGACCAGGCGGTCAACGGCGTCGAGGCCTTCGTCACGATCGACCGCGACGCCGCCGCGCGCCAGGGCATGTCCAACAAGGACGTCGACAACGCGCTCTACGACGCCTTCGGCCAGCGCCAGGTCGCCACGATCTACGACGCGCTCAACCAGTACCACGTGGTGATGGAGGCGATGCCGCAGTTCGCGCAGAGCCCGGTGTCCCTGAAGGACGTGCGCGTGCCCGGCAACGGCAGCAACGCGGCCCCGCTGGCCGGCGCGGCGAGCGCCGCGGCCGCGGCCTCCACGGCGACGGTGAGCGCCAATCCGGGCTCCCGGGACGCGTCCACCGGCGCCACGGTCAACACCTCGGCGCACACGATGATTCCGCTGTCGACGATCGCCGCGTTCAGCGAGGACGCCGCGCGCGCCAGCGTCAACCACCAGGACGGCGAGCTGGCCACGACCGTGTCGTACAACCTGGCCGAAGGCAGCTCGCTGTCGGACGCCAAGGCCGCCATCGAACACGCGGCGGCGACCATCCACATGCCCATCAACGTGCGCGGCAGCTCCCAGGGCACCGCGGCCGCGGCCCAGCAGAACAGCAACCAGCAGCCGCTGCTGATCATGGCGGCCATCGTGGTGATCTACATCGTGCTGGGCGTGCTCTACGAGAGCCTCGTGCATCCGCTCACGGTGCTGTCGACGCTGCCGTCGGCGGGCGTCGGCGCCGTGCTGGCGCTGATGATCTTCGGCATGGAGTTCTCGCTGATCGCGCTGATCGGCGTGTTCCTGCTGATCGGCATCGTCAAGAAGAACGCGATCCTGATCATCGACTTCGCGCTCGAGGCCGAGCGTTCGCGCGGGCTGTCGGCGCACGACGCGGTGCGCGAGGCCTGCATGCTGCGCTTCCGCCCGATCCTGATGACCACGCTGGCCGCGGCGCTCGGCGCGCTGCCGCTGGCCATCGGCTTCGGCGAAGGCTCCGAGCTGCGCCAGCCGCTGGGCATCGCGATCATCGGCGGCCTCATCGCGAGCCAGCTGCTCACGCTCCTGACCACGCCCGTCGTGTACCTGCTGCTGGACAAGATGCGCAGGCGCGGCCCCGACGAGAAGATGCTCAGCCGCCACGTCTCCGAAACGGAGACGGACGGCCCGGGCATCCCCCTTTCGCCCCACGCCGCCACCGCGGCCACAGGGAACTGACGATGACGATGGGCACCCCCCTCTCCCGCGCGCGCGCCTTCGCGCGCTCCGCCCCCGCCTTCGCGCGGTCCACGCTCGCGCTCGCAGGCGCGCTCGCGCTCGGCGCGTGCACGGCGCTCGCGCCCTCGAAGCCGTTCGACGCCCCCAGCTCGGCGCAATACCTCGAGCCGCCACCGGGCTGGATGGCCGCCGCGCCCGCCGACACGCTCACGCGCGGCCCGTGGTGGCGGTTGTTCAACGACCCGGTGCTCGACCGGCTCGTGCCGCAGGTGGCGGTGTCGAACCAGACCGTGGCGGCGGCTGCCGCGGCGGTCGAGGAATCGCGCGCCGCGGTGCGCGAGCAACGCGCGTCGTTCTTCCCCACCCTGTCGCTCGACGCCGGCGTCACCCGTTCGGGCACCGGCGGCAAGAGCAGCAGCGCGAGCTCCGGCACGACGACGTCGTCCAGCGGCAACCGCTTCTCGCTGGGCCTGGGCGCCAGCTGGGAGCCCGATCTCTGGGGCCGCATCGCCAACACCGTGTCCGCCGCCAACGCCACGGCGCAGGCGAGCGAGGCCGACCTGGCCGCCGCGCTGCTGTCGACGCAGACGACCTTCGTCATCGACTACCTGTCGGTGCGCGAGGCCGATGCCGAGATCCTCACGCTGCGCACCACCATCGAAGGCTACCAGCGCGCGCTGCAGATCACGCAGAACCGCTACGCCGCCGCGATCGCGCAGAAGAGCGACGTGCTGCAGGCGCAGACCCAGCTCGCCAACGCGCAGGCCGATCTCGCATCCCTGCAGCAGCAGCGCGCGCAGCTGTTCCACGCCATGGCCGTGCTGGCCGGACAGGCGCCCGCCACGTTCACCCTGCCCGCCGGCGACTGGAACTCGACGGCGGTGCCGGCGGTCCCCGCGGGCCTGCCGTCGGACCTGCTGCAACGCCGGCCCGACATCGCCACCGCCGAGCGCCACGTCGCCGTCGCCAACGCCAACATCGGCGTCGCGCGCGCCGCGTACTTCCCTTCGTTGACGCTCAGCGCCAGCGGCAGCCAGGGCTCGACCCGGCTCGCCGACCTGTTCAACGCGTCGTCGTTCGCGTGGTCGCTGGGCCTGTCGCTGGCCGAGACGATCTTCGACGGCGGCGCCCGCACGGCCCGCGTCGAGGAGGCGCAGGCGAGCTGGAAACAGAGCGTGGCGCAGTACCGCCAGACGGTGCTGACGGCGTTCTCCGCGGTCGAGGACCAGCTGTCGGCCGCGACCTCGCTCGAACAGCAGCAGGCGCTGCGCAAGGTCGCCTCGCAGGCGGCCGACCAGACCGAGCAGGAGATGCAGAACCGCTACCAGGCGGGCCTGGTCGCCTACACCGACGTGGTGACGGCGCAGGCCTCGGCGCTGAGCGCGCGGCGCGCGCTGATGCAGGTGTCGCTCAGTCGCCAGACCGCCGCCATCAACATGGTGGCGGCCCTCGGTGGCGGGTGGTCGACGCAGCAGCTCGCGGCCGACTAGGACGCGTCTGGAGGCCCGGCGCGGCGCCGAGAGGTCCGCCCGGAACGACGCTCTCCAAAAGTCCCGGACAGATGGCTCGGTTCAGCGAACCTCGAACGTCAGTTCGATCTCGAGACCCTGGGGATCGCTGAAGAAGACCTGGTGGAGAGGAAACCCGGGAACCGGACGCTCGTCGAAGGGGATCTCCTGCTCCTTCAGGCGCCGAACCGTTTCGTCCAGGCGGCGGCCAGAGAAGGCGATGTGGTCCAGCGGGCCGGTCTCCCTGACGGGTCGCGTGTCGAGCACGGCCGCCAGATGGACGATCGGACGGCCCTCGCTGTAGAGCCAGTGCCCGGGAAAAGGGAAGTCCGGGCGGGCACCGTCGACCAGGCCCAGCACGCCGACGTAGAAATCTCGCAGTTCCTCGAGTTCCTGCGGCCTGCACCTCACGGTGAAGTGATCGAGCCGGCCGACATGCACAAGCGTTCCTCCTCGAACCCCGACGTGGGCGGGATGCGTCGCGCCCATTGTCGCACTGGCATGGCAACGCAGGAGCGCACGCGCCGAGGGACGACGCCCGGCCGCGGGCGCGGCATCCGGTGGCCCGGTTCAAAGGAAAACTCGCGCCGGCATTCACTTTTCTAGGGGTGCACGCGCTGCGTCCGGGGGCGCGGACGGACCGTAAGTGGATTCGCACACCGCGTGCAACGGTCTGCGCAGCTCGACTGCGAGGCCGCTACCACTTTCACCACCCAGCTCAGGAGTACCGACATGACGATCCAATCCCTTCGCCCCTCCCAGGCCACCCTCGCGGTTCTCGCGCTCGCTTCGACCCTGGCAGGCGCCGCTTCGACGGCCCTCGCCGCGACGACACCGGTCGACGATTCCGTCCGCTTTTCCATGGTGCGCGCGCCTGCGCTCGCCACGGCGCCGTATTGCGTCACCGGGGCGCGCGCCACGGTGACCATCGATCCGCGCGGCATCGCTGAAGACATGATGGTGCGTGTCGAGGGCCTGCCGCCCAATACCGACTTCGATTTCTTCGTGATCCAGGAGCCCAACGGGCCCTTCGGCATGGCCTGGTACCAAGGCGACATCGAGACCAATGCGAAGGGCGTCGGCTTCGGCCACTTCATCGGCCGCTTCAACGAGGAAACCTTCATCGTCGCGCCCGGCAGCGTGCCCGCGCCTTCCGTGCACAACAACGCCTTCCCCGACGCGACGCTCAACCCGAAGACCGGCCCGATCCACACATTCCACCTGGGACTCTGGTTCAACTCGCCGCAGGATGCCGTCAAGGCCGGCTGCCCGGGTAACGTGACGCCCTTCAACGGCGAGCACAACGCCGGGGTGCAGGTTCTCAACACCAGCAACTTCCCCGACCTCGCGGGCCCGCTGCTCAAGGTCAAGCCCTGAGCGAGCAGCCGTGGCAGGCCACCATCACGTCGAGAGGGTGGCCCCACTCGGAGGTCTCGCCGCGGCGCTTGCCCGTGCCTGAAAGCGACCGCTTTCGCCTCCTTCTTCCGCAGACCCGCGCCGTGGAGCCATGTCATCCTGAGCACTGGTTGGCGAGCAGCGCGTTCGCGACGTTCCAACCGCGAAGGTCGAACATGAAAGTGCCATTTCCGCTTCTCGCCGCGCTGGCGGCAGTCAGCACGCTGGCGAGCGCCCCCGCCTGGGCCCAGGGCGCGCACAGCGGCACCGGCGCGATGCGGTGCACCGTCGTGATCGGCCGGCTGTCGAGCCAGGATTCGGCGCAGCACCTGCCCGTGCTGTCCTGGGTCCAGGGCTATCTGTCAGGCGTCGCGGCGGCTCGTTCGGCGGGGAGCACCGCTGCGCCCGTCGAGGTGCCCGAATACGACGCGCTGCAGCCGCGCATCCTGACGCTCTGCAAGGCCGATCCCCGGGCCGACCTCAACCACGTTGCAGACCGCTTTCTCTTGGTGGCGTCTCGCGAGCGCTGATCTGCCCGGACGCCGCCCACGTGCGCGGTGTCAGGCCGGCGTCGAGCATTCACGAATGCCCGCCGGCAAGGAACTGACGTTGATGACCCGCAGGTTTCGGGTAGATTGAAGGCGGCATTGGCCGATGGGGAGTCCACCCGGGGCGACGCTGTCCAGAAACCACGGAGACATCAATTGCTCAACACCACGTTCAAATCCCCGTACCTGAACTCGCTCATGACTGCCGGAGCGGACCTCGAGCTTCCGTACAACGAGCTGGCGCCGCATGCCGCCGAACGAATGACCGCGGCCCTGGAGCTTGCCAAGCACGCGAAGGAAACGCAGCGGCACGTCAAGTTCGTCGCGATCAGTGCCGGCACGTCGGGCATCAAGCACCTGGCCGAGGCCGGTGCCGGCTACGTCACCTTCGCTCTCGTGCCGTGAGCCTGGGCGGCGTCGCGGGCCCGCTCAAAGACATTCTCTTCGGCTCGTAGCCGGCTCGCGCGATGACCGAATCGATAGCCGCCACACGACGCAGGCTGTTCGTGTGGATCATCCTGGCGACGCTGCTGGCGTCGGCCGTCGGAACAGGTGCCCTGGCGCTCGGAGGCCGGGGGGACCCGTCGTCACTGCGCGCCGCGGCGATCCTGCTCGACGGCAGCTGGCGATTTCATGCCGGCGACGACCCGCACTGGGCCGACGCCCGCGCCGACGATGGCGATTGGGACACCATCGATCTGACCGCCCGGCCGGGCAGCCATGACGGCGACGTCGGCCTGCCTGACTATGTCAGCGGGTGGATGGCGCTTGGCCATCCGGGCTACACCGGCTACGCCTGGTACCGGCGCGTGGTGAACGTGCCGGCCGGGCAAGCGTCGTGGGACCTCCTCGGGCCGACGCTCGTGGAGGACGGATACGAGCTCTATTGGAACGGACAGTTGCTGGGAGGATCGGGCAGGCTCGGGCCACTCCCGCGTGTCGTCGGCACGCGACCGCTGCAATTCGCCCTTCCCGCTGGCGCCGCCGGCACGCGCGGCATCCTGGCCCTGCGCGCATTCATGCTTCCCCGGCCCGGAAGCAGCGCAGACGGGGGCGGCATGCACAGTCCGCCGATCCTGGCGCCTCGGCCCGCGAGCGATGCGCTTCACCGTGTGCAATGGGAGCGAACCATCGCGGGGTACATCGTCGATGCGATCGAGCCGCTTGCGATGTTTTCGCTCGTCGGCCTGGCGTTCTGGTGCTGGCCGCGCAGCGAGGATCGGGGTTTCCTGGCATTCGCCGGCATCGCGCTTGCGCTGATGGCAGTCCGTCGCCTCGATAACGCGCTCGTCTCCTGGACCGACGTGATGGATCTGCCGACCTACTCGCTGCTGGCAAGGTTCATGTGGATGCCCGCGGTGGCCGCCTGGGCGCTGGCCTGGAATCGCTGGCGGCAGCGTCCGTGGAAAAGCATCGATGCATCGGCTGTCGCGATCATGGTCGCGCAGATCGTCGGCGCCGTGACGCACTCGGCCAGCGTGACCAGCGTCAGCCGCCTCGCATCCATCGCCCTCTTTGTCGTGATCGCGGCGCGCATCGTCCTCAGCGGGGCCACGCGGACTCTCGCACTGATCACGCTGGCACTCACGGTTCTTGCATTCTTCGGCGGCGAGTTGCTCGATCCGATCGGCGTACCGGGCATCTGGTTTCCATTCGGAATCGGCGTTTCGCGGACGCAATACCTCTTTGCGATCTTCATCCCGTTGCTCGCCTTCCTGGTCGTGCGAACCTTGGGCGGCCATCGCGCGCCTCCTGCATCGACTTCAGCACCTTAGCTCGGTGTTCGCAAGAACGGCAGATCGCACTTCCGCGCGCGCCATGCGATGAACGGTTCGATCACCGGTCGCAAGTGTCGAGTGGCAGAGCGGAATGTCGGCGCGCAGATGTCCTCGCGACCTGCCAACTTCGACTCGATTCTCTTGGGAGTTGCAGACTGTTGCACCACTTCAAGAAAAAGTCGGCAACGGGGGGCCTACGATTGTTCGGAACTCGAACTAAATCACCTCTTCATGCCTTCACATTCCAGCGAATCGAACAGCGACGACAACTTCCTCACTGCCACCTTGCCCAGGCGGTCGCTCTTGCAGGCGATCAGCGCCGGCGCGCTCGCCGCCCTCGGCGGATGCGGCAATGCCGCCAGCGGGAACGCGTCGGAATCCGACGCCCCCTCAAATGCGCCTGCATCGCCTGCTCCGGCGCCCGCTCCGGTTGCATCGTTCAGCGGTCCCGCTTCGCCGCCGCCAGCGCCCGTCCCCGCTCCGGCGCAGGCGCACCCGGGCTTGCTGCACACGGAGGCCGATTTCACGCGAATCCGGGCCAAGCTCGCCGCCGGCGAGCAGCCGTGGTCGCAAGGATGGCAGGCCTTGATCAACAGCGGTCGCTCCGGCGGTGGATACACGCCTGCGCCGCTGGCAACGTTGATCCGCGGCGGCGACGGGTCCAACTTCGGCCGGATGATCGTCGAGGTGCAGCGTGCCTACCAGTCGGCGCTGCGCTGGAAGATCGGCGGCGAGCCCGCGTGCGCGGAGGAATCCGTGGCCCTGCTCAATGCTTGGTCGTCGACCATGACCGTGCTGACCGGCGACGCCGACCGTTTTCTTGCGGCAGGCATCTACGCCTATCAGTGGGCCAACGCGGCCGAGATCATGCGTACCTATTCCGGCTGGGCCGCCACCGACATCGCGAGCTTCCAGACGTGGCTTCTCGATCACTTCTACACGCTGAGCCACTCGTTCCTGACCGACCACAACGGTACCGAGACAAGCAAGATCACCAATTACTGGGCCAACTGGGACCTGTGCAGCGTCGCCGGCATGTTGGCCATCGGCGTGTTCTGCGATCGCCCCGACATCGTCGACGAGGCGGTCTCGTACTACAGGACGGGGCGCGGCATGGGCTCGTGCATGCACAACGTGGTGATGCTGCATCCCGGCCATCTCGGGCAATGGCAGGAGGCGGGCCGCGACCAGGGGCACGCCACACTGGGTATCGCGCTGGCTGCCGCGATCTGCGAGATGGCCTGGAACCAGGGCATCGACCTGTACGGACTGGCCAACAACAGGTTGCTGGCCGGTGCCGAGTACGTCGCAAAGTGCAACCTCACCGACACCGCCGGTCAGCTCTACGACATGCCGTTCGGCACCTACACCAACAGCCAAGGCACGATGACGGCAGTGTCGTCGGGGTCGCGGCCGACCTTGCGGCCCTGCTGGGAGGGGATCTACAACCACTACGTCAATCGGCAGCGTCTGTCGGCGCCGTGGGTGGCGGCGATGGCGGCAAGGGTCCGGCCCGAAGGTGAAGACGGCGGGGGCGACGAACCGAGCTTCGGCACGCTCACTTTCTCTCGCGACGCGGCAGTGCCCGGTGCAGCGCCCAGCGGCTTGACGGCCTTCCTGACGGCTGGCGTCACCGTCCAGGTCTCGTGGTGGGGTAGCGCTGGTGCGACCAGCTACAACGTCAAGCGTGCATCATCATCGTCCGGTACGTTCAGGATCCTGGGCACGGTCAGCGATCCGCGCACCTGGACCGATTCGCCAGGCGAGGGGACCTGGTACTACACCGTCACTGCCGTCGGCCCATCCGTCGAGAGCGCCGCGTCCAACGTGGCGCGTGTGGTCGTGGGCTCCGAACTGCGCGCCCACCTCGCGCTGGATGACGGCAGCGGCACGAGCGCCACGGACAGCACGGGCAACGGCACAGCCGGCGCACTGCTGGCCGGCGCCGGTTGGGGCGCGGGCCGCAAAGGAGGTGCCGCCGTCTCGATGGACGGTAGCGCCGGCTACATCGCCCTGCCTGCGGGCGTCGTGTCGACGCTGGGCGACTTCACCATCGCCCTCTGGGTCTATTGGAACCAGGCGGTGTCCAACGCACGGATCTTCGATTTCGGCTTCAATGACGTGACCTACATGTCGCTGGTGCCGGCCTACGCCCGCGGCGGCATGCGGTTCATGGTGACGACCGCCTCGTCGTGGCAGGGCGAACAGGCCGTGAACACGGCACAACCGCTGCCGAGCGGTCGCTGGGTACATGTCGCCGTGACGCTGCGCGGCACTGTCGCCACGATCTACGTCGATGGCACGGCGACGGGCTCGGCCGACGGCATCCTGCTGGCGCCATGGCAATTGGGGGTGACGCCGCAGAACTGGCTGGGCAGGTCGCAATACGGAACCGACCCCCATTTCAACGGGCGCATGCAGGACCTGCGCATCTACAGCGGCGCGTTGTCGGCCACGGAGATCGCGGCGCTGCAGGCGGGATGAGCCTGCTTGGAAGGATCATCCCGCCGTGGTCTCTTCGTCGAGCTGAACGCACGTGGGCGAGTGTTCGCAATCTGCGGCCAGGAGCGATAGTCGGCAAACGTCCGGTACCGAGGCCATCGCCAACGAGCCCGACGCCGGCAGCACAATGCACATCGATGGACACTCGGGCGCTCAAAATCCTCTTCAACACGTATTGGTCGGCATCAGGCTGGACTCGCGCCGAGCTTGGCGCGGACGATTTCGCATACGCGAAGTCGAGGCGCGCGATGTTTGATCCACATGTCGCCTCCCATGACGAGACGATCTCCCGACTTCGGGCGGTGGCAGCCCGCTTGAGCCCTCGGGTTGTCGCCGATGCGTTCTTGTCCAGTCTGTCGACTCGCAGGCTGGACTGGCGTTCGGCGCTCGGAAGCTATTCGGTGGCGCACGGCATGCCCGATCATGAGCAGACGCCAGGCGAGCGGCAGTGCCAGATCTGCGGGCTGTATGCCGTTGAGCGCGAACAGGATATGAACGTGCTCAACTTCGAGAGATTCAAGTGGGGTGGAGTTCGGCACACCGACGCCGTCTATGCTCTTTTGTACCTCGAGCTGCTGTTGGAAGATCCCGCGTCGTCGCCAACGACAGATGACTGCCAGATCTTCGGCGACATCGTCGCCGCGATCGCAGCGGTGCCCCCGACAGTGACCAGCGCGGCTCTTCAATTGCACCTTGCAGGAATGTTCAAATCCAACAAGTCGGAGCGCGATCAGTTGATTGCGATCTTGGGACTCGCCGGCGTCCTGGCGACGAGTGATCATCCAGGCTTTACGGACCAGTTCGTGCCTTATGCGCGCCGCACGCTGCCGAACCGTCGCTTTGTGGATATGGCGTATCCAGCGTGCTGGTGGAGAGGCGACGATGGAGTGAATGCGCAACAGGTCAAAAAGCTGTTCGGACTGGATGTCTGAACGCGGCCATGAGCGGTCCTTCGCGGAAGGCTGCTTTCGGGGTGCGCAGAATGCGCATTGGCAGGGAAAATCCGGGAGGGGAGCACGATGTTCGATTGGTTTCGAAGACGCAAGGCTGAGTCGGCAGACGACGGTCAGCCGAAGGTGAAGGTCTATCTCAATCCCTTGCATGCGATGCTGCATGCAGCGGAGAAGTCGAAGGGCTCGCCGCTGTCAGAGGTTGAGGTTTTGCGAGTGCGCGACACAACCGTCGCCGTGGATATGACGCCCGAACAGGCTGAGCGGTTCTACGCGTCTCTCGATGCCCAGGTCAGCGTGCATCGGATGAACCCTGACCGTGTTTGGGAAGAGTGGCAAGAAATTCGCGGCGTCGTCAACTGACGACCAGAAGCTGTCGACCGTGAGCGTCAGGTTTTCGGATGGCAAACCGTTGCGGCAATTCATCGATGACACCCCCCAGGCAACTGTTTTTGGAGCCGCTGATCCTGCGACTGAGAGATTCCATTGCTCATGGTGTCTATCAACGCCAGCGCGAGCTTTCCGACGATGAAATTGCCTCGATGCTTGACAGCATTCACGAGTCGTTCTCTAGAGAGGCTGAGGACGATCCAGCACTTCGTCTCGAAGTGGCAAGGACGGTGGCGGGCGACAAGTTCAAGGTTCTCGGCCGAAGGAGCAACGCCTTTGATGTCGTGAACGATCTCCACCAGAAAGTCTTAGCGCTGGGGTTCTCCAACCTGATGGAAGAAGGCACGGTGGGAATCTTCTATGCCATGCTCTGCATGCATTTCGAACGGGTTGCAGAGGCGAAAGTCGTCTTGGAAGAGTTGCTACGCAAGGCTTCTGCCCGATCGCTGGGCCCTTCGAGTGTTCGCAAGGAACTGGCGATGGATGCCACGCGCCTCTTGGGCCAGTTGTCGCCTGCTGGCGGTTGAGACTTTCAGCCTGCGACGAAACGACTGCTTTCCGGAGTCGAGATTTGCACCTCGAGTGTCGCTGATGGGTCGTCCACAGACCTGGCACCCGCGTGATCGGTTGTCGGCGATGCACCGCACAGCCGTCACCTGACTGCCGTTGCCCGGCTGCCAAACTGGCTCACTTCGCGATCGCCGACATCACGGAACGAATGCGGCCCACGCCACTCGCCCCCGCCTCAGCCGCCCGCTCAGGGCAGATGAACCAACCCGAACGGCGCCCGCCCGCTCGCCGCGCTGATCAGCCCCAGCACCCTGCCCGGCTCGCTGCCCAGCATGCCCCAGTCGAAGCGCCACGACCAGTTCTGGTCGCCCACGGTGCCCGGCGTGTTCATGCGATGGGCGCTGCCCAGGCCCAGCACGTCCTGCAGCTGGAACACGGCGATGTTGGCGACGGAGTTGCAGCAGGCGCGGATCATCGCCCAGTGGATGTCGTCGCCGCCGGTGGCCAGGTAGCTGCCGGCGAACGCGCGTTCGCGGGCGCCGGCGTTGTCCCACCAGCCGCGGGCGGTGTCGTTGTCGTGCGTGCCGGTGTAGGCGATCGTGTTGGCGATGTAGTTGTGCGGCAGGAACTCGTCGGACGCGTCGCCGCCGAAGCCGAACTGCAGGATGCGCATGCCTGGGAAGCCGCAGTCGTCGCGCAGCGCGCGCACGTCGGGCGTGATGAAGCCGAGGTCCTCGGCGACGATGGGCAGCGGGCCCAGCGCGCGTTCGATCGCGTCGAACAGCGCCTTGCCCGGGCCGGTGCGCCAGGTGCCCTCGCGCGCCGTGGGACACGATGCGGGGATCTCGTAGTAACCGGCGAAGCCGCGGAAGTGGTCGATGCGGAACACGTCGGCCTGTTCCAGCGCCCGGCAAACGCGCGCCGTCCACCAGGCGAAGTCTTCCGACGCCATCCGGTCCCAGTGGTACAGCGGGTTGCCCCAGCGCTGGCCGTCCAGGGCCATCGCGTCGGGCGGGCAGCCGGCGACGACGGTGGGCTGCGAGTTCTCGTCCAGCGTGTAGAGATCGGGCCGGGCCCAGACGTCGGCGCTGTGGTGCGCGACGAAGATCGGCAGGTCGCCCATCAGCGAGACGCCGCGCGCGTTGGCGTACTTCTTGACCGCGCCGAGCTGCGCGTCGAACTGCCACTGGACGAACTGCCAGAACAGGATCTCGTCGGCGTGCTGCGTGCGCGCGGCAGCGAGCGCCGCGGGCTCGCGGCGGCGCAGGCCGTCGGCCCACGTCCACCAGGGATAGCCGTTGTAGCTCGTCTCGATGGCCATGAACAGCGCGTAGTCGTCGGCCCACGAGGCCTGCGCCGAGCGCCAGGCGTCGAACGCAGCGTGCTCGTCGGCGCTCGCGGTCGCGGCGAAGCCCGCGGCGGCGGCGCGCAGCTGGGCGATGCGCCACGGCACCACCTTGCAGTAGTCCACCTTGTGCGCGTCGAAGCCGCCCTCGGGCAGCGCCGGCGCGGCCAGCCAGCCCTTGGCCACGAGCGGCTCCAGCGCGACCATCAGCGGGCTGCCGGCGAAGGCCGACACGCTCTGGTACGGCGAGTTCGCCGGCCCGATCGGCGCGGTGGGCAGCAGCTGCCAGACCGACTGGCCGGCGGACACGAGCCAGTCGACGAACTGGAAGGCCGCGGGGCCGAAGTCGCCGATGCCGTTCGGGCCGGGCAAGGAGGTGGTGTGCAGCAGCACGCCGGCGGAGCGTTTCTGGAGGTCCATGATTCTTCTACGCGTTCTGGTGTCGAAGCACCACCAGCGCGCGCGCCGGCAAGTGCAGGGATTGGGTGAGGACGGTGTCGGGGGTGATCGATGCGTGCAGGTCGAGACTGGAGTCGAGCGCCAGCTGCCAGAAGCCGGCGGGCAGACGGAAATCGATGGCGCGATCCTCGCCGTTGAACAGCACCAGCAGCGGCGGATCGGCCGGCGCGGCGGCGCCCGGCGCCGGATCGATGCGGCAGGCGAACGCCTGGGCCTTCTCGTCGTGCCAGTCGGTGGCGTCCATCTCGTGGCCGCGGCCGCTGAGCCAGGTCAGGCGCGGCGCGCCCGCGCCCACCGCCGCGGTGGAGCGCCAGTCGCCGGGACGCAGCGTGGCGTGCGCGCGCCGCAGCGCGAGCACGTCGGCGACGAAGCGCTGGAAGCCGGTGTCCGCGGCCGCCCAGTCCAGCCACGCGATCGGGCCGTCGTGGCAGTAGGCGTTGTTGTTGCCCTGCTGGCTGTTGCCGATCTCGTCGCCGGCGCACAGCATGGGCGTGCCCTGCGCGAGCAGCAGCGTGGCCATCATCGCGCGCCGCACCCGCGCGCGTGTCGCGAGGACGCGCGGATCGTCGGTGGGTCCTTCGACGCCGAAGTTCGCGCTCGGCTCGCCGTCGCGCCCGTCGCGGTTGCCCTCGCCGTTGGCCTCGTTGTGCTTGCGCGCGTAGCTCGTGAGATCGGCCAGCGTGTAGCCGTCGTGCACCGCGAGGAAGTTGACCGAGGCGAGCGGCGTGCGCTGGCCGTGGTTGAACAGGTCGCTGGATGCGGTGAAGCGGCGTGCGAGCTCGCCGCGGCCGACGGCCGCGGGCGTGCCGCTGTGCAGCCAGTAGCGTCGCACAGTGTCGCGGAACTTGTCGTTCCATTCGAGGAAGCGGCCCGGGAACCGGCCCACCTGGTAGCCGTCGGGCGCGGCGTCCCAGGGCTCGGCGATCAGGTGCACGCGGGCGAGCACCGGGTCCTGCCGCATCGCGGTGAAGAACGGCGCGTCGGGCTGGAAGCCGTGCTGCGTGCGTCCGAGCACCGGGGCGAGGTCGAAGCGGAAGCCGTCGACGCCCATCTCCTGCACCCAGTAGCGCAGCGAGTCCAGCACGAACTGCGTCACGTGCGGGTGCATCACGTTGACGGTGTTGCCGCAGCCGGTGAGGTTCTCGAGGCGGCCCGGGTCGTCGGGCATCAGGCGGTACCAGCTCGCGTTGTCGATGCCGCGGAAGCTGATCGTCGGGCCGGCCTCGTTACCCTCCGGGGTATGGTTGTAGACGACGTCCAGCACCACCTCGAGCCCGTGCTCGTGCAGCGTCGCGACCATGGCGCGGAACTCGGCGTTGACGGCCGCCGGATCGTCCGGCTTCGTCGCGAGGCGGGGATCCGGGCAGAAGAAGCCCAGCGTGTTGTAGCCCCAGTAGTTGGTCAGCCCGCGCCCTGCGAGCGCCGGTTCGTCGACGTGGTATTGCACCGGCAGCAGCGACAGCGTCGTGACGCCCAGCGCCTTGAAGTGCGCCACCGACGCCGGATGCGCGAGGCCGGCGTAGGTGCCGCGCAGCTCCGACGGCACGCCCGGCAACTGCTTGCTGAAGCCCTTGACGTGCACCTCGTAGAGCACGACGTCGGCCGGCGCGACGCGCGGCGCGTTGAGCCACCCGCGGGCGGGCGCGCCCGCGGGCGCGACGCGGGCCTTCAGCGCGCTCGCCGCGTTGTCGCGGTCGTCGAAGGATTGCGGGCCGTCGGGGTGGCCCAGCGTGTAGCCGTGGTGCTCGGGCCGCCATTCGAAGCGGCCGACGATCTCGCGCGCGCACGGGTCGAGCAGCAGCTTGTGGGCGTTGAAGCGATGGCCCTTGCACGGCTCGTACGGGCCGTGCACCCGCAGGCCGTAGACGGCGCCGACGCCGATGCCGGGCAGGAAGCCATTGAACACGCCGTCGTGCGGCCCGTGCAGCTCGTAGCGCTTCAGCTCGGTGGTGCCGCCAGCCTCGAACAGGCACAGCTCGATGCGCTGCGCGTTCTGCGAGAAGACGGCGAAGTTGACGCCGCCGTCGCGCACGTGCGCGCCCATCGGCTCGCAACGCCCCGGCATCGCGATGGCGGGAATCGAACCCATCACGTCAGCCCGGAACCAGGTAGATGGTGGCGAGCGGCGGAACGACCAGCATGATGGACTGCGCGCGGCCGTGCGAGGCCACCGGCGTCACCGCCAGCACGGCCGAGGCGTTGCCGACGTTGCCGCCGCCGTAGTGCGACGAGTCGGTGTTGAGCACCTCGCGCCAGCCGGTCGCGCCGTCGGGCACGCCCAGGCGCCAGCCGAACTGCGGCACCGGCGTCATGTTGCTGACGGCGATCATCATGTGGCCGTCGGCGTCGCGCCGCAGCCAGGCCAGCAGCGAGTGCGTGGCCTCGGTGGACTCGAGCCAGTCGAAGCCGAAGCCGTCGCAGTCCTGCCGATGCATCGCCGGCAGCTCGCGGTACAGCTTGTTCAGGTCGCGCACGAGCTGGCGCACGCCGGCGTTGCGCGCGTTGTTCAACAGGTGCCACGGCAGCTCGGCGTCGTGGTTCCATTCGCTGTCCTGCGCGAACTCCTGGCCCATGAACAGCAGCTTCTTGCCCGGATGCGCCCACATGAAGCCGAAGTACGCGCGCAGGTTGGCGAAGCGCTGCCAGTCGTCGCCGGGCATCTTGGAGATGAGCGAGCCCTTGCCGTGCACGACCTCGTCGTGCGACAGCGGCAGCAGGAAGTTCTCGCTGAACGCGTAGACCAGCCCGAACGTGAGCTTCTCGTGGTGCCAGCGGCGCTGCACGTGCGGCTGGCGCATGTACTGCAGCGTGTCGTGCATCCAGCCCATGTTCCACTTGAAATGGAAGCCCAGGCCGCCGGCGTAGGTCGGCTCGGTGACGTTGGGGAACGTGGTCGACTCCTCGGCCATCGTCACCGCGCCCGGGGCCTCGGCGCCCAGCACCTCGTTGATGTGCTTGAGCAGCGAGATCGCCTCGAGGTTCTCGCGGCCGCCATAGCGGTTGGGCAGCCATTCGCCCGACGTGCGGCTGTAGTCGCGGTAGATCATCGACGCGACCGCGTCCACGCGCAGGCCGTCGACGCCGAAGCGCTCGATCCAGTACAGCGCGCTGCCGGCCAGGAAGTTGCGCACCTCGGGGCGACCGAAGTTGTAGATGTAGGTGTTCCAGTCGCGATGAAAGCCCTCGCGCGGATCCTCGTACTCGTACAACGCGGTGCCGTCGAAGCGCGCCAGGCCGTGGGCGTCGACCGGGAAGTGCGCCGGCACCCAGTCCAGGATCACGCCCAGGCCCTTCGCGTGGCAGGCGTCGACGAAGCGCGCGAAGGCCTCCGGGGTGCCGAAGCGCGCGGTCGGTGCGAACAGGCCCAGCGTCTGGTAGCCCCACGAGCCGTCGAACGGGAACTCGGTGATGGGCATCAGCTCGATGTGCGTGAAGCCGAGGTCGGCCACGTAGGGCGGCAGCTCCGCCGCGAGCTCGTCCCAGGTCTTGAAGCCGCCGTTGACGTGGCGCCGCCACGAGCCCAGGTGCACCTCGTAGATCGAGACCGGCGCGTGGCGGTCGTTCATGCCGGCGCGCGACGCCGGGAGCTCGCGCCGCGGCGGCAGCGCGGCGACCAGGCTCGCGCTGTCCGGCCGCAGTTGCGCGGCACGGGCGTACGGGTCGGCCTTGAGCGGCTGCAGCGCGTCGTCGGGGCCGACGATCTCGTACTTGTAGCGGTCGCCGACTATCAGGTGCGGGACGAACATCTCCCACACGCCGGAGCCGCCGCGCGCGCGCATCAGGTGGCGCCGGCCGTCCCAGTTGTTGAAGTCGCCCACCACGCTGACGCGGCGCGCGTTGGGCGCCCAGACGGCGAAGCGCACGCCGGCGACGGCGCCCGCGCCTTCGCCCAACGTGACGGGCAACGCGCCCAGCACCTCGTAGGGCCGCACGTGCGTGCCCTCGGCGAGGAAGTGCAGGTCGTCGTCGGAGATCAGCGGGCCGTACGCGTACGGGTCGGCGTAGGTGCCCTCCACGCCCGAATCCCAGCGCACGCGCAGGCGGTAGTCGAAGCGCTCGGTGCGGCCGGCGAGCTGACCCTCGAAGAGGTCGGAGCCCGGGCGCCGTTCGAGCTTCGCGACGAAGGCGCCGGCGGCGTCCAGCACGTCGACCGTGACGGCCACCGGCAACATCGCACTCACCCACAGCCGCCCCTTCGGGTCGGCGTGCATGCCCAGCACCGCGAACGGATCGTGATGGCGCGCGCGGACGAGCGCGCTCAGGTCGTCATCGGAAATCATGACCGCCCCTCGGCCGACGGATACGTCGTCCACTCCCCCGTGGGGAGGCTGCGGGCTTGCTCGGGAGCGGCCCAGCGCTGCGCCCGCAGAAGACGCCCTGAACGGAAATGAACCACGCCGCGGACATCAGCGCGCCTTGGGTGCCGCCCACACGTGTTCGATGTATTCGGCGATCGTGCGATCGGTGCTGAACGCGCCCATGCCCGCGATGTTGCGCAAGGCGCGTTCCGCCCAGGCCGCCGGCTGGCGGTACAGCGCGTCGACCTGCTCCTGCGCATGCACGTAGTCGGCGAAGTCGGCGAGCAGCATGTAGGGGTCGCGATGCAGCAGCGGCTGCACGAGCGACCGGTAGCGATCGGGCTCGCCCCAGGAGAACACGCCGCCGCCGATGGCGTCGAGCACCTGTTGAAGGGATTGGTTTTCTTCCGCATAGAGACGCGGATCGTATCCCCAGGACTTCATCTTCGCGACGGCATCTGTACGGAGCCCGAAAACGAACATGTTCTCCACGCCCATCGCCTCGGCCATCTCGATGTTGGCGCCGTCCCAGGTGCCTATCGTCAAGGCGCCGTTCATCGCGAACTTCATGTTGCCGGTGCCCGAGGCCTCGGTGCCGGCGGTGGAGATCTGCTCGCTCAGGTCGGACGCCGGCAGGATCACCTCGGCCAGGCTGACGCCGTAGTTCGGCAGGAACACCACCTTCAACTTGTTGCCCACGCGCGGATCGGCGTTGACGACGCGCGCCACGTCGTGGATCAGCTGGATGGTCAGCTTGGCCGCGTGGTACGCCGAGGCCGCCTTGCCGGCGAAGATCACCGTGCGCGGCACCCAGTCGGCGTCCGGATTGGCGACGATGGCCTGGTAGCGGGCGACGACGTGCAGCACGTTGAGCAGCTGGCGCTTGTACTCGTGGATGCGCTTGATCTGGACGTCGAACAGGCTGTCCGGCGAGATCGTGACGCCGAAGTCGCGCCGCACCCGCTCGACCAGGCGCTCCTTGTTGGTGCGCTTGGTCGCCAGGAACTCCTGGCCGATCTTCTTGCCGGCCGCCTTGGCGGCGAGGGCCTTCAGCCCGTCGAGGTCCGCGCGCCAGCCGGTGCCGATGTGGCGATCCAGCAGGTCGCACAGCTCGGGGTTGGCCTGCATCAGCCAGCGCCGCGGCGTGACGCCGTTGGTGACGTTGAGGAAGCGCTGCGGCCACATCGCGGAGAAGTCCGCGAAGATGGTCTGCACCATCAGCCGCGAGTGCAGCGCCGAGACGCCGTTGACCTTGCCGGAGGCGACGATCGCCAGCGAGGCCATGCGCACGCGGCGCTCGCCGTTCTCGTCGATCAGCGACATGCGCGCGATCATCCCGGTGTCGCCGGGGAACCGCGCCCCCACCTCGTCGAGGAAGCGGCGGTTGATCTCGTAGACGATCTCGAGGTGGCGCGGCAGCAGTTCCTCGAACATGCGCACCGGCCAGGTCTCGAGCGCCTCGGGCATCAGCGTGTGGTTGGTGTAGCTGACCGCCTGCGTCGTGACGCGCCAGGCCTCCTCCCAACCCATGCTGAAGTTGTCCAGCAGCAGGCGCATCAGCTCGGCGGGCGCCAGCGCCGGGTGCGTGTCGTTGAGGTGGACGACGTTGTGGCGGCCGAAGCTGTCGATCTCGGCGTGCTCGCGCAGGTGGCGCGCGATCATGTCCTGCAGCGACGCGCTGCACAGGAAGAACTCCTGCTTCAGGCGCAACTGGCGGCCGGCCGCGGTGCTGTCGTCCGGGTACAGCACCCAGTTGAGCGTGTCGGCGGCCTCGAGGTGCTGGCCGGCGGCCATGTGCTCGCCGCGGCAGAACATCGCGAAGTCGATCGGGCGCGACGGCTGGGCGTGCCACTGGCGCAGCGTGGAGACGCGCTCGGTGGCGTGGCCCGGCACGACGAAGTCGCAGGCCTGGGCGACGATCTCCTCGGCCGGCTTCCACGCGCGGTGGCCGCCGGAGCTCTCGACGACGCCGCCGAAGCCGACGGAAAAGCGCAGCTCGGCGCGCACGAACTCCCACGGGTTGCCGTGCTTGAGCCACTCGTCGGGCAGCTCGACCTGCCGGCCCTCCTGGACGGCCTGCGCGAACATGCCGTGCGCATACCGCAGGCCGTATCCGAACGACGGCAGCTCCAGCGTCGCGAACGAATCGAGGAAGCAGGCGGCCAGGCGGCCGAGGCCGCCGTTGCCGAGCGCCGCGTCGGGCTCCTGTTCCAGCAGGTCGTCGAGCGCGGCCGCGCCGACGCGCGATTCGAGCGCGGTCTTCAACGCGCCTTCGAGGCCCATCACCGACAAGGCGTTGCGCAAGGCGCGGCCCATCAGGAACTCCATCGAGAGGTAGTGCACGCGGCGCACGTCGCGCGGGCGCTTCGCGTCGGCCGCCTGGGTGGCGGCCCAACGGTCGGCCAGCATCGGGCGACACGCGACGATGGCGGCACGCAGGCAGGCGTCGGGCGACGGGGCGTCGCTGCGTTGCGAGAGTTCGCGCTTCCAGGCAGTGGTGAATTCTTGGGTCAAGGCAGGGTCTGCTTGGTCGCCTGCGCGCACGCCCGAGGGCTCGTGCGCCGCGGGGGCGACGGTTGTCTTGCTCATTGCGAAGGATCCTTTGGCGGAGTCGGGCAGGAAGGACGTGAGTCAGCCGCCCGGACTGGACAGCGGCGAGTATCTCTTGTCGCAGGCTGTTTGTGTAGTTATCCTACAGCGGGTTATCCCTGAGCCAAGAAGAAATTGCACTTTTCACTGGTAAGAATTGAAATGTACTTGAAGTAGTTACGCATTGTCCTGTGGACAAGATGGTTGTATATTCTCTACATTCATCGGCAATGCGCGGTCGGATGCGGCGCCATGGACTCCCCCCACAGACAAGCAGGCGGACGTGACGCACGATTCGCCGCAGGAGACAAGACAAGTGGCTCACGTTCAGCTCGTGAAGGTACAGAAGTCGTTCGGCGACATCCAGATCCTGCGCGACATCGATCTCGAGATCCGCGACGGCGAATTCATGGTGTTCGTCGGGCCGTCGGGCAGCGGCAAGTCGACGCTGCTGCGCACGATCGCCGGGCTGGAGGACATCACCGGCGGCACGCTGTCCATCGGCGGCAAGGTGGTCAACGACCTGCCGCCCGCGGATCGCGGCATCGCGATGGTGTTCCAGTCGTACGCGTTGTACCCGCACATGAACCTGTACGACAACATGGCGTTCGGGCTGAAGATCGCCAAGATCGACAAGGACGAGATCCATCGCCTCGTGCACCAGGCCGCCAAGATCCTCAACATCGAGCACCTGCTCGATCGCAAGCCCAAGGCGCTCTCGGGCGGCCAGCGCCAGCGCGTGGCCATCGGCCGCGCGATCGTGCGCAAGCCCGAGGTCTTCCTGTTCGACGAGCCCTTGTCCAACCTCGACGCGGCCCTGCGCGTGCGCATGCGCTACGAGTTCGCGAAGCTGCACGAGGACCTGAAGACCACGATGATCTACGTCACGCACGACCAGGTCGAGGCGATGACGCTGGCCGACCGCATCGTCGTGCTGGCCGCCGGCAGCATCGAGCAGGTCGGCTCGCCGCTGGAGCTCTACGAACACCCCGACAACCTGTTCGTGGCCGGTTTCATCGGCTCGCCGAAGATGAACTTCCTCAGCGCCACGATCGTCTCCGCCGACGCCGGCGCCGCCGTCGTGCAGCTGGAGAGCGGCACGCAGATCCGTTGCGAGGTGGACGCGGCGCGTGCCAAGGCGGGCGACAAGGTCACCCTCGGCGTGCGTCCCGAACACCTCGAGACCGCAGCCGCCGGCCAGCCGGGCAACGTGATCGCCACCACCGTCACCTTCGTCGAATCGCTGGGCAGCACGACGCACGCCTACTGCGACTACCCCGGCATCGCCGAGACGCTGGTCTGCGAGCTCGACGGCGCCACGCGGCTGCGCAGCGGCGCCGCCCTGGCGCTGGCGATCCCGGCCGCGCGCGCCTATCTGTTCGACGCGGACGGCCAGGCGTTCCGCCGCCACGTGGCCGAAGAACAGCAAGAGGCCGCATGAGCCGGCGCACTGCCCTGCGCCGCGTCGCGGCGTGCGCCGTCGCGGCCGCGACCTTGGCAAGCTCGCTCGCCAGCACCGTGGCCCAGGCGGCCGAGCCGCTGAAGCTCCTGGTCTGGATCAATCCCGACAAGGGCTACAACGGCCTGCAGAAGGTCGGCGACCTCTACGCCAAGGACACGGGCGTGCAGGTGCTGGTGCAGCACCCCGACGACGCGCCGTCCAAGTTCCAGGCCGCCGCCGGCGCCGGCAAGGGTCCCGACATCTTCTGCTGGCCGCACGACCGCGCCGGCGAATGGGCCAAGTCGGGCCTGATCGTGCCGGTCAAGCCGCGCAAGGAACTGCACGACGCAATCGAGGACTCCGCCTGGCAGGCGTTCAACTACCAGGGCCGTACCTGGGGCTACCCGCTGTCGATCGAGGCTATCGGCCTGATCTGGAACAAGGCGATGCTCAAGGCGGCGCCGACCACCTGGGACCAGGTCGTCGCGATCGACAAGGATCTCGCCAGCCACGGCAAGAAGGCGATCCTGTGGGACTACAACAAGAGCTTCTTCACCTGGCCGCTGCTGGCCGGCTCGGGCGGCACCATCTTCGCGAAGAAGCCTGATGGCAGCCTCGACACCGACTCGGTGGGCGTCAACGCCCCCGGCGCCGTGCAGGC
>FTJN01003218.1_pt1 | contig 24591 bp, 18 predicted proteins | sample 1658361 | NCBI WGS metagenome assembly FTJN01 (sample SAMEA3914819, study PRJEB12502) | metagenome | biome: forest; material: soil | place: Canada | collected 2010-06-26 | depth 0.3 m
AGTGCGCGGACGACGAGTTCCATGGCAGTTCGGTGAGAAGACGCTGTCGATTATCGCCGTCTGAATCCATCGCGCACGCACGCCACCTGAAATGGGGGGATCGTGGCCATCGTTGCGCGGCGGCAGCGCCACGGGTGCAGGGTTATCCCCGAATCACGGGACTGCGCGTGCGCTAGTCCACACCCTTGCACTTGTTGGCTTCCTTGAGGAAGTCCTTGCCCTCGGCGGCCGTCGGCTTGCGGTAGATCGCGCACAGGCGCGCCCTCGCGCCCTGGGCGCCCATCGCGTCGGCGCGCTCCATCATGCGGATGCCTTCGGCCACGTGCCCGGTCAGGTAGGCCTCGTAGCCCTTGCGGAACATGTCGGCGGCTTCGGCCTTGGGGTCGGACTTCACCGGCTTGTCCACGTCGGTCCGGGCCTCGACCTTGGGCTTGGCCTTCGAGTCGTCGTACGCCGGCGGCTTGCCGTCGGTGTTGTCGCCGTTGCCTTTCGCGTCGACGGCCGCCTGGCGTTGCTGCTCGAGAAGGTCGGCCTTGGCCTTCTTCCTGGCCTCGTCGTCGAGCTTTTTCTTCGCGTCTTCGTCGGCCTTGCGCTGCTTGGCGGCGGCGTCATCGGCGGCCTTGGCCGCGTCGTCGGCGACCGCCGGCACGGAGGCCGGGGCAGACGCGGGGGCCGCGGCGGGCGGCGCGACCGGCGGCGGCGCAACCGGCACGGGCGCCGGCGCCGGAGCGGTGCTCGCCACCGGCGCGGGAGCGGGCGTGGCGGCGGTAGCCACCTGCGTGGCTTCGCCGGTGTCGTTCGACGGCGCCGGACGCAGCGCGAACCAGGCGCCGGCGGCCAGCACCACGACGGCGACGCCGACGATGGGCACCAGCGGCAACTTCTTGCCCGATGCGGCCGGCGCCGGCGCGGGCATCGGCGCCGGTTTCGGAGTGTCCGCGCGGGACGCCGACCCGCGGCCTTCGGGCGCGGGCGCCGGCACGGGCGCCTTGTCGCGGACCGGCTGGATCATCGTCGCCTCGGCGTCGTCGGGGTCCGGCTGCGCCACCTTGGCGACCAGGGTCGCCTCGGGGTCCGCGGACGCCATGCTCGCAGCCACGTCGCGCAGACGCCGGGCCTCGATCTCGGCCTTGCGCGCGGCCTCTTGCTCGTCGGCACGGCGCTTGGCCTCGAACGCGGCCTTTTCCTTGGCGGCGGCCTCCGCCTTCGCCCTGGCCTCGGCCTCGGACTTCTTGCGGGCCTCCTCGTCGGCCTTGCGCTGCGCCGCCTCGGCCGCCTTCTGGCGCGCCTGCTCGTCGGCCTGACGCTTCGCGTCGGCCTCGGCCTTCCTGCGCGCCTCGTCCTCGGCCTGGCGGCGCGCCGCTTCGGCCGACTCGGCCGCCTTGCGTTCGGCAGCGGCCTTGGCCACGCGCGCGGCCTCCTCGTCGGCCAGGCGCTTTTTCTCTGCCGCGGCGTCCTGTTCGGCCTTCTTGCGCGCCGCCTCCGCGGCCTGGCGCTCGGCCAGCGCGGCGGCTTCGGCGCGCGCGTTTTCCTCGGCAAGACGCTTCTTCTCGGCGGCGGCCTCGGCCTCCGCCCGGGCCTTGGCGGCCGCTTCGGCTTCCTTGCGCGCCTTCTCCTCGGCCTGGCGTTTCGCCTCGGCCTCGGCGGCGATCCGGCGTGCCTGCTCCTCGGCCTCGCGGCGCTTCTTCTCGGCGGCCGCCGCCTCCGCCTTCAGGCGCGCCTCTTCCTCGGCCTTCTTGCGCGCGGTCTCCGCCTCGGCGGCCTTGCGGGCCGCCTCTTCGGCGACGCGGCGTGCCTCGGCGGCGACCCGGGCGCGCGCCGCGTCCGCCTCCGTGCGCAGGCGCGCGACGAAGGCGTTCTGCGCCTTCAGCTGGGCCTCGATGACCGCCAGGCGCTCGGCCTGCGGCGTCGGCAGCTTCAACGGCTGCGCCTGCACCGACGCGAAGCCCTTGCCGACCTGCTCGATGCTGGTGGCGAGCTTGTCCAGGCGCGCCTGGATGGGCGCGATGGCGGCCTCGCCCGCGGCGGGGTCCAGCGCTTCCAGCGCCCGCGACTCGCTGCCCCAGGCGCCGTCCTGGCCGGCCAGGCGCTTCTCCAGCACCTCGAGCTTCTGCTCGAAGCCGGTGAGCGCCGCCTTGCCTTCGCGTTCGACCCGCTCGACCAGGGTTTCGTGGGCCGTGGCCGCCGCGGTCAATTCGGCCTGGCGCGTCTCCAGCCCGGCCTGCGCCTCGGGCGTGAGCGCATACGACGCCGTGACGAATTCGCCGATCGCGGCGGCGCTCTCGCGCATCTTCGTGCCGACGACCCGGCCCGCCGCGGCGTTGTCCTTCCCGCCGATGAGCAGCGTGTTCTGCGTGAACAGCGCCTGGCCCGCGTCGGCCAGCGCCTTGGCTTCGGCCAGCAACGCCTGCGAATTCCCGAGCCATTCGTCGGCCTGCGCCTGCGCCTCGGCTTCCGCGGCCTGCTGGTCGGCCTCGGCCTGCTGCAGTTCGACTTCGGCGCGCTTGAGGTCCTCCTCGTAGCGCCGCTTCGCCTCCTCGGCACGGCGGCGCGCTTCCTCGACGGCGGCGCCGCGGCCGTGGCCACCCGTCGTGGAGCGTCCGGCCGGGCCGGTTCCCGTACCGGTTCCAGTACCGGTACCGGTACCCGTGCCCGTATGGGTCCCGCCCGTGCCCGTGCTGGTGCGATCGGCCAGCGGGATGCTGTCCTGGAGCGCCTTGAGCGTCTCCGCCGTCATGATCATCGTCGACTCGGACTCGTCCTCGGCGTCGGACAGCCCCACCGCGGCGGTCAGCTCGCGGCTGAACTCGGCGGCGCTGGCGAAACGGTCGGTGCCCGCCTTGGCGAGCGCCTTCAGCACGACGGCGTCGATCGCCTCCGGGATGGACGGGTTGTGGCTAGACGGCGGCTTGGGCGCCTCCATCAGCACCTTCTGCATGACGGCGACCATGCCGCCGGAGAACGGCCGCTCTCCGACCAGGAACTGGTACAGGATGACACCGGCGGCGTACAGGTCGGAGCGCGCGTCGGCGGTCTCGCCGCGGATCTGCTCCGGGGCCATGTAGCTGGGCGTGCCCAGCACCGTGCCGGCGTGCGTCTTCGACGTGGAGTCGATGCGGGCGATCCCGAAATCGCCCAGCTTCACCGAACCGTCGTCGGTGACGAAGATGTTGTCGGGCTTGACGTCGCGGTGGACGACGCCGCGGCTGTGCGAATAGCCCAGCGCGTCGAGCAGTTCGCCCATCAGGCGCACGATCTGCGACATCGAGAACGGATGCCGGGCGGCGAAGAAGGACTTCAGCTCCTTGCCCTGCACGAACTCCATGACGATGAAGGACAGGCCCTTCTCCTCGCCGTAGTCGTAGATGCCGACGATGTTCTTGTGGTTGAGCCGGCCGGCCGCCTTCGCCTCGATCAGGAACCGGCGGGAGTGCTCCTCGGCCTCCTCCTGATCGAGCTCGTCCTTCTTGATCGTCTTGATCGCGACGATGCGGTCGATGACCGGGTCGTAGCCTTCATAGACGATGCCCATTGCACCCTTGCCGATGGATCGGCGGATCTGGTACTTCCCAAGTTGTTTGGGTGCGTCGCTCAAGGGGGTACGGACAATGGAGGCAGGGGATGGCACGGGCCGTCGGCGATGTTACCCGAGAGTGAAGTCGCGCCGCACCGGGGTTGCCCGTGATCCGCGGCCCCTCTCATGGGGGATGGCGTCCGCTCTTTTCCGGGCGGTCCTGCTCCGTGCCGGGCGTCGCATCCATGTGTCCGAAAACGGCGAGTAGCGGGGATCCAGGTGCCTATGATGACGGCATGGAACTCGATCCCGACATCGCCTGGAAGGCCCTCGCCGCACACGACGCGCGCTTCGACGGACGCTTCTTCGTCGGCGTCACCTCGACGCGGATCTATTGCCGCCCCGTGTGCCGCGTGCGCACGCCGCGGCGCGAGAACTGCCGCTTCTACCCGAACGCCGCCACGGCCGAACAGGCCGGCTTCCGGCCGTGCCTGCGCTGCCGGCCGGAGCTCGCGCCGGGCCTCAGCCTGATGGACTCGTCGCAGGTGCTCGCGCAGCACGCGGCGCGCATGATCGACCACGCGGTGCGCGTCGGCGCCGCGGTGCGCATGCCCGAACTCGCCGGACGGCTGGGCGTCACCGAGCGCCACCTGCGCCGCGTGTTCGCGCAGGCGCACGGCGTCAGCCCGATCGACTACCTGACCACGCAACGCCTGCTGCAGGCCAAGCAGTTGCTCACCGACACCGACCTGCCCGTCACCGAGGTGGCGCTGGCCTGCGGCTTCGAGAGCCTGCGCCGGTTCAACGCCGTGTTCGCGGAGCAGGTGCGGCTGAAGCCGACGGAGCTGCGCCGCGCCGGCAGCGCCGCGCGCACGGCGCCGGACGACGGCGGGCTGTGCACGCGCGTGCGTCTCGGCTACCGCCCGCCGTACGACGTCGCCAGCATGCTGGCGTTCTGGGAGCAGCGCGCGCTGGCCGGGGTCGAGGAAGTGAGCGGCCGCACGATCCGCCGCACCTGGAGCGCGCCGCGGGCCGCGCTCGACGAGCCGGGCCAGGAGGGCGCCGCCGCCCGGCCTGCGCGCGGCTGGCTGGAGATCGAGTTCCTCGTCGAGCGCAACGAGGTCGAGCTGCGCGCCAGCACCAACCTCGCCGCGCACGGCGGCCAGATCGTGGAAGCCGTGCGCCACGCGCTCGACCTCGACGCCGATCCGGTGCACATGGCGCCGCTGCTGGCGACGCTGTCCGAACTGCATCCGGCCTCCGCGATGACGGCCGGCCTGCGCATGCCCGGCAGCTTCGACGGCTTCGAGACGGCCGCGCGAATCGTGCTGGGCCAGCAGGTGACCGTGGCCGCGGCGCGCACGCTGACGCGCCGCCTCATCGACCGCTTCGGCGCCCCGGTCGAGACGCCCTGGCCCGGCCTGACGCGCTGCTTCCCCGACGCGGCGACGATCGCCGCCGCGACGCCCGACTCGATCGGCGAACTGGGCATCGTGCGCCAGCGCACCGGCGCGCTGCAGGCGCTCGCGCGCGCGGTGGTCGACGGCCTGCCCCTGCACCGCGGCGCGCCGCTGGCCAGCACGCGCGAGGCCTTGCTGGCCCTGCCCGGCATCGGCGACTGGACGGCCCAGTTGCTGGCGCTGCGCGTGCTGGGCTGGCCCGACGCGTTCCCCGCCACCGACATCGGACTGCTGAAGGCGCTGGGCCTGTCCCAGGCGCGCGACGCACCGCAGGCGATCGCGATGGCCGAAAGCTGGCGCCCGTGGCGCTCCTATGCGGTCATCGCGCTGTGGCGGGCACTCGAATCGCCCGACACGCCGGGCCCGCCCGCGACCCCGAAGGCCGCCCCCGCCAGAAAACGAAACGCGGCCCCCGACACGCCGCACGCCGCACGCCGCAAGGCCCTTGCCAAGGAATCACGATGACCCACGCCGCCTCCACCACCCTGCCCGCCCGCCGCACCACCGGCGCCGGATTGGCCCAGGGCCTCATCGAGACCCCGCTGGGGCCGCTGACCGCCCTCGCCTGCGACGCCGGCCTGATGGGACTGTGGTTCGACCGCCAGCAGCACTCGCCCGGCATGCTGGACGCGCCGATCGACGACGACCAGCGCTGGATCGCCCAGGCGCGCGAGGAACTCGATCTGTACTTCGCCGGCCGGCTGCGCGAGTTCAAGGTCGCGCTCGCGCCGCAGGGCACCGAGTTCCAGGAAGCCGTATGGCGCCGGTTGTGCGCGATCCGCTGCGGCGACACGACCAGCTACGGCCGCATCGCGCGCGAGGTGGGCAGCCCGCAGGCGTCGCGCGCGGTGGGCGCGGCCGTCGGCCGCAATCCGATCACGGTGATCGTGCCCTGCCACCGCGTGATCGGCGAGAACGGCACGCTGACCGGCTACGCCGGCGGCCTGCATCGCAAGCAGGCGCTGCTGGACATCGAGGGCATCGTGCTCGCCCCCGGCGCGCGCCATCTCGCGCAGGCCGCGCTGCTATAAAGACGAGCCGCCACGCCGCCCTCGTCCCTTGACCACCCCGAAGCCCCCGCTGACACTGCGCGGCGCGACGCTGTCCGACCTCGCGCTGATCAACGACATCCATGTGCGCAGCCGCCGCGTGACGTACCGCGGGCAGGTGTCCGACCACTACCTGGATGTCGTGATGCCCGCGGCCAGCCTGGCCGACTGGGAGGGCAAGCTGCCGCCGTTGCTGGCGGGCGCGGGGCACGTGGTGATCGCGGAGGCCGGCGGCGTGCCGGTCGGGTTCGTCTGCGCCGTCGCGCCGGATGCCGGCGGCAGCGTCTACATCAACAACCTGCATGCGCTGCCCGAGCGCAAGGGACTCGGCGCCGGCACCGCGCTGCTGGACGCCGCAGCGCAGTGGGCGCGCGAGCGCGGCGCTCGCGCGATGCACCTGAAGGTGCTGGAATCGAACACGCCGGCGATCGGCTTCTACGAGTCGCGCGGCTGGCGCTGCGTCGACCGCGTCGACGACGCCTGGGCGGGCGAGAAGATCGTCGCGCTGATCTACGCGACGGCGCTCACCTGAAGCACTTCATGTCGAATTCGTAGGTCGAGATCCGGGAGGCCTGCGCCTCGACCGGCTCGCGCCGCACCGACCCGTGCTCCTCCACCAGGCGGTACGGGGTCACGCTGCAGCGCGCCGGCGCCAGGTCGATCTCCACCTCGTACTGTTCGCCGGCCCTGGGCACGAAGACGGGCACCTTGCAGACGCCGGCCGTGCGCGCCCGCATCGCGTCCTGCGTCCGCGGCATCAGCGAATGCATGATCTCGTCGGCCGTGACCGTGGGGAACACGGCGCGCGGCCCGATCACCAGCGCCTCGTCGGCACGCACGACGCGTTCGAGGGTCGCCGCGGAGACGGGCTTGTCGTCGAGCATGCCCAGGCGCTCGGCGTCGTGGCTGTTGCCGCCGGTCATGCCGAGGTTCGCCTTCGTGAAGCACGTGGGCGAATCGAACACAGCGATGTCGGCGTAGTAGGCGAACGGATGGGTGTTGACCACGCGCACCTTGGCCAGGCCGACCGTCATCGGCGGCTCGACGTACTTGGGCGCGGGCGTGGTGATGGGCAGCACGTTGCAGCCGGCCGAGGCGACGATCGCGCCCGCCAGCGCCACGCCCAGGCGCACGCGGGACGCGAGCGCACGCACGCGCGAGGCGGCGGTCGAGGCGGAGGCTTGGCGGTCGGTCATGTCGGGATATCGACCGCTTTTCGGGCGGCCTGAAGCGGCAACCCACGCAGCCGCGCCTCGCCGCAGCAGAAATGCCGCCCGGAAATGAAAACAGCCACCGGGACGGGTGGCTGCTTCGAACGATCTGGCGGAGTGGACGGGACTCGAACCCGCGACCCCCGGCGTGACAGGCCGGTATTCTAACCAACTGAACTACCACTCCACGTGGCGGCTCGCTCCGAGCGGGCGCTCGAGGCGCTGCGAGCGGATGGCGCTCGCGGTGTGACTGGTGACCCCAAGGGGATTCGAACCCCTGTAACGACCGTGAAAGGGTCGTGTCCTAGGCCTCTAGACGATAGGGCCAGTCGTAAAGCAATTCTGCACCAGGTTTCCCTGGGATGAAAAACGGGCTGCATCGCTGGACTGCAACCCGCACATATTCTGGCGGAGTGGACGGGACTCGAACCCGCGACCCCCGGCGTGACAGGCCGGTATTCTAACCAACTGAACTACCACTCCACGTGGTCGGCAACTTCGAACTTGCGTTCCAAGCGCTGCCTGCAACTTGTTTCCCCAGCGTGGCTGGCGACCCCACGGGGATTCGAACCCCGGTAACGACCGTGAAAGGGTCGTGTCCTAGGCCTCTAGACGATAGGGTCTAAATTCTTCTTCCCTCTGCCACGCGTTGCTGGCCTGCCGAAGCAGATTGGTGGAGGTAAGCGGGATCGAACCGCTGACCTCTTGCATGCCATGCAAGCGCTCTCCCAGCTGAGCTATACCCCCGATTTTGGCCTCGGCGTTTGACTTCCGAAACCGCATCGCGTGGTTAAGAGCGAAGACCGCTAGTATAGAACAGATTTCAAATGGTGCGCAAGCGGTCGAGCACAACTTCGCGTTGGAAAAGTGCCAGCAGCGCGTCGATCGCGGGCGTCTGTGCGCGGCCGGAGACGACCACGCGCAACGGGATCGCCAGCTGCGGCATCTTGATCGCGTGCGCCGCGAGGGTCTCCTTCATGACGGCGGCGATGCCGGCCTTGTCCCACGCGGCGGTCTCGAGCTTCTCGCGCAGCGTGCGCAGCGCGGCCTTCGCGCCCTCGGTGACGTGCTGGTCGACGTCGGCCTGCGCCGGGGTCACCGCGGCGTAGAACATCGCGATCCACTCGGCGAGTTCGACCGTGGTGTGGCAGCGATCCTTCAGCAGCGCGCAGCGCGCGGCCATCGCGTCGTCGGCCTGGGCCTCGATGCCCTTCTTCTTCAACTGCGCCACCACCAGCGTCGCGAGGCGCGCGTCGTCGGCCTGCTTCATGTGGTGCGCGTTGACCCACAGCAGCTTGGCCGGATCCCACTGCGCCGGGCTCTTGTTCAGGTGCGAGCCGTCGAACCAGGCCACCATCTGCTCCAGCGTGAACAGCTCGTCGTCGCCATGGCTCCAGCCCAGGCGCGCGAGGTAGTTGTTCATGCCTTCGGGCAGGTAGCCGTTGTCCTCGTAGTCGGTCACGCTCACCGCGCCGCGGCGCTTGGACAGTTTCAGGCCGTCGTCGCCCAGGATGATGGGCAGGTGGCCGAACTGCGGCAGCGCGGCGCCCAGCGCGCGGAACATGTTGATTTGCCAGGGCGTGTTGTTGATGTGCTCGTCGCCGCGGAAGACGTGGCTGATGCGCATGTCCCAGTCGTCGACCACCACCGCAAAGTTGTACGTGGGCACGCCGTCGTCGCGCACGATGATGAGGTCGTCGATCTCCTTGTTGCCGATGGTGATCGGGCCCTTGACCAGGTCGTCCCAGGACACGTCGCCGTCGGCCGGATTCGCGAAGCGAACGACCGGCTTCACGCCCGCGGGAATCGCCGGCAGCGTCTTGCCCGGCAGCGGGCGCCAGGTGCCGTCGTAGCGGCGCTTCTCGCCGCGTGCTTCCTGGTCGGCCTTCATCCTGTCGAGGTCGTCCGGCGAGCAATAGCAGAGATAGGCCGTACCGGCCGCGAGCATCTGGTCGACCACCGCCTTGTAGCGGTCGAGGCGCTGCATCTGGTAGACCGGGCCCTCGTCGTACTGCAGCCCCAGCCACTTCATGGCCGCGAGGATCTGCTCGACCGAATCCTGCGTGGAGCGGGCGACGTCGGTGTCCTCGATGCGCAGCACGAACTCGCCGCCGTGGTGGCGCGCGAACGCCCACGAGTACAGCGCGGTGCGCGCGGTGCCGAGGTGGAGGAAGCCCGTCGGGGACGGGGCGATGCGGGTGCGGATGGGAGTGGTCACGGGAGGCTGGAAATGAGAAGGCACCCGAAGGTGCCATGGTCGACCGGGGAGCGGCGGCTCCCGCTGTCGCAAGCTTACTCGGAGGCGTTCTGCAACGCGAGGCGCGAGCGCGCCGGATCGTCCTCTTCGGTCTGCTGCGAGCGGCGCTGGGTCTGCATCGTGGTGAAGTCCTCGACGCTGACGTCGCCGGTGATGTAGCGGCCGTCGAAGCACGAGGCCTCGAAGCTCACGACCTTGGCGTTCAACTTGCCGACCACGCGCTTCATCGCGTCGACGTCCTGGTAGATCAGCGCGTCGGCACCGATGAAGTCGCGGATCTCGTCCTGCGTGCGGCCGGAGGCGATCAGCTCCTCGGGCGTGGGCATGTCGATGCCGTACACGTTGGGGTACTTGACCGGCGGCGCGGCCGAGGCCATGTAGACCTTGTTGGCGCCGGCCTCGCGCGCCATCTGCACGATCTCCTTGGACGTGGTGCCGCGCACGATCGAATCGTCCACCAGCAGCACGTTGCGGCCCTTGAACTCCACGCCGATCGCGTTGAGCTTCTGGCGCACGGACTTCTTGCGCACCGACTGCCCCGGCATGATGAAGGTGCGGCCCACGTAGCGGTTCTTGACGAAGCCTTCGCGGTAGGGCTTGCCGATCTTCTGCGCGAGCTGCATCGCCGACGGACGGCTCGATTCGGGGATCGGGATCACGACGTCGATGTCGGACGGCACGATGGTGGAGATCAGCCGCTGCGCCAGCGTCTCGCCCATGTTCAGGCGCGCCTGGTAGACGGAGATGCCGTCGATCACCGAATCGGGCCGCGCCAGGTACACGTACTCGAACATGCACGGGTTCAGGGACGGGTTCTCGGCGCACTGCTTGGCGTGCACGTTGCCGTTGGGATCGATGAACAGCGCCTCGCCCGGGGCGACATCGCGTACGACCTGGTGGCCGGTGCCCTCGAGCGCCACGCTCTCGCTGGCGACGATCACGCTGTTGCCGTCGGCCGTCTCGGCCGTGCCGTAGATCAGCGGACGGATGCCGAACGGATCGCGGAACGCGAGCAGCCCGTAGCCGGCGATCAGCGCCACCACCGCGTACGAGCCCTTGACGCGCTTGTGCACGGCGGCGACGGCCGCGAACACGACGTCGGGCGTCAGCACTTCGCCGCGAGAGGCGTTCTGGAGCTCGTGCGCGAGGATGTTGATCAACACCTCGGTATCCGACTCGGTGTTGATGTGGCGGCGATCCTTCTCGACCAGTTCGGCCTTCAGCGCGTGCGCGTTGGTCAGGTTGCCGTTGTGCACCAGCACGATGCCGAACGGCGCGTTGACGTAGAACGGCTGGGCCTCTTCCTCGCTGTAGGCGTTGCCCGCCGTCGGATAGCGCACCTGGCCCAGGCCGACCGTACCGGGCAGCGCGCGCATGTTGCGCGTGCGGAACACGTCGCGCACCATGCCGCGCGCCTTGTGCATGAAGCACTTGGTGCCCTGCATCGTCACGATGCCGGCGGCGTCCTGCCCGCGGTGCTGCAGCAGCAGTAGCGCGTCGTAGATCAACTGGTTGACGGGAGATTTAGAGATCACGCCGACGATGCCGCACATAACTTGTTCCGTTTCCTGAAATACCGAGAGAGTGTGTCCGTTCGCGACCGTCGCCGCCGCTGCGCGCCACAGGCGTAACCGTAGCCGAGTTCGGCCCGAACAGGTGACGGTCTTACGTGTTGATGTGCACGTTAAGTGACTGCGGAAGGATCGGTTTCAACCCTTCCAGCGCGAGGCCCAACCACAGCGCCCCGTGCGAGTTTTTCCATGTCGTGGAACCGGCGTACGGCGATAGCGTGACCAGCGTCGCCACGACGACCAGGACCAATGCCCCGCGCACCACGCCGAAGACGCCGCCCAGCAGGTGGTCGATGAACGACAGCGGCGTGGCCGAGACCAGCGCCCGCAGCATGCGCGCCAACAGCGTGCAGGTGAGCAGCACCAACACGAACACGACGATGTAGGCGACCCAGAGCCGCACCTGCGGATCGGCGCCGCCGAGCGGGACCAGGTCGGCCAGGAACGGCCCGGCGGAGTTGGCGATGACGAAGGCCACCAGCCAGCCCAGCAGCGACACGATCTCGAACACGAAGCCGCGCCACAGGCCGACCAGCACCGACAGCAGGAACACGGCGAGCAGGACGATGTCCACCCAGCCGAGCGCGACGTCGAAGTTGCCCAGGTTCACAGCGCGAGCACCACGGCTTGCAGGCCGTCGCCCTTGAGCCTGGCGGCGATCTTGTCGGCCTCCGGCTTGGTGGCGTACGGGCCCACGCGCACGCGGATGCGCTTGCCGGTGGGGGTGTCGACGGGCTGCGTGTACGTCTTCATGCCCAGCTTCTCGACCTTGGCCCGGGTCTCGCGGACCTTGGCGTCCTCGAGGAATGCGCCCACCTGGACGACGAAGCGGCCGCCGCCGGGCGCCGCGTCAGAGGGCTTGGCCGCGGCCGTGTCGGCCAGGATCGCCGCGGGAGACGGCCGGGACTCGACCGGCGGCGGCAGCGTGGGCGGCGGCAGCGTCAGGTGCGGCGCGGGCGCCGGCCGGGACGCGGCCGCCACGGCGGACGAGGCTGCCGGCTTGGCAGGCTTCGTGGCCGGTTTAGCTTGCGCAACGGTCGAGCTGACGGCGGCGGGCGCCGAGGCCGGCAAGTCGCTCGCGTGCTCGGTACCGGTGGTCAGCGCCGCCGCCAGCGTGGCGAAGGCCGAACGCCCGGCCGAGGGCGTCGAAGCCGGCGCGGGCGCCGGCGCCGCGGCGGACGGACGCGCATCGTAGGACACGGATTCCGGCGTGCGGCCCGCGGTGGCCGACGCGGACGGGCCGCGGGTGGCCAAGGCGGCGACCGAGCGCGTGGCGTGCGACGACGCATCGACCACGCCGGGCGCATTGCGCGCCGGAATCTCGATGGGCAGGTCGACGGGGATCGGACGCGGTTGCGTCTCGAACAGCAACGGGAAGCCGATCACGCCGATCAGCAGCAGCACGGTCGCGCCCATCAGGCGCGTGCGCGCGCGCGCGCGCACCTCGCGCATGGCTTCGGCGGCGTCGGCGGGATTCTGGGTGTTGGCCAGCGGGGCCTGGCGCGCCGGCGACTTGCCGCCCCGCCCGGAGGTCGCGGGCTTGGCGGACGCCTGCTTGTTGCGTTGGAAAATCGACAGCAGCCCCATGCCTTCTCATCGGTGTCCGGGGCCGGACAAGTGGTGTCGGAGCGGCGCGGGGTGCGCGCCGCTGCATCAACCGAGGTGTCGGGCCACCAGTCGTGGGGGGCCGTCCTTCAGCACGCCGCCCACGGTGTAGAACGAGCCGAAGACGACGATTCTATCAGCCGGGTCTGCCTGGGCGAGCGCAGCGGACAAGGCTTGCGCCGGCGACGTGAAGGTGCTGACCCGCGGCTTGGGCGTGGTCGACGGCGCCGTGGCGGTCAGTGACCACACGCATTCGGCCAGTTCCGCGGCCTTGGCCGCACGCGGCAGCGGCAGGTCGGTGAGCATCCAGTCGTCCACCAGGTGCGTCATCTTGCCGATCGCGCCGGCCAGGTCCTTGTCGTGCATCGCGCCGAACACGGCGAACGTGCGCTTGAAGAAGCCCATCTGGTCGAGATTGAGCGCGAGCGCCGCCACCGAGTGCGGGTTGTGCGCCACGTCCAGCACCAGGGCGGGGGTGCCTGGAACGATCTGGAAGCGGCCCGGCAAGTCCACCGACGCGAGGCCGATGCGCACGGCCTGCGCCGTCATCGGCAACCGGTCGCGCAGCGCCTCGAGCGCGGCCAGCGCGCCCGAGGCGTTGAGCAACTGGTTCGCACCGCGCAGGGACGGGTAGCCGAGCGAGTTCCAGCGCTTGCCGCGGCCGCTCCAGGACCACTGCTGGCGATCGCCCGAGTAGTTGAAGTCGCGCCCGCTGAGCCAGAGGTCGGCGCCGATCTGCGTGGCGTAGTCGATGATGCTTTGCGGGGGCACCGGATCGCCGACGATCAGCGGCCGGCCCTTGCGCGCGATGTGCGCCTTTTCGCGCCCGATCGATTCGCGGTCGGGGCCCAGGTACTCGACGTGGTCGATGTCGATGCTGGTGATGACGGAGACGTCGGCATCGACCGCGTTGACCGCGTCGAGCCGGCCGCCCAGGCCCACCTCGAGGATCACCAGGTCCACCGGCGCGGACGCCAGCGTGCGCATGATGACCAGGGTCGTGAACTCGAAGTACGTCAGTGCGATGTCGCCGCGCGCGGCCTCGACGGCCTCGAAGTGCGGGATCAGGTCGGCGGCCGACACCATGACGCCGTTGAGCCGGCAGCGCTCCTCGAAATGCACCAGGTGCGGCTTGATGTACGCGCCCACCTTGTAGCCGGCCGCGATCGCCATCGCCTCCAGCATCGCGCACGTGGAGCCCTTGCCGTTGGTGCCGGCCACGCTGATCACGGGCATCGTGAACTTGAGCCCGAGACGCTCGATCAGCGTCTTCGTGCGCGCGAGGGTCATGTCGATCGTCTTCGGATGAAGGCGTTCGCAGTGGGCGAGCCACTTGGCAAGAGTCTTGGGTTGGGTCATGGCGGGGGTGGATTCCGCGACTGCGCGCGGAATGGCGGGCTCTGGAGGGCGTCGCGCGGTGAAGGCGTCATCCTGCGCGAAGTCACAGGATCCACGCGCAACGAGGTCGAAATGACAAGGGCGGCGCGAGCGTGAACTCGGCCGCCCCGCGGACGTTCGAGGTCGAAGGCTTACGCCACGGCGTCGGCGCTCTGGCGTTGCAACTGCGCCAGCAGCTTCGCAATGGTCGGACGCAGCTTGCGGCGGTCGACGATCATGTCGATCGCGCCCTTCTGCATCAGGAACTCGGAACGCTGGAAGCCCTCGGGCAGCTTCTCGCGCACGGTGTTCTCGATCACGCGCGGGCCGGCGAAGCCGATCAGCGCCTTGGGCTCGCCGATGACGACGTCGCCGATGAACGCGAAGCTGGCCGAGACGCCGCCCATGGTCGGGTCGGTGAGCACGCTGATGTAGGGCAGCTTCGCCTTGGCGAGCAGCGTCAGCGCGCCGTTGGTCTTGGCCATCTGCAGCAGGCTGAACAGGCCTTCCTGCATCCGCGCGCCGCCGGTGGCGGTGTAGCAGACGAAGGGCACGCGCTGCTCGACGGCGGCCTGGACGCCACGCACGAAGCGCTCGCCCACGACCGAGCCCATCGAGCCACCCATGAAGTCGAACTCGAAGCAGGCCACGACCAGGGGCACGCTCATCACGGCACCGCCCATCACGATCAGCGCGTCGGTCTCGCCCGTGGCTTCCAGCGCGCCCTGGAGACGCTCCGGGTACTTGCGGCTGTCCTTGAACTTGAGCGGGTCGACCGGCAGGATCTCCTGGCCGATCTCGAAGCGGCCTTCCGGATCGAGGAAGCCGTCGAGCCGCGCGCGGGCGCCGATGCGCAGGTGGTGGTCGCATTTCGGGCAGACGTTCAGGTTCTGCTCGAGGTCGGTCTTGTAGAGCACCGTTTCGCAGGAGGGGCATTTGATCCACAGGCCTTCGGGGATCGTGCGCCGCTCGCTCGGATCCGTCTGCTGGATCTTCGGGGGCAACAGCTTCTCAAGCCAACTCATCAATCACTCCTTGCATGCGACTCGGTGGAGTCGCCCAACGTTGCCGGACGGGGGTGCCGCCCGGCTTGTCCGGCTGCCGCCCGGCCCACGCCGGCGCGACAGTTCCGATTTTCGCGAAACGCCGATTTTACGCTTTCCGGACTTCGTCGACCGCCGCGCGGATCTCGGCGATGAATCGGCGGGCGCCCTCGGCCACCTGGTCGCGCGGCAGCGCTTCCAGGCACTGCACCAGGGCCGAGCCGATGACGACGGCGTCCGAGACCTGCGCCACCGCCTTCGCCGAGGCCGCGTCGCGAATGCCGAAGCCCACGCCCACCGGCACCCGCACGTGCTGCCTGATCCGGGGCACGGCACGTGCCACGGCCTCGGTGTCGAGGTGGCCGGCGCCAGTGACGCCCTTCAGCGACACGTAGTAGACGTAGCCGGCGGCGACCTCGCCCACCTGCTTCATGCGCGCCCCGGTCGAGGTGGGCGCCAGCAGGAAGATCGGCGCCAGGCCGGCCGCCTTCAACGCGGCCGAGAACGCCACCGACTCTTCGGGCGGGTAGTCGACGACAAGCACGCCGTCCACGCCCGCGTCGGCGGCGGCACGGACGAAGGCGCCCGCGCCGTGGGCCAGGTCGTAGGCCTCCACCGGGTTGGCGTAGCCCATCAGCACGATCGGCGTGCGCGCGTCGCTGGCACGGAATCCGCGCACTGCCTCCAGCACCTGCGGCGTGCCGATGCCGCGCGCCAGGGCGCGCTCGGAGGCCTTCTGGATGACGGGGCCGTCGGCCATCGGATCGGAGAACGGCACGCCCAGCTCGATCACGTCGGCGCCGCCGGCGGCCAGCGCAAGCATGACGTCCACCGTCGCGTCGGCGAACGGGTCGCCGCAGGCGATGTACGGGATCACGGCCGCGCGGCCTTCGTCGCGCAGCTTCGCGAAGGCGGCATCGATGCGGGCGGTCATTGCGCACCTCCCACGTTGCCTTGGCCACCCTTGACGGCATGCCCGGCCATGGAGGGCCGGTCGTAGTAGGCGGTGCCGGACAGGTCGGCCACGGTGCCGATGTCCTTGTCGCCGCGGCCGGACAGGTTCACCAGCACGTGCTGGTCGGGACGCATCGTGGCGGCCAGCTTCATGGCGTAGGCCACGGCATGGCTGGACTCGAGCGCCGGGATGATGCCCTCGGTGCGGCACAGCCGGTGAAAGGCGGCGAGCGCCTCCGCGTCGGTGATGCCGACGTATTCGGCACGGCCGATGTCCTTCAGCCAGGCGTGCTCGGGGCCGACGCCGGGGTAGTCCAGCCCGGCCGAGATGGAATGCGTCTCGGTGATCTGGCCGTTGGCGTCCTGCAGCAGGTAGGTGCGGTTGCCGTGCAGCACGCCCGGCGAGCCGCGCGTGAGCGATGCCGAGTGCTTGCCGGAATCGAGGCCCAGGCCGGCGGCCTCGACGCCGATCAGGCGCGTGGCCTCGTACGGGATGTACGGATGGAAGATGCCCATCGCGTTGCTGCCGCCGCCCACGCAGGCGACCACGGCGTCGGGCTGGCGGCCGGCCATCTCGGGCATCTGCACCAGGCATTCCTCGCCGATGACGCTCTGGAACTCGCGCACCATCGTCGGGTAGGGATGCGGCCCGGCGACCGTGCCGATCACGTAGAACGTGTTCTCGACGTTGGTCACCCAGTCGCGCAGCGCCTCGTTGAGCGCGTCCTTGAGCGTGCGGCTGCCGGATTCGACCGGCACCACCGTCGCGCCCAGCAGGTGCATGCGATAGACGTTGGGGCTCTGCCGCTTCACGTCCTCGGCGCCCATGTAGACGATGCATTCGAGGCCGTAGCGCGCGCAGATGGTGGCGGTGGCCACGCCATGCTGGCCGGCGCCCGTCTCCGCGATGATGCGCGGCTTGCCCATGCGGCGCGCCAGCAGCACCTGGCCGATCGTGTTGTTGATCTTGTGGGCGCCGGTGTGGTTCAGGTCCTCGCGCTTCAACCAGATCTGCGCGCCGCCCGTCTCGCGGCTCATGCGGTCGGCGTGGTAGATCGGGCTCGGCCGGCCGACGAAGTGCTTGAGCTCGTGGTGGAACTCGCGCTGGAATTCCGGGTCCGTCCGGTAGTGGGCGTAGGCCGCCTTCAATTCCTCGATGGCGTGCGTGAGGGTCTCGGCGACGAAGGTGCCGCCGTACGGCCCGAAGTGGCCCGACGCGTCGGGCTGGGAGTACTCGTACATGGTGATGCTTCCAAGGTGCCGGCGCCCTGCTGCAGGGCACCGGTGAGGCGGCGGGTGCTGTGGAGACCGCGCGTCTCAGGTCATGGCGTTGGCGATGCGGGCATCTGCCTCGCGTACCGCCTCGCAGAACCGGCGGATCAGGACGGCATCCTTGATGCCCTTTCCCTCTTCCACGCCGGAACTCACGTCAACGGCCCAGGGCCGGACGTGCATCACTCCATCGATCACGTTTGCAGGATTCAACCCACCAGACAAAACGACTGGAAGGGGGACGCCTGGAGGTATTTGAGACCAATCGAAAGCCTTTCCACCGCCGCCATAGCCCTCGACGAACGCATCGAGCAGCAGGCCGGCCGCGCTGGCGAAACCAGACGCACAGTCTAGCAAATCGACGCCCGGCGCCATCCGCACCGCGCGCAGGTAGGGCCGCCCGGGCTGCTCGCATTGCTCGCGTCCCTCGTCGCCATGGAACTGCAGCAGCGCGTTGGGCACCGCGGCGACGGCGGCGTCGATCAGATCGGGGCTGGCGTTGACGAACAGGCACACGGGCGTGACGAACGGAGGCAGGCGCCGCGTCAGCGCGGCCAGGCGCGCGAGCGACACGTGGCGCGGGCTGCGCTCGTAGAGCACGAAGCCCACGGCGTCGGCACCGGCGGCCACGGCGGCATCGACGTCCTGCTCGCGGGTCAGGCCGCAGATCTTGATGCGAGTGCGGACGTGCGTCATTGCTTGGCCACCGCGCCGCAGACGTAGGGAACCGATTCGTGCGGCCGCGCGAGTTCGACGGGCACGCGCGGCAACCAGTCGTGCGCCGCGGTGCGGCGCGGCACCGCGAGGTGCGGGTCGTAGAGCGGGCCCAGGAAGTACAGGCCGGCGGCCGGGAACGTCGGCGGCGCGAGTTCGCGGTTGCGGTGGGCCAGCAGCTCGGTCATGAATTCCGGTGGCTGGTTGCCGCTGCCGATCGTGACCAGCGCGCCCATCAGGTTGCGCACCATGTGGTGCAGGAACGCGCTGGCCTCGAAGTCGAAGCGCCAGTAGTCGCCGATGCGGTTGATCTCGATGCGACGCATCTCCTTGACGGGCGACAGCGCCTGGCAGGCCGACGCGCGGAACGAGCTGAAGTCGTGCTCGCCGATCAGCGTCTTGGCGGCCGCGCGCATGCGCTCGACGTCCAGCGGCCGAAACACCCAGCCGCACAGGCCGGCCTCGATCGCCGGCCGCGCGGCCGACTCGCGCACGAGGAACGCGTACTGGCGCCCGCGCGCGCCGTTGCGCGCGTGGAAGCCGGGCTCGACATCCTGCGCCCACTGCACGGCGATGTCCTCGGGCAGGTAGCGGTTGACGCCGCGAACCCAGGAGAAGATCTCGCGCGACACCGGCGCGTCGAAGTGCACGACCTGGTTGAGCGCATGCACGCCGGCATCGGTGCGGCCGGCGCACACCGTGGCGACGACCTCGCCGCGCGGCAACCCGACGAACTCGGCCAGCGCCCGCTCGAGCTTGTCCTGCACGGTGTTGCCGTCGGGTTGCGACTGCCAGCCGTGGTAGTTCGTGCCGCGATAGGCGATGCCCAAAGCAACGCGCCCGGGCGGGACGGCCGCATCGGCGGTGTCGTCCTGCTTGGGCGAGGTGGGGGTTTCGGATTCCGGCTGGCCGGGCGCGAGGCCCGGCGTGCTCGTGGCGTCTTGAGGGGTGGGTGCAATCACCCCGCCAAGGTTAACCCAACGCGTCCAGCATCGTCTGCGCGCGTGTCTTCAGGGGACCGTCGGCCTTGCTGACGACTTCTTCGAGCAGTTCGCGCGCGCCTTCATGGTCGCCGATGCGGCGGAATTCGTCGGCCAGCTCGATCTTGCGGGCCATCGGCTCGCTGTCGGCGTGCGCCGAACCCATGTCGAGGTCGGGCAGCACCGACTCGTGATGTTCGTCGGGCACGGGCGCCGCCTTGTCGAGATCCAGCGACAGGTCGCCGAAGTCGAAGTCGATCGACGGCTCGCCCGCGGCGTGCGCCGGCGCCGGCTTCGCGGCGGCCGGTGCGGGTGCGGGCGCCGGCGGAATGACCGGCACTTCGACATGGCCCGGCTCGAGGTCGAAGTCGCTGACCTCGAACGGCACGTCCTGGGCGCCGCCCTGGTGCGGCTGGCGCGCGGTGTCGCCGGACTCCATGTTCATCGGCTCGGTGTGCCCCGGCGAGCGCGTCGTCGGCCCGGTCTCGCCCGGCTGCACCGTCGGGACTTCGTCATGGTCGAAGTCGATCGGCAGGTCGGTGGACGAGAACTCGTTGTGCGCGTCGGCCTTGGCCGGCGGACGCATCAGCGTCATCTCTTCCGGATCCTCGCCCAGCGGATTCAGCGGCATCGGATCGGTGTCGACGATGGCGTATTCGCCGCCTTCGGTGTACAGCGGATTCGTCGGGTCGATCTGGCGGCCCAGTTCCTGCGCCTTGGCCCAGTCTTCGCCCTGGCCGTTCGTCAGGCCCTGCAGCTGGCGCGCCTGTGTCTCGAAGGTCTTGAGGTCGGCCCGCTTGGCGTAGACCTCGAGCAGCTTCGTGCGAATCGCCAGGCGATCCGGGTCGGAGCGCTGGGCTTCCTTCAGGATTTCCTCGGCCTGCAGGTCGCGGCCGTAGGCCAGGTAGACGTCGGCTTCGGCCACCGGATCAACATCGCCGATGGCGTCGAGCTGGCTCAGCGAGTAGTTGAGCGAGGACGAGGCCGAGTTGGCCGCGCCGTCGCGCGTGTCGACGCGCTGGCCGCCGCTCGCCCCGAAGAACGAGTCCGGCTGGATCTTGCTCTCGATGAACGAGGTCTCGCCCGAGAACTTGTTGCGGTCGCCGCCCTGGCGCTTGCGCCAGAACAGGAAGCCGCCCAGCAGCAACACGAGGCCGGCGAGGCCCGGGAAGATGTACGGCGGCTCGAGCAGCGAGTCGAGGAAGCTGCTGTCGGCCGGAGCGGGCGCGACTGGCGCACGCACCGGCGCGGAGGCGCGCACCGGCACCGGCGGCGCGACGACCGGCGCGGGCGCGGAAGCCGCGACGCTGGGGGCGACGGCGGGTGCGGACGCGACCACCGGAGCGATCGGCGCCGGGGCCGGCGCGACGACTGGCGACGGCGTCGAAGCGACCGGGGCCGGCACGGGAGCGGGCTTGGGCACCGGGGCCGGCGGCACCGGCGCAGGCTTGGGCGCGGCGACCGGCACGGGGGCCGGAACAGGCGCCGGCTTCGGTGCGACCACCGGGGCCGGGGCCGGCACGGGCGGGTGCGCCACGACGGCCGGCAGCACCGGCGCGGGGACCGGGGCCTTGGCGGCCGGCGCCGCGGGCACCGCCGGCGTCTTGGCATCGGCCAGGCGCTTGAGCTCGGCGACGTTGCGGCTCAGTTCGTCCGTGCGCGCCTTGTCGGCCTTGCGCTGGGCTTCCTTGGAATCCTTGGCTTCCGACGGGGCGCCCGGCTTGGCGGTGCCACGCGACAGCGTCAGCTTGTCGGGAGCTGGCGGCGCGGAGGCCGTCTTCTGGTCGTTGATCTTGGCCTCGACCTTGCCCGACGCGGCACGCTTGCCCTCGTCGGTGTGGACGGTGGTGACGCCGCCGGCCAGGCGATGGCGGTAGGCCGCGAAGTCGGCGCTCTGGCCCTGGATGATCTGGTGCGCTTCCTCGTTGGACAGCTGCTTGGCGGTGTCGGCGCTCGGCACGGACAGCGTGACGCCGGACTTCATCCGGTTCATGTTGTCGTCGATGAAGGCCGACGGGTTGTTGCGGTACAGCGAGACCAGCATCTGGTCGAGCGACACGCCGCTCGGCTTGTTGCCGGCCGCGAGCGACGTGAGCGTGTCGCCCGGATTGACCTTGATCGTGGATTCACCACCGCCACCGGAGGCGGGCGGCGCGGACGGCTTCTCGGCCTTCTCGACCGGCGCCGGAGCGGGCTTCGGTGCCGGCGTGGGCTTGGGCGCGCGCTCGGGCTTCGGGGCCGGCGTACGGGCGGCCGGGGCCGGTGCGGGCGCCGAAAGCGGTGCCGGCGCGGGGGCCAGGGCGACTTGCGGCGCGGGGGCCGGCGCGGGCGTGCGCGCGGCAGGCGGCGGCGGTGCCGTGAAGACCGGCGCCGTGGCCGTGGTGCCCGGTTGCGCGGCGGTGTTGCGGCCCGGCGGGTCGATCAGCAGCGTGTACGAGCGGGTCAGGTGGCCGGTGGACCACGCGAAATCGACGATGACGTCTATGAAGGGTTCCTGGACGACCTTGTCGCTGGACAGCACCAGCACCGGACGGCCATCGGCACGACGCGACAGCGTCACCGTGGCGCCGACCAGCACCGGGTTGTATTCCACACCCGACGCCTTGAACGCCTCCGGCGAAGCCAGGCTCACCCGCAGGGAAGAGGCTTCTTCCGCGTTCAGGCTCGTCACTTCGATTTCAGCGCGCAGGGCCTCGCCCAGGACGGATTGCACGTTCACGCGCCCGAGGCCCAATGCCGAAGCACCGGTCGACAGGAGGATCAGGGCCGCAGCGGCCATGACGTTCAGCGCGCGACCAGTGGTGACCAACGAGCGATTCTTCAATTTGTATCCCGAATGCGAATTGGCGATCTCTGCAAGATCGCCTTGAATGACAGGTCTCTCGACGAGTTCATCGGTAACTGACGTGGGCAATAAAGGCCCACGGCCGTCAGGGAAAAGACCATAGCACCAGCCAGATACGCTGACAAGCTCGTCCATGGACCACCTGCCTGCGGGAACTGGCTGCCGTTTTGGCCTGAACCTCGTCCGAATATTCTCGCACCACGACGCCGGGTTAAACCAGCGCAGGCGCGCATTTTGCCTGCGCTGCGCGCGCCGCAAGTGGAGAGTTAACCCCGAAATACTCGAATAAGCCACGTCGTGGCCTATTTCCTGCGGGGTAGAGACCCTTCAGTGGTAACAAGATATTTCGTCTGTAGGGTTTGGCGTGCGCGCAACGTTCTCCCGAACGTTGCGCGGCCAAAAGCGCCTCGCGGCGTGGATTACTTGTCGAGAAGAATCCGCAGCATGCGGCGCAGGGGCTCGGCCGCACCCCACAGCAATTGGTCGCCGATCGTGAATGCGCCGAGATATTCCGGGCCCATCGCGAGTTTGCGGATGCGGCCGACGGGAATCGTCATGGTGCCGGTGACGGCGACGGGCGTCAGGTCGCGCAAGGTCGCTTCGCGATTATTCGGAACCACCTTCACCCACTCGTTGTCGGCGGCGATCATGGCTTCGACGTCGGCCAGCGGCACGTCCTTCTTCAACTTGAAAGTGAGCGCCTGGCTGTGGCAACGCATCGCGCCCACGCGCACGCAGAAACCATCGACCGGTACTGCCGGAGAACCGAAACCCTCGCCCTGGCCGAGAATCTTGTTGGTCTCGGCCATGCCCTTCCATTCTTCCTTGGTCACGCCGTTGCCCAGATCCTTGTCGATCCAGGGAATCAACGAGCCGCCCAGCGGAACGCCGAAATTCTTCGTTTCCTCGGCCGTCAGCGAGCGCTGCGTCGCGGCGACCAGGCGGTCGATCTCGAGGATGGCGCTCTTCGGATCGTCCAGCAGCGAACGCACCGAGGCGTTGAGCGTGCCGTACTGGGTCAGCAGTTCGCGCATGTGCTGCGCGCCGCCGCCCGACGCCGCCTGGTAGGTCTGCGTGCTCATCCACTCGACCAGGCCGGCCTTGTAGAGCGCGCCCACGCCCATCAGCATGCAGCTGACGGTGCAGTTGCCGCCGATCCAGTTGCGGCCGCCCTTGGACAGCGCGTTCTTGATCACGGGCATGTTGACCGGGTCGAGCACGATGACGGCGTCGTCGGTCATGCGCAGCGACGAGGCCGCGTCGATCCAGTGGCCGTTCCAGCCGGCGGCGCGCAGCTTGGGGAACACCTCGCTGGTGTAGTCGCCGCCCTGGCAGGTGATGACGATGTCGCAGCGCTTGAGCGCCTCGACGTCGAAGGCGTCCTTCAACGTCGTCTCGTTCTTCGCCTGCGCCGGGGCCTTGCCGCCCACCGCGCTGGTCGAGAAGAACACCGGTTCGATCAGCGCGAAGTCGCCTTCGGCCTGCATCCGGTCCATCAGCACCGAGCCGACCATGCCGCGCCAGCCTACGAGTCCTACCAATGCCATGTCGTTCGCCTTGTCGCGTGCCTTGCACGCCTTGAACTTGTCGATAACCGGCTCCGAGGAGCCAACGCTTATCCTGCTTCCCGCCCTGCGACTCGTGTCGCCTGGGGTTTTCTCTTGGAGGAAGCAGGGGCGAAGCGAGTCGGAGCGTCAGCTCGTGGTTTTGGTAATCGTGGTCGTGGCGCGAATCGCGGCGACGACGGCGTCGCCCATCTCGCGCGTGCCCACCGTGCGCATGCCCGCGGACGCGATGTCCGTGGTCCGCAGGCCGGATTCCAGCACCGAGCTCACCGCGGACTCGATTCGGTCGGCGGCGTCGGCTTGCTGGAGGGTGTAGCGGAGCATCATGGCGGCAGACAATATTGTAGCCAAAGGATTGGCGACCCCCTTGCCGGCGATGTCGGGCGCGCTGCCGTGGCTGGGTTCGTAGAGCCCCTTGTTGTTCGCGTCCAACGAGGCGGAGGGCAGCATGCCGATCGAGCCGGTGAGCATCGCGGCCTCGTCCGACAGGATGTCGCCGAACATGTTGCCGGTGACGACGACGTCGAGCTTCTTGGGCGCCTTCACGAGCTGCATCGCCGCGTTGTCGACGTACATGTGGTCGAGCTCGACGTCGGGGTACTGCGCGTGCACCTCGGTGACGACGTCGCGCCAGAACTGGAACGTCTCCAGCACGTTGGCCTTGTCGACGCTGGTCACGCGCCTGACGCCGCTCTTTTCACCGCGTTTTCGGGCGGCCTGGAACGCCACATGGGCGATGCGCTCGATCTCGGGACGGCTGTAGCGCATCGTGTCGAAGGCTTCGTCGGCGCCCGGGAAATGGCCGTCGACCGCGGTGCGGCGGCCGCGCGGCTGGCCGAAGTAGATGTCGCCGGTGAGCTCGCGGATGATCAGGATGTCGAGACCCGACACCAGCTCCGGCTTCAGGCTCGAGGCGTGCGTGAGCTGCGGATGGCAGATCGCCGGGCGCAGGTTGGCGAACAGCTGCAGGTTCTTGCGCAGGCCCAGGATCGCCTGCTCGGGGCGCAGGTGGCGCTCGAGCTTGTCGTACTGCCAGTCGCCGACGGCGCCGAACAGCACGGCGTCGGCCGCCTTGGCGAGCGCCAACGTGGCGTCGGGCAGCGGGTGGCCGTGGCGGGCGTACGCGGTGCCGCCGACGTCGGCGGATTCCATCTCGAACGGCAGCTCGAGCGCG
>FTJN01003218.1_pt3 | contig 24549 bp, 22 predicted proteins | sample 1658361 | NCBI WGS metagenome assembly FTJN01 (sample SAMEA3914819, study PRJEB12502) | metagenome | biome: forest; material: soil | place: Canada | collected 2010-06-26 | depth 0.3 m
GTGCGGCCGCCGGCGCCCTGCCGGCCCTCGAAGTTGCGGTTGCTGGTGGAGGCGCAGCGCTCGCCCGGCTCGAGCCGGTCGGCGTTCATCGCCAGGCACATCGAGCAGCCCGGCTCGCGCCATTCGAACCCGGCGCCGCGGAAGACCACGTCCAGGCCTTCGCGTTCGGCCTGCTCCTTCACGAGGCCCGAGCCCGGCACCACCATCGCGAGCCGCACGTTCGGCGCGATGCGCCCGCCGACGCGGCGCACGACGACCGCGGCCTCGCGCAGGTCCTCGATGCGGCTGTTGGTGCACGAGCCGATGAAGACCTTGTCGATGCGGATGTCGGCGATGGCCTTGTTCGGCTCGAGCGCCATGTAGGTGAGCGCGCGCTCCATCGCGCCGCGCTTGACGTCGTCCTTCTCGCGCTCCGGATCGGGCACGCGATCCTCGATCGACAGCACCATCTCGGGCGACGTCCCCCAGGTGACCTGCGGACGGATCGTGCTCGCGTCGATGTCGACGATGCGATCGAAGTGCGCGCCCGCATCCGAGTGCAGGTGCCGCCATTGCGCGACGGCCTGGTCCCACTCCACGCCCGACGGCGAGAACGGCCGGCCCTTGACGTAGGCGATCGTGGTGTCGTCCACCGCCACCAGGCCGGCGCGCGCGCCCGCCTCGATGGCCATGTTGCACACGGTCATGCGCCCTTCCATGGACAGCGCGCGGATCGCCGCGCCGCCGAACTCGATCGTGTAGCCCGTGCCGCCGGCGGTGCCGATGCGGCCGATGACGGCCAGCACGATGTCCTTGGCGCTGCATCCGCGCGGCAGTGTCCCCTCGACGCGCACCAACAGGTTCTTGGCCTTGCGGGCCAGCAGCGTCTGCGTGGCCATCACGTGTTCGACCTCGCTGGTGCCGATGCCGTGCGCCAGCGCGCCGAATGCGCCGTGCGTGGACGTGTGGCTGTCGCCGCAGACCACCGTCATGCCGGGCAGCGTGGCGCCCTGCTCCGGCCCGATCACGTGGACGATGCCCTGGCGCTTGTCGTTCATCTTGAACTGCGTCACGCCCATCCGGTCGCAGTTGGCGTCGAGCGTGTCGACCTGCAGGCGCGAGGTCGGATCCGTGATGCCGCCGCGGCGATCGGTGGTGGGCACGTTGTGGTCGCTCACCGCGAGGTTGGACGACAGGCGCCACAGCTTGCGGCCCGCGATGTCCAGCCCCTCGAACGCCTGCGGGCTGGTGACCTCGTGCAGCAGGTGGCGGTCGATGTACAGCAGCGCGGTGCCGTCGTCCTCGGTATGCAGGACGTGGTCGTCCCAGAGTTTGTCGTAGAGCGTGCGGGCGGTCATGGCGGACCCTTTCAGATGGCGGAGGCCTCGCGCGCGCGGGCCGCCACCGGCGTGGGAGCGGCGGCGGGCGCGGTCGGCGGACACAGCGCGTCGACGAAGCGCTGCACGGCGGCCGGCAGCGAATCGCTCACGCGCGTGGCGAGCAGGTAGTCGCGGTGGGCCCAGGGTTCCTCCAGGACCAGCACCTTGATGTCGAACAACTTGGAGAAGCGCGCGGCCGAATCGGCCGGCAGCACGGCCACGCCGAGGCCCGCGGCGACGAGCTGCGCGATCGCGTCGAACCCGCGCACCTGCAGGCGCGCGTTGAGCGTGCGCCCGCGCTCGAGGGCGGACTTGAGCATCAGCTCGTGCGCGGAAGCGCCCACGTGCAGGCCGACGATGTCGAAGTCGAGCAAGGCGTCGAAGGGCACGGCCTCGCGGCGGGCGAGGATGTGGTCGGCCGGCACGATGGCGGCCAGTGTGCCGCTGTTGTAGTGGCGCGTGGTCAGCCGCACGTCGGTGCTGGGCCCGACGAAGATGCCGACGTCGGCGCGCCCTTCGGCGACGGCCTGCATCACGTCGGTGCTGGTCTGGTCTTCCAGGCTCACGCGGATGCCCGGATGCGCGCGCGCGAAGGCGGCGAGGTCGGCCGGCAGGCACTCGGAGATCGCGCCGGCGTTGGCCACGACGCGGAGATGGCCCTTGATGCCGCGCGAGAACTCGACGACCTCGCTCTCGAGGGCGTGCAACGACGCGTTGAGTGTGCGGATGTGGCGCACGAGGGCGCGGCCGGCCTCGGTCAGGTCGACGCCGCGGGCGCGGCGGTCGAACAGGCCGACGCCCAGGCGCGCCTCGAGATCGGACAGCCGCTTGCTGGCGGCCGCGAGCGCCAGGTGCTCGCGTTCGGCCCCGCGCGTGATGCTGCGTGTCTCGGCGATGGCGAGAACGAGATTGAGGGTGACGAGATCGAAGCGCATGGAACCGGTCTTTGGCTGACTTGGGGGGACTGCGAAAAAGTCAGCTGTGACTGACGCGGCTCAGCCCGATTCGCTGGACTCACACCGGTAAACGTGGGCCCTCGACCGGTCCGGAAGCGCCGGATAGGTGTTCCGTGTCGCCGAGCCGCTGTCGCAATGATGCGCGAAGGGTCGGCAAAGCGCGCACGGCTGTGATGAATTCAGCCTTCTTCGCAAACGAAGACTGATGGTACTGCACCCGGGGCGGGTGTGTCGAGCCCTCGGACGAAAGATCCACCGTCGTCATTCCGCGCGCAGTCGCGGAATCCACCCCTGCAGCGATCTCATTCGCCAGCGTGGATCCTGCGACTTCGCGCAGGATGACGGGCCCGCAGACGAAAAAAAGCCTCGCGACGAAGGCGAGGCTTGGAAGGAGCGAAGTGGCGCTGGATCAGCGCATTCCGGCTCTGGTTCGTTCAGGCGTTGGCGCGGCGGCCGACGATCGTCACGTGCTGCACGGCGACGTGGGTCTGGCCGTAGGGGGCCATGGCCAGACTGTCCGCCTTCGCGTATTGCGCGGTGGCCAGGCCGTTCATGCCGGCGATGACGCCGAAGCTGATGATGGCGGACAGGGCGACGGCGGCGGTTTGGGCGGTGGTCTTGGTCATGGTGGGCTCCTGGGGGTGTCTGGTGGTTGGCTCGGATGCGTTTCGTGATCCGATGTGTGAACTATCGGAGCTTCGAATCGCGGCGCAAACCGCCTTGCGACGAGTGACCAGGAAGTCCGCACCAACTGCGGATTTCGCCGACGAACCGTGAGCGAACGCACGCCGGCGGCGAAAACGAAAGGCCCAGGAACGACAAAGCCCGCCGAAGCGGGCCTTGAAACAGCGGCGTGCCGGAGGCTCAGACGGCCTTGGCGGCGCGCAGCTTCAACGAGAACTCGCGCAGCGCCTCGATACCCGATTCCTCGGCCTGCTTGCACCAGGCCTGCAGGTCGGTGACGGCCTGCTCGGCCGACACGTTGGTGCGCGTCCACAGCGCGCGCAGCTCTTCGCGCATCGCGACCAGCTTGGCCAGCGCCGGGGACGTGGCGGCGGCGTCGGCGACCTGGGCTTGCAGGTGGCCCGGGATCTTTTCCACGTCGCGGTGCAGCCAACGGCGGGCGACGATCAGGTTGGCGCCTTGCGGGGTGTTCTCGGCGCCCTTGTTCTTCAGCGCGGCCAGCTCGGCGGCGCAGGCGCGGCGCAGTTCGCGGGCGTACTTGGCCATCACTTCGTAGCGGTTGGCGATGATGGCTTCCAGCGTCTCGTTGTCGGCCACGGCGCGCACGTCGCCGGTCTTCATCTGCGGCGCGACCTTGCGGACCTTGGCCCAGCCGATCATCTCCATGGCGCGGATGTAGCCCCAGGCGATGTCGAACTCGTACGGCTTGACCGACAGCTTGGCCGACGTCGGGTACGTGTGGTGGTTGTTGTGCAGTTCCTCGCCGCCGATGATGATGCCCCACGGCATGATGTTGCGCGACGCGTCGGCGGCTTCGAAGTTGCGATAGCCCCAGTAGTGGCCGATGCCGTTGATGATGCCGGCGGCGGTGATCGGGATCCACAGCATCTGGACGGCCCAGATGGTGGCGCCGATGGCGCCGAACAGCGTCAGGTTGATGATCATCATCAGCGCGACGCCCTGCCACTGGAAGCGGCTGTACAGGTTGCGCTCGATCCAGTCGTCCGGCGTGCCGTGGCCGAACTTGGCGATCGTTTCCTTGTTCTTGGCTTCGGCGCGGTACATCTCGCTGCCGGTCAGGAGCACGGCCTTGATGCCGCGGGTGACCGGGCTGTGCGGGTCGTCGACCGTCTCGCACTTGGCGTGGTGCTTGCGGTGGATGGCGGCCCATTCCTTGGTGACCATGCCGGTCGTCAGCCACATCCAGAAGCGGAAGAAGTGGGCGGGAACCGGGCCCAGGTCCAGCGAGCGATGCGCCTGGCAGCGATGCAGCCAGATCGTGACGCCCGCGATGGTGATGTGCGTCAGCAGCAGCGTGTACAGGACCGCCTCCCACCACGTGGCGTGCAGCACCCCGTTGGAAAAGAAGTCCACGAACATGTTCACCAGAGTCTGGATCGCTTCCATTGCCTACCTGTAGATGCCCGGAAAAGCGGGCGAGTGAGGAATTGTAGGGGGCCGTGACCCGTCACGGACACCAAAATGCACCCCAAACCCGCCTCATTCCTGGCCTTGGCGCCCCTCTTCGAGGATTCCCGACACCAAAAGTTCAGCTCGACGTCGGTTGTCGATGCAGAAATTTCGAATTGTCGAGCAATATTGTCGGACTTTTAGCTCAGTCCTTCTGCCAGGCCGCTGCAAAGAACCCGTCCATCGCATGGGCATGCGGCCAGCTGCGCATGTAGCCGTTCGCGTTGAGCTCGTCGGCGCGTTCCACGCCCGCGGCCTTCAACAGTTCGCCCGCGTCGAGCAGCTTGAATTCCGGGTGGGCGGCCGAGAAGACCTCGGCGATCGCTTCGTCTTCGCGGCGCAGCGGGCTGCAGGTGGCGTAGACCAGGCGGCCGCCGGACTTCAGCAGGCGGCACGCGCTTTCCAGGATCCTGGCCTGCAGTTCGCACAGCTCGTCGATGGCCTTGGCCGACAGGCGCCACTTCAGGTCGGGATTGCGGCGCAGGGTGCCCAGCCCCGAGCACGGCGCATCGACCAGCACGCGGTCGATCTTGCCCGACAGGCGCTTGACGCGGTCGTCGCGCTCGTTGCTGAGCTGGGCCGGATGCACGTTGGACAGGCCGCTGCGCGCCAGGCGCGGCTTGAGCTTGTCGAGGCGATGGCCGTTGACGTCGAACGCGTACAGGCGGCCCGTCGAGCGCATCGCCGCGCCGAGCGCCAGCGTCTTGCCGCCGGCGCCGGCGCAGAAGTCGACCACCATCTCGCCGCGCTTGGGCGAGACCATCGCGGCCAGCAGCTGGCTGCCCTCGTCCTGCACCTCGACGTCGCCGCGCAGGAAGACGTCGGTCTTCTGCAGCGCCGGCTTGCCGTCCACGCGCAGGCCCCAGGGCGAGAACGGCGTCGGGAACGACTCGATGCCGGCCTCGTGCAACTGCGCCTGGGCCTTGTCGCGGTTGGTCTTGAGCATGTTGACGCGCAGGTCCAGCGGCGCGCTGTTGGACATGGACGCGACGAACTTCCAGAAATCCTCGTCGTTCAGGTCGTTCTTGAGTGCGCCGGCCAGCCAGTCGGGCATGTTGTGGCGCAGCTTTTCGGAGAACGAGTTGCGGTCGATCGAGCGCACGCCGTTCAGCCACTGCTGCTCGTGCTGGCCCATGCCGCCCCGGATCAGCGTCTCGTTGCCTTGCCAGGCCAGGATGGCCAGGCGGCGCTCGAGCGCGCCGCTGCCGCTTTGCGCGAGATGCTGGAACAGCAGGCGCTGGCGCAGCACCGCGTAGGCCGTCTCGGCCAGCGCGTGGCGCTCGCGCGGGCCCAGCTCGCGGTTCTTGCGGAAGAAGTTCGACACCACGACGTCTGCGGGCATGTCGAGCTTGCCGACCTCGCGCAGCAGTTCGGTGGCGATGTCGAGGAGGGCGTTCGGATGCATGGCAGGTCTCTTTCGCGGTTATCGCTGAAATGAAGCCCGAACGGCGCCGGATGCGCCGCAGGAGCGGGGGAAAAAAATCGTCGTGAGCGGGCGCTCGTGCGCCCGCGCGGGGGAAAACGTCGCCGGTCAGCCGGCCGACCAGCCCTGCGGCTCGCGGCCGCGGTGCGTCACCCGGCCGTCCTTCAGTTCCAGCTCGCCCCGCACGAACCACTCGACGGCACGCGGGTAGAGCACATGCTCGGCCGCCAGCACGCGCTGCGCGAGCGTCGTCTCGTCGTCGTCGGCCAGCACCGGCACGACGGCCTGCGCGACGATGGGCCCGTGGTCGAGCTCGGCGCTGACGAAGTGCACCGTGGCCCCGGCTACCTTGCAGCCCGCCTCGATCGCCCGCCGATGCGTGTTCAGCCCGGTGAACGACGGCAGCAGCGACGGATGGACGTTGAGCATCCGGCCCTCGTAGCGCGCCACGAACTCCGGCGTCAGGATGCGCATGAAGCCGGCCAGCACGACCAGGTCGGGCGCATGCTGGTCGATCAAGCGGGCCAGGGCGGCGTCGAAGGCCGCGCGGTCTGCGAAGCCCTTGTGGTCGAGCACCTCGGTGGCGATTCCGCTGGCTTGCGCGGACTGCAGGCCGCGGGCGTCGGCGCGGTTGCTGATGACCGCCACCACGCGGCCCGGCCAGTCCTGCGCCTCGGACGCGCGCACGATCGCGTCCAGGTTCGAGCCCTGACCTGAGATCAGGACCGCAATTCTTTTCATGGGACGTCATTGTAAGGGACAACCCCACATTCCTGGCCTGGGGACATGGGGCAGCCTCACTACAATCCCGGCTCCGTCGCCCTCCGGCGGCCCGGCGCCGCCCCGTTCGGCGCCCTTGCGAGAGATCCATCCATGCGAGCCCGCGTCCTGTCAGGCATGCGCCCCACCGGCGCCCTGCACCTCGGCCACTACCACGGCGCCCTGAAGAACTGGGTGCGCCTGCAGCACGAGTACGACAGCTTCTTCTTCGTGGCCGACTGGCACGCGCTCACCACGCACTACGAGGACCGCGACGTCATCGAGCGCAACGTCTACGACATGGTGATCGACTGGATCGCCGCGGGCCTCGATCCCGACCTCTGCACGATCTTCATCCAGAGCCGGCTGCCCGAGCACGCCGAGCTGTTCACGCTGCTGGCCATGGGCACGCCGCTGGGCTGGCTCGAGCGGGTGCCCACCTACAAGGATCAGATCGAGCACCTGAAGGACCGCGATCTCGCCACCTACGGCTTCCTCGGCTACCCGCTGCTGCAGGCGGCCGACATCCTCATCTACAAGGCCGCGTTCGTGCCGGTGGGCGAGGACCAGGATTCGCACGTCGAGCTCACGCGCGAGGTCGCGCGCCGCTTCAACCACCTGTACGGGCGCTCGCCCCGCTTCGAGGCCGCCGTCGCCGCGGCGCTCGCCAAGCTGCCGCCGGAACAACAGGAACTGCTCGAGCGCCAGCGCCGCGAGTTCGGCCAGGACGGCAACACCGCCGCGCTCGGCAACGGGGAGGCGCTGATCCGCGCCGCGCTCGGCGGCCGTCACGGCTTCACCGCCGAGGACGGCGAAGTGCTGCTGGGCCACCTCAAGGCCACCGGCCGCACCGTGCTGCACGAGCCGCAGGCCCTGCACACCGAGGTCACCCGACTGCCGGGCCTCGACGGCCAGAAGATGAGCAAGAGCTACGGCAACGCCATCGAGATGCGCGAGGAACCGGCCCAGGTCGAGGCCAAGATCCGCAAGATGCCCACCGACCCGCAGCGGGTGCGCCGCAGCGACGCCGGCGATCCGGCGCGCTGCCCGGTCTGGCAGTTCCACAAGGTCTACTCCGACGCTGCCACGCAGCAATGGGCGAGCACGGGCTGCACTACCGCCGGCATCGGCTGCCTGGACTGCAAGCAGCCCGTCATCGACGCCATCCTGCACGAACAGCAGCCCTGGCGCGACCGCGCCGAGCAGTACCTCGCCAATCCGAAGCAGGTGCACTGGATCGTCGAGATGGGCACCGAGCGCGCGCGCACCGTCGCGCGCCAGACGATGAAGGACGTCCGCGACGTCATGGGACTCTCCTATTAACACCGCCCTCGACGCGTCCGCCCTCCCCTTGGCCATGGCCGGCATCCACATCACCGACATCGAGACCGCGATCAACTGGTGGCGCGCGCGCCATCCGTCGCCGGACGGCATCACCGCCTGCGCGCAGGTGCTCGCGCTCGCCGAGGTGTACGCGCTGATGGTCTACTACCACGAGCACGAGGCCGACGAGGCCACGCTGCCCGCGGTGGCGCGCGAAGCCTGGCTCGCGTGGTACGCCTCCACGCCCGACGCGCCCTGCATCGCGATCTGCTCCACCTCGCAGGGCGACGCCCTGTGCAAGGGCTGCGGCCGCACTTTCGACGAAGTCCAGCACTGGACGGCGATGACGCCCGGCCAGAAGCGCGTCGTCTGGCGCCGCATCACGCTGGAGGCCAAGGCGTGGCGCTTCAACAAGTACGCGGAGCGCGCCGGGCGGGCCACGGGCGAGGATCACCCCGATCCGGCGCAGCTGGACCCGACGCTGCCAGCGCGGGCCTGACTTTCGTTTCATTCATTCGGGCGCCGTCATCCCTGCGCAGCGCCGCCCGGCGTGGCCGCCATCCAGAAAAAGACCGGCTTTATCGTCGCGCGCGGTGAAGTTTCGCCGCGCCACGCCGAAGACCAAGGTTCCGCTCCCCTGCCATTTCGCAGGCGCCGGGCGTGCACCGAGAACACCTGCCCCGTGTCCGACGTCAACCCTCACTACCTCGACCACGTCGTCAAGCTGTCGGAAACCTCCGACATCGAGGCGAGCGAGGACATCGTGTCCGGAACGGGCATGAAGCTGCTCGCCAAGGGCGCGAAGATCGACGCCCGGGCCCGCGAACGGTTGCTCGAGTTCCGCCTGAACAAGCCGCTCGAGAACATGATGCGCGTCGTCGGCGGCACCGACCCCGCGCTCTTCCACCCGCTCGCCGAGCAACTGCTGGCCCGCCACGGCCTGTTGCGCGGCATCTGCGCGACGGTCCCGGAGTTCGATCCGATCGCGGTCCTCAGGGCGCTGGAGCTGTCGGACAACGTCCGGTCGCTGCTGAGCGTGTACGCCGGCCAGGCCACCAGCAAGCTGGAGCATGCGGTGGGGGTGGCCGTGATCACGTCGGCGCTCGGCGGCAGCGTGTCGGCGAATCCGGCCGACGCCAGCGCGCTGGCGGTCGCCGCGCTGACGCACGACGTCGGCGAGCTCTACATCGATCCGGCCTTCCTCCGCCGCGGCGTCAAGCTGACGTCCCGCCAGTGGAAGCACGTGGCCACGCACCCGATCGTCGGCTCCCATGTCCTGGGTGCGATGCCCGGCGCCGGCCCGCGCATCGCCAGCGTCGTCATGGCGCACCATGAGCGGCTCGACGGCTGCGGCTACCCGCAAGGCACGCTCGGCACCAGCCTGTCGATGGCCGGCCAGATGCTTGCCGTCGCGGAGATGCTGATGGGCCTGATGGAGTCCGGCACGCATCACGGCCGGCGCGCCGCCGTGGCGATGCGACTGGTGCCCGGCGAGTTCCATCGCCGCTTCATCGACCGGGTGATGCAGGGCGCCCGCGAGGACGACGAGACGGGCGCCGCGGATCCGAAGGGCCTCGATGTCCATTCGCTGGAGACCCGCGTGAGCGGCCTGGCCGCCACGCTCGCCCACATGCGCGACGAGCACCACGCGCTCGAGCCGCAGCTCGCCAGGTTCAGCGCGCCGCTGCGCGCCTTGGTCGCGCACGCGTCCGCGCGCTGGGACCGCATCGGCATCGCGTTCTCCAGCACCGGGCTGGACGGGGTGGCCGACGAGCGTCTGCACGCCGTGCTGTCCGCGATGAGCGCGTCGGAGCTCGACGAAGTGGACATCGTGCTGCGCGAACTCGAGTGGCGCATCGGCGAGCTCGAACGCGCACTGCAGATCCGCAGCGAGCTGTTCGGCCCGGAGGACGCGCGGCGCGTGAACGACCTGATCGAGCAGGCGCGCCAGCCGATGCTGCTGGCGGCGATGGCGGCCGCCGCGTCGTAGGCCTCGTCAGGCCCGGACCGCGGGCAGGTTGATCACGAAGCAGCCGCCGCCCTCGGGCGGACGCACGCAGCGGATGCGCCCGTGGTGGCGTTCGACGATCTGGCGCACCAGGGCCAGCCCCAGCCCGACGCCGCCGGCGCGCTCGGCATGGCCCGGCAGGCGGAAGAACGGCTCGAAGATGCGTTCGCGGTAGGCCTCGGGCACGCCCGGGCCGTTGTCGCAGACACGGATCTCGACGCCGGCCGCGGCCTTGTCCTCCAGGTCCACGCGGATCTCGCCGCCGCCATACCGGCGCGCGTTCTCGAGCAGGTTGCGCAGCGCGCGGCGCAGGAGCCGCTCCTCGCCGCGCACGCTCGCGACGGCGCCGTCGACGCTCGCGTCGACGCGGGCGCCTTCCTCCACGGCGAGCGCGAGCAGGTCGACGCTCTCCAGGTGCTCGGGTTCGGGCGCGGCCTCGAGCCGGCTGGCCAGCAGCACCTCGTCGACCAGGCCGTCGAGCTCGGCGATGTCGGTGTTGATCTCCGCGCGCAGGTGGTCGCGCTCGCGCTCGTCCGGCGCCGCGTCGGACAGCAGCGAGGTGGCCATCTTCAGGCGCGCCAGGGGCGAGCGCAATTCATGGCTGGCGTTGGCGAGCAGGCTCTTGTGCGAGCGCACCAGCGCCTCGATGCGTTCGGCGGCGAGGTTGAAGCTGGTGGCCAGCGTGGCGACCTCGTCGCGGCCCTCGACCTCCACGCGGCGGTCCAGCGCGCCCTGCCCGAAGGCCTCGACGCCGCGCTTGAGCGTCTCCAGGCGGCGCGTCAGCCGGCGCACGAAAGGGTACGCGCCCAGCGCGATGGCGAAGAACAGCACCACGACCAGCACCAGCAATCCCAGGCCCGGCGACACGCCGCGCGGCAACACGCCGGCGAACAGGTACGGCGGCGGGCCGCGGCCTTCGCCCGCCTGCGGATGGTGGTCGGGGCCGAAGCCGCCGAGGTCCTCGTCCGGCGGGCCCGCCGAGTCGATGTTGGACGGCGGCTTGAGCATGTTGGGCCGCATGACGTACAGCGAGCGGCCGTCGTCGAGCTTGATCTGGTAGATCGCCACGTGCATCAGCGATTTGTCGCCCTCGCGCCGGATGAACGAGTCGGAGGCCGCGATCCGGTGGCCCTGCTCGTCTTCCAGCGCCATCGGCACGCGCAGGCGCTGCGACCAGTCGCGCAGGGCCTCGGACTGCACCTCGGGCGGCGCCGCGGCGGCCGGCAGCGACCGCTGGATCAGGTCGCCCCACGCCGCGATCCGCTCGTTGATCGCCGCCTGGTTGCGGATGCGCTCCTGGTCCAGATGGCGCTGCACGAGCCAGCCCGACGCCCCGGCGAACAGCGCCAGGGAGACGATCACGGTGAGCCAGATGCGGAGGTAGAGCGAGCGCAAGACGGACTTTCAGCGAAGACTCAAAAACGAAAACAGCGTCGGCTGGGCCGACGCTGCGAGCAAGACCGGTGCGGCGGCTATTGTCAGGCGTCTTGTTTGCGGGCGAACAGATAGCCGGAGCCACGCACCGTCAGCACGCGCTTCGGGTTCTTCGCATCTTCCTCGATCACGCTGCGGATGCGCGAGATGTGCACGTCGATGGAGCGGTCGAAGGCTTCCAGCGGGTGGCCCTTGAGCGCGTCCATGATCTGGTCGCGGCTCAGCACGCGGCCGGGGCTGCGCGCGAGGACGACCAGGAGGTCGAACTGGTGGCTGGTGAGGTCGCAGCGCACGCCGTCGAGGCGGGCCTCGTGGGCGCCGAGGTCGATCTCGAGCTTGCCGAAGCGCAGCACTTCCTCGTTGACGGGCTCGGGGCTGGCGCGGCGCAGAAGCGCCTTGACGCGCGCCAGCAGCTCGCGGGGCTCGAAGGGCTTGGGCAGGTAGTCGTCGGCGCCCAGCTCCAGGCCGACGATGCGGTCGGTGGGCTCGCCCCGCGCGGTGAGCATCATCAGCGGCAGGCGGCGCGTGGCCGGCTGGCCGCGCAGCTCGCGGGTGAAGTCGAGGCCGTCGCCGTCGGGCAGCATCAGGTCCAGCACGAGGGCGTCGTAGGCGCCCGAGGCCAGGCGCATGCGGCCGTCGGCGAGCGTGCCGGCGGTGTCGACGTCGAAGCCTTGCGTGCGCAGGTAGTCGCCGACCATGCGCGTGAGGCGCGCGTCGTCGTCGATCAGCAGGAGATGCGGATTGGTCATGGAGGAATAGGCGTTCCGCGAGGTGGAGGCGACAGGGCGGACTCCCTGCGCGGACGGAGCGTAACCGATCGAGTCGAAGGATGTCATCGGGGTTGGTATCTCAGGTCGTCGCGGCGGAGGCCGCAGGGGGGTGAGGAAAGGGTTCGAACGGACGCGGCGCGGCGGTGAGGCGCCCCGCGATGGCCTGGCGTTGCTGCGCGTTGAGCACCAGGCTCACGTCGATCAGGGCCTGGGTGGCACGGCGCGATTCGAGGTCGTGGTGCTGCTCGATGCGGCTTCGCACCGCCTCGACCGCGTCCGCATCGACCACGCCTTGCGACAGCAGCCGGGCCATCTGGGCCCGGTCGGCGCGCTCCACGACGCGCTGCTCGCGCAGGCGGGCGTCGGCAGCGTCGAAGATCTGGCGCACCTGGGCGCGCTGCGTGGGCGAGACCCTGGCTTCGTCGAGCAGGTGATCCAGCATGGGCCCGTGCGGCAGCATCACGGCGGGCTCGGGTGCCAGCCCGTCGGTGGCCGACCAGGCCGCCAGCGCGACGCCGCTCGCCAGTGCAATGCCCAAGGCGAGCAGGAACGCCCGTGCCGGACGCCCCGAAGGAGCGCCGTCGCTTGCCTTGGGAGGGATCGCTTCAGGGGTCATTGCCCTTCATCGTGCCCGCAGGCAGTCAACAGCGCTTGCGCGGCCGGTAAAGATCTGTGAATGGCGTGCGTCGCTTCGGCGCCGGAGTTGGAGCCGAGTGCGATACCCTCGAACCAATTCCACTCGACCATTGCCCATGGCCTGGCACGCTCGCCTGCACCTGGACTACCGCGCCGAACCCGCCACCGGAGGCACCCGCGCCGACTTCCGCCACGACGGCCCGCTGCGCGTGCTCAAGAGCCTGTTTCCCGAAGGCCCGGAGGTCTGCCACACGGTGATCGTGCACCCGCCGGGCGGCATCGTCGGCGGCGACACGCTGAGCGTCGCCCTCGCCGTCGGCGACGGCGCCCATGCGCTGGTGACCACGCCCGGCGCGACGCGCTTCTATCGGAGCGGCGGCACGCGCGCCGCGCAAGCCATCGAGGCCCGCGTGGCCACCGGCGGCCGCCTGGAATGGCTGCCGCTCGAGACGCTGGTGCATTCGGGCGCGCAAGCCGACAACCGGATGCGCTTCGAGCTCGCGCCCGGCGCCGAGATGTTCGGCTGGGACTGCGTCGCCCTCGGCCTGCCTGCCGCCGACGCGCCCTTCGTCGCGGGCGACTACCGCCACGACATCGCCGTCGGCCCGCGCTGGCTGGAACGCGGGCGCACGGCCGCGGCCGACGCCGACCTGCTGGACGGCCCCTGCGGCTGGGCCGGCCATCGCGCGCTCGGCACGCTGTGGTTCGCGGCCGGCACGCCGCTGGACGACGCGCGGCGCGAGTCGTTGCTGGAGACGGCGCGCGAGATCGCCGGCGCGCACGCGCTGGCCACGACTTCGGGCGCAACGGCGCCCCAGCCGGACGTGGTCGCGCTGCGCGTGCTCGCACCGCGCGTGGAACCGGTGCACGAGCTGCTCGCGAGCGTGTGGCGCGCGTGGCGCGCGCTCGCGTGGGAGCGCGAGGCGTGCACGCCGCGCGTGTGGCGCACGTAGGCGCGCCACGCCTGCGCCTGGAGGTGTCTGGCATCCGTCATCCGCGCCGACACTTTCGCCTCCGCGAAAACGCCCATCGCGGATGATGGGTGCCTGACGCCGCACCACCTGGGCCGGCGTCAGGCACCGAGCCGTGTCGCTGGCGACGCGCCAGCCGATGGCCACGCCTCGTGAGACACCGTGCGATGCCAGACACCTCCGGCAGCGCCCCGACACGCCGAGGAAAGGCGCGCAGCCGGCTAGTTTCTGACCGCGCTCCTGAACGCCGCGGAGAGCGCCGCCAGCGCGTCGCGCGCCGGGGCGTTGCGCACGCGGGTGTGCAACAGCACCGGCAGGCGCGGGAGCTCGGGCAACCCGAGCCGCGTGCCCACGTCCACGGCGCCGAAAGGCAACATGCGCGGCGCCAGGGCCGCGACGCCCAGGCCGGCCATCACCGCCGCCGCCACGGCCGCGACGCCGCCACCGACGAAGGCCTCCGTCCAGGGAATGGCCGCGGCGTCGAGGAGTTGCATCGACAAGGCCCGCACGCCGCAGGGCTGCGCAAGCGTCGCGAGCGCGAGCGGTTCGCCGGCCCGATGCTGCCAATGCGGCGCCGCGAACCAGCCGAGCCGCTCTTCAGCAAGCAGCTTGCCGTCGCTGCGACCGGCATGCAGCCGGACGACGACCGCGTCCAGCTCGCGCCGGTCATAGGACTGCAGCAGGTCGCCCGAGGAGCCGATGCGGACCTCGATCAGCAACTGCGGATCCTGCGCGTTCATGCGGGCGATCAGCGTTGGCAGCTCCGGCCCGGCAACGTGGTCGCTGAGGCCCAGCGCCAGCCGGTGGCGAACGCGCGTGAGCGCGGCCAGCGCCCGATCGTGCGCCAGCAGCAGCTCGCGTGCGTGCTCGAGAAAGGCGTCGCCGCTGGCCGAGAGCTGGACATGGCGCGGCGTGCGCTCGATGAGCCGGCAGCCGAGCCTCTCCTCGAGGCGCTTGAGCTTCAGGCTCACGGCCGCCTGCGTCGTCATCATGGCGTCCGCGGCCAGCGTGAAGCTGCCCATCTCGGCGATGCGGGTGAAGGCCTCGACGGCATCCAGGTCCAGGGGGCGCTCAGTCATATCCATCCGTTATCACTGATATCAATGGGCATATCCTATAGAAATACATAGGATGACATCACCCCAACAGGAGGAATGTCCATGCCTCTCACCCACATCTCGATGCGCTCCGGCCGGAGCGAGTCCATCCGGCAGGCGATCTGCGACGCCGTCCACGCCGCGATGAGCGAGACCTTCGACGTGCCCGACGACAACGAGTTCCTGGCGATCACCGAGCACGACGCGGCCAACTTCCGCTTCTCCGCCTCCTACCTCGGCATCGCGCGCAGCGACGACGTGGTGCTGATCCAGATGACCGCCAACAACACGCGCACGCTGGCGCAGAAGCAGGCGCTGTTCAAGCGCATGGCGCAACTGCTCGCGGAGCGCGCGGGGCTGCGGCCGGAAGACGTGTTCGTGAACCTCGTCGAGGTCCCGAAGGAGAACTGGTCGCTCGGACTCGGACTCGCGCAGTACGCGTAGGCGTCAGACCGACATCAGGGTACGGACGCCGTCCGACTCCATCGCCGCCCCCGCGCCGCGCGCCACCACCACGCCGCGCTCCATCACGACGTAGGCATCGGCCAGCTCGGCCGCGAAGTCGTAGAACTGCTCCACCAGCACGATGGCCATCGTCTTGCGGTCGGCCAGCTTGCGGATCACGCGGCCGATGTCCTTGATGACGGAGGGCTGGATGCCTTCGGTCGGCTCGTCGAGCAGCAGCAGGCGCGGCCCCGGCGCGAGCGCGCGCGCGATGGCGAGCTGCTGCTGCTGGCCGCCGGAGAGGTCGCCGCCGCGGCGGCTCTTCATCTGCGCGAGCACCGGGAACAGCTCGAACATCTCGGCCGGCACGTCGCTGCCCGCGGGCATCGAGGCCAGGCCCATGCGCAGGTTGTCCATCACGGTGAGACGGCCGAAGATCTCGCGGCCCTGCGGCACGTAGCCGACGCCCGAGCGCACGCGCTCGTAGGGAGGCTTGCCGGCGAGATCCTTGTCGTCCAGCCGGATCGTGCCGGTGCGCGTGGGCACCACGCCCATCAGGCTCTTGAGCAGCGTCGTCTTGCCCACGCCGTTGCGGCCCAGGACGACGGTGACCTCGCCGATCTTCGCCTGCAGGGCGACGTCGCGCAGGATGTGCGAGCCGCCGTAGTACTGGTTCAGTCCTTCGACCTGCAGCATTTTTCTTCTACCTTCCCAAGTACACGTCGATCACCTGAGTGTTGGCCTGCACCTCGTTGAGCGTTCCCTCCGCCAGTACCGATCCCTCATGCAGCACGGTCACCTTGCGATGGCCCTGCGTGAGCATGTCCACGAACTTCATGTCGTGCTCCACGACCACCAGCGAGTGCTTGCCCACCAGCGTGAGGAACAGCTCCGCGGTGCGCTCGGTCTCCTCGTCGGTCATGCCGGCGACGGGCTCGTCGAGCAGCAGCAGCACAGGTTCCTGCGCGAGCAGCATGCCGATCTCCAGCCACTGCTTCTGGCCGTGCGACAGCAGCCCGGCGATGCGGTGCGCCTCGGGCAGCAGGTGCACCAGCTGCAGGATCTCGGCGATGCGCTCGCGCTGCGCGCCCGACAGGTTCGCGAACAGGGCCGCCCGCACGCCGCGGTCGTTGACCAGCGCCAGCTCGAGGTTCTCGAACACCGACAGCTCCTCGTAGACCGTCGGCTTCTGGAACTTGCGGCAGATGCCGGCCTTGACGATCTGCGGCTCGCGCAGGCGCAGCAGGTCGATGTTGGAGCCGAAGTGCGCGGCGCCGGAATCGGGACGCGTCTTGCCGGTGATGACGTCCATCATCGTCGTCTTGCCCGCGCCGTTGGGCCCGATGATGCAGCGCAGCTCGCCCACGTCGATCGCCAGCGACAGGCTGTTCAGCGCCTTGAAGCCGTCGAAGCTGACGCTGATCTCGTCCAGGTACAGCGCGACGCCGTGCGCGAAGTCCGGCCGGTGCGCGTGAAGCAGGCGCCCGAAGCTGGCACCACCGGCCGACGACGCCGCCGGAGCCTGGTGGTGCCGTTCGAGGGTCGCGGCACCGGCCTCCTGCAGATCCGGTGTCATGCCTTCACCTCCACGCTCTTCTCCCTCTTCAATCGATCCTTGATGCCCATGATCCCGCGCGGCAGGAACAGCGTCACCGCGATGAACAGCGCGCCGAGGAAGTACAGCCAGAACTCGGGGAACGCCTGCGTGAACCAGCTCTTGGCGCCGTTGACGAAGAACGCGCCGACGATCGGGCCCACCAGCGTGCCGCGGCCGCCCACCGCCGCCCAGATGGCCATCTCGATGGACGCCGCCGGCGACATCTCGCTCGGGTTGATGATGCCCACCTGCGGCACGTACAGCGCGCCGCCGACGGCGCACATCACGGCCGACAGCACCCAGATCGACAGCTTGTACTTCAGCGGGTCGTAGCCGGTGAACATCACGCGGCTCTCGGCGTCGCGGATCGCCTGCAGCACGCGGCCGTACTTGCTGTTGACGATGGCGCGGGCGAGCAGGTAGAACGCCACCAGCGTGAGCCCCGTCAGCACGAACAGCACCATGCGCGTGCCCGGCGCGGCGATCGAGATTCCCAGGATGCGCTTGAAGTCGGTGAAGCCGTTGTTGCCGCCGAATCCGGTCTCGTTGCGGAAGAACAGCAGCATGCCGGCGAAGGTCAACGCCTGCGTGATGATCGAGAAGTACACGCCCTTGATGCGCGAGCGGAAGGCGAACCAGCCGAACACGCCCGAGATCAGGGCCGGCACCGCCACCACCAGGATCATCTGGAACACGAAGGACGCGCTGCCGGTCCAGGTCCACGGCAGCGTCTTCCAGTCGAGGAACACCATGAAGTCCGGCAGGTCGCTGCGGTAGTTGCCGTCATGGCCGATCTGGCGCATCAGGTACATGCCCATCGCATAGCCGCCGAGCGCGAAGTACAGGCCATGGCCCAGCGACAGGATGCCGGTGTAGCCCCAGATCAGGTCCATCGCCAGCGCGCAGATCGCGTAGCACATGATCTTGGCGACCAGCGCGACGCCGTAGTCGCCGAAGTGCAGCGGGTTGCCCGCCGGCACGGCCAGGTTCAGCAACGGCACCAGCACCGCGACGACCGCCAGCGCGCCGATGACGACGCTCCAGCCGCGCACGCCCAGCAGCAGGCCGCGCTTGGAATCCGGGAGAAGTTGCACGGGGGACACGGGCGTCACGATTCGGCACTCCGTCCCTTGAGCGCGAACAGCCCTTGCGGTCGCTTCTGGATGAACACCACGATGAAGAACAGCACGAAGATCTTGGCCAGCACCGCGCCCGCCACCCCTTCGAGCACCTTGTTCATCAGCCCCAGCCCCAGCGCCGCGAGCACGGTGCCGGCCAGCTGGCCGACGCCGCCCAGCACCACCACCATGAACGAGTCGACGATGTAGCTCTGGCCGAGGTCGGGCCCGACGTTGCCCACCTGACTCAGCGCGCAGCCCGCCATGCCGGCGATGCCCGCGCCGAGCGAGAACGCCAGCGTGTCGATGCGCACGGTGTCGATGCCGGTGCACGACGCCATGCGCCGATTCTGCGTGACGCCGCGCACGAACAGCCCCAGGCGCGTGCGGCTGATCAGCAGGAAGGTGGCCAGCAACACCAGCGCCGCGAAGGCGATGATCGCGAGCCGGTTGTACGGCAGCACGAGGTTGCTCGTGACGGCGATGCCGCCGGACATCCACGACGGGTTCTCGACCTCGACGTTCTGCGCGCCGAACAGCGAGCGCACGCCCTGCATCAGCACGAGGCTGATGCCCCAGGTGGCCAGCAGCGTCTCCAGCGGCCGGCCGTACAGGAAGCGGATCACGCCGCGCTCCAGCACGGCGCCGACGGCGGCGGACACGAGAAAGGACGCCGGGATCGCGACGAGGATGTAGCCGTCGAACAGGCCCGGGGCGAAGTGCCGGAACACGTTCTGCACACCCCAGGTGGTATAGGCGCCGATCATCATCAGCTCGCCGTGCGCCATGTTGATGACGCCCATCAGGCCGTAGGTGATCGCCAGGCCGAGCGCGACCAGCAGCAGGATGGAGCCGAGGCTGATCCCGGTGAACAGCACGCCCAGGCGTTCGCCCCAGGCCAGGCGCCCGTCCACCTGCACCAGCGCGCGCGAGATCGCCGAGCGCAGCTCGGGGTCCGTCTCCGCGTCGGCCGCCAGGCGCGACTGCAGCAGCGCGCGCACGGTCGGCTCGCCGCTGTTGGACAGCAGCTGGATCGCCTGCAGGCGCAGCGCGCGATCGGGCGCGGCGATCTGCGCCGCGGCCTTCAGGCGCTCCAGGCGCGATTTCAGGCCGGCGTCGGTCTCCCGCGCGATCGCCTTGTCGATGACGGGCAGCAGCGCCGGGTCGGCGTCGCCCTTGGTCAGGTCGTCGACCGCGGCGCGGCGCACGGGCAGCTCGGGCGAGACGAGGCGCAGGCCGCTCAGGGCCGTCTGCAACGCGCCGCGCATGCGGTTGTTGTTGGAGACGTCCTCGGCGTCGTCGGGCAGCTTCGCGGGCTGGCCGGTGACGGCGTCGATCGCCTTGTCGTCGTGGACGATGAAGACGCCGGTGGTCGTCGTCTTCACCGAGTCGTCGAGCAAGGCCTGCGCGAAGACGGGCAGGCCGGGATCGGCCCGGCCCACCGCGTCCTGCAGCGCCGCGATGCGCGCGTCGCCGTCGCCGACGGCGATCGCGCGCGCCTGGGCCGCGTCGAGCGCCCAGGCGGGCGTCACTGCGCACAGCATCGCAACGACGCAGGCGAGATGCCATCTCGCAAAGAGCCCGGAACTCTTGACCAAGGCCAACACTGGCGACCCCTGACTGGAAAATGTTGAGGCCGGGAAGGTTGTCTCTTCCCGGCGCTGCCGCTCGATCGCCTCAAACGAAGTTCAAGGGAGCGGCGGATCCGGCTCCGCCGGGCCGCTCGCGGCCGGCCCCTCGGGGGCAGGGAGCGCCAGCGACCGTGGGGCCGTCATGTCACTTCTTTTCCGGCTCGTCCTTCTTGCCCTTGTCTTCAGGAATGTACGGACTCCACGGCTGAGCCTTGATCGGGCCCGGCGTCTTCCACACGACGTTGAACTGGCCGTCCGGCTTGATCTCGCCGATGAAGACGGGCTTGTGCAGGTGGTGGTTCTTCGGGTCCATCGTCGAGACGAAGCCGCCCGGCGCCTTGAAGGTCTGGCCGGCCATCGCCGCGATCACCTTGTCGGTGTCGGTGGACTTGGCCTTCTCCACCGCCTGCGCCCACATGTGGATGCCGATGTAGGTGGCCTCCATCGGGTCGTTGGTCAGCGGCTTGTCCTTGCTGGCCAGGTTGGCCTTCTTGGCGTAGTCCGACCACTCCTTGATGAACGCCGTGTTGGTCGGGTTCTTGATCGACATGAAGTAGTTCCACGCCGCGAGGTGGCCCACCAGCGGCTTGGTGTCGACGCCGCGCAGTTCTTCCTCGCCGACCGAGAACGCCACGACCGGCACGTCGGTCGCCTTGATGCCCTGGTTGCCCAGTTCCTTGTAGAACGGCACGTTGGAGTCGCCGTTGATCGTCGAGACGACCGCCGTCTTCTTGCCTTCGCTGGCGAACTTCTTGATCTTGGCGATGATGGACTGGTAGTCGGAGTGGCCGAACGGCGTGTACTCCTCCATGATGTCCTCGTCCTTCACGCCCTTGGAGTGCAGGAACGAGCGCAGGATCTTGTTGGTCGTGCGCGGGTAGACGTAGTCGGTGCCCAGCAGCACGAAGCGCTTGGCCGAGCCGCCGTCCTTGGACATCAGGTATTCCACGGCGGGGATCGCCTGCTGGTTCGGCGCCGCGCCCGTGTAGAACACGTTCTTGCTCAGCTCCTCGCCTTCATACTGCACCGGGTAGAACAGCAGGCTGTTCAGCTCCTCGTAGACCGGCAGCACCGACTTGCGCGACACGCTGGTCCAGCAGCCGAAGGTCACGGCGACCTTGTCCTGCGTGATCAGCTGGCGCGCCTTCTCGGCGAACAGCGGCCAGTTGGAGGCCGGGTCGACGACCACCGGCTCGAGCTGCTTGCCCAGCACGCCGCCCTTGGCGTTGATCTCGGCGATGGTCATCAGCGCGGTGTCCTTCAACACCGTCTCGGAGATCGCCATCGTTCCGGACAGCGAGTGCAGGATGCCGACCTTGATGGTGTCGGCGGCCCGGGCCGGCGACATCGAGGTCAACGAGGCGAATGCGGCTAGCGCACCCAACGTCAGGCTGAAGCTGCGGCGAGAAGTGGTCATTGCGGGAATCGCTCCTGAAGATGCCCCCGGCTTCTCCGGGGACGATGGACGAAGGATAAGCAGCACGGCAGCGCGGCGGTATACGACACATGCCGTAGGCCGGTGCCGCGGACGCCGGCCCCCGCGTAGCAGAAAGCATCGCGGCGCGCCCGCAGCCGGCGCTATCCACGCGACGCGAGGTGGATTGCGCGGCGCCCGCCGCGGTCCGGCCACGAACGGCTACGCTCGGATCTTCGAAGCTGGCAAACCGTTTCTCCCATGACCCGTTCCGTCGACGAACTCCTCTCCGACCTGCAGGCCTTCGCGCCGACCGGCGACGGCGCGGACAACGTGCATCGCCTCAACGAGCTGCTCACGGGCTTCGCGGCCCTGCCCGGCTGCGAACGCGTCGCGCCGGCGTTGCTGGCCCTGCTGGAACGCCACCCGCAGGCCGACTGGGGCACGCCCGGCCCGCTCGTGCACGCGCTGGAGAACCAGCCCGGCTACCCGGAGTCGCTGGCCGCCTCGCTCGAGCGCCAGCCCACCGAACTGACGGCGTGGATGGCCAACCGGCTGCTCAACTCGAAGCTGCCGCGCGACGACCGCGCCGTCTGGCTCAAGCGGCTCACGGTGGTGACGTCGCACCCGAAGGCCGCCGCGAGCGTGCGCGACTCGGCGATCCGGTTTCTCGACTTCCAGGCCAGCCGCCAGGGGCGGTAGCCAGCCAGGGTTGCTCGCCCCGCCCAACGAGGTGATCCTGCGCGAAGTCGCAGGATCCACGCTGGCGAACGACACCGCCGCAACGGGTGGATTCCGCGACTGCGCGCGGAATGACAGGACGGGCTAGACAGCAGCCTTCAACACGTCGACGGCCGCCTTCATCTTCAGGAATCGCGCCACGGCAGGGTCGCCCTGCGTCTTCGCGGGCAGCGTTGCGATGATCGCGGCCAGGGCGTCGCTGATCTGGCCCAGCTGGCGTCCGTAGCTGAACTTCGACACGACCAGGCCCTCGGTGCGGGGCGACGTCGAGTTGTTGCTGTTCACGTTGATCGTCCAGCCCGGCAGGATGGGCTGCGAGAAGCCGGGCGCGACGGCCCATGCCGCGAAGGCGTCCAGGTACGGATTGCTGCTGTTCATGTGAATCTCCCTTGGCATGGCTCACATCGGGTCCGCACGCGCGGGAGCCACACCGCGCGCCGCTCACTTCCTGCGCATCAGCTCCGGCAGCGTGCCCAGCACGCGCGCCGCGGCGGCGGTGCGCGTCTCGACGCCGAGTTTCTCGAACACGTGCTCCAGGTGCTTGGTGATGGTCTTGGGCCGTGTTCCCAGGATATCGCCGATGTCGCGGTTCGTCTTGCCTTGGGCCACCCAGTAGAGGACTTCCGCCTCGCGCGCGGTGAGGCGGAACTGCAGCGACAACGCCTCGATGGCCGCGCCGTTGTTGCTCTCGGTCAGCACCAACAGCCATTCGTCCTCGGCGCTGGCCGGGTGCAGGCTGCAGTGCAGGCGCTGGGTGCCGGTCACGCAGGTCCAGGTGTCCGTGCCTTCTGGCGCGTCCGCGCGCGTGACGCGTTCGCGCACCCAGTCGCACAGGCTCGCGGGCGCGTGCAGGGGCGCGGCGACGCCGCTCGCGGCGTCGATGCCCGGCGCCGCCGCGGCACCTGCGCCGAAATGCCTCTTCATCAGGTCGCGCGCCAGCGGCGTCTGCCACAGCACCCGGCCGTCGACCGGGCGCAACGCGATCGACGCGTGGCCGAAGGCGTCCAGCGCGTTGCGCGCCTGCCGGGCGTGGCGGGCGCTCTGCAGGTGGGCCGCGATGCGCGCGACGACCTCGCGCGGGCGCACCGGCTTGGAGACGTAGTCGACGCCGCCGGCCGCGAAGGCCGCGAGCACGTGCTCGGTGTCGGTCAGCGCGGTCATGAAGACGATGGGGATCGGCGCCGTGGCCTGGTCGGCCTTGAGCCGGCGCGCCACCTCGAAGCCGTCCATGCCCGGCATCAGCGCGTCCAGCAGCACGATGTCGGGCAGCGCCTGCGCGGCCCGCGCGATCGCGCCGGCGCCGTCGGTGGCCACCAGCACCGTGTAGCCGGATTCGTCCAGCGCGTCGTGCAGCACCGCGAGGTTGTCGGGGATGTCGTCGACGATCAGCACCACGCCGGCGCCCTCCCCGGCCACGGCGCGGCGCGTGCCGGGCACGACGGCGTCGAGCGCGCCGCCGGGGGGCGATTGCATCCACTCAGCCATGCGGCACCTCGCGCAGGCGCAGCGCGTGCGCGATGTCGGTGGCCATCGCGTCGAGCTGGAAGCGGCTCGCGAGCCCGCGCAGGCGTTGCGTGAACTCGGCGCAGGCCGGCTCGGTGGCGTCGATGTGATCCAGCCAGCGATGGATGCCGCGCGGGTAGCCCACCCGCACCTGTTCGGCCAGGGCGCGCAGCGACGTGGCCTCGGGCACGACGGCGGCCGCCTCCGGCGCTCGCACCGGCACCGGCGCCGGCGCCGCCGGGCCGTCGCTCCAGGCCAGCGCCAGCGCGCGGCCCAGCCACTCCAGCAGCTCCTCGCCCCGCACCGGCTTGAGCACGTAGTCGTCGGCGCCGAGCCCGAGGTCGTTGTCGAGGCGGCGGTCGAACGCGTTGGCCGAGACGATGGCCACCGGCGCGGCGCTGAGCCCCTGGGCGCGCAGCCGGCGGATCGTCTCCCAGCCGTCGATGCCGGGCATCGCCAGGTCCATCAGGATCGCGTCGGGCGCCGCACCGGCATGCAGCGCCGCCAGCGCCGCCTCGCCGGACGCCGCCTGCTGCACGAGAAAGCCCGCCGGCTCCAGCAACTGGCGGAGCAGCTCGCGGTCCACCTCCTCGTTGTCGACCACCAGCACGCGGCGCCGGGCGCCGGCATAGTCGCCGCGGCGCCTGGCGGCCGGCACGGCCACGGCCGCCCCCGCGCGCTGCTCCGCGAGGAACAGCACGATGCGAAAGCAGGTGCCCACGCCCGGCGTGCTGCGCACGGTCATCTCGCCGCCCATCAGGTCGGTGAGCATCTTGGCGATCGTCAGGCCCAGGCCCGTGCCGCCGCCGTCGCGTCCCGGGTTGCCGCGCGCGAAGGGCTCGAAGATGCGCTCGAGGTCGCGCTCGGCGATGCCCGGGCCGGTATCCTCGATCTCGAAGTAGGCCATCTCGCGTTCGTGGCGGATGCGCAGCAGCACCGAGCCGCGGTCGGTGAACTTGACGGCGTTGCCGATCACGTTGATCAGGATCTGGCGCAGGCGGCGCTCGTCGGCGCGCACCCACTGCGGCAGGCCCGAGTCGAACTCGCGCACGAAGCGCAGGCCCTTGGCGCTCGCCTGCAGCTCGAACAGGTCGGCGAGCTGATCGACGGCCTCGCGGAAGTGCATCGTCGTCACCGCCAGCGACACCTTGCCGCTCTCGATGCGCGCCAGGTCCAGCGTGCCCTCGATCAACGACAGCAGGTGCTCGCCGC